>OFFK01002650.1_pt1 | contig 10624 bp, 6 predicted proteins | sample 1521361 | NCBI WGS metagenome assembly OFFK01 (sample SAMEA3504096, study PRJEB24116) | mouse gut metagenome | biome: mouse gut; feature: mouse-associated habitat; material: faeces | place: Denmark | collected 2011
CCAGCCGTTTTTCAGGCACCGGCTTAAATCCCAGCCGTTTTTCCACACTTCGTCAAACGGCTTTTCTTTGTCCCGGTACAGCTGGTAATTCCAGTAAATATGTCCGGCGGTCTGATTCCAGACATATTTCTGCATCTCCGCAACTTCTCTGTATGCCCTGCGGCACTGTTCCTCCGCTTCTGGATTGTTCAAAAATTTCTGTGCCCACCGGTTCGCAATACACCATTCTCCCACTATAACCGGAATATGGCGTCCCGCACGTTTCAGCTGCCGCGCATTTATTGTCATATACAGACGATACACCCATTTTGCATGAAACGGCACAAAATTTTCCATGGCAAAAATGTAGATATGCGTATCCAGTACCACATTCTTCATCCCTTTTTTCTTAAAAAAGCCGCCCCAGCGTCCAAGACGGAACCCGTCATGAAATACAACCGCCTTATCTTCCCCCAGATATTTGCGCAGTATATGGTACGCCTCCTCATAAAATGACTTTAGAAATGACATCGGTACATATCCGGATCCCTTTGCCTCCTCCTTATCCCGCGCCTTTCCCGTAGACGGCGCCGTCATATACACGCTGAAGCTGATCGGCTCATTCAGCACTTCTATCCCATAGAGCGCAGGCTGCCGCGCATACCGCTCTGCCAGACGCTCCAGGACAGACAGGGCGAATCGAACTTCTTCTTTATTTTTATACCATTTGCATACCCCTGTCAGTCCGCCGTTATCATATCCGTTCTGACTGCCGTGAACCGTATGCAGGTCGATCAGCACTTTCAGATTATATTTCTGCGCCCACTCAAATGCACGGTCGAGATATTCTATGCAGCCTGAAAATGGCGGCCGGTCGCCAAAAATAAAATACGGAACCGGTATCCTCACCAGGTTCATGCCATGAGATGCGATATTGGCAAAATCCTCCTCCGAAATATAGGTATCCCTGTGCTTTTTCATCCTTCTATCCAGTTCATCAGGAGGCAGCATCCTCGCAAGCCATGTCTCATCTTCCGCATCCGTCCCATCAAAGATAAACGGGGACATCCACTTTTCCAATACCAGCCAGTTTCCAAGATTTGTCCCGACGATCTTCTCCATAAACTACTCCTTTCTCAAATCATGTCTCTATCCGGACGGCCGATCCATTCCTTCATATCTGCGATCAGCCGATCCGTACGCAGAACAGCCCCTTCATCACTCAGGTGATTGTCAATCTCATAAAAATAGATTCCGGAATAAAGAGAATCCTCTATATCCGAAATAACAGGGATCGACAGAGTCCGCCGAAGAATCGCCTCAGTCTCTTCAATCCGTTCCCGCGTACTGTTTTCCGTCAGCGAGCTTCTGTTTCTCGGGGCATATGTGAATAATACGTCAACGCCTTTTTCCTTAAAACATTTAAGTTCTCTGTCCAGCGCCTCGATGAGTTCTATGGTTATCGTGTTGGTGGTGTAGTCTGCCGGAATGATCCGATGCATCTCATCCTTTTCACTGTTCGGCCGCTTCAATGTATAATCCCCATACTCGTTATATGTCGGATAACCGATCCGGTTCCCATCGTCATCATAATCCGATGCCTTGCAGGAATAATCTTTTTCTTCCATCCTGCCGTGCTCGTAAAGGTATTCATTCAGCGCCCCAAACACCCCTGTGTACCGGCGCAGGTCAAGCAGCTCAATCAGCTTATAATCTGTTTCCACAAGGCTGAAAAAGAACCTGTCCAATTCTTCCGATGCGCAGAACTGCTGAACGCAGGCATCAAATTCCGGGGCTTCTACCAGAATATCGCCTTTCTTCATTGCCTGACGGACAATGTCCAGCTGGGGCTTCGCATTCGTGTAGGCATAAGTTCCCATGTTAACCACCTCATAGTCTTCAAAAGCATCGTCAATGCTTCTGCTGTCATACCCATATCGTCCGGAAGATCCTGAAAAAAGTACGATTTTCTTCCCGGGCAGTGAAAAAAGGCGTTCACATTTGTCCGGAAACGCAGAAAAATAGCTCCCTGCATAGACCGGAGCCCGCCGGGCGTTTAAATACAGCTTCCTGACCGGACATCCCGAAAAGCTTCCATCCGAAATCTGCTGCAGGTCATCAAACAGCGTGACCGTTTCTACCTGGGCATTTTCAAAGGCGCCATCTTCAATCCGGCGCACCGTATCGCTGCATATAAATTCCTTAAAATCGGCACCCGCAAAGGCCCCCTTTTGAATTACACGAACCTTTTTTCCTCCCAGGATACCGGGCAGGACGCAAACTTCTCCCTGCCCGTGATATCCTGTGACGACCGCACTTTCTTCGGTAAGGATATAAGAAAATTCAGACTCGTCTGTTTCCTCTGCCCATTCCGCATACAGCTCGTCACATCCGGTACGGCTCCCGAAGCCGACATGCTCCCCGTCTCCATCCGCTCTTGTATTCCATCCGATCTGCACGTATCCTTCCCGGATAAAAGGCTCGGTTCTCGTGTTGCTGACCAGGTCGGACGCCGGTTCTCTGGCCGCTTCCCCTTCGCCTCCATTTGGAAAATACATCCGGCATTTATAATCTGCATACAATTTCACAACGGTTGAATAACGGATATTTTTCAGTGTCAGCACTGTTTTTCCATTTTCTTCTGAAATCTCATATTGCTCATAATCTGTTCCTGAAACCACACATCCGTTTTTCAGATTTAAGACAAACGAAGCATCCTCCCCTCTGCAGATATCCACACTCTGCTGACTTGGGATCACATCCCTGCATTCTTCCAGCACCACGCTGCAATATCCGCCCTTTCCGTCCTGCCTGACACAGCCTGAGATACAAAACACAGCCAGTGTCAGAAGTATGCCGCACGCAAAGCCTCCGCAACTCCATTCTCTGCCAAGGAGAGGGCGAGAGAAGCCTTCTCCCGCCCTCTGTATCAGATCAGCTCTTCTGTTCATCAAAGGCATTTGCTGCAGCGGCAGCCAATATTGCTGTTACGGAAAGGATCATGCCTGCAGCCGCTTGTGTACAGGCCGTCGGCATAAAATGTTCCTTTGGTGTTCCGTCATTAAAATCCGAAAGAAATGTATATGCAAACTCTGTTGCAATTGCCCCCAGCACCAGTCCGAAGATCACACCCGCACAGGCACATGCCCCGGCTGATAAGAACATTCTCAGCAATGATACTGCCCTGCTCTCTGCTCCAATCCCCAAAAGATTCAAAGCAGCGATCACCAGAAGCAGCAGGATCCCAAGAACCGCAAGCGCAATGATCACCGGGTTATTGTTTGTGTCAAACCAGCCCTGCGATGTTTGGAAGGAAACCTCCACAACGATAAGGGATATCAGCAGCAGGACCGCAGCCGCTATATTTACGATCGTATTACCAGACATTTTTTTCATTGCAGCAACCTCCTCTTATGAATTTTCCTTTGTTTTTTTCGTTTTCAAGGCAACATTGAACCCCAGAAGGATTATGGTTACAGCCGCGCTGACCGCAATCACTGCAATAAACAGATTGTCATACCAGGTATTTACCCTTATCATCCTCGTAGTTTTGTCAATGCCGTTCATATAATTTGAATTTGCAATAACCCACGTAATATGTTTCAGCGCTGCCTGGATCTGTGACAGGAAATAGGCATCCTCTGCCACAGCCTCGGAAGCCGTCCCGGTTGCGTACTGTGTATCGCCGGACCATTTTTTCAGAAGCTCGTCCCTGGACGCGGCCACCTTGTCATCCGTGATCGCATGAAGCATGGAATCGATACCTGCTGCCAGAGAATCTCGATTATTATCATATGTACCCATGGTCATATCCGTTTCAATGAATCCCGTAAATGCCCATTCATTGCGGATGATATGCATCAGCCCCGGATTCGAGCCTACAAAATAGCTGCCTGCCCGGTTCATTCCCATCATGATGCCGGTTACATTGCCTTCTTCAATCCCTACCTGGAACGCCCGCAGTTCATTCTCTCTCGCGCGCTGTTCGCTCATATACGCGCTTACCCCCATACGGTTCAGTTCTGTATCATTGAACGCAAAATGCTTTACCGTACAGATCAGGCCGTAATCCCATGCGCCGCCGCAATACGCACTCATCATGACTCCGGACAAAAGTCCGTCTTCTGAGTAATACTCATGATTTCTCGCGTTATAGGCATTTCTGTGTGTATTGGATCCGGGATCCTGAATTGCCGCCGCTCCGTTCCAAAGGGCAAGATTGCCCATCATCTCGCCTGCCTCACGGTTCAGTTCCGTATTCCATGTTGCCCCGATATTCACGCCTGTCGGGAGGATCCTCATGGGAGTATCCTTATACGTCTCATAGTCCGGATCGTTTTCTGCATTGTAAGGATCATTTTCTGATTTAACTTCAGCGCCTTTCCCTGCGGTATAGGAGTCAAATCCCATCGGTCCGTCATCCGCAACAGCAACCGTCTGGGCCTTTTCTTTCCCGGAAACGGTCGTCGGGCCGAAGGAATAGCTGTCGCCGTTGATCAGAGCCGCAATCGCGTCGCCAAGGTCATACTGCTCCACATACATCTGAAGGAGCGGATCATCATAGCTTAACTTTTCCCCCTTTTCGGGCTTCAGGTCCGCAAGGGTCAGCCCATTGTCCTGTCCGAATTTGATGCCGGACGGATTGCCGTTCGCATTCAGTGTATATACCTGGTTTTCCAGTGCTGCCTTCATAGATTCTGCCGGAATCAGATCCCTGTACTCCTGAGGCCAGTTGTTTTTCCAATCGCTCCTGGAGAAATTCTCCACATCCTCAATCTGCTGGGACAGATCCATGCTGTCAAGCTGGTTCTGATACATTTCCCCGGAATTGCTTTTTGTAATCTCAATCCGGCCGAAGCTGTCAACAACCACCTTTTCCTCATTACCGTCAGCAGTCATATAACCGTCCGTATTTTCCACTGTATAGCCCTGCTCCGCGAGAATATTATTCAGAGCGTCATTGACGCCGTTTCCCGTTGCAAAGTAATAATCCCCGCTGTCAAGGATATAGCCTCCCTGCACCCCATTGTGCTCAAGGTCCCTGTCCCAGGAGGCAAAATATTCATAATCACAGCGAATTGTAACCTGCTGCTCCTCTCCCGGCTCCAACATCTCCGTCTTGGCGAATCCCACCAGCTGGACCGCGCTCTTTTCCACACCGTCTTCTTCATAAGGAACCTGGACATAAAGCTGTACGACATGCTTTCCTGCGGTATCCCCTGTATTTTTTACAGTGACCTCTGCAGTGACTTCCTGTGAGCCGTCATCCGCAGTGACCGTAAGGCCGTCCTCTTCAAATTCAGTATAGGAAAGTCCATAGCCAAAGGGCCACACAACCTCGTCATTATAGTTCCATGTTTCGGCGCCGCCAGTTGCCCCGACCACGTCCCTGGCATTTCTCTCATCTATGACAGAGTCGTAGTAACGGGACTCGTAATATTTATATCCGGTGTAGATGCCCTCAACCTCAGGCGCATAGAATTCATTGGTGTACGCTTCATTGTCAATGGTAATTCCGTTGCCGGACTGGAAGGAATACTGCTGGTTTACCATGGCGATCGAATTGCTCGACTGCACGGCAAATGTATCCGCAAGCGCTCCTGACGGCGAAAACGTCCCGTCGAGAAGCCTTGCGATCCCTTCAAATCCATAGGCGCCCGGAAGCCCCACCCACAGAATGGAGTCCGCATACTCATCCAGCTCCGGAAGATCCATCTGGACCGCATTGACAAGTACAATGACATTTTCAAAATTGTCTCTTGCATACTGCAGGGTCTCCAGCTCGTTTTTGGACAGGCCAAGTACATCCTTGTCCTTGTCGTATTCATCTGGATTCGCTTTTCCTTCCTCTCCCGCAATATAATATTTAGACTCTGATGCCGGGCGGCCCACTGTCACGACCGCTGTTTTTCCAAATGAATCTTTCATAGAATCCAGACCGATATCCGATGGTTTTGACTCGTTAGGGCTGTATGCCTTGGAAAATTCTATATCAACCTGGTTTTCAGCATTTTCCAGATATGCGTTATATGCATCTGCTACTTTTTGGTTCACGGTAAAACCTCTGCCTTCCAGCGCATCCGCAATCGTTACGCAGAGTTCCGGCGGCGCAATAGAGCCCATGTTTCCCCCAAACTGCGTACCTGAAATCGTCTTGCGGGTCATCCCCCACATCTCAATCTCTCCCATTGCAGCATAGGAACGCGACCCTAGCAAGGTAATATTATTCATTCCGTCCCCTGTCAGCGGGAGTATATCCCCCTCGTTTTTCAGGAGAACGGCACTTTCCACTGCCTGCCGTACCGCTACGTCCTTTTCATAGGCAAACAGCCCTTCCAATGTGGTGCAGTCTATCTCAGTCTCCGCACCGTCCACATTCAAAACCTTTCCCTGTTTTGCAGTGATGCCGTAAAGATTGCCGTCCGACGCTTCGGCATCTGTTACAACCTTATAGCTTGATGTTCCCAGACTGGCGTCAATGTAGGATCGCCGGACATTCGCAACAGCGTACGTCGAAGACGACACAGCGAGAATGCCTGCGAACAGACTTGCTAAAACACGGGTTGCCTTTGTTTTTCTGTCGTATTTCATACCTATAGCCCTCCTCTTTCAAGCAGTTCCTGTATCATCTGATCTGCTTTTTATTTTTCCTGCCATAGATTGTATCATTCTTCACAGCTTTTCTTTCATTTTCTGCCTAAATTAAGCAATATGGAACATAATCTAAAAAAGCCCCTCTGCATTTCACTCAGGAGGCTTTCTCTCAGGAACAGGAATCAGGATATTGAGATTAAATATATTCCCCTCAATCCCTACAGACAGCGTTCCTTTATATTTTTCAGCGATCAGATACATACTTCGCATCCCAAACCCATGATTCAGATCATCCCCTTTGGTTGATCTGGGAAGCCCGCCGCGCATCTCGATACTTCCGGCAAATTCGTTATCCACATGCATCAGCACCATGTTCATAGACTCCCGGACAGAAAGGGAAATGATCCGTTTCTCCGGATTTTCAATTTTTCTTACTGCATCCACCGCATTGTCGATCGCATTTCCAACCAGAGTGTAAAGGTCTGCCGGACGTATAAAGTCCACACTCTTTCCATCCACAATACAGTCCATTTTGATCTGCTCCCGTTCACACCTCAGCAGTTTTTCCTGCAGGAATACATCAAGCACCTCATTCCCCGTTTTAAATGTCATATCATATACATGGATGATCGATTTGATCTCATGCAGCGCGTCCTGGTCGATCCGGTTTTCAAACATGGATATCTGCTGTTTCATATCATGGCATTTTATATTCACATTATCAATGTTTTCTTTCATCAGCTGATACTGGAATTTCTGCCGGTCTATCACATCCTCCAGCATCTCCATCTCTCCCGTCATCTTCCTGCTCTGGAATATGCTGTACAGAAGAGCCAGCAAAAAAGCGTTAGCCAGAATGGCATACGCGGAAAACAAAAGGTTGATCTCCGGATTTGTTCTCATAAAATCATACTGATTTTCAAACTGAAAAATCAGGAATGCCACCGCAAAGACCAAAACCCCCAAAACGATATTGGCACGGCCGTTATAAACATATTCCCTGATATCCTTAAGCTGCTTTCGGAAAATTCCGAATACCATAAGGTAAACGGCAGCAATGATGCAGCCATTCAAAATCCCGGATCCTATCCCTTCATATCCAAGCCCGGAAAATGACAGCACCACAGAATAGATACGGAAGGCAATATGCTGGGTGATATCCGCCCCGGTCAGAACAAACAGCCGGGTCCAGCCGGAGGCATGGAAGCAGAGGCCCAGGGACAGGCAGATGAGGAGATCTATAAAAAAATAAAACAGCAGCGTCAAGCCGATGCTCTGCCATGCAAGGCTTCTATAAAATACGGCATAACCTGCCAGCACAAGGCAATAGCTTCCTGCCGCCCGAAGGATAAACCAGTTCCTTCTTTCAAGATGGAACGCAAAAATGGAAACAGCAAAAAGCATTTCCACCGTATAACCGTAATGCACAAAGAACCGTTCTATATATTCGTATAATATCAGCATTTTCCCTGCCCCATATAATTTGCCAGCTTTCCTATGAACTCTTTCTTTTTCGGCTGGCTGATCCTCAGTTGATCTCCGTTTTTCATCTCCAGGTTGTAGCCGTTCACGGCAAAAATGTATCTGAGATTCACCAGATAGCAGGCATTACAGCGGGCAAAGTTATATTGTTCCAGTATTTCCGCCTTCTGGCTCAGCGTCCCCTTTTCATAAAAGCTCCCTTTTTCCGTACAGTATCGAAGTCTGTGTCCCGCAACTTCTATATAATAGATCTGCCCCGATGAAATCCTCACGATTCCCCCGTCCAGGTTATTGATCACTAAAGAAGTCTCACATCTTGAGCGGATCATCAGCAAGGCTTTCGTCAGCTTGAATTCCATCCGCTCATAGCTGACCGGCTTCAGGATGTAGTCCAGCGCGTTGACCTCATAGCTCCTCACTGCAAAAGAAGATACATTCGTAACAAATATGATAATGATCTCACTGTCGTATTTCCGGATCTTCTGTGCCGCCTCCATCCCGTTCATCCCTGGAAGCATGATGTCCAGAAATACCATATCAAACCGCTCCCTGCTCTCCAAAAAATCAAATGCGCTGTCGAAACAGGCCCATGCAATACTTTCACGCTTCTGCGTCCTGTACCTTTCCAGACAGGCGGTCAGCGCCTTTTTTTCTCCTAGGCTGTCCTCCACTACCGCGATCCGTTCCATTTTTTCCACCTTCCATTTTCTGCCCCACACTGCTTTATCTGTTTACTTTTTTCCATCGTATTCTTTTATTTTATCCGAATACAATCCCCAGGAATAATCCAGCCGGTACTCCTGTGCATATTCCGTATACAACATGGCGTTACTTCCTGTCAGCAGCTCTCTGCCCGCCGTAATCTCCGACGGTTTTCCCCTGAGCACGATTTTCCGGAGTGTCCGGCAGCCTCCGAAACAGCCGTCATACAAGGTAATCCCTCCATAAACGTTTACTTTTCCAAGTTCTTTGCAGGCTTCCCGGCTGCCCGCCCGTACTGCCGCAACTTTTTTGCCGTCATATTCCCGCGGAAAGGTCAGTTCTTTCCTTTGCGCGCCCTCCTCAGTTACTCCAGTAATCACCAGGCTGACGCCTTCCAGCTCATACAGGAAGCAGAATGCATCCGAATTGTCCCCATCCGCCGTCTCTTCCAAAGGCGCCGGAGGATCCGGCAATTCGATATCCGTCACGCCAGGATCCTTAAGCTGGGCCTTGATATCGCGGATAAAGTAATATGTATTTACAACAGCCCCCGCCGCATTCAGATGAAAATTTGTATCGAAAAACCAACTGCTTTCCATGACACATTGATGAGGATTGCCAAGGATTGTAAAACCGGCCGCCGATTCCAGACGCAGAAACCATTCGTCCATCTTTTCTTCATCCACGACTGCCGGTTCATTCATCGGGCAGAACCGATAATAAAATTCTGCCCCTCTGTTCCGTACCCGGGACGCATATTCATTCAGATATTGTATAAATTCCTCATCCGGAAAAAAGGAAAGGTCAATCGTCTGTACCGCGTCATACCCCTCTGCCATCTGATTTCCCTCCCGTCCTGCCGATATAATATCTCCGTATTCATTGAAGCTGTCCCTTTGATAGATTCCGTCTGCTTCCGGTTTCCCACGAAGCGCATATTTTAATTTCGAAACGGCAAATCCGGGAAAGGCGCCTAAAAGCTGTTTTAACTCTGCCTCCCGGAACACACCCAGTCCATGGCCTGCCATACCGGTTCCGCCTGAAAAGAAAGCGAAAGCGTCTCCGGATTTTGTTCCGGGCAAAATACAACAATATCCCCAGCCCCGATCTCATCAAAGCATGCCTCCAGCATGGTCCTGCTGCCTAACGGGGCATACAGCCCCCAGTTGACAGCAGGTATCCCCAGCTTGTCTTCCATCAGGTCGCTGCGGATTCCGAAAGCCACAGAACTTCCTCCCACAACAATCAGCTTCCTTCCCTGTATTTCCTCTAACCGCTCCTTTTTCTGCCGCAGCCCTCCCAGATAGGTCTCATCATATTGCGGAGGGATCAAAAAGGCAATCATCCCCAGCGTAAGCGGTAATACCGCAAGTACTGCAAGGTAAAAACACATCCACTCAATAACTCTTTTCTTCATACGCATTAAAACTGAAAATAGATAAAGCTGCTGTCTCCGCCATGCTCAAACATGAATATCATACATACGGCCGTCAAAAAAATCATTACCGCAGCAGTATAACATGACCTCATGACTTCCTTTTCCCCTTTTTCCCTGCTTTGTAACATTCCCGGAAGCAGCGCAAGTATCCCGATCCGTATGGCAGCCCCGGCCAATTCCATCCTGTCTGCTGCCAGCGCGGTTCCCCCTTCCAGGAAAAATATCCGCCGCAGAGCTTCAGCTGCTTCCGGCACACTCCGGCTGCGGAAGATCACCCAGGAAAGGCTGACCAGGCTGAAAGTACCAAATCTCTTAAACCAGACTGCAGCAGGATTCTTGTTTCCGGTCCGCTTCCTGTTACTTCTGCAGACCGCTTTCCCGGCGATCTCCTCCGCAATCCTCCAGATACCGAAAAAAGCGCCCCAGCAC
>OFFK01002653.1_pt1 | contig 10621 bp, 8 predicted proteins | sample 1521361 | NCBI WGS metagenome assembly OFFK01 (sample SAMEA3504096, study PRJEB24116) | mouse gut metagenome | biome: mouse gut; feature: mouse-associated habitat; material: faeces | place: Denmark | collected 2011
GAAACGGGAACCTTTGTGACGGGAAAACGAATCGCATTCCTGGAAGGGTCTTCCCCGCACACGGAGGATACCGTATGGTTCATTGAGAAAACCAGCGCGAAGGACACGTCTTCCCCGCACACGGAGGATAATATAATTTACTCCTGCTATACTGACCCTGCGGTGCTCATTGTTGATGATGACACGACCCGCGATCTTTTTGCTGGGGAATATGAACAACGCAAGGCACAAAAAGATACGCTTGCTGGGACGCCCTACAATCATGTCGGTCATTTGCCAACTATATCGTTGCTGTTAATTAACCGGGAAACATGGGAGCAGATAGGAGATGAAATCGAACTGGATGATTTTGATGATTTCTATTGAGCACAAATGAGAGGATTTTCGCAAAAGACTTCATCAAAGTGGCATGTCTCCATCAATCACCCCTTTGAAACAAAATACGCCCGGTCAAAAACCGGGCGCGGGCGATAAAGAAAATGACTGTATTATATGTAGCGAAGCGTCGCTTACAAGGAGTACATCGCTATGGAAACTGACAATGGAATCTTCCCCTCGGCGGCCAGTGAGCCCATCGACCTGACCATGGAGGCCTTCCGGCCCGTCGAGCCCCCTCTCCGGCCCCGTATGGACAGCGGGCCCGCCCCGAAGGAGGACCTCCTACCCTACGCATGGCAGGACCCCCGCAACGCTGCCTGTATAGCCATCAGAACCCCGGGCGGCAGCTATGAATCCCGCAGCTTCCGCATCGACGATGAAATAGGGGAAATCACCATTGATGCGGACGGCGTCTGCATCCTGTTGGATGGCCGGAACGTGGTCGTGTACCTGGATACCGAGCACCCCACGGTTTATTGGGACGGCCTGTGTGACGTAACATTCACAGCCTGATATAAGCCCAATCCTAACAGAAGGGAGGAAGAAGTAATGCCCAGTCCCAAAAAGAAGCAGCAATGCTATCTCTACACCCGCGTATCCACCCAGATGCAGGTGGACGGCTACTCGCTGGACGCCCAGCGCGACCGGCTCATCAAAGAAGCGAAGCACCGGGAGATGGCCGTGGCCGCCGAGTTCTCCGACGAGGGCAAGTCCGGCAAGAACACCACGGGCCGTCCGCAGTTCACAGAGATGATGAACCGCATCCAGAACGGCAACCCGGACGGCGTATCCTACGTCCTGGTGTTCAAGCTGTCCCGGTTCGGACGCAACACCGCCGACGTGCTGAACAATCTGCAACTCATGGAGGACTACGGCGTCAACCTGCTCTCTGTCGATGACGGTATCGACAGCGCGGGCGCGGCGGGCAAGCTGATGATTGCGGTCCTCGCTGCCGTGGCCGAGATCGAACGCGAGAACATCCAGGCCCAGACCATGGCCGGGCGTATCCAGAAGGCCCGCGAGGGAGCCTGGAACGGCGGACCGGCCCCGTATGGCTACAAGATCGAAAACGGGGCCCTCGCCGTCGAGGAATCCGAAGCCGAGCTGGTCCGCATGATCTTCGACAAGTTCGCCAACACCGACCTGGGCTACTCGGGCGTCGCCAAGTGGCTCAACGCAAACGGCTATACAAAGAACACTCGCCAGACCAATCTGTACAGCCGTATCTCCGCGTCTTTCGTAAAGGCCGTGCTGGACAACCCGGTCTATACCGGCATGATCGCTTATGGGCGGCGTAAGAGCGAGAAAATCGAGGGCACCCGGAACGAGTTCCACCGCGTCCTGCGGGACGGGTATGACCTGTTCGAGGGCAAGCACGACGCGCTCGTCACGGACGAGACATGGCAGGCGGTACGCCGGAAACGCAGCAAGTACGCGGACAACCATGCGCCGCGCTACGGACCGAAGAACGTACATATCCTTTCGGGGCTTATCCGCTGCCCGGAGTGCGGGTCCCCCATGTTCGGCAGGGTCTACAGCAAGCCCAGGAAGGGCGGCGGCTTCTACTCCCCTATGCGGTATTACTACTGTAAGAACCGGTTCACGACTTCCGGAAAGAAATGTAGCTACGTCCACCAGGTCCGACAGGAAGTGCTGGATGCCCAGGTCCGCCAAGTGATTCAGGAGGCCCTGCGCAACCGGGACTTCACGGATCGTATCGTCGCTTCTTTGGGCACCACGGACAACCTGGACGCGATGAACGCCGAGCTGGACGCCTTGCAGGCCGCCCGGAAGAAGGAGCTGCGCCAGAAGACGAAGCTGCTGGGCAAGATCGCGGAGCTCGACGCCGATGATGATTTGTACGATTCCATGTACGAGGATTTACATTCCGTACTGCGGCAGCGCGCCCAGTCCATCGCCGACCTCGACGACAAGATCGAGCAGGTCTCCATGGCGATTTACAACGCGGGCAGGGAGAACCTTACGGCGGAGCAGGTTCGCAAGGTCACGAGCGCATACCTTGATATGCTGGACATTGTCCCTGCCGAGGAGGAAAGGCTCATTGTCCACGCTCTGGTGGACAATATCGAGATCCACCCGAAGGCCCTGCCGAGCGGTCTGGTCCTGAAGAAAATCCGTTTCAAGATCCCCCTGGATTGGGACGGATATGATTCGCCTATCATCGGGCTCGACATTACTGACGATGACGAGGACGGCGGCGGGGAGCCTCCCTCTGGCGGAACCCCGCCCCCCGACAAGGATTTACCGTCCGGCGGCAGCTGCCTGCCTGATATCGACCTGACGCCTGACGGCGATTTTTCTTGTGCTGAAAATTCTCTACCTAAAGAGAATGCCGTCCCATCCGCATACATGATCTTGAATTCCGCATCCTGGAGCGTGACACTGGGATTGACAGAACAGACCTTGCGGACCAGGAGCATCCCGTCCGGAGCGTTGGTGAAACGCACTGTGACCACGCTCTGCTCCCCGCTGTCCGCCAGGAAGATGGTCTCGGATTCCTGGATGATGCTATAGCCGTCCGCAGGGTCTACTTCTTCAAGCACGTAGGTCCCTGGCTGGAGGCCGGTCCAGATGGCGGTGCCGTTCTTGCCGGTCACTTTCTCCCCGATGGCTGTGCCGCCGGTGCCGGAGGTTCCGCCCAAATACTTCAGCTGGAAAGTACATCCCGGCAGGGCCTCGCCGGAAACAGAGTCGTATTTTTCAACGATAATCGCGTTGAGCGGCACGTTCTCAAAGGTCAGGACCTTGTGTTCCCCGCCCTTGATGTAGACCTCCTGGGTGGCGGGTTCCTTGATGGTGAAACCAGCAGCAGGCTCCAGTTCGGTCACCTTGTACCAGCCATCCCGGAGCATATCCAGGGTGAACCGACCATTGGCATCCGAAAAATAGGTGCCCAAGCTGTTCAACTCGCCGGTGGTCGTGTTGTTGGAACCGTACCAGACCTCGAACTTGGCGCCCTTGATGGGGCTTCCAGTGATGCTGTCCACCTTGTTCACCGTAAGAGACGGCTTTTTGTGGTTCTTGAAGTTCGCGGTGTGGTCCCGGTTGGGATAGAGCGTCACCAGCTGGCTGGGGGCGTCCTGCAACCAGGCCGAGGGGACGGACTTCTCGATGATCTCATACACGCCGGGAAGCAGATTTTTCAGCTCCGCCTTACCGGAGGCGTCCGTCTGGATCTGGTCCACGCTGTGTCCGTCCGCCGCCTTGACCTGGAAAATCGTGCCGGGGATGGGCTCCCCGGTGTCCGCGTCCCACTTGTAGACGAACAGGTTGGGCCGCTTCTGGTTCTCCAGCGTGATGGTGGAAGTCTTGCCGGGGAAGAGCTCCACATGGTGCTCCCGCAGGTCCGGGATGTGGTCGTCCGGTGTAGCGGTCTCCACGACGGAGTATACACCCGCCTCCAGGTCGGAGACAGTAATCTCGCCGTTGGCGTCTGTGGTGCGGTCCAGGTAGTGGGTGCCATCCTCCACTTTTGCGATGCGGAAGGTCACGCCGGGGAGGCGGCTGCCATCCGCGCTGGTCTTGATGAGATGCAGGGTAGGCTTGACGGTGTTGGTGAAAACGAATTCCACGTTCTCATTGCCGTCCAGCTGAATGATCCGCTGGGCCTCGTCAATGATGTAGCCCGGACACTCCAGCTCTGTAACAACATACGCGCCGACCGGGAGCTTGCTCAGATCGATCTCACCGTTCTCGTCTGTAATGAACTCCTGGGGCCCGTAGTCGCCTGCCACAGACCGGATGCTGAATTTGGCGTTAGGGATGCGCTTGGAGGGGTCAGCGGAATCCACCTTAATGAGGTGAATTCCGGGCTTTTTGGCGTTGAAAAATACCAAAGACTTGATGCCGTCCCCGGCGTGGAGCTCCACCTGCTGGGGCATCCCATTGAGGACGTGTTCGTCATCCGCGGCCACCTCCTGGACCACATAGGTACCGGGCTGAAGGTCCGTCAGCAGAATTTCGCCCAATTCGCCGGTGCGGTAGTCGCCCATCAGCTCCCCATCTTTCCAGATACGGAAGGTGATGCCGGAGAGGACCTCGTTGTTGCTGCTGTCGTACTTCTCGATGCGCAGGCCGGGGAGCTCCTTGTTGGTGAAGGAGACGGTGGACACCTGCCCGGTCACGACATTCACCGTCTGGATGGTTTCTGTATCCGCTTTCCAGCCCTTGATGCCGGAAATCTCGCGAACCTCATAAGCGCCGGGAATCAGCTCGGTAAACTGCACCGCGCCGCCGGGTTCCGTGGTGCCGGAGTAGGTCCGCCCGCTCTGGATGTGCTTGATCTGCATGACAACGCCCGCCAACCCTTCGCCGGTGTCGCTGTACTTCTCCACGCGAAGTTCGCCGAAGGGGTCGTTGTCAAAGGTCAGGGTGGCGGTTTGCCCCTCCTGCACGGTCACATTCTGAGCGGGATTCCTGCTGAGAAGGTGGAATTCCGGCGGAACGCGCTCATAGACCGTGTAGTTGCCGGGAACCAGGTCGGGGATGGAAATCATTCCGTCCACCGTGGAGAACATCCCGATAGTATCGCCGTTGGGGCCGACCACCTCAAAAATCGCGCCGTCCAACAGTGTCAGGGTGCCGGTCTCCCGCTTGATGATGGTCAGATTTCCGGGAGGTGTCGGTGTGGGCGTGGGGTCGGGAGTAGGCGTAGGAGTCGGGTCAGGGGTGGGAGTGGGCGTGGGGATCGGATCGGGGTCCGGCGTACCGGCAGTAGTCCAGGACGTGACCGCGTCCGTCTTCAAGGCCTGCCGGGGGTCCGTGTCCACCATATACTTCTGCAGGGGGCCATATTTGCCAGTTTCCTGGCAAACCGCATAAAATACGGCATAATTATGGACATTTGCAGAGAAAGTCATCTGCACGCTCCCGCTGGGACTTCCAGCCGGGATAAGCAGTTTAAACTGCCCGCTGAAGTTGGTCCCAGTGGGGGTATAGACCGGAATCCTGGTGATATCCTTGTCGTTCATGTCGGTGATCCGGGTGCCAGCCGGGACCGCGCCGGGGTCGGCGAAGGCCACGTCTACCAGCTCGCCGTCCACCCACGTCTCGCTCTCCAAGGTGTAGACTTGCTGGAGGTAATCGGTACCGTTGACGGTGACGGGGTAGGGTTCGGTCTGGTCTGGGGTGAGGGTGATGCGGGGATTTTTGTCCACCGTCCAGCACATACCGTCCGAATAGATTTTCTTCGCCGCCGTCAGGACCCGCTGGGCCGCAGCCTGGTCCGAACAGCTGGGATTGACCTGGAGGTCCTGAATATTCCAGCCGGAAATCAGGTAGCACCAGAGGGCCATTTTAGTGGCGTAGTACGCCTCCTGGGGACTGTTCAGGCCCAGCGCGTCCAGGGTACGGTGTGGGTAGCCGCTGGCGACAGTGCCGGTGACCTTGGGGTCTGTGGCCTTGTCGTCCGCCAGATACTGGATGCTGCTCCCGGCGGGGACCTTCTGGGGCACCCCGGCGGTGTTAGGGTTGACGCAGTAGGCCGGGATCTGCTTGGTGGAGCCGTCCGGAGCCTTGTAGTTGTAGTAGGTGTAGGTCTGGGACCGGGCCTGACCGTTGATGGAGAGATAGTCCATCTTCTCGCCGCTGTGGTAGATGTCCACCTCGCCCAGGGCGTCCGGAATGTTGGCCGCCGCCAGAGCGGTGACGGGGAAGACCCCCAGCACCGTGAGAAGCGCCAGGAGCAGTGCCGCGATTCGTCGTTTCATGTTGTTCCTCCTCAAATTTGTTGCAAAAAGAAGACCGTGCGCTCTTAGAGCACACGGCCTTCGCCTTGACGCGTCAGTAGATTTGGTACTCAGTTCTCTGAAAAATCCCGTTGCGGTAGACGTCCCAGACATCCAGGTAGTAGTCCCCGGCGGGACAGCTGTCCAGAAGTTCTGTAACCCGTTCCGCCCGCCAGGGCCAGAACCCGGCTGGGCTGACGCCCTCCGGCATGGACAGGTGGATGTGGACCCAGGGGGTGCCGTCGCTGCGGCGCACCGCTTCGCCGTCCTGCCAGGTCTTGGGGTTGTCCGCCATGGCGTTGTAGAGGGTATAGAGCATCCGGCGGGTCTCGTAGAGATTGCGGACGAAGAGGTAGTCGCCGTCCTGGTCGTTGAAGCGCCGGACCTCCGCCGCCGGGAGCTGGGGCTGGTCGAACTGGGACCAATCGCAGGCCGGTTCGGGCAGGGGGCCCGCGGGGCCGGAGGCGAAGGCGCTCTTGTCGTACCGGCTGACGTCGGTGATGGTGTAGCTGGTCCCATCGTCGCAGTGGATGACGTCTCCGGCCTTGGGGATGTTTTGTTTGACCTCCTGGTATGTGCTCATCTCCTTTTCGCAGGACTGATTCGGGTGGATGGTGACGCTGTTGGTGGCGGCGTCGTAGGTCACGCCGAACCCCACCGCCTGCCCGATGTCCCGGAGCTTGACATAGTTGCTTCCGTTGATGGCGTAGGCTTCCAGGGCGATGCGCTGACCGTTCAGGTAGAATCGCTGGGCGCTGGGCTGGGCGGCGAGGGATGCGAGAGCTGTCCCTCCACCAAACACAGCCGCTCCGGTCACGATGCCTGCTGCCAGCAGGGCCATTTCTTTTCTTCTGCTCATGATTTGCTCCTCCTTGTAATTGTTTTGCTTTGGTAAGCAACACAATACCGGAGAAGGCTTCACAAGTCCAGCGGAACTTTTGCAAACCTATAGAGAAGAAAAGGACTAAAAACGAAGCAAATTGCATAAAAAAGGAGCCTTCACTTATTTGAAGGCTCCCAATTCAAATCTGCTTTGTCAGGTCACGGCGGCTGTAAACGATACGCCGAACCTCCATGACATCCCCAATCACTACATAGAAAATCGTATAGTTTTTCACTTGGATGCGGTAATAGGGGTACCGCCTTTCTTTCACCGAATGGTATGGCGCGAAAGATTCTGCGAAGGGCAACCGCTCCTGGATCGCCTGCTCGACCGCGTCTACGAACGTCTCCGCCGCAATCGGATTTCGCAGACGGTAGACCATGTAGTCTACGACCTCGTTGAGATCATCCTCAAACAGCGGCAGGATCTCCAGTCTATACTTCTTTCCGTCCATGGATACGCTGCCTCGCTCTCCTGAAAACTTCTTCCCCGCTGTACCGCACATCCGAGGACGCGGCTGCCCGGTCCGCTGCATCCAGCTTCAGCTCCACTTCGTCCGTCAGAGCAGAGTACTGCTCGATGCTCATGACGACCATAGAGCCATAGCCGTTTTTCGTCAGATAGACCGGCTCGCCGTTTTTTACCAAGTCCTCGATCTCCGGAAATTTATTGCGCAAGTCAGAAACAGGACGAATGTTGATCATAGGGGCTGCCTCCTCGCTTGTGTTATAGTTTTTGCATCAATCCTTTCTTAATTATATCACAGTTTTATCAAAATTCTGCATTACTATTGCATTGCAGATGCTTCCACACCCTGGACGCACCAACGGAACTCCCGCTCATCCCGGACGCAGGTGTAGAGGGTAATCTGGTTGCTCCCGGAGGCGGAGAGGGCACTTCGGTCCATCTCGCTCACCTTGGACACGGAGGTGACCTCATAGGTCCGTGTGCCCAGCCGGGTGGTCAGGGAGATGGTGTCTCCCAGCTGGAGATTGTGGATCTCTCCGAAATATGAATTCGCGCCCCGATTGTGCGCACAGAGGCCGACGTTCCCGTCCCAGATGCTGGAATCCTCGAAGTGCCCCACGCCCTTCTTCAGCGTGGCGCTGTCGGTGCCCTGGAAAATGTCCACGGACAGGCCGATGGCCGGAATACTCAGTGTCCCGAGGGAGCCGTTGTCATAGTATAGGTCCTCCGTGATCTCGGTGTATCCGGAGCTGCTGCTCTCCGGCGTGGTGATCGTCACCTCGGAGACCCCGGGAGCCGAAGTGCCGGAGGAAACGTCCCCCACGCCGCCCGCCGGGAGGGAGATGCCGTCCAGCGAGGGAGGCAGGACGGTGGCGGCACTGCCGTTGACCATAGCGCCGGGGCCCGTCAGGACCATGGCGGCGGGGGCGAGGTTGGGCGTCAGGTAGTCGCCGGTATCCAGCGTGTCGCTGGTGGGCGAACCGAAGGCGGGCGGGATACGGGCGGCGTTCTTGCTGATGTCCTCGTTCTTCGCCGCGCCGCCGTCCGCCGTGACGGGGACCTCGATGGAGGTGGGCTTACCGTAAGCCATGCCCGGCGCCTCGTCGAAGCTGTACTCCAGCGCGAAGGCCGGGCAGGACAGCACGGCGGCCATGCTGATGGACAGCAGAATGTTCAAAATTTTCCTTGTTTTCTTCATTTTAGTGCGTCTCCTCTCTTGATTCACTGCGGCGTCTCAGGAACAATGCGATGCCGAGCCCGCCTCCGCCAACGGCCACCACGGCCAGCGGGATCAGCAGGAAGGCCCAGTTGAAGTGGAAGCCGGGGGCGCTGTCTTCCGGAGGGATCATCTCTCCGGGGTCAGCAGGGGCTTCCAGTTCAGGGACGGTGGGGTCCTCCGGAGTGGGTTCCTCCGGGACAAAAGTTGTGCGCTCAAAGATGGCCACATACCGCACCCGGTCCAACGCGATCCTGCTGACCGTGCCGCTGTACTCCGCAGAGACGTTGTATCCGGTGACGTAACTGCTGGTGGCGGTACCAGTGTAGGTGGCCACGGCGGTATAGCGGTCGCCCAAGGCAAAGTCGTCCACGTTGGCGGTGTTGGCCGTCTGCCAGGAGATGTCCTGGAGGGTCATGGTCCTGCCGCCGTCCTGGATGGACTTGGGGATGTACTGAGTGTCTTGACTCTCCAAATTAGGGTAACTGCGGGTGGTGGTGACGGTCTTCGTGGAGCTCCCGTACCCCGCCGTCTCCACCCGGACCGTGCTCAATTGGAGCGTCAGGATGCCGGACAGGCCGTCCTCTGTGACGAACTCCTTCTCCTGGGGCAGGAGTGCCAGGACCGATTCCATGTCCTTGTTTTTGCTGGTGACCGTAACCGTTTCGCTGTACTGCCGCTCCTGGTACTCGGGCGTCTCCTGCTTGAGCAGGTCCGTGAGGGTGTAGTGCCACCCGTTCTGCTCGAAGTCCGAGCGGGGGATGCCGCCGGGCTCCTCTTCCGGGGCGAGGTCGTAGGTCTTGCGGATCTCCGCCCCGTCCTCGCTCTGCTCCACGGCTACCGGATAGCAGATCTCCATCGCCAGCACATGGGGCGACAGGGACATCGCCAGCAGGATCGCCGCAAGAACGATCAGCCATATCTGCTTCATTTTGATTCCTCCTTGTATTTTTCTCTTGAAATTAGCCGGAAACAGCTTCCTCCGCCATGAGCAGCTCCTCCAGGTTCCCCAGGCAGACGCCCAGAGCCTCCAAGGTGGAGCGCACCCACTCCGGCACGTCGGTGAGGTCAAAGCGGTAGTCCGCCTGGGCCACCGTCACCGTGCCCTCCGTCTCCCCAGGCCACGCCTGGAGCTTGACCCCCGCAGGGATGCCCGCCTCCTGCCGGACCTCCTCCGGCACCTCCGTGGCGATGTGGTCGAGAGCGGGGCACCTGCCGCCGCCGCAGTCCTCGCAGGCGCCGCAGGTCTTCGCCAGCTCCGCGAACAGGTCCACCGTCAGCCGCTGGAGGGCGTCGATGGCGTGCACCATCTCCATGGCGGTCCTCCGCTTTTTCAGGATGACCACCGTGTCCGCCAGGGCGTGGAGTTCCACTGTCTCGCCCCTCTCGAAGCCGCTCAGCTCCATGACCGTGTTGGGGATGACCAGCTTCTTTTTCGTTGTCCCTTTCACAAATTTCATTGAAATTCTGCTTCCTTTCTGCTAAAATAGTGTGATCTGAGATGTAGCCTTTCGCCGCTCGTCCATGTCGTAGTTGGCGATGAGCAGTTCCGGAAACTGCGCGCCGTTCTCATACCGCAGCTTGATCGAGTTGGGGCGGGTGACCTCCTGGAGCGTGATGCCGGGATAGTCATACAAACTGCGGACAAAGGGGTCGTCGTTGTAGGACAGGAGGAACTTCCCCTCGATCCCCAGCAGGGCGTCCCGCAGGCGGTAATGGTCCTTCTTCCGGAATCCGTCCTCTCCCACATTTTTGTAGTACCCCTCGGTGGCGTGGTAAGGCGGGTCGCAGTAGAAGAAAGCCGTTTCCCGGTCGTAATGCCTGATCAGCTTCTCGAAGTCCTGATTTTCTACCACCACGTCCTTCAGCCTCCGGCTGGCCTGCCGGATGATGGGGAAATCGTCCCACATATCATGGGGCTGGCTGGGG
>OFFK01002656.1_pt1 | contig 10613 bp, 12 predicted proteins | sample 1521361 | NCBI WGS metagenome assembly OFFK01 (sample SAMEA3504096, study PRJEB24116) | mouse gut metagenome | biome: mouse gut; feature: mouse-associated habitat; material: faeces | place: Denmark | collected 2011
CGTCATATTTTTTTACCTTTAGCTTCTCATAAGCTTCCAGACCGTCACGGCAGATGTCCGTCACCTGAAATGTTCCATCTGAATTAATTATATCACAGATGACCCTTCTCATGAGTGCAGAGTCATCAACAACCAAAATGTTTTTCTTCATTTTTACCTGGCTCCCCTTTGGCGTTCTGCGCGCTCTTTCTCAAAAATAAATTTGACGATTTCCTCACTGATCCTGTTGTCCTTGAACAAAAACTTAAGATGAGACTGATATTTTGCTTCTTTTGCAGCATTTCCATTGTCCGCCTGCATACAATTAATAACCTTTGCAGGAATATAGTATTCTTTATCGATGGAGTCGCTCTTCAGATGCAGCCCGATCAGAAGATTCTGCTCTTTCGCCAGTTCTCTGTCCGAAAACAGTCTTCCCCCTCCTCCGCTGATATCGGCGAGCTGCCCGTGGAGCTCCTGTCGTTCCTGCCCCTTCGTCCGCATACGGATAAAAATCGCATTTCCCGATTCCATATCTGCCTCTTCCCCGGTAATCAGATAATAAAACAGATCCATCAGGCAGGAATAGCGGAAAAACTCACGACGCTGATACTTTTCCGGCATCGACCGCAGCTCTGCCAGCAGCATGTAGATATTGTCTTTTTTGTACCGCTGGCGTATCTGTCCGACCGCCTGATACATGGACGTCTTTCCGACAAATATAAATTCGTAGCGCACACCCGCCTGAAGTGCGACCAGCTTTCCTTCCTCGGAAGGCATTGCCATCTCAAAAAGACCGTTGTCCCTAATGTCAAGCACTTTACTCATGTAAAGTTTCACCTTTTCCCCCGAACGTCCCATCTGCCTTACCTCCTGGAGAAGGCGGATCTCAATCTTATCGCCCGGGCGGATCATTTCTGATACTTTCATGCTAACCTCCATGCTGCCGCACTGCGGCATTTTTCTGCCTACTGTTTCTGCCCCAGAAATTTTGAAAATATCTGTGCTATCCCTGTCGGTACACTCACCGGATCCTGCTCATGGTTCAGGAGACTGACCGCCATCCCCTCAAATGCCTTTGCAGATCTTGAAGACGGCACATTAAGGGAAACTGTTTTCTGCTGCTTCACGGACTTTTCCAGGGCATTATCGCGCGGAATCATTCCAAGATAATGCAGCTGCCCCTGCAGGAACTGGGAAACCACTGAATTCAGCTTGTCATAGACATGCTGTCCCTCCTGAGTGGAAGTAACCCGGTTTGCAACAACATGTATCGTCGTTCTCGTCCGGATAAAATTGGGATTGCGGTAAAGCGTTTTTAACAGGGAATACGCATCTGTCAGGGAACTCGGCTCCGGCGTCGTGATCACAAGAACCTCCGGACTTGCAATGACAAATTCCAGAACATGATCCGAGATACCTGCTCCCGTATCCACAAGAATCACATCCGCCATCTCATCTAATTCCCGCAGTCCCTTCACCAGATAAAGAATCTGTTCTTTTGAGAGATCATTCATCCCCGTAATACCGGTCCCCCCGGAAATAAACCCGATTCCGACCGGTCCTTCTGTTATAATGTCGCGAACAGCCTTCCCGCGGTAAATTACATCACTTAAATTATATTCAGGAATCGCACCGAACATAACTTCCACATTCGCCAGCCCGAAGTCCGCATCGAAAATCAGGACTCTCTTTCCAAGCTTCTGCATCTGCACGGCGAGGTTTACGGCAACATTGGACTTGCCGACGCCTCCCTTTCCGCTTGTCACGGTAATGACCCTGGCATTCTGTGTAAGATTCTGGTTTTTTAATTTTACAACATTCCTTAGTTTTTCTGCCTGATCCATATATTATCCAAGCCTTTCCAGCTGTACGCAGATTCGCCGGCCCCGCGCTATCTGCCGCCCAGCAGCTGTTTCACAATCTTTTGTGTGTCAAATTCCTCGATGTCATCCGGCACATTCTGTCCTGTGGTCATATAAGACAGGGGCGCCCCGGAATACAGCTTGATATTGAGCATGTTGCCAAATGTTGTCGTCTCGTCAAGCTTCGTAAAAATCAGCTTGTAATCAGCAATCTCTTTATAGATGTCCGCAATTTCCAGAAGATCTTTGTACTTGGTCGTCGCGCTGAGCACCAGGTAAACCTCTCTCTCGTACTTTCCCTCCAGCCCCTCGATCAGCCTGCGCATATCCTGGCACTGTGCCTCATTGCGGTGTGAAAATCCCGCCGTGTCCACAAAGATCAGGTCATAATCGCTGACACGCTCAATCGCCGCATTCATCTCCTCATCCGTATAAATAATGCTCATCGGGGCATCCAGAATATTCGCATAAATGCGCAGCTGCTCAGTCGCGGCAATCCGGTACGTGTCGGCCGTCAGAAATGCAACCCGTTTCTCAAATTCTACTTTATATCTGGAAGCAATCTTAGCGATTGTTGTAGTCTTTCCGACGCCCGTAGGCCCGATAAAAAAGATAATTTTCGGCTTCTTTCCGTTCAGGGCAATCGTATCCGGCTGCCCGAGTTTTAAAACCATTTTCTGATAGACGCTTGAAAGAATATAATCCACGCTGCTTCCATTGTGCATGATTTTTTCCGCTTCATCCATCACCTGATTGACGTACTTTTCATTCACATCATTTTCCAGCAGGGTCCGGTAGAGCATTTTGATGAACTGAAAACCCTCAGGGTTGGCCGGCTTTGGTTCCAGCGCATCATCTTTGCGGTTTTCCTCAGCCGAGAGCTGCTTCTCCAGAATATAGGACAGATTCTCAAGCCTCTTTTCCAGCCCCTCACTGGTGAGCTCTCCTTTCGGCTCCGGACTATTCCCCCTGGAAGAAGAGGCTCCCTGCATACCGGAACCTGTCCTGCCCGCTGTATCCGGCTGTTTTCCGGGCGAAGGCTGTTCACCCGGCTCACCGGCCGCTTTCTCATTGCTGCGCGGAAGAGGCAGCGACTCATCAGCTGCAAGACTGATACTTTCATGCATCTTAAGCGGAGTGTTTAAGGCAGTCCGCGGATTTTCAAACCGCTCCTGTTCCTCCACCGCCGCCGTCACCTCAAACAGCGTTCCCTTGAACACGCGCAGCATCCCTTTGGGCTTTACCTCTTTCACATTAAGGATTACTGTTCCGGGCCCAAGCTCCTGTTTTGCCTTCTCAATCGCTTCTTCTTTCGAGCTCCCCTGATATTTATTTATGGTCATATTATGCCGTCACCATCCCTACTGATTGTAATTCCACATTGGAATCCACCTCGTTGTATGAGACAACGATCAGATCCTTAAAATATTCTTCCGTCAGCTTCTTAAAGTACATCCTTACAATCGGTGAAGTAATTACGATTGCACTCTTGCCCATGTTTTCAAGCTTTGAGGCCTCCGTCTCGACAGCGCCGATAATTGCCCTGGTCTTTTCCGGATCCAGTGTGAGATATGCCCCCTGTTCCGTCTGTTTAACGGAAGACATAATCTCCTGTTCTACCTTCGGATCCAGCGTAATCACGCTCGTAGTCTCATTTGCCGGAAAATATTTGCTTGAAATCGCCCGTTTTAAGCTCTGGCGCACATATTCCGTCAGAACATCCGTATCTCTCGTAACCGAGGCATGATCCGCAAGCGTCTCAAACACCGTAAGCAGATCGCGGATGGAAATTCCCTCTGCAAGAAGATTCTGCAGAACCTTCTGTACCTCGCCGAGTCCTAAGAGCTTTGGCACCAGTTCGTCCACCAGCACCGGATTGCTCTCTTTTAAGTTGTTGACAAGATTCTGAACATCCTGTCTGGTGAGCAGCTCTGCAATATGAGAGCGGATCACCTCGGTCAGATGCGTCGCGATGATAGACGGGGGATCAACCACCGTATACCCGAGGCTCTCCGCCCGCTCTCTCTGGCTCTCCGTGATCCAGATCGCCGGCAGATGGAACGACGGCTCGAAAGTCGGAATACCTGTGATCTCCTCCTCTACATATCCGGGATTCATCGCCATATAGTGGTCGAAAAGAATCTCGCCCTCCGTCACCTGAACGCCCTTAATCTTAATAATATACTGGTTCGGATTGAGCTGGATATTGTCGCGCAGTCTGATAATCGGCACCACGGTTCCAAGTTCCAGAGCGATCTGCCTTCGAATCATTACCACACGGTCAAGCAGATCGCCGCCCTGGTTGACATCGGCCAGCGGAATAATCCCATAGCCAAATTCCAGTTCAATCGGATCAACCTGAAGGAGCGAGACGACATTCTCCGGCTTTCGGATCTCCTCCGCCTCCGTCTCGGCCATGCTTACTTCTTCCTCAATGCTCTCAATCCCGATATTCTTATCCACCATTCTTCCAACCGCGATAAAAAGAATTCCGAACGGCACAAACAGAAACCACTCCAGCGGCGTCACAATCCCAAGAAAAATCAGCGTCGTACCAACAATATAGAGTACCTTTGGAATTCCAAAAAGCTGTCCTACAAGAATGTTGGAAAAATCTGCATTCTTTGAAGCCTTTGTCACAAGAATACCGGTTGCAAGCGAAATCAGCAGGGACGGGATCTGGGAACAGAGTCCGTCACCCATCGTCAGAATCCCGTAATGCTGAATAGCCTCACCGAACTCCATGCCATCCCGGAGCACTCCCATTGTGGTACCGCCGATCAGATTTACAAATGTAATAATAAGTCCTGCCGCGGCATCTCCCTTCACATACTTTGTTGCACCGTCCATGGAGCCGAAAAAGCTGGATTCTTCCTGAATCTTGTTTCTCCTCTCCCTGGCCTCTTTTTCCGTGATTGCCCCGGTATTTAAGTCCGCGTCGATCGCCATCTGCTTGCCGGGCATCGCATCGAGCGTGAACCGCGCCGTAACCTCCGCGACACGCTCAGAACCTTTATTAATAACGACAAACTGGATAATAATCAGAATAATGAATACTATGGCACCGATAATTATATCACCGCCACCCACAAAAGAACCGAAAGTCTGGACTACATTTCCCGGAGCCCCTGTCTGGAGAATCAGACGGGTCGATGACATATTCAGGGAAATACGAAACAGCGTTGTAAAAAGCAGGAGTGTCGGAAAAAATGACATATCCAGCACTTCTTTTACAAACAGCGTGTTGAACAGTACAATCAGTGCGATTGATATATTGAGCGCCAGCATTACATCAAGTAAAGTGGAGTTCATCGGCACAATAAAAAAGACAACTGCAGCAAGTAAATACAGCGCAACGCCAATATCCGCTTTTTTCATGCCATTTCCCCCTTAATTTCTGGTATTGTATACCATTGCAAGAATCTCTGCGACTGCCTGATAGAGTTCCGGCGGTATCTCCGCACCAATATCCACATTCGCATAAAGCATCCTCGCCAACGGTTTATTTTCAACAATTTTTATATTATGTTCTTTTGCCGCCTCACGGATTTTCTGTGCAAGATAATCCTCTCCCTTTGCCAGGACAACCGGCGCTCTGGACTTTTCCGGATCGTACTTAATGGCGACAGCCAGATGAGTCGGGTTCGTGATGACCACATCCGCCCGCGGGACATCCTGCATCATTCTTCGCCTTGAGGCCTCCCTCATTACCTGTCTCTGACGTCCTTTGATCTCGGGATTTCCCTCAGTATTCTTGTACTCATCCTTGACTTCCTGTTTCGTCATTTTCATATCTTCCTTAAAGCGGAATTTCTGATATATATAATCCGCGATACCGACCAGAAGATATACAAGGCTGATTTTCAGCCCCGCATCCAGTATCACTTCCCCGCAGAGGGCAAGCGCCTGATTCAGCGGAATATCATACAGGATAAAAATATTATCCACTTTATCCCGGATTGAGCTGTAGGCAACATAGATAATCACAAATATTTTCAAAATCGATTTAAACAGTTCAAACAGAGAATCTTTCGAGAAAATCCGCTTAAAACCGTTAATCGGATTAAATTTATCAAACTTCGGCTTCATCGGCTTCGTGGAAACTTTCCAGCCGACCTGCAGAACGCTGACGACAAGCGTCATTGTGAAGCCAAACACAAAAAACGGAGATACCATCTTTAACATCATCCAGAATACGGACCGGAAAAATGTACCCACTGCCTGTGGGGAAAGCCCTGCCGCATTCACCGAGACAAATTCAGGTATCATGCCATAAACAAAACGAAACACCTCAAGAAAACCGTTTCCCACAAACGACATAAATATTCTCAGCACCAGAAAGAGAACAATCAGATCAAAAGCAGAGGTCAGTTCCTTGCTTTTGGCGACTTTTCCCTCTTCCCTCGCTTCTCTGAGGCGTTTACCAGTGGCCGGCTCTGTTTTTTCACCGCCCGGCCCGTCCTTTGCAAACCATTGAAGATTATATTGAAGTACCAATCCTGTTTTCTGTCCCAATCTGCTTCAGTCCTTACTAATACATTCCCTCTATTATCGAAACCATCATCCGTTTCATCTCCCGGAAGATAAAATCCGCAATCCCCGGCAACAGAGAAATGGTCAGAAATAATACCAGGAGTCCAACCAGTACCTTCATCTGCATACCAACCGCAAACATATTCATCTGCGGCGCTACCTTTGCCATGATTCCCAGAATACAGTTGAGTATCATAATACAGACAAAAATCGGTAGCATAATTCGAAACGCAATGACAAACATATCTGTCATAAACATAACCATTGAGGTCAGAAGACTGTCCCAGTCAAAAATCTGCCCGTTTACCGGAATCACCCGGTATGAATCCACCATAGCTCTTAAGATAAAATGATGCATATCTGTGACCACCAGCAGCAAAAGAACAAAATACTGATAGAGGTTACCGGTAATAGATACCTGGCTTCTTGTCATTGGATTAAACTGCATCGCCATCGAAAGCCCGATGTCCATATCGATGACATTGCCTGCAAATAAAATAATGGAATTACATACGTTTGCAGCAAGTCCTATCAGCAACCCCGTAATTCCTTCCTTTAAAACTATAACCGCATATCCGAACAGACCTGTATACCCTATTCCTGTCTTATCAGCAGCCCCGTATATCACAAGGGCAGTAAATGCAGAAAAGCTTGCATTCCTTACGGATATCGAGGGGGTTTACAAAGACCCGCAGGATAAGTCCACCCTGATTTCCGAGCTGTCTGTTTCCGAGGCAAGGGAACTGATTGGCGACGGCTTTATTGGCGGCGGGATGCTGCCGAAACTACAGAACTGCATAGACGCGATTGAAAACGGCGTGTCGAGAGTGCATATCCTGGACGGACGGATTCCCCATTGCCTGCTTCTTGAGATATTTACCAATAAAGGGATCGGGACGGCGATGTTAAACGATACGGAAGAGAAATTTTATCACGGCGAATAAGATGAGAAACTTTATTATGGAGAAAAGAAATGAATCAGTATATAGAAGAAACAAAAAAAGGACTTGTACATACTTATAACCGTTTCCCTGTCGTGCTGGAAAAGGGCGAGGGAGTCTATCTCTATGATACCGACGGAAAGAAATATCTTGATTTTGCGGCAGGCATCGCCGTGTGCGGATTGGGATATGGGAATCAGGAATTAAACCAGGCATTGAAGGCGCAGATTGACTGTCTGACCCATACCTCGAACCTGTATTACAACACTGCCTGCGGCAGGGCAGCCACGGCTCTTCGCCGGATTTCAGGAATGGATCGGGTGTTTTTTACCAACAGCGGCGCCGAGGCAATCGAAGGGGCGCTGAAGGCGGCGCGGAAATACGCATGGAAGAAGGGGACGGGAAGGTACGAGTTCATTGCCATGGAGCATTCTTTCCACGGTCGGAGTATCGGGGCAGTGTCCGTGACCGGAAGCGAAGCATACAGGACGCCTTTTGAGCCGCTGCTTCCAGGCGTAAAATTTGCAGAATTTAACAATTTGGACAGTGTAAAGGCACAGTTGACAGATAAGACCTGTGGGATTATTTTGGAAGCCCTTCAAGGAGAAGGCGGTATTAACCGCGGGACCCAGGAGTTTATGGAAGGAATCCGTAAGCTCTGTGACCAGGAAGGGATTCTGATGATCTGCGACGAGATTCAGTGCGGCATGGGGCGGACCGGGGAGATGTTCGCATGGCAGTCCTACGGTACGAAGCCTGATATTATGGCGATGGCAAAGGCGATTGGAAGCGGGCTGCCGGTGGGGGCATTTGCCATGACAGAAGCGGTGGCAGAATATTCTTTAGAACCCGGCGACCATGGGACGACCTACGGCGGCAATCCATTGGCGTGCGCGGCAGTGGCGAAGACGGTGGAGATATTTGAGCGGGAAGAGATTGTGTCCCATGTACGGGAAACCGGGGCATATCTGACGGAAAGGCTTGGGAAACTGGCGGCAGAAACCGACGAGATACTGGACTGCAGAGGGATTGGGCTGATACAGGGGATGAAAATGAAAAGACCTGTGGGAGAGATTATCCATGCGGCCCTTGAGAAAGGACTTCTTGTTATCAGCGCAAGAGACAATGTACTGCGCCTTTTGCCGCCCCTTATTATAGAAAAAGAACATATTGATGAAATGATTGAGAAATTGAAAAGTGTGCTGTAATGCATGCCTTTGGGCATAAAAGACCAATCATTGGACATACTATCCGAAAGAAGTATTTTTGGCGTTCCCGGGAAAAACAGGGAATCCGGGGATGTTATCTGAAAGGAGACGGAGGTATTTTCAATGATTGGCTTTTTTATTGCAATCCTGTCAGGCGCTCTTATGAGTGTGCAGGGGGTATTTAATACACAGGTAACGAAGACGACAGGAATGTGGGTCAGCAATGGCTGGGTGCAGCTTACGGCATTTGCGGCCTGTGCCATCGCGTGGCTGATTGCAGGGCGTGACAACGTCATGACGATTGCGAAGGTGGAACCTAAGTACGTGCTTCTTGGAGGTGTCATCGGAGCGGGAATCACGCTGACGGTCATTAAGAGTATGGAGCAGTTAGGGCCTGCAAAGGCGGCGCTTCTGATTGTAATTGCTCAGTTGATTGTGGCGTATGTGATTGAGCTTCTGGGATTGTTCGGCGTCGAGAAAGAACCTCTTGAGTGGAGGAAGATAATCGGGATGGGAATTGCTCTGATTGGAGTTGCAATTTTCCAGTGGAAATAGTACAATAATTAAGACATGGTGTGGCAGGAGTGTTCCTGCCGCATAGATGCATATTGCGGGGTATTTGCAGTTTCGACAGACTGTAAAGGAGTTTATATGCATAGAAGGGTGCAAAAGAAGCTGGTTATCGCCGCCATGGTATTAGCGGCGGCGCTGCCGTCCCTGATGACAGGGTGTGGGGGAAAGGCAAAGAGCCAGGACGAAGAATTGGTTTGCCTGACAGATGAAGTATCACAAGAAGCACTAGAAGAGGAAGAGAAGAGGGACGGTCAGGAGGAAGATGTCGAAAATTCGGGAATCATCTATGTCCATGTGTGCGGGCAGGTTGCATGTCCGGGCGTTTATCCGCTTTTGGCTGGAAGCCGCCTCTACGAAGCTATCGAGGCTGCGGGAGGCATTCTTGAAAACGGTGCGGGCGAATGGCTGAACCAAGCTGCGAAGGTCGGGGATGGACAGAGGATTTACGTACCGTCAACGGAGGAGGTACGAAAGGCACAGCAAGGCGGGGCAGATGTCCTGCAAGGGACACAAGGTGGTTTATCTGCTGAACAGCAAGGCGCACAAGGCAGCTTATACATAGCGCAGCAGGAAATCGAGGGTGGCAAACCGTCGGGGCAGGTTTCATCGTCAGATGACGGAAAGGTGAATCTGAACACGGCATCCAAAGAACAACTGATGACATTGAGCGGTATCGGAGAGGCGAAGGCGGCGTCCATTATCGCTTACAGAGAAGAACATGGGGGCTTTCAGAAGATTGAAGAGCTGATGGAAGTCCAAGGGATTAAGGAAGGCGTATTTCATAAGGTCAGGAATCAGATCAGGGTCAATTAGGAGAGATTAGATGAGCAGACGGGTATTGGTGGTAGATGATGAAAAATTAATCGTGAAAGGAATCCGTTTCAGCCTGGAGCAGGACGGGATGGAAGTAGACTGTGCCTACGACGGGGAAGAGGCGTTAAAGCTGGCGAAGGAGAATGCATATGACATGATTCTTCTGGATATTATGCTGCCCAAGCACGACGGATTCGAGGTATGCCAGATGATTCGGGAATTTTCCGACGTCCCAATCGTAATGCTGACGGCCAGGAACGATGATATGGACAAGATACTCGGCCTGGAATACGGGGCGGACGACTATATCACCAAGCCTTTCAATATCTTAGAGGTCAAGGCGCGGATCAAGGCAATCATGCGCCGTACCGGCAAGAGAGGGTCAAGCCAGGTGAATGACAAGATGCTGGTGAAGGGAAGTATGAAGATTGACTGTGAGAGCAGGCGGGTGGTCATCGGAGAACGGGAGGTGAATCTGACTGCCAAGGAATTCGACTTGCTCGAGCTGCTCGCCATGAATCCGAACAAAGTGTACAGCCGCGAGAATCTGCTGAATATCGTATGGGGATATGAGTACCCCGGCGATGCAAGGACGGTAGATGTACATATCCGAAGGCTGAGAGAGAAGATTGAGACGAATCCGAGCGATCCGAAATACGTCTATACAAAATGGGGAGTTGGTTATTATTTCAGGGGTTAAG
>OFFK01002663.1_pt1 | contig 10591 bp, 15 predicted proteins | sample 1521361 | NCBI WGS metagenome assembly OFFK01 (sample SAMEA3504096, study PRJEB24116) | mouse gut metagenome | biome: mouse gut; feature: mouse-associated habitat; material: faeces | place: Denmark | collected 2011
GCTCCGGTCTAAAAAGCGGGTGACGGTGATGGACTTGCCGTGGCCCTCCCGGGCCTCGTCGATGGAGTTGGAGAGGATCTCGAACACCGCGTGCTCGCAGCCGTCCAGGCCGTCGGAGCCGAAAATAACCCCGGGACGCTTGCGCACCCGGTCCGCGCCCTTCAGGGCGGAAATGCTGTCGTTGCCGTAATCCTGTTTCTTCGCCATAGTTCCTCCAAAACCGGCGGCGTCCGCCGGGAACGTGTTTTTTTCGCCTCCGGGCACAGGATATAGGGGGAAAAGCCCCGGTTTTGCCCAGGATTTTGAAACGGCTTGATTATATCACAAGAAGTTCCCGGGTTCAAGCCCCTCCCGGCAAAGGGGCCTTTTCCCGCCCTTTCCCGGCCTGGCCCGCCGTTTTTCTGAAAAATGTTACTTTTGTTACTTTTTCATAACGGCTCCGTCACCCTCCCAAAGCCCTTCCGGGAAGGGAGTTTTTCACATTTTCCACAGAGTTTTCCACGCCGTTATGTCAACCGTGGATTTCTCAAAAAAATTCCCATTCCCTCCGCGGCGAAATTTCCCGGGGGAATTTTCCTTTTTTAGTTGACAATCCGGCGGAAATTCTGTATGATAACGGTAGACATGATATTAAAAACCATATTATGGGGTGTGACGTATGATTTGCAAAATTGTGAGCGACAGCAGCTGCGACCTGCGCATGAGCGAGTTCGGCGGCGGGGAGATCTTATTTGAGACGGTGCCCCTGCGGCTCCAGGTGGGGGAACGGGAATTCATTGACAACGACAGCCTGGAGGTCCCCCAGCTCCTGGGGGCCATGGCCCAGGAGAAGGCCGCCGCCAACGCGCAGCGTCTCCAGGACGCCTTGAGCAAGGCCAATGCCGCCGCCCAGGAGGCCGAGGCGGAGCACACCAGATTGCGCCGGGAGCTGGAGGAACTCCGCAGCCGACCCATTGATGTGGCAGTGGAGGTAGATGCCGGGGCCGTGGAGGCCGCCCGGCAGGCCGCTGTCGCGGAGATGGCCGGAAAGGTGGACCAGGCCAAGGCTGACAAGGAAAAGGCCGACACGGCCCGAAAAGCCGCCGAGGAGGCCCTTGCCGCCGCCCGGAAAGAGCTGTCCGAGCTCAAGGCCCAGGGGCCGGAGGTCCGGGAGCCCACCCCGGAGGAGCTCCAGGCCATGACCACTGAGGCCGTGGAACGGGCCCGAGCCGAGGACGCCGAACGGCTCCGGGGGCTGGAGAGACAGCTGGCCGCAGCTGATCCAAATGTGGCCGAATTCAAGGTGCGGTTCACCTCTTGGCAGGAGGAGCACTGGAAGATGATGGAAGCCCTGGGCCGCATTGCCCAGGATGACCAGGAGCGGGCCCAAAGACTGCGGCAGGCGGTGAAGGAGGCCCTGGAGCAGATGGGAGGTGTGGAGGGATGCTCCTGATCTACTACCGGGACGCCGCCGGAAAAATCTGCGACTATATGCGTCCGCCCGCCGACTGGACCCTCGGGCAGGTCAAGCGGGAGATCGAGAACTTCAACACGCTCCATGACGGAAGGGTCCGCGCTTACATGGAGTTTGTGCGGGAAGACAGCTTCGCCGCCTACCTGCTGGAGCGGGTGGGCGCGTGAGGGAGCAGATGCCTGAATTTTTGAAAGAAGGAGGCGCAATATGAGCACGAAAAACGAAAAGTCGATACTGGAGATGGGCCGCGGCGGATTCCTGGAGCAGGTGGATTTCGGAATGGCGAAGGTCATCGACAATATTCTCGATCCCAATACCAAGGCAACTGACAAGCGCGAGATCACCATCACCTTTGAGCTTAAACCGGACGACTCGCGGACAAATGTTGCAGTAAAATTTGCAACCAAGTTGAAATTGGCACCCACCCATCCGCTGACCACTAGTTTATCCATCTTCGGCGACACCGGCACTGGAGAGATGTTCATTATGGAGAATGTGCCGCAGATCCCCGGTCAGATGGCGCTGGACGGCGCCGAGCAGGAGGGCCCGCCCAAACTGAGAATCATTAAATTTGCATAGGAGGAACATAAACCATGCTGAAAGAATTCATCGAGCACATCCAGGAGACCACCAAGCCGCTGATCCACACGATTGACCCGGAGTTCGACAGCGGCGGCATGTTCGTTGTCACCGGTACCGGGAGGACGGTGGAGCTCCGCCCCACCCTTGATCACCCGGACACCCTGCATCTCTACAGCCTGGAGGCGCTGGTGACGATGGTGAAGACCGAGGCGGCGAACATGGATGCCCCGCTCTACATCACCATCCCCGATCACCTGACCGTCCGCTGTTTCGGGCAGCCCCAGCTCTCCGCCCGGTTCTTCCGGCAGGTATTCTATGAGGCCAAGGCCACCGATGTGCCGGGGTTTCGGGATGGATTCCGGGAGCAGGAGAAGGCCATTATCGAGCTGCGGAGCCGGTTCGCCCCCGGCGAGGGCGTGGACTACCTGCTGGACCTCCTCTCCCGCATCAGCAAGAACAGCGGCGTGACCACCACTGACAACGGCGTCTCCCAGACCGTCGAGGCCCGGCAGGGCGTGGCTCTCAAGACCGTAATTCCCGTGAAGCCGCGTGTGCCCCTGCGGCCTTACCGGACCTTCCAGGAGGTGGAGCAGCCGGAGATCGAGTTCCTCCTCCGGCTGGATGAGGAGGGCAACATCGGCCTGTTCGAGGCCGACGGCGGGATGTGGAAGCTGACCGCCCGGCAGACCATCAAGGCGTTCCTGGAAAAGGAGCTGTCCGGGCTGATCGCCGCCGATGCCGTGTACGTTGCCCTGTAAGGCCGACGGCGGCAAAGCCATAGTACCCAAAACCAGGCGTAAGGATTTGTGCAGTTTATAGCCTGAATCAACTTGCTATTTCTCTGGAACAGAGTGATGAATAAAGAGGCCCGCCGGGTGCGCTACCACCCGACGGGCCAAGGGACAGAGAAAGTCCACAAATACACCTGCATTATAGCAGGTCAGAAAGGAAAATGCAATCATGAAAATGGAACTGATTTCTCTGACGCTGGAAAATTTCAAGTGCCATGAGCACCTGGAGATGCGCTTCGGCGGCAGGAGCGCCAGCATCTACGGCGCGAACGGCACTGGCAAGTCCAGCGTCTACGACGCCTTTACCTGGCTCCTGTTCGGCAAGGACAGCAAGGGGAGCGCCAAGTCCGAGGCGCTCAAGCCCATCTTTACGTCGGGCGAGAACGAGGGCAAGGTGAAGGACTCCGGGGCGATCACCTCGGTGGAGGCAGTGCTCCTGGTGGACGGCGTGGAGCGGAAACTCAAGCGCACCTACTATGAGCTCTGGAGCACGAAACGCGGCAGCGCCGAAAAGACCCGCGATGGCCACAGCAGTGACTACTTTGTGGACGACGTGCCCTGCAAGAAGAACGAGTTTGCTCGCCGGGTGGGGGAGATCATCGACGAGGATCGGTTCAAGTTGCTGACCAATCTGTTCTTTTTCCCGGAGGCGCTGCCCTGGCAAAAGCGGAGGGAGGTGCTGTTCGATGTGGCGGCGGTGGCCACGGACGAGGAGATCCTTGCCAGCGACGCCCGGTTCGCTCCTCTGGCCTCTGCCCTGCGGGGGCTGACTCTGGACGACTACCGCAAAAAGCTGGCTGCCCAGCGCAAAGGACTGAACAAGACGCGGGAGGACACCCCGGCACGGCTGGACGAGTGCAAGAAGACCATCGGCGACCTCTCCGGCATCGACTTCGACGCCCTGGAACGGCAGCGGGCGGAGGCTCAGGAGCGCCGGACGGCGGCCCAGCGGGAGGTGGATCAGGCAGAGCGTGACGGTGGCCGGACGGATTTGCAAAACCAGCTCGCCGGTATCCGCAACGAGCTGGGGCGGCTGGAGAACGAGAACGCCGCCCACCGACTGGCCCAGCAGCAGGCCCAGGGTTTGGATGAGGCTGCGCAGGTCCGGCAGAGCCTTAACGCCGTCCGCATCCAAGGGGGGCGCCGCCAGAGTGACCTGGAGTACCTGCGCGGGCGGCAGAAATCGCTGGAGGGCGAGGTGGCCGCCTGCCGCGCCAGATGGAACGAGATCAACGGGGATGAGTTCAAGGGCGGCGTCTGCCCCACCTGCGGCCAGGCCCTTCCCAAGGACAAGCTGGAGGCCGCTGTGGCGGGTTTTGAGCAGGACAAGGCCAGACGCAAGGGTGAGGCTGTGGAGGCCGCAAATCGCGCCAAGGCCGCGCTGAAGGGCATCCAGGAGGATATCGCCAAACTGGAGCGGGAACTCGTTGAGGATCTGAAGCAGGCGGAGGAGCTGGCCGCCCAGCTCCAGCAGTTGGAGAGTGCCCCCAAAACGGAAATCACGGACATGGAGGACTACGCCGTCCGAAAGGCGGAACTGGAGGCCCAGGCCGCGGCGATCCATGCGGAGCTGGATGGGCTGGCGAAGGAAACGGTGGTCCGTGTTCAGACCTGCCGGAGTGCGCTGGCCGATGCGGACCGGGAGCTGGACAGGCTGTCCAGCGAGCTTTCCAAGAAAGCGGCGCTGGAATACGCTACCAAGCGCATGGATGAGCTGCGGGAGCAGGCTGCGGTAGCCTCCGACGAGCTGAACAAGCTGGACGGGATTCTGTTCCTCTGCGAGGAGTTCACGCGGTACAAGGTGAAGTTCATTGAGGAGAGCATCAACCGCCGGTTTTCCATGGTGAGGTTCCGGCTTTTCCGGGAGCAGATCAACGGCGGTCTGGAGGACTGCTGCGATGTGACGGTGGACGGAGTGCCCTTTGGCGAGGGCTTGAACACGGGCGCCAGGTTCAACGCCGGCATTGATATCATCAACACGCTTTCCCGACACTACGGCGCCCAGGTGCCGCTCTTCGTGGACAACGCCGAGAGCGTGACCCCGCTGGCCCAGGCCGACACGCAGGTGATCCGCCTGGTGGTGTCAGAAAATGATAAGGAATTGAGGTGTGAGCTGCAATGAAAGTGAAGAATCGCGCAAGGCCCAAGCTCCCGCCGGTGGAGCCGGGCGTGTACATCGCTGTGTGCGTCTACTCCATCGATCTGGGAGAGCAGCTGTGTGAATACAAGGACAAAACCAAGTCCTACAACAACCAGGTCAGACTGGGGTTCGAGCTGATCGGTGAGACGGTGGAGATCGATGGCAAACAGGAGCCCCGGGTGCTGAGCAGGACGCTCAACTTCACCCAGAGCAAAAACGGCGGACTGCGCAAGTTCGTGCAGTCGTGGCTGGGAAAGACCTTCACCGATGATGAGTTCCGGGAACTGGATACCAACGACCTGGTTGGGACGCCTGCACAGCTTTCTGTGGTGCTCAACGAGAGCGGGGAGTACGCCAATATTGACACCATCATGCAGCTGCCCCGTGGAATGGCCGCGCCGTCACCGGCATCCACGCTCATCCGCTACGACATGGAGCCCTGGGACGACGACGCCTTTGCCGCTTTGCCGGACTGGGCGCAGGAGATGATCAAGAAGTCCACCCAATACCAGAAGCTCCATATACCCACCAATCCTGTGGACGTAGACACCAGCGGCGGCCGGGAACAGGCCAATGAACAGAAGGAGGAAAATCCCATATGACCTTCACCTCGCTTGCAAGCTCCTCCCGCGGGAACTGCTATGTGGTCAGCGACGGCGAGACGGCCATTCTGCTGGAGTGCGGCATCTCCTTCCGCCGGATCAAAAAGGGGCTGGGCTTTGACCTGTCCGCCATCCGGGCCTGCCTTGTCAGCCATGAGCACAAGGACCACGCCAAGAGCGTCATGGACCTCATCAAGTCCGGCGTGGAGGTCTTCGCAAGCGAGGGGACCGCCGAGGCCCTGGACTGCGCCCTCATCACCCCCGTGGAGGCGGGGGTGCAGTTCCATGTGGGCAGCCTGGAGATCATGCCGTTTCGCACTTGGCATGACGCGGAGGAACCGCTGGGGTTCCTGATTTACAGCCGGGTGGACGGGGAGCGGCTGGTGTTCGCCACGGACACGGTCAACCTGGGCCACACATTCCCCGGCGTGAACCTGCTGGCGCTGGAGGCCAACTATGACAAGGACATCCTGTCCCGCTGCGAGAAAATGCCGGAGAAGGTGCGCTACCGCGTAACCAACAGCCACATGGAGATTGGTACGCTGTGTCAGTATCTGGAGACGCTGGACCTCTCCGCCTGCCGGACACTGTACCTGCTGCACCTGTCCAATGCCGCCAGCAATGAGGAGAATTTCATTGAGCGGGTGCGGCGGGTCGTGCCGCCGAATGTCCACGTCATCGTATGCGCGGAGTAGGCTGCATACCAAAATAACAAGGGACCGGGGGGGCGGATACCTGCCTCCTGGGATTCCCGCGAAAGGCGATGATGCGAAAGCATGTCACGACCACCGAGTCCGGGAATACCTTATTATTCCATGGACGTCGGGTTTTTGAGGGATAAAAAAATAAGGCTCCTTATGGCGGAGTTTGGTGCATCCAGTGTGGCATTCGTGCTGTATGTGTTTGGCAAAGCCTATGAAGGAGATGGATACTTCCTTACGTGGGACAAGGATGAGCGGCTTTTAGCAGCCGAGGCGATTCAAAAGCCCCATACGTATGTGAGCGAAGTACTGCAGGGGTGTCTGTCACGTTCGATCTTCGATGACCGGGTTTTTCAGATGTTCGGCGTACTGACGAGCAGAGGTATCCAGCGCCGCTATCTTCGCGGATGCGAGAAACGCAGCGACATATCGATCTTTTCCGAATACTGGCTCTTGAATTTGGACGACAAAAAAGACGTTCCGGCCAGTATTCGTGCGAAGCTTGCCTTTTTCAGCGTTGAAGGGGGAAATAACCCAGTTTTCTCCCCCGGAAACCCCAATAATTCCCCCGAAAACCCGCAAAGTAAAGTAAAGGAAAGTAAAGTAAAGCAAAGTAAAGTAACTGCGCCCCCGCATGAGAACTGGGGCTTTGGCGAGGAACTGGAGTCCGCGCTTTCCAGATGGATGGAATACAAAGCGGAAAAGCGGCGGCCATGTACGCCTACGGAGCTGAACTGCCTGATAGATCAGGTGAAGGAGCACGTGAAATCCTACGGAGAAAAAGCAGTTGCAGATTTGATCCTCCTTTGCGCGTCTAATGGCTGGCAGTCAATCGCCTGGGACCGGCTGGGAAAACAGTCCGGCTCCGGCGGCATGAGAGGAGGCCCTGGTTCCAAGAGCGAAACCGCAGACAGCATCAAAGCGGATATGGAACGAATGGACCGGTATCGGAAAAAACTCCGTGAAGAGGCAGAGGGCAGCAAAAGGAATTAAGTAAATACGTATTTACTTAAACATACCTGGATATCACACTCACTCTGTAACGAAAAGCGGTGATGCAAAATGCTGATATTGACTTTTCAAGTAAACTGTGCCAGCTGGCACATTCCCGGCATCAAAGAGGCTATCGCCATGCTCCTGGAGAGATGGGGTGACGTCCGGCTGGTGGATATCCGAGAAGTCCAAAAGGCGGCGCCGGAGCAGATGAGCATGGAAAACTTCCGATAACACGGGGGATTCCCAAACGTGTGCGAATAAGAAAATGGAAGATGCCGGGAGGTGAAAATACATGGTCATGACCAACGAGGAGATCGTCCGCGACTTCGGCCAGGCGCGGAACAAGAGCAAACAGATCAGGATTTTGGCGGACCTGAACCGGGCGACGCCGGGGGAGATATGGGCCGTGCTGGCAGCGGCCGGCGTGGAGGGCGTCGAGCCCCCGAAGCGGCTCACGCGGAAGAAGGCCGGGACGCCGGAGGGGGCGATATGCCTGGGAGTTTCACGGGAGAATTCCCCTTGACTCACCGATACCGGCAAAGGGGATGCAGGGACTTTGGGAGCTGAATCTGAAGGGGGGAATACTATGCTGATTGTAAGCCAAAACAGGAAATACCTGCTCAACATGGAGAGTGCTGGAACCGTTTCCCTTTCGTCCCTCTATGGAGGTCACGAGGAGGGGAAGCCTGTCAAGGTGCTGGCCGCCTTCCCTATGGCCGATGATGTCACAGAGAGCCTGGGGGAGTATGAGAGTGAGGCCAGGGCCATGGAGGTCCTGAGGGAAATCGCTGACGAGTACGGTAAGTATCTGGGGGCCGATGGCGGTCCCCTCGCCACGGCAAACTTCTACGCACAGCCATTCGCCTTTGCTCCGCCGAAGGTCTACAAGATGCCGTTGGAGTGAGGGGGGAGGGAGAAGATAGTTGAAAATCACGAGTTTTCAAGCTGCGAACTTCACTGGCCACGTTGGCGAGCGTTTCCGATTCCAGACGCTGGATGACAACTGGGATCCTATGGGCCCCGTCCTGGCCGGTGAGGTCAAAAGGGTGTTCCGGCAGGGGCGGCAAATCTCCGTGGAGCTCTATATTTTGGACAAGCACTGTATCTGCATGAGATGGCCTGTCTCGAGGAGGTTGAGGAAATGACCAGAATGACCAGAGAGGAAGCGGCTGAAATCCTGGACGGGCGGAACATCGTGGACCGCGCCGCATACCTGGAGGCGCTGGAGGTAGCGGCGAATGCTCTGTGCGAAAGCGCCGCCCTCCGCGCTGACGCCCCGCCGCCCAACGGCCCGCTGACCATGGAGGAGCTTCGGGAGATGGACGGTCAGCCGGTTTGGTTCTGCAAATGCCACAATGGCCTGTGCAATTGGTGCGTGATAGATCACACAAATGAGACGAACATCTTTTTCACAGACGGCACGGTTCGTCTGATGAGTTCCTATGGCGATGGTTGGATGGCCTACCGCCGCAGGCCGGAGGAGGAGACTACATGACCAACCTCTACGCCAAAGCCCTCCCCGCCGGACCGAAGAAGAAGCGCCTCCCCCGCAAGTGCTCCACCTGCGCGGACCGCACCTGCCGCCAGCGGGGCAGGATCTGCGACTGGAGGCACTGCACCAACTGGAAGGGAGGCACCCATGAAACCCGCTAACCCCTTCCGCCCCGGCTCCCTGATCTGGTCAGTGATGGAGGGGGACTGGTCCGACCTGACGCCCAAGCAGATCGGCGAGGTGCTGGGCACCAGCGGGCGGTCCGTGACGGTGCAGATCATCAAGATTCGCAGGATCACGGGCTACTCAGTCCCCCACGACCAGCGGCGGGGCCCTCCAAATGCTATCAAAGGGGGGAAACGGTAGCATTTCGCCCTGTTCACCGCCGCTTTACCGTGCTATACTGGAACCATTTCAAACAGACAGACTGGTGGTGAGATCATGGCGCGGCCCAGAAAATTCAAAACCCCCAAGGCCCTCTCCGACGCCTGGGAGGAATACAAAGCCTGGTGTGACAGCCAGACAGTGCTGACCCACGATTTCAGCGCCAAGAATTCGGAGTTCGTCAGCGCGGAATTAAAGCGCAGCGTCACCTACACCATCGAAGGCTTCTGCGTGTGGGCGGGTATCTCCCGCACCGCTTTTTACGAGTATTACGCGTCTGACGGGCGCTATGTTGACATTGTCACGCGCATGAGGGAGGCCTGCGAGGTGGACGCCCGGCACAAGTTCGAGCTGGGGGTCATCGACCCGAAGCTCGCGGCCCTCTGGATGGGGCGGCACGGCTATGGCATCAAGACCGAGGCCGTCTCCCCGGACCAGAGGGAGGACGACCCCATCACCCGGAGCCTGAAGGAGGCGGCCCATGTTCTCGCCAAAACAGATCGCGGTCCTTAAGTGGCCCTACACCGGCAAACGGGCCCTCATCTGCGACGGCGCGGTCCGCTCTGGGAAGACCAGCGTCATGAGCCTGAGCTTCCTCCTCTGGGCCATGGGAGCCTTTGACCGGCAGAGCTTCGCCCTCTGCGGCAAGACGGTGGGCAGTGCGGAGCGGAACATCATCCAGCCGCTTCTCGCCGTTGGCTACCTGCAAAAGCACTTCTCTCTGCGCTACGCCCGGTCGGAGCACGTCCTCACCGTGACCCGGGGCCGGAGATCGAACCGCTTCTACGTCTTCGGAGGCCGGGACGAGGGCTCCTATATGCTCATCCAAGGCATCACCCTCGCCGGGGTGTTCCTGGACGAGGTGGCCCTGATGCCCCGGTCCTTCGTAGAGCAGGCCCTCGCCCGGTGCAGTGTGTCCGGGGCGAAGCTCTGGTTCAACTGCAACCCGGACGTGCCGGAGCACTGGTTCCGGAAGGAGTGGCTCTTAAAGCTCCGGGAGAAGGACGCCGACCACCTCCATTTCCGCATGGAGGACAACCCCAGCCTCTCCCAGGAAACGCTGGAGATGTACAAGAGCCTCTACACAGGGGTTTTCAAAAGGCGCTACATCGACGGGGAGTGGACCGCCGGGGACGGCCTCATCTACGACATGCTGGACCCGGAGGCCAACACCTACGGCGATACGGACCGCCCCAAGGGCCTGAAGTACGTCTCCAGCCGGACGGTCGCCTGCGACTACGGCACCGCCAATCCCTTCGTGCTCCTGGATATTTACGACGATGGAGAGACGGTCTGGGTAGACCGGGAGTACCGCTGGGACAGCCGGAAGGAGCTCCGGCAGAAGACGGACGGGGAGTATGCGGACGACTTCCTGGACTTCATGGGGCCGGACCCCCAGCACTTCTGCCCGGCGGTGGTGGACCCGTCGGCGGCGGGCTTCATTGCTGAG
>OFFK01002665.1_pt1 | contig 10590 bp, 7 predicted proteins | sample 1521361 | NCBI WGS metagenome assembly OFFK01 (sample SAMEA3504096, study PRJEB24116) | mouse gut metagenome | biome: mouse gut; feature: mouse-associated habitat; material: faeces | place: Denmark | collected 2011
AAGAAGCCGGCCTTATGACCGCCGAGCGCGTCTACGCGGCCCTGCGCGAGCGCTGCGCTGCGGGCGCAAGCGCCGAGGAACTCGCCCGCCTCGCAGCTCGCTTCTCCGTGGACGACCATCGCCCCTGGCACGCCGTCACCGTGGCCGAGGGAGACGACGGCAACCTGGCCGAGGGCGAGGCCGCCGAGGGCGAGGGCCAACGCGGAGCCGCCGCCGGTGCGGCCGGTTCCGGAGCGGACTGTGGGTCTGAAATACTCCCTGGCGCACTTTTACGCGGCAGACACCGGGGAACTGGCGGACCCTATAGCCACAAGGCCCATCGGGCCATGGATTCCGCCGACATCACCCAGAAAGAGGCCCCCGAGCACGCCGCCCGGGCCATCGGCGAGCGCTTCGCCGACACGGTGCAGCTGGACCGCTCCCGCGAGCAGTGGGAGAACGCCGCCCTGGAAATGGGCGTTCAGCTGGACGCCTACGCGAAGCTGTGGGGCATCGAGGGCTCGAACTTGGCCATGAACCTGCGCAAGGTCACCCGCGAGAAGCACGACTACCGCGCCTTCCTGCGCAAGTTCTCCCGCATGGGCGAGCAGATTCGCGTGAACGACGACGAGTTCGACTACGTCTTCTACACCTACGGCCTTCAGCTGTACGGCAACCTGCCCCTCGTGGAGCCGGTGGAATTCGCCGAGGAAAAGCGCATCCGCGACTTCGTCATCGCCATCGACACCTCGGCCTCCACCAAAGACGGCCTCGTGCGGCGCTTCATCGAGCGCACCTATTCTATCCTCGCCGACGAGACGAGTTTCTTCTCGAAGATGAACGTGCTCATCATCCAGTGCGACGCCGCCGTGACCGACGTGGCCCGCATCACCTGCCTGCGTGATTTGGAAGACTACCTGGAAAATCCTGTCATCAAGGGCCTGGGGGGCACCGATTTCCGTCCCGTGTTCGCCTACGTGGACGAAGCGCTCGCGGCTGGCGAGCTGAACGACCTCGGCGGCCTCATCTACTTCACCGACGGCCAGGGCACCTATCCCGCCCGGCGCCCCGCCTTTGAGACCGCCTTCGTTTTCCTCGATTCCGACGATGCCGCCGCCAGCGCCCCGGTACCTCCGTGGGCCATGAAAGTCGTTTTGGACGAGACCTTCGTATTAGAAGAGGAACCCCTCTGACCATAGCTCTTCCCTCGCCGCCATTTCACGAACCGCCGTCCGTAAAGGAGCCCCTATGAACATCCGCGAAGCGAAACAGCAGATCAAGAACGCCATGGTGGCCTATTTCACCAAGGATGAGTTCGGCAACTACCGGCTGCCTCCCGCCCGGCAGCGCCCGGTGTTTCTGCTCGGTGCCCCGGGCATCGGCAAAACGGCCATTATGGAGCAGATCGCCCAGGAGCTGGAAGTGGGCTTCGTGTCCTACTCCATGACCCACCACACGCGCCAAAGCGCCTTAGGGCTGCCCTTCATCGCCACGAAGACCTATGGCGGCGTGGAATACCAGGTATCCGAGTACACCATGAGCGAGATCATCGCCTCGGTCTACGAGGCCATGGAATCCACGGGCCGTCCCGAGGGCATCCTGTTTCTGGACGAGATCAACTGCGTGTCGGAGACCCTTACCCCGGCCATGCTGCAATTCTTGCAGTACAAGGTGTTCGGCCGCCACGCCGTGCCCGATGGATGGATCGTGGTGACCGCGGGCAACCCGCCCGAGTACAACCGCACGGCTCACGATTTCGACATCGCCACCTGGGACCGCCTGAAGCGCATCGAGGTGGAGCCCGACTACGACGTGTGGCGCGAATTCGCCGTGTCAGCGGAAGTGCACCCGTCCGTCATCACCTACCTCGATATCGAGCGCAACCACTTCTACGCCGTGGAGGCCACGCCCGACGGCGCATCCTTCGTCACGGCCCGCGGCTGGGACGACCTGTCGGCCATGATCAAGCTCTACGAGGCCCAGGGCTTGGCCGTCGACGAGCTGCTCGTGGAGCAGTACGTGCAGAACGGCGACATCGCGAAGCGGTTCGCGATGTACTACGACCTGTTCACGAAGTATCGCAGCGATTACCAGATCGACCGCATTCTCGAGGGCACGGCCGATACGGGCCTGGCCGAACGGGCGCGACGGGCGCCCTTCGACGAGCGCGTGGCCGTCATGGGACTCATCGTGGATGCCACGGTGGGCCGTTTGCGCCAAGCCGTTATGGAGGAGAAGGCCGCGGCGTTCACCCACGGCGTACTGGCCGATCTGAAGGCGCGCCTGGCTGCCGCAGGCGTGGCCGAGAACGGCAACGGGGCCGATCTCATGCGCGCCACCGCCACGGCCCTCGCCCACGACCGCGATACGGAGCGGGCCGCGAGCCTGCTTACCGAGGAGCGCTACCGCTCCTTCGAGCGGGCCATCGGCCTGCTGGACGAGGTACTGCGCACCGGGGCCGAACGACCGGAAGGACCCACGTTCAACCTGCTGCGGGAGCGCTTCAATGCGCGGCTGGACGCGCTGGACGGCAGCATCGACGGTGCCGCAGCCGCCCTGGAAAACGCGTTCAGGTTCGTGGAAGAGGCCTTCGGCGAGGGCCAGGAGATGCTCATGCTGGTAACCGACCTGTCGGTCAGCCGCGCCGGCATGGCCTTCATCAACGACCACGGCTGCGAGCGCTACTTCGCCCACAACCAGAACCTCCAGTTCTACGAGCGCGGCAGCGATCTGGCCGCCCGCATCGACCGCATCACCCTGGAAGAGGAGTAGGGGCGCACCCCGATAGAAGTGGGACACCTTACCGGGTAAGGTGTCCCACTGTGCAGGATTCGAGGGCCGGGACACTTTGGGGCACTTTACCCGGTAAGGTGTCCCGGCCCCATCATTGAAGGGTCTACAGGTACACCACCGGCAGGGCCGCCAAAATAACCAGCAGGCGCAGCATGAAGCCGCCCACGAGCACGCCGCCCTCGCCAATGACGCTCACCACCATGGACGTGGTGGACGTCTCCACCTTCCGCGTGATGAACACGGGGTATCCCTCGATGGCGAAGGGCGCCACCAGGCCGAGCAGCACCAGGCCACCCCAGAACATGGGCGCGTACTGGCCCGACACCAGCGAGGCCACCGATGCGGCGCCCTCGGCGCTGCCCGAGCTCACGATGACGAGCATGGTCACGAGCACCACCATCTCGATGGCCGACAGGATCACATGGCTCTTCTTGATGAGCCACATGTGCTCGAAACGCTCCCGGTCGGTCACCAGGCCCACCAAGCTCGTGGCGGCGAGACCGGCCGAGAGGGCCGACACCACGAACAGCACCGGCAGAATGGCGTTGTTCCACAGCGGATAGGCCTTCACGACGCCCAGCAGGAAACCCGTGTAGGCGGCCACGCAGAAGGCGGACACGATGCCCACCCAGGTCAGCCCCTTGGGCACGGGGCGGCGCAGCACTTCAAGCAGGGCGGCAACCACCGATACCGGCATGAACACGCAGATGAAGTACACGCCGAGGGTCATTACGGAACCCGGGTTCATCACCAGGTAGAAGAAGCGCAGCGGGTTATGCAGCCCCGCCTCCGCATCCAGCATGAGCATGAGCAGCCCGATGCCGAGGAAGATCGGCGCGATAATGCGGCCTGCGACGCGCATCTTCACGCTATCGGGGTACTTCGCCTCCACAAAGGCCGAAGTGAGGAAGGCACCGGCGGATGCACCCGCCAAGAACAGGTACCATGCGATCATAGATCCCCAAACCATTGGTCATCACCTCACGTAGTAGATTTTCGCGGCGGTCAAGTCGCTCGCCAGGGGCTGAGCGTTCGTGCGGGCGATCTCCTGGCAGATCTCGCTTTCGGGATCGTCCAGGTCACCGAAGATGCGGGCACCGGAGACGCAGGTGTTCACACAGCGCGGCGGGTTGCCCGGCTGGCCCTCGTACCAGCAGAAGCGGCACTTCTCGATCACACCGGTCTTTTCGATCTGCACGCGCACGCCGTAGGGGCAGGCAGCCATGCAGTACTTGCAGCCGATGCACTTGCCCTCGTCCACCAGCACCACGCCGGAATCGGTGGTGTAGGTGGCGTGGGTGGGACACACGGCCTCGCAGGGGGCGTCCTCGCAGTGCATGCACTGCACCGGCACCACTTCCGCGTACACGTTGGGATACGCGCCTTGCTCCACCTCGTCGAACTTGATGAACGCCTCCTCGTGATCGAGGCCGTTCACCATCTGGCAGGCGATGCGGCAGGCATAGCAGCCGACGCACTTCTTCGTATTGATGAGCATGCCATAGCGGGTCATCAGTCTTCCACCTTCCTAACCGTAACCGCCACTTCCTGGCTCATGGTGGAGCCCACGGCGGGCTCGAGATGCAGCGGGATGAAGTCCATCATGTTCAGGCCGAAGCCCTGGGCGCGGGTGAGATAGGGCGACGTGCTGCCGTAGTGCGTGGGCAAGAACAGCACGCCGGGCTTCAAGCGCTCGGTCACCTTGACGGCCACACGACCCGAAGCCTCGCTCGAGGACAGCTCCACCGTGTCGCCATCGGCAATGCCCAGCTCAGCGGCATCGGAGGCGGCCATCCACAAACGCTCGAGCTGGTACTCGCGGGAAATGGCGTTCAGGGCCTCCAGGTTCAGCGTCATGGTGTGGGAGTGGATGCCCTGCTTGCCGCCGATAAGAGAGAACTCCCCTGCCGCCGGCTCCACCAGCCGCGGCACATAGCCGATAACCGGGTTCAAGCCCGCTTCGGCCACCTTCGCCGAGGTGAACTGGAACTTCTCCGTGGGAGTTTTGAACGTGGGCGTGCCGAACTCGAAGCCCGGGTCGGCCAGTTCCACGATGCCGGCCTCGCGCACCGCATCAAGGGAGGTGCCCACCGTGGCCAACTGAGCAGCGGCCAGCTCCTCCACGGTGAAGGGGAAGTACTGTCCCACGCCGCAGGCCTCGGCCAGACCGACGAAGATCTCGTCGCAGGGCTTGGTCTCGGGGTGCACGCGATCGATCACCGGCGTGCGCAGCGCCACATAGTGCTTCTTGCCGCCGATGAACTCGGGCAGTTCCATACGCTCGAGCACGGTGCACTCGGGCAGCACGTAATCGGAGACGAGGGCCGTCTCGCTCATCTGCACGTCGATAGTCACCACCAGCTTGGCCTTGGCCAGAGCCTCGCGCCACTTCGCCGGCTGGGCATAGCCCTGTACCGCATTGGAGTTGTAGAAGAACACGCCCTGCACGGTGCCGTCATTGCAGCCATTCAGCACGGCCAGGTTGGTGCCGGTGCCGGACAGCGCCAGGGGGAACTCGGCGTCGCCCACGCGCTTGACCGCAGGCTCGGGTACCTTGGGGAACTTCACCGGGTCCACGTCGCCGGCTTTGGGCGAGGAGGTGATGAGCGCGCCGCCCTTCTGGCCCCAGCAGCCCAGAAGCGCATTCACGGCGCATACCGCGCGGGCCGTCTCGAAGGAGTTCTGGTAGGCGCACCCGAAGGCCGCGCGCCAGGAGGGCTCGATGGCGCAGGCGGGCGCTGCGGCAGCCAGGGCCTCGGCCAGCTCCACAATGGTGTCGGCCGGCACGTCGCAAATGCCCTCGGCCCACGCCGGCGTGTACTCGGCCACCTGGGCCGCGAACTCCGGGAAGCCCACGGTGAACTGCTCGATGAACTCGTGGTCATACAAATCGTTCGTCACCAGCACGTTGGCAATGCCCAGCAGAAGGGCGATGTCGGTGCCAGGCTTGATGGGCACCCAGTCGGTGGCGAAGATGCCGGTGTTGTTCAAGCGCGGATCTACGATGACCACGCGAGCGCCCTTGTCGGCAGCCCCGGCCAGGCTCTTCACCGACGAGGGGCGGATGCCATCGCCGTAGCTGCGACCGATGAAGACCACCATCTTGGTGTTCGGGAAATCCACGGAATAGTTCGATGCGCCCGTGGCCTCCTGGATGCCACTTTCCTTAGACAGGTTGCAAGCGGCGGCATGAGTGTACACATTGGCCGAACCGAGCGCATTCATGAAGCGCTTGCTGTAGTACTTGCCCGAGGGACGGGGATCCTGAACGATGGCCAGGGCCTCAGGTCCCGCCTCAGCCAGGATCTCCTGCACCTTGGCCCCGATCTCGGCAAAGGCATCGTCCCAGCTGATGGGGGCGAAGCTGCCGTCTTCGGCCCGCTTCATGGGCTGGGTCAGGCGACCATCGGAATAGGCCCACTGGGCCGTACCGTGACCGCGACCGCACAGCGTTCCCTTGGAATAGGGATGCTCTTCCATGCCCTCCACGGTCCACAGGCGCCCATCGAGGGTAGTGGCGACCAGACCGCACTTGCTTGAGCAGCCGTTGCACAGCGACGCCCCCTGGGTCTTCGCCCCGGCAGCCTCGGCCCGCTCGGCCTGCCACGCGGCCACCGAGCAGGTGCCCACGGCAGCCAGCGCGGCGGTGGCGGCGGTGCCCTTCAGAAAGGTCCGCCTGGTGGGATTGCAGCGCATTAAAGCCTCCTTCTCTTGCATGTCTGCGTTCTCCTTGTCTCTGAAGCCCTTCGGCGTTTTACCGAAGGCTCTGGGAAAGATTGTGAATCGCCCGGGTCAGGGTGCCCGCCAGTTCGCGGCCGTGGGCCAGGGCAGCCGTCAGCTCATCGTGGTGCCGCGCCACGGGCAACGGGCGTGCCTTGAGGGCCGCAAGTCGGGTTGCCAGGGCCTCCTCGTAAGCGCTGAGCCAATCGAGGTGGTCGGCCAGCAGAGCGCGCACCGCTTCGCCATTGCCCGCCTCTGCGTACAGGCACGCTACTTCGGTCAGCAGGACCACATGGTCGGGCATGGCCTCGTAGGCGGGAGGAACCTCCAACTCCAGCCCACCGTAGAGCGCGCGCATATGCTGGGCGCTATCTCCGAGCAGCAGGTTCCGCGCGGCACCGAACTGCGCCGGGCCGCCCCCGTCACCTCCCGACATAGAGGCCCACGGCTTATAGAGAGATTCCACGGGAAGGGTTGCGGCCAGGGCCCCCAAGGTGAGTACCTCGTCCTCAAGACGGCGGCGCACTGCCGCCGAGGGGGGTGCGGGAGCGGCAAGGCCATCGACCGCCGCCGCTTGAGCTCCTTCATAGGCCGCGGGATAATCGGCACCCCAGAGCGCGAACAACGCTCCCAAGGCCCTCACGTAATTTGCCCGCTTCTGCATGATCGCACCTCCTCTCGATGGCGACCCATGCTAGAATCGTCGGCCTCGCTCTATATCATCAGTTTCTGATGATTTGCCTGAAAGCAAGTCGGTCATAATAGATGACACGCCAGCAAATGCCCAGATAGAGCATGGTATGAGGAGGGGGAGGGCCAATGGCAACGATGATTGAGTTCTCCCGCACGGGCGATGTGTCATCCCCGCGTTCTCTGCGGCTGCGCTATCTCGGCCTTGCCTTCTTCTGGGCGTGCAGCATGCTCACCTTCCGCAGCGCTATTTTGCTGACCGGCAACGCCAACACACCGGAATTCAACACCTTGGTGGTAGTTGTCTCGTTCCTCGCGAACATGACCACTTTGTTCAGTATCTCGGCCCTCGTGGAACGCACACCGGAGAACCTGGCGAAGTTCTCCCCGTGGCTATTCTGCGGCGCCATCATCGCCGGTATCGCCCTCATCCATTTAGCAGGCGCCCGTTTCGAAGGCGGCGGTCTCGTGGCCGCCCTCGTGGCCGGCTCGGCCCTTGCCGGGGTGGGCTACGGCTACTTCTGGGGAAGCTGGGCCGACGTGCTCGGGCGCATGCATCCTTCGCGCACCGTGCTCTACGCGCCCGGGGCGTTCTTCCTCACCACCGTCCTCTTCCTGGGAATCAGCCTGGCGGCATCGCTGGCCGCCGTTCCGCCCGTGCTGCTCATGGCGCCTCTGCCCGTCATCTCGCTGCTCTGCCTTACGCGCTGCCGTGCCGATGATGCCTGCGAGCCCGAGCCCCAGGCAGAAGGCAGACGCTACCTGACCGCCCTCACGTCCCTGGTGCCGCTCATCATCGCCACCCTCGTATTTTCCTGCCTGTTCGGGTTCATGTGGGAAACCGCCGTGCTCAGCGTGGATTCAGCCACCGACGCCCACGGCTTTCCCCTGGTGCTGAACTTGGTCGCGGCCCTCGGTCTGTTCATCTTCGTCATCGCCTCGCGACGTCACATCAACCTGTCCTGGACCTACCAGCTGCTCATTCCCATCTCTATCGTGCTCTTCGCCGTCGTTCCCTTCTTCTGGACCGTGCATCCGGTGATCCTGAACGCCATCATGAGCGCCATCTACGGCGTCTTCGATGTCATCATCTGGTACATGGTGGCGGCTACAGCCTACGACTTCGCTGTATCTGGCTTCGTGGTGGGCGGCCTCGTGCGCGCCCTCTCCATTCTGGCGCGGCTCATCGGCATTGGCATCGGCTATTTGGTCATGCTCGTACCCGAGGTAGCCAGCGGCGCCATCGTGGGCGTCTGCATTGCGGCGGTGTATCTCCTGGTCATGCTCTTGTGGTTCCTCTGGCACAGCGCCAAGCACCCGTCCTTCGAGGTTCCCGAGGATGACGACGACGCGGAGCCTGCCCCCTCCTTGACCGGCCCCGCCATCGTCTACGGTTGCGTGAACCTCGGCAGCAAACCGACCGCGAACGAGAACGGCACCGATGGCACTTCCTCGGCCGAGAGCGCCGAAATCGACTCGGCAAATGCCGAAGCTGCCATGACAAATGCCACAACCGACGCTGCAGGCGCCGAAAAGGAGCCCCCGGTCGACGATGCCCCCGATGAGGCCGTCTTCGCCCTCATCGCCGAGGATTACGGCCTGACGCGCCGGGAAGCCGAAGTGCTCCCCTACCTGGCCCGCGGCCGCTCCGCCAAGGTTATCGCCGAGGCGCTGTTCGTATCGGAATCCACCATCCGCACCCACACCCGCCGCATCTTCGAGAAAACCTGCATCCATTCCAAACAGGAGCTCATCGACCTCGTGGACAAGTACTGAATTGCCAGCGTCGCCGCCGTCCCAGGATGGTAGCGACGCAAAAGTGGCGGCCGCATCGCACTCGACCGCCATCGGGCGCACCAGGACGCTCTTACCCGGCAAGAACATCCCGGCTCCTTGCTCTATCAGGTGTCCCTCTTTCGGAACAGTGATCCATGCTCACCGGGGAAGGGCAGCCCCCTCATCCGTGCGGACTACTCCCGCTGGTGTATCTGCGTGTCGGGAGCATGACGAGGGGTTGCCGCAGCCGATCGTCCGTGTTTCGCCGTGATAGTCTGCGCTCCAGCAAAAGACAGACCCCTTCCAAAAGGAGCCATCATGACGAACTTCAACACGAATCCTTCTCCTCGCGGCAACCACGCTCGCCCCGCCGAGCTCATCGCGGACAGCGCCGCCTTCGACATCGACCGCTCGGTGGCCGCGTCGGTGGCCGAGACCGTGCCCGGCGCCCAGTCGAAGCGCAGCCGCACCTTCCTCACGGGCTTCGCCGGCGCGGCCATGGCCTGCATGCTGGCCCTCGGCATCAACGGCGCCGTCATCAACCCCGCCACCGCCGAGGCCGCAAACGAGCCCGCCCCCATGAGCCAGGCGGCCCTCACGCCCCAGAATGGCGAGACCCTCGCCGAGGCCGTGGCGGCCAAGTGCCTGCCGTCGGTGGTGTTCGTGGAAACCTACGCCGATGCGGGCGGCCAGCTCCAGGCCATGGGCACCGGTTCCGGCGTCGTCATGACCCAGGACGGCTACCTCATCACCAACAACCACGTGGTAGACGGCGGCCAGGCCTTCAAGGTGACCATCGAGGGCAACACCTACGACGCCGAGCTGGTGGGCGCCGACCCGTCCTCCGACGTGGCCGTGCTGAAGGCCAAGGACGCCAAGGGCCTCACCCCCATGGAGATCGGCAATTCCGACGACCTTACCGTGGGCCAGTGGGTTATGACCCTGGGCGCTCCCTTCGGCCTGGAGCAGTCCGTGGCCACGGGCATCGTGTCGGCCACGAGCCGTTCCCAGATCATGGACGCAAGCGAGTCAGCCCAGGCCGGCGGATCGGGCGAGGCTACCATCTACCCGAACATGATCCAAACCGATGCGGCCATCAACCCGGGCAACTCCGGCGGCGCCATGGTGGACGCCGACGGCAAGCTCATCGGCATCAACACGCTGATCACCTCCTATTCCGGCAACTACTCCGGCGTGGGCTTCGCCATTCCCGCAAATTATGCGGTGAATCTCGCGAACCAGATCATCGCCGGCGAGACCCCGACCCACGCCCAGCTCGGCGTGAGCCTGTCCACGGTGAACGACCAGATGGCCGGCAGCTACAACCTGCCCGCCGAGAGCGGCGCCTACGTGGCCAGCGTGGCCCAGGGCTCCGGTGCCGAGGCCGCGGGCCTGGCCGAAGGCGACATCATCACGGCCCTCAACGGCGAGAAGGTGGAAGGCGCGAGCGACCTTATGCTGGCCGTGCGCGGCGAGAAGCTCGTAGTCGTGGTCGGCCTTGAGAACTACATCGTGGCCGACGCCGGCGACGTGCTGCTCGTATGCCCCAAGAGCCGCGACCAGAGCATCAAGCAGATGGTGAACGACGCAAAAAACCATTTCGGCGACAAATATCTCTGATTTTACACATTA
>OFFK01002671.1_pt1 | contig 10573 bp, 12 predicted proteins | sample 1521361 | NCBI WGS metagenome assembly OFFK01 (sample SAMEA3504096, study PRJEB24116) | mouse gut metagenome | biome: mouse gut; feature: mouse-associated habitat; material: faeces | place: Denmark | collected 2011
CCTGTGCCCACCCTCCCCCAGACGGGGTACTAAATGATAAGCGGGGCGGCCCTTTTCTGAGGGCCGTCCCGCGCCTGTTATCATTTCCAAATCTTGACCGCTTTCTCGTCCTCGGCCAGACATTGTTCCCGCAGCTTCTCCAGCTCGGCAGTGTGATCGTCCCCGGGATCTTCATAGTCCAGGGTTTTGAGCACCAGCCACTCAAAGCCCTCCTCGCCGTACTGCTCCCACAGGGCAGCCAGCCGCTTGTTGGGATGGCTGCCCATGGAGAGCTTGGCCCGGTTGCTGTTGAAGTCGGCCTTGGTATCCTTTGACGCCCCTAAAAACGCTTCGCCGGTGGCCTTGCACCGAATTGAGATAACGCCCATCTCGGGGCGGCGGAGCTTCCATTGCTCAACCATCGCTTTTTTCTGCGCCTTGTCCATTTCCCCCGTCTCCTTCCATCCTCGGCTGTTGGATGATGAAATCAACCAACTTTGTCCTGAAGGCATTATCTTGATTCAAAGAGGCAAATATGCGGTCCACCTGCTCTTTCGCCGTTTCCCCTTGCTTGATGGGCAGGTGAACCGCCATGAGAAAGCTGCTGGTCGTCCCGCCCTCCTGGCGCGCCCAGGTATTTCCGGCCAGCTCGGTCCGGTCGGCGGGGTTTTCGCCGTACTCCACCACAACATCCACGATCATCGTGCTGTTGATATGCAAGGCCGTGGCGGGCACCCGGAAAGAGAACGAGTTGAGCATGGAGATTTCCGTATCCTCCAGCGTAGGGGAGCGGGGGCTGTCGGTGCGCTCCTCCCGGATCAGTTCCGCCATACGGGCTGAGAATTCGTCCTGCTCCACTTCATTGGCGGGGCGGACTTCGTATTTCCCGCAGTCGGGGCATTGCTCGGGCTCTTCGCTTCGGCTGAAGATAAAACCACAGTTGTCACAGCTATATACCATTTCAATCACCGAATCAATCATACCAAAGCGTGGGCCGGATTTCAACCCTACAGGGGAAATGAATGAACGGCTGCCGTTTTACTTGCTGCGTGTTTCCGCTCCATCAAGCCGCAGAGAAGCGTAAAACGCGCTCAGAACCTCCAAGCTCGTGGTTCTGTTTTGGATGGGGAGGGAACTCCAGACGATATCCCGATACCGTGCCGGGGGATCGTCTCGCAGTCTGGGGTCAATGATGGACACGATCCCAGTATCAGACGCGCTGCGAATCAGCCGCCCAATGCCCTGCTTCAGCTTGATGATCATTTCGGGCACGCGCACCTCCATCAAGCCATCTTTCACCATTGATACCTTGTCCTCGATGATGGGGTCCGGCACGGGAAACGGGAGGCGGAAAATCACGAGATTGGACAGGCTCTTACCCTTAATGTCAATGCCCTCCCAATAAGCGCCCGTTCCCAGGAGCACAGAGTCTACATTGTCCCGAAACTCCTTCAGCACCTGATCCTGGGATGGGCCGGGCTGCTGTTTCAGCACTTGGTAGGGCAGGTCACGGCTCTGGAGCGCTTGGTACACCTCCTCCAGGTCGGTCTTTGCCGTAAACAGCACAAGCGCCTTGCCGTGGGAGATATCAAGGATCTCAACGAGCCGTTCCACACCCGCCTGGATAAAGGCGCCGCGTTCTTGCGTTGGGTGGGGCAGGTCGTCGCAGTAGTACAGCATGGCGTGTTCGTCATATGGGAAGGGGGACGGTTTCGGCTCGGACAGAAAACCGCGCCCGTCCAGGGGAAACCCGGTATTGCTGATGAAATAGGAGTACATATCCTGAAGGCTGCCCTGGGTGGTATTCGTCAGAGTGGCAGATGTTAGGACTGTTCGGATGTTTCCCTCAAAATACAGTTCGCGGATGATGTTCCGCATATTCCGCGGGCAAAACACCAGCTCCAGCGCACGGCCCTTTCGCTCAATCCAAAGCAGGTTTGTATGCAGTTCATTGGTCAGGGTGGAAAGGGCGTCTGCCGTTTCATAAAAATCGTCCGCCGCGTCCCCACTGTCCCCCCGCCTCAAGTCAAGGGTGGACAGGATTTGGGCACTTTCTGAAAGGCGCTTCAATGTCGATGCCATGTCCCGCAGCAGGGCCAGCGAGTTTTCATCTTGCCGGAAAAAGAATCGGTCCGCATACTTCATATCCTGCTCAGATTCAGCAATTTGACGCCGGACCTGTTCTTGCAGGCGTTTGAAAAATGCACGCACGGCGCTTTTCGCGCTGTTGACCTCCCCCTGAATATGGGCGGTCATTTCCGCGGGCACCTCATGCTGCACCTGCTTGATCAGCGTTAGGAGGCGGGCTTGCTCCAAGCTCCGGGTCGTCGCGCTGCGCACCTTGGACTCCAAATTATGCGCTTCGTCAATGACCACAATTTTAACGGATTCGTTGATGAGTCCGCCCAACCCCCTGCTCTGCCGTAGAAGGTGGGCCGTCAAGAAGTCCTGGTTGCAGACAACGAGCCCACCGGAAAATCTTAGCTCCGAGCGCATATCACGATACAGACACCGGCGATGGCATTTGCGGCATCGGTATCCGAACTGCTTGACGCAGATCTGTTCCCACAGGCCCTGCGGCAAGTCCCCGGGGTATTCCGCCCTGTCCTGATATCCGTCGGCAATTAAAGCGGCAAGCTCCTCCGGCATCTTTGCGTCGGGACGGGCCTGGTATTCCTCCACTCTTTTCATGCAGATATAGTTGGTCTGGCCCTTTGCAAGCACCAACCTCAAACGTGTTCCGAGCTGTTCATGTAAAAACCTGATGTCGCGCATCAACTGCTCCTGGAGCGCGATGGTCGATGTGGCGATGACGATAGTTCCCCCGCCCTGGTTGGTACGCAACAATAGTGGGACCAGGTAGGCAAAGGATTTTCCAATGCCGACGCCGGCCTCCACCAAAATGTGCTGATCATTTTTGATAGCGTCCAGGATCTCAAACGCCATATCCGCCTGACCTTCCCGCTCCTCAAAATGAGGCCGCTTCGGGCTGGCATCCCAGAAAAATGAGCAGACCCGCCTGCTGATCTTCATGATGTCCGCGGCTCTCTTCTTGTCCGGGTTCGCTTGGACTTCAAAAAAACCTGTGTATTCCATAGCGCCCCCCTTGTTCTGACTTACAGCACCTCATAGCCGATGGGGCGCCAGTGAGCCTCTATTTGAATGGATGCTCCGGTTTGCTCTTGCTCATAGTCCTCGGACGAAATTCGGTAGGTGGCATAAAAGCGCGTATCGCCGCATCTGCATTCCAGCCGTACAAAATACTGGTCGGGCGTATATGAAGTGCGCGGTATGAGATGCATTGATTTCTCAGTAAAAAAAGGGTACATCGTGACGTCGGTATCCGCGTCAATTTTTTCGTATTGATCCAAAATGCCTACCGTCGGCCGATGCCGGGCAAAGAATCGGGACACCCGAATACGGCTGCGGACGATTCGGAACATCGTACAGACAAAAGAAATCAGCACAGCCACCATGGCGGCGATCAGGATGAGGCTGAATAAATCAAGTTCTAACGGTCTACCCATTTGAGCGTCCTCCGACTACAGCTGTAGTATCTATTATCCTACCACATTCACCCATACGATTCAAGGAGATGTTTTTTATCGGAATTCAACATGAGCCTACTTACCCCGCCCTGGATCGGGCCGCGTTCCTGATCGAACACGCCTGTGTGCCCAGGGCCTATCCAACCTTCTGCGCCGAAACCGCCCAGCTTCTGGCCATGATGGAGGCGGCTCAGCGGCAAAACACCCCGCAGGAACCCAACGGACGCTAAGGCTTTTTCCGTTTCGGCGCTACGCTGTCGTAGCTGAGTTCTATCAGCGGGAAGATCTGTTCATCGGGCACGGTCTCATCCAGCAGTATGGAGATCCAGGAGCTTTTGCTCATGTGGTACGCTGGGAGGAATCCATCCTGGGCCAGCAGAGAGCCTACCAGCACCGGGTCGCATTTCAGATCCATCACATCGGCAGTTCCGTCCCCCGGCAGGTCTATGCTTTTCTTTGCCACGTCCATAACGGCGGCGAACCACTTCCGGCTGGCGCTCTGACGGAACACTGCGTAATTGGGATACCGCGCCCAGAGATATTCCGGCCCTACCCCGTACCTGTCCTGAATATATTGGGCGATCCGCTCCTGTTGGGAAATCTGCGCCATATGAACACCCCCAATGACCATTTGGGCATAAGTGCCACTAGTCAGGCTTCTTCTCCCACAGAGGAATGGCTCATGATATAGAACTCCTCCTGACTGGGCAGGTGCTTGCGCTCCATGGGCTCCAGGGTGTCGTCGTAGCGCCGGGCCTCCGCCTCGTCGATGGCCATGACGGGGCTGTCACGGTATATCCATCTTCTCCCGTCCAGCGCCCCCTCCTTCAGCTCCTTCACCATCATGGCCGACGGGAATTTTCCGCCCTCCAGGCACACGTTGAACTTTTTGCAGCTCTTGAAGCCCCGGCCCACGTAGTTGACGGGGCTTCCGAAAATGACGATCACATCCCAGCCCAATTCAGCTGCCCGCCGGAAGGAGTGCTCCAGCAGCTGCTTGCCGTACCCCTTTCGCTGGTGCTCCGGCGCGATGGACACCGGGCCGAAAGTGAGGACCTCCTTGACCGCCCCGGCCTCGTCGGTGAGGGTGGCCCTGGTGTACATCACGTTCCCGATCACCTGGCCGTCCAGCTCGGCCACCAAGTCCAGCTCCGGGATAAAGTCCGGGTGGTCCCGCATGACGTGGACCAGATAGTGCTCCCCGCAGCCGGGGACGTAGAGGTTATAGAAGGCCCGGCGGGTGATGTCCTCCACGATTTGGCGGTCCGCCTGGGTCTCGTTTCTGATAGTCAGCATGAACATGCCCCTTCCCATCAATCTTTCACCATTCTACCATAGAGTTTATCCAAAGTCGAGGCGTCTCAGTTGGAGTACGCGGACTTTGTTTTATGCCTCCAGTCACACCTTCGCCGCCGATACGGCGCGTTTGACCTGCACCAGCAGCAGCACCATGCTGACGCCCAGCAGGATATGCCCGATACCGGCAATGCCGGAGATCGCCGCGCTCATGCCGGGGGAGAGCGTGGGAATCCACACCTGGGTCACGCCCCGCACCACAAGCATCGCGGCGGCCAGGTTCAGCCCCGCATGGTAGACCGCCAGCACCCGCCCGGTTTTCGCCCCGGTGAAGGAAAAACTTTTTTCCAGCAGGAGCAGCACCAGGAAAAACACCATGCCCAGCAGGAAATAGTGGGTATGGACGACAGAGAGGGTGGTCTTGCCGGTAAAATCATTGAATTTGGTGAACTCCCGGTAAAACACGCCGCCGGCCATGGCAAGGACGGCGTACAGCAGGGCCGAATCGATGTAACGCTTCATATTGGTTCCTCCTTATCTGCATTCCCGCCTCATGGCGAAATATCCGATGAGCACCGTCCACACATAGGCGCAGGTCTTGGGGATCATCAGCATCCCGATCATGGGCACGGCGTCCGCCCACAGCACCACTGGAATGTAGAAACCAAAGCTCAGTACAATGGTCAGCCACATCCACCGGAATGCCCTGTCCCCATGCTCCTTTGCGCCGCGATAGAACAGTACAATCATCAACAGACCCAGCAGGGCGAAGGGGATGTTGCGGTAAATTCCCCAGGAGAGGGGCGCTTCAGCGCTGAGCCACTGGTTCTGGGGCATCATGCACAGTGCGATCCGCACACCGACCAGAGCGTACACAGCGGCGGTAAGGCTGCCCCGGTCGCTGACCTGATACCTCTGCCGCCAGACGTAGTAGAGTAGCACATAGAAAACCGTCATTGTGACCGAGGTGATCCATTTGCCGAGGCCCAGGGGAACGGTGTAGTGCTCCAGGCCGGTGGTACACAGGGCTATGGCGCGGGGCACCAGGTGGAAGGCGTCCCCCGCCCCCAGCACGACAGCCATCCAGCCGAACAGTCGAAATTGACGCGCTCCCCTACTGCCCCGGATCATCAAAATTCCGATGGTGACGACGGTAATCAAGTAGACAACGTCAAACATGGTTTCCGCTATTGCCTGCATGGTTCATTCTCCTTTTTCAGTGGGATTTTAATAAAGGGTCCTGCGGACGATCTCCAGTACGGCGGCGGGGTCATAGTCCTGCCGGAGCAGGGCGGACAGCATCAGGGAAAATAAAACATTGGAAAACTGTTTTGCGGTAAATTGCTCCGTAAAGGCGCCGGTCCTGACCCTGCTGTCCCGCTCTAAGACGGAGCATAGCCCATCCAAAATGTTCAGCCAGGCCTGCTGCATTTGCCGTTTTCCATCGGCCTTTTCCTCCTGCAAAAAGCCCAGGGAGTGCAGTGTAAAGAATCCGGGGTACTGCTTACAGCCGCGCTCCATCTGTTCATACGTCCAAGTAATGTAAGCCTGGGTGTCGTGAAATACAGCCTCATCCTCCGGGCGGCGGAAAATTTCCCGCCAGACGCTCTCCACTGTGGCGGATACCAGAGCGGCCTTGGAATCGAAATAATTATAAATGCACCCCACCGACACCCCGCAGGCTGCGGCGACAGAGCGGATATTGATTGCGGACCACCCCTGCCGCCGGATCAGCTCCCGGCTGGTTTTCAAGATATCCTCTTTTGATGTTACGGCGGTATTCATCCGATCACCTCCAATATGAACAATGTTCAGTATAGTGACTGATCCCCATATTGTCAAGGTTATTTTTTGGAAGTGATCCTGGGCTGGGACAGCTGCATCCTTGTATCAGCGGCGAACTGAAAAAACATCAGGAACATTTTTGTAGTCGCCAAGCAGAATAACATCTGGCGGCAATTTATTTGTGAATAGGGCCCTGCGATGGACGGCATATTTGTAAAGCGTGCGCGGTGCACAGACACGAAGACAGTCCTCTGAAGCGACGATTTTGTATGTGCAGCCGATGGTTGCCCGGAGTAGGAAGCGCTTCCAATCCTCTTCCGTCGTAATTACTGTTACGCCTGCGTTATAGAGCGCCGTAGGGGCTCAAGGGTTTTGAGGATTTATAAAGGAGTCCGGCCTGTGGGCGCTGTATCCGTGATCTGGCGGAGCGCTGTACAAGGCCTGAAATTACAAATAATAGCGGCGAATGACTTGCCTCCGTGCCCAATTTGTGATATAAAGAGGGTAGTAACATATGTAACATATTGTAGATGCGGGGGAGCGTTTTGTGGATACGAGCTTGGAGAAGAAGAAAAGACTGGCCCATGTAGCCAGAAAATATTATATGGAGGACCAAAAGCAGAGCGACATCGCCCGGGACCTGGGGGTATCCCGTCCGCTGATCAGCCGGATGCTGTCAGAGGCGCGGGAGCTGGGCATTGTGGAGATCACCATCCACGAGCCGGGCGCCCGGGAGGCCAGACTGCTGGAGCAGCTGCGGCTGTCCAGCTCCATCCGGGGGGGCGTCCTGGTGGAGGAGGGGGAGAGCAGCGACGGGACAAACCGCCTTCTGTCCCAGGGGGCGGTGGAGCTTCTGCGGCAGCTGGGCGTCCGCCGGCTGGGGGTGGGCTGGGGCTATTTGATCGGTCAGCTGGTGTCCTGGCTGGAGGAAAACCCTCAGCCAAACAGCACGATTACCGATATCTGCCCCCTGGTGGGCAACGCCAGCATCCCCGCCCGCAATTACCAGTCCAACGAAAACGTCCGCCTGATGGCCCAGCAGATGGGGGCCACCCCCCATTTTCTCTATCTCCCCGCCCTGCCCGAGAGCCTGGAGGAGAAGCAGGTGCTGTGCTCCACCGAGGTCTACCGCCAGATTTATCAGCAGTGGGAGGGGCTGGACACGGCGCTGGTCAACATCGGGGACTACCCCTCCAGCCCTGACTTCGCCTCTCTGGTCCGGTACGGCAGTCTGCTCCAGCGGGAGCGGGCCTGCGGCCGGATGCTGATTTACTACTTCAACGAGGACGGCTTTGTGATTCAGTCAGAACAGGACTTTGCCATCCAAATTCCCATCGACCTTTTAAAGCGGTGTCCCAACATCATTGGCGTCTGCTCCGCCAACACCAGCGTGAAGGCCCTGCGGGGCGCGCTCAAGTCCGGCTTTTTCACCCATCTTGTGGCCCGGGCGGAACTGATTAAGGCGCTGCTGGAGTGACCGGTAAAATTTGCAACCTCCCAGGCGGCTCCGTCCGCCTGGGAGGTCTGTTTTTATCTATTTTAACCAATTTGCGCTGTGGGATTCTGTCATATATGTGGAAATGAAAAAACAAATTGATTTATGTAACAATGTGTGATAGTATAGTTTCATGGATGTAACATATGTAAATAGAAAAACGGTCTGTGAGTAAAAAAATTTACATACCAATGAAAGAGGGAGGTGAACGCTATGACGAAAACCGAATTTGCTATCCGGCTGAAAAACGCCTGTGCGGCTGTCACAGCGGCGGAGGGGGAGCTGACGGAGATTGATTCCCGTTTCGGTGACGCTGACCACGGTCTGACCATGTCGAAAATCGCCAGGGCCATCGATCAGGCGGTGGACCAGGCCGACGGGGGCATCCACTCCATGCTGGACGGCGCGGCGATGGCCGTTATGACCCTGAACGGCGGCAGCGCGGTTCCCCTGTGGAACACCTGGCTGGACGGAATGCAGGAGGATGCTCCGGAGGGGGACGAGATCGGTGTGGACGGCCTGAAGGCCATCTTCGCCAAGGCGCTGGAGGAGCTGAGCGATATGTCCGGGGCCAAGGTGGGGGACAAGACCATGATGGACGCCCTGATCCCCGCCAGCCAGGCCATCGCCGCCTATGCGGGCGGGGACGAGGCCGGACTCTTCGCGGAGGCCGCCAGGGCGGCGGCTGAGGGAGCGGAGGCCAGCAAGCAGTTTGTATCCAAATTCGGACGGGCCAAGAGCTACGGGGCGAAGACCATCGGCACCCCCGACGCCGGAGCCATGTCCATGTCTTACTTTTTCCAGGGCTTGGCACAGAGCTGAGACAGTCAACTTTAAGGAGGTAACCTTATGAAAATGAAGAAGTTTATCAACGCTCCCGAGACCATCACCGACGAGGAGCTGGTGGGCCTGGGGCTGGCCTACCCCGACATTCTGGATGTGGACGGACACCTGGTCATCAGCAAGGACCTGGCCAGCGCCGACCGGGTAACCATCGTCACCTACGGCGGCTCCGGCCACGAGCCCGCCCAGGCCGGGTTCGTGGGCAAAGGGATGCTGGACATCCAGGCGGTGGGCGACATCTTCGCCGCCCCCAACGGCCAGCTGGTGTTCGACGCCATGAAGCTGGCCGACAAGGGCCACGGCGTGCTGCTGCTCACCCTGAACTACGCCGGCGACCAGCTGGCCGGCAAGCAGGCCATGAAGCTGGCCCAGAAGGCGGGGCTGAACGTGCGCCAGGTGGTCACCGGCGAGGAGATCCAGTACGACCCCAACGGCGAGGACAACAAGCGGGGCCTGGCCGGAGCGGTGGCCCTGTACCACATCGCGGCCGCCGCCGCCCGGGAGGGCAAGAGCCTGGATGAGGTGGCCGCCATCGCCCAGCGCTACGCCGACAGCATGGCCTCCGTCACCGTCAAGTCCACCGACGCCACCCACCCCCAGAACGGCATGTCCTTCGGCGACCTGGGCGAGACCGACCTGATGGAGATCGGCGCGGGCCAGCACGGCGAGGGCGGCGGCGTCCGGGTGCCCATGATGTCCTCCAAGGACACCGTGGCCACCGTGGCCCAGGCCCTGTGCAAGAACCTGGAGCTGAAGGCCGGGGACAAGGCCTTTGTCATGATTAACGGCTGCGGCGCCACCACCATGATGGAGATGCTGGTGCTGTTCAAGGACACGGTGGAGTTCCTAAAGGCCAAGGGCGTGGATGTGGTGGCCAGCATGGTGGGCGAGATCCTCACCGTCCAGGAGGCCGGCGGCTTCCAGATGAACATCGCCAAGTGGGACGAGGAGTTCCTCCGCCTGTGGAACACCCCCTGCCACACCCCCGCCTACAGCAAGGAGTGAGCCATGGCTGACAATATTGGAAACAAGGCGGCCCACGACTACCATCTGGACGTGCCCGCCGCCCAGGAGGGCTTTTACGTGAAGGGGGCCGCCCACTGCGATTGGGGCATGAAGGCCCGGCTGGCCCGGATCTTCAACCCCAAGTCGGGGAACACCGTCATGCTGGCCTTCGACCACGGCTACATCATGGGCCCCACCGCCGGGCTGGAGCGCATCGACCTGGCGATCCCCCCTCTGATCCCCTATGTGGATGTGCTCATGGGCACCCGGGGCACCTTCCGCTCCTGCATCTCCCCCTCCGCGCAGGTGGGACGGTGCCTCCGGGTGACCTATGACTCTACCGTTCTCTATGACGATATGTCCAACGGCGGCGGCTTCGCCAGCGACATGGAGAACGCCCTGCGGATGAACGCCGACTGCGTGGCGGTGCAGACCTTCATCGGCGCCCCCGGCGAGAGTCGTTCCCTGGAGCTGCTGGCCCGGACCGCCGACGCGGGCAACCGGTACGGCATCCCCACCCTGGGGGTGGTGGCCGTGGGCAAGGAGATGGCGCGCACGGAGAAGTTCTTCCTGCTGGCCACCCGGGTGCTGGCGGAGAACGGGGCCAACGTGGTGAAGAGCT
>OFFK01002672.1_pt1 | contig 10570 bp, 13 predicted proteins | sample 1521361 | NCBI WGS metagenome assembly OFFK01 (sample SAMEA3504096, study PRJEB24116) | mouse gut metagenome | biome: mouse gut; feature: mouse-associated habitat; material: faeces | place: Denmark | collected 2011
CCATCAGCATATGGCACACCACATAGGGGCGATTTGTTGATTCCATGATGCTCTCCTTGAATATTTATCTGCACTCGCTGAAAATAGCGGCGATCTCCGCATGGCACATCTTCCCATAGCTGCCGGGGGCCACGTTGCAGGAGGCGGCGATGATCCCCAGGTCGATGCTCTCATCCACGCCCAGCTCCCGCAGAGTGGTGGGCAGGCCGATCTCCTTGATGAAGTCCGCCAAAGCCTCCACGCCGGCAGCGGCAACTTCCTCATCGCTCTTGCCGGTGGGGTCGATGCCCCAGACACGGACGGCAAAACGCTTGAACTTTGCAAGGCCGTCCTTGTAGATGTGCCGGTAGTAGGCCGGGTGCAGAACTGCCAGCCCCGCGCCGTGGTTGCAGTCGGTGTAGGCCCCCAACTGATGCTCCATCTGGTGGCACTGGAAGTCGCCCTTTTTGCCCAGCTTGATAATGCGGTTTTCCGCCATAGTGGATTCCCACATGAGATTGCTCCGGGCATCATAATCCTCCGGGTTTGCCAGAGACGCCCGCAGGTCCCGGATCACGCCCCGCATGAGGGCTTCGGAAATATCGTCCGACACATTCTCCGCGTCGCAGGGGCTGAAATATGTCTCCATGATGTGGCTGAGAATATCAAAGCCGCCGGAGGCCAACTGAAACTTGGGGACGCTGTAAGTGTAGGTGGGGTCCATCAGGGCAAACCGGGCGTTGGCGGCAGGATAGTCCCGGCCCGTCTTGACCTTCTGGGCCTCGTTGGTGATGACCGCGCCGCCGTTCATCTCGCTGCCGGTCCCGGCCACGGTGACGATCACGCCCAAGGGCAGGGGCTGGAAATCCACCACGCCGGGCCGCGCCCAGAAATCGTTCCAGATGTCCCCATCGTAAGCCGCCGCCATGGAGATGGCCTTGCAGCAGTCCATGACGCTGCCGCCGCCGATGCCCAGGATCACATCCACATTCTTCTCCCTTGCCAGAGCCGCGCCCTCCTGGACCTTGGCATAGGTGGGGTTGGCCATGATGCCGGGGAACTCCACCACGGTCTTTCCAGCATCGGCGAGGATGCCGGTCACTTCGTCATAGACGCCGTTGCGCTTGATGGAGCCGCCGTAGGCCAGCATTACCGTATTGCCGTACTTGCTGACAAGGCAGTTCAGATACTCCTTCACACAGCCCTTTCCAAAGAAGGTCTTGGTGGCGTTCTCAAAAATGAAATTGTTCATACGCTCATTTCTCCTTTTGATTCTGTTTTTTTCTGCGACTCAGCAGACGGCATCCATAATAGCCGCAGAAAATGAATAGTCCCATGATTGCCAGATAGTCGGCAAAAAAGAATAGGACAGGTTCCTCATAGTCAAAAAACACAAAGTGTGTTCGCAGGAACAGGTACTCCGGCAGTCCCCGTTTCCAGAGTGCGTAAACTCCATAGGCCGCTGTCAGCCAGCCAAGCCACCGAAGCCACTGTGCTTTGGAAAACCGCCGCACTGCAGCAAGGACCATGCTCCAATGAAGGCCCAGGTGCAGGCTCATCAGCAGAAAGCCCCAATAGGAGCAGAGCATATGAACCTGCCGCGCCAAGGCGCTCCATCCCCGGATCCGCAGACCGGCAAAAATGTAGCTTGACAGGATAATCCCGCTGGCCGCTGATCCAACCATTGTCAGAAAGCAAAGCGCAACAAGTATCGTCTGGACAATGCGGTATGCGGACCAGCGCCCCCGCCCCAGACTTCCGACCCACTTCCGGTTCAGAATCAGATGCGTGATGAACAGCAGGAACATCCCCATGCCGATCCACTCATGGGCCGCTTCTCCAATCAGCGAGTAGGACATCAGGAGCAGCAGAGCCGCCGTCATCAGAAGGTCAACGGCCCGTTTCACCACCGGCGCCGTCATCTTATTTCTGGCTGTCCACCGGGGGAACCATCTCCGCGTATTTCTTCAGCATCTCCGGTGTGCTGGTGTAGTAACGGGTGTTCTTATCCAGGGCGGCGATCTCGGCCATTTCCTCCTCCGTCAAGGCGAAGTCAAAGAGGGCAAAGTTGTCCTTGATGTGCGCCGGATTCTTGGAGCCGGGAATGACAATGTTGCCGGACTGGATATGCCAGCGGAGGATGATCTGGGCGTTGCTCTTGCCGTACTTCTGCGCCAGCTTGGAGAACACCGGCTCCTCGATCAGCGCCTTGTCCCCGTGACCCAGGGGATACCACGCCTGGATCGCCATGCCCTGGCTGGTCAGGAATTTTTTCAATTCCTTCTCCTGGAAGTAGGGGTGGACTTCCGTCTGGAGGATGGCGGGCTTCACTTCGCAGATGGACAGGATTTCTTTGATCTGCTCCATATTGAAGTTGGACAGGCCGATGGCCCGGACCTTACCTTCCTTGTACGCTTTTTCCATCAGCCGGTAACCGGCCACATAGTTCCCGGCGGGCTGATGGATCAGCAGAAGGTCGATATAGTCGGTGTCCAGCCGCTCCAGGGTTTTCTCCACAGCGTCAGCCTGCTCGTAGAAAGACGGCCACAGCTTCGTTTCCAGAAAAATCTCCTCCCGCTTCAGCCCGGACCGCTTCATGGCCCGCCCCACAGCCCGCTCGTTGACATAGGCGTTGGCGGTGTCGATCAGGCGGCAGCCGCCCGCAAGGGCGCTGACGCAGGATGCCTCCGCCTCATCGGGGGACAGCAGGAAGGTGCCGATACCGGCCATGGGCATGACCACGTCGCCCGTCAGTGTCAAAGTCATCTGTTCGTTCATATCGAAATTCTCCTTAAAATAGAAAGATGGGGTACTCTTGTCATTAAGAATACCCCATCTCTGCCTAAAACAGTAGTATCGGTTTGTTTATGAGCATCAACCTTTGACTTATAACTTCGCGTTCATTACCTGGGCCACTGCGCGGATCAGCCTTTGAACTGTGGGCGAAGGTGTGGGCGAGTGCAGCAGCCCGAAGGGAATGGAGTGGTTCCACTCCACGGGAAGGATTTTCAAAAGCGGGTGTACGCCCTCCCACTGCGGGACCGCCATCAGCAGAGCGTTCTCATGCTCACACTGATTGAATACCTCCAGATTGTAAAAGGAAAAATCAACGATTTGAATTTCTGGATGCTGTTCCCATAAATCATCCCGCAGCCTGTCCACGTGCTTGCTCCAGTTGCGCTTCATAAGCATAAACCGCTGTCCATACAGGTCCTCTACTGCCAGCTTTTTCTTCTGGGCCAGCGGATGGTAAATAGACACTGCACAGCAGATAGGGACCCGCATCAGTTCCAGCGCATCGCAGGCGCGCAGAGTCAGCATGGTTTCATCAAAAATGCCAGCCACAATGTCGATGTTCTGTCCCAAGTTCGCCAGAATTTCCCGTGCGTTCTCCGGGGTGTTATCGAAGTTCACCATCTGGAATTTCAGCTCCGGGTGAACCTCATGCACTTGGGGCCATAAGTCCAGCAGGAATTGGCTGGGCGTCATCAGGGATGTACCGATACGGATCACGCTCTCGTTGCTCTGCATGGCGTTCTTGGCCCGCACCTGGGCATCCTTGGCGTACTGGATCATGTACTTGGCATCTTGGTAGTAGGACTTGCCCGCATTGGTCAGCGTCAGACCACGGGGGGTGCGGTTGAATAGCTGCACCTCCAAGCTGCCCTCCAGCAGATTGATCTGCTTCATCACCGCTGTGGAGGATATGAACAGCGCCTCCGCCGCTTTGGAAAAGCTGCCAGCATCGGCTACTTGAATAAAGGTGTCTAACTGATGGTTATACATAGTCGTTTCCTCGCTGAACATCGCCTTTTTCTAAAACTTCATGGGAAATGCGCAAAGGCATTATACCATACAAACTTTAACTCAAGCTATACTCATCCCCCAATTTTTTCCCGTATTTGAAAAAAGTTCAGGTCATGCGAGTTGCCCTAAATTCGGTATCATGCAAGCCAGTAAGTTCTTGGAATGGGGTCAGCGGCATCCATCAAAGACGTTCTGGCACCAGCGCAGAGTCACTGTGGGCAGCAACACAAGTAATAGGGTCGATTACAATAATTTCCCGGCCCATCTTCCGCGCATAGCGCATGGTCGCCGCCGTTCCGCCGCGTTGTTCTCCGTTATAGACGGCCAGCAGAGCGGCGGCGTGGTCTACCAGAAAGCGGTTGCGGTCCAGCATACAATTTTTGTAGTAGGTCCTGCTGACGTAGACAATGGAATCCGCCCGGTCCAGGATAGAATGATAGAGGTCCCGTGATGAAGCTGACCACTTATCCGCCTGCTCTTTGCAGGGGAGGATACAGTGGAGCTTGATCGTGGGATTCTTCTCTCTCATGGCGAGGACGGAGAGGGCCGACCAAGTATCGGTGGCTTCTGCCATCCCGGACAGGAACTGCGTAAAACCAGCGTCCACCAGCGCGGCAATCTGATCCGCCAGCACCGCTTTCAGCGCCAAACACCGGCTGTCTGCTTCGTCATACTTCCAAGGGAATTTACGCGGTCGGTGGCCGGTAAACGCGCAGCAGTTTTCTAACACGATCCACCGTCCCCAGCGTAGCGTTCCTGGTAGTCCTGGATGTACTCGTCCAAGTATTCCAGATACTCGGCCCCGCCGCCCTGAATCGTTTCCAGAATGGCGGTGATCCTGCGGCGGCACTCCGCTTCCTCGCTCTCCGTCATGGAGCGCGTTTCATTGAGGTGGGTAGTTGAACGGGGAGCAACAACATCATTGATAATGTCATTAAACAGATTGTCCAGCATGGATTCCGGCGTGTCAAGCTGCTCCGCACCTGCCGCTCCGGGTTCATCGGCCACAATCCAAACATAGCCGATTTTCTTGGAGTAGACTATATCAAAATAGTTCTGCCCATCAATGTAATTCTCAAAGGCTTTGAGAATGGCGTCCAATTCTTTCTTCACATCGTCTGTATAAATCATAATTGCTTGACCTTCCTTTTCTGATTCTGAGTGTATTGTGTCAGGTTTCATACCCTGTTCTGCCCGCAAGATCAAATTATACTCCTGCTTACAGCCATAAGCAAGCAGTCAAGGGAATATTGGTAAAATGACAGTGAGATTTTATGATATTCTTGGAGATTGCTATGTCAAAGCTATTGGGCAATGAAATATTAGGGGAAAACATAAAGCGGATACGGCTGGCCCGTGGACTGACGCAGGAACAAACTATAGCCAGATTGCAGGTGTTGGGTTCCCCTTTGAGCCGCAGTACCTATTCGCTTATTGAGATGGGACGAGGGAATATTTTTGTAAATGATCTGGTTGGGCTGCAACAGGTATTCAATGTCAGCTATGAAGAATTTTTCAAAGATATACCGCCCTCTCGTAGTTCCAAGCAAACGCCAGACAAATAAAAAAACAGCACCCTGCCGGTTGGCAAGGTGCTGTTTTGCTTCGTCACCGCTCCGGCTTCTGATCTCTATTCTGCTCCTGCTCCTCCGGCTCTAAACCGAGGATTTCGCTTTCCACCCTGTGTATGTAAGACTTGTATATTATATATTTGCTTAATATATTAGTCAATAGCTCAACTACAAGAGCGGATAACGAAGCGTAAAAATTTTATAATAAAGGCATCCTAATCACAGGGGGATGCCTTAGATGAGCAAGAAGGAAGTGGAATTCAGCAATCGAGACAGGTTTATCGAACTTGGCCTGATGATCGCCAGCCTGCGAAAAATGCAGGGGATGTCCCAGGAAAAGCTGGCGGAGAAGGCGAAGATCAGCCGCTCCCATCTGAGTTCCATCGAGGCCCCCAACATCGTGCGGCCCTTTTCCCTGGAAGTGCTATACAACATTGCGGACGCTCTGGGTGTTCGAGCGGGGGATCTGCTGAACGCCACCCTGCCCCCAACGAAATGAGAACAGCGCCTTGTCAGCGGCAGGGCGCTGTTTCTGCCTCTATGCCGCCTCCCCACCGTAGAGGTCATGGTTGACCTGGGCGGCGTAGTGGTTCTCAATCGTGGCCGGGGCGTTGTAAAGCACGGTCAGCAGATACTGCTTCATGTTCCGCACCTGTGTGGTGTTCTCCCGGAGGCAGTCGAACACGAAGCGGATGTGTTCAGAGTCCAGCTTCAGCAGCCGGGACTTCACCACTGCCTGGGGGAAGTCGTTCCCCGCCACCCGGATATTTTTCTTTCTGGAGCAGACCGTCTCCACCATCAGCTCCACCATCTCGTCCAACTGTGCGGCGTCATAGGGATGCTCCCGCACGAAATCGTCATAGCCGATGTTCTCCCGGATCAGCCCCCGATAGGTGTCCATCTCGCCCTGACTCACTCCGCTGCTCCTGCTCCGCTTCCTTCCCTTCGCTTCAGACGGCTGTGCTGGCACAGACGCAAAAGCCGTGGGAAGGGATGAAGGGAAGGGAAATGATTCCGTAATTTGTGAATCAGTTATTTTGTTTTTATCTTTATTTAATTGCGTTGTGTCCTCCAACGTTGGATTTTCCGACGCAGGTTCCTCCAACGCAGGCTGGGCCGAAAAAACAGGCCGTTCCCGGATAACGTACTCAGTCCCTTGCAGATGACCTTTTTCATTTCTCACACGGGAGCGGGTGACATACCCGGCTTTCTCCAGCTCCACCACGGCGGCCCGGATAGCGTCCTTGCCCTCCAAGCTGATGCGGGTGAGGCCGGCCAAGGTATAATCCCAATCTTCCGGGAGACTAAGCATCAGGGACAGCAGGCCCTTTGCCTTGAAGGAGATGGTCTTATCCCGCAGGTGGTAATTGCTCATGACGGTGTAATTCTGGGTGCGTTCCACACGAAAAACTGCCATAACATTTCACTCCAACTTCATAAAAATTAGAGCCGGGAAACAGGACGATCCTGTTCCCCGGACTCTTGAAAATTAGTTATAAATAGGGCAGCCATAGCCCCAGATCTCATAATGGCCCACACTGTAGCTGCGCTGGCGGCAGCTATCGCCGGAGTTGCCCTCCACGGTGTAGACCACGCCATTCTCCACCCGTTCCACGATGCCCACATGGTCAGGCACATCGTCCTGCGGCCCGGAGCCGCCTTTTTCGTTCCAGTCAAAAAATATCAGGTCTCCAGGACGTGGCTCATAGTCGCCATCCTGCCACTGGCCCCTGGCTTTGAACCAATTGGAGCCGCCTGTGCAGCCGGCGAACTTGGGGATCACCCCGGCGTCAATGTAGCCGCACTCATTGGCGCACCAGCTGACAAAGCAGGCGCACCACTCCACCCGGCTGTTGAAGCCGTACCAGCTCCAGTAGGGCTGGCCGCCCACGTTGCCCACCTGGGACAGCGCCACGGCCACGATCTCGCCGCTGGAGCTGTAGAGGAGGTTGTTCCACATATCACGGGTGGCCGCTGCCAGCAGCTCGTCCAGGGCGGCATTCTGCTGATCCGTGAACGCATAAAACACCCGCATATCGTCCGGCGTCCTGGGCGTAACCGTGATGGTCAGCACCTTCTCCGTACAGGCGGCGGTGTCGCCCTCGGCGGGATGCTCTACCTCCGACTCCGCCGTGGTGATCTTGGTCATATCCCAGAACACCGTCCGCAGTTTCTCCACTGTATCCGTGTCCAGGACGGACACCTGCGCTCCGTCCGCCCCTCCGGCAGTCTTGGCGGCGAACACAGCGAACACATCTGCCCAGGAAGGTGGGCCGCCTTGGATCTCCACCCGGTCATAGGTCCCACCGGTCTGGAGGCTGGACAGCCTGTCCGCATACTCGCTGTTGATCTGGGCGATCACCGCGGTGGGGGAGGCCGCGTCCGGGGAGCCACTGCCGTCCGAGAAGAAGATGCCGAAGGGCGAGGCGATGAGCAATCCGATCATGCAGATCACCAGCACCACCACAATCACCACCCAGCCCCCGGCGGCGATGGCGGCGATCAGCTCCTGCATGGCCGCAATGGCCGCTTTTATCGCCGCCACGGTGGCTTTCGCCGTGGCCTTGGCGGTGACCGCCGCCGCTTTTGCCGTGGCACGGGCGGTCTGTACGGCCCGCTGGGTGGCCTTTACGGTGGCCTGGGCGGATCTCTGGGCGGTCTTGACCGTCTGCTGGGCAGTTTTCGCCGTCCGCTGGGTGGTCTTGATGGCCTTTCTGGAGGAATGCTCCGCTGTTTTGATGGTCTGGTGGGCGGTGCGCTCCGTGGTCTTTCGCCCGGAACGGGCCGTTTTGATGATCCTATGTCCGCCCTCCCGCACAGGCCGGGTGTCCGGCTCTCCCGGACTCACTGGTCTGCGCACAGTCTGGGCCGGAATGTGTTGACCCTGCCCGCCAGCGTACTTGCGCCGGGACGGAGCGGGAGGGGATGCAGTCTCCCCACCATTCGCCACCCGCTGGCCCTCCGCCCGCTTCATGGCTGCGGCACGGCCACGCTCCCGCACAAACTCCTGCCTGCCCTGCACGAGTACTTGGGGCGGCTGTTCCGGCGCAGGCTGACTTTGAATGCAGGCTTCTCTGGTCTTGATGGCCAATCGGTCAGGCGTTCCCGGCCTATGGCCAGCAGGAGGAGCGGTACTGCCGCCAGAGGGGGCGCTGGTGACGGCATCACTCGTCTTGATCTTCGGCAGCTCCGATCTCACCCGTGGGGTCGATCCCGCATCCGCAGGAATATCATGGACAGCAGTCTCCCTCGTTCTGACCTGGGGTGGCTCCGGTGCAGCCTGCGGCGCAGGCGAAACATCCGGGCGGGGATCATCATGTACAGCGGACTCCCTGGTTTTGATCTGCCCCTGCTTCATCCGCTCCCCAGGGGATGGCACAGCCCTGCCGCTCTCAGCCCGCCCTGCGCCGGAGACATCCTCCCTGGCGGAAACCGCTTCCCGTGTTTTGATCCGGGGACGTTCCCGTGGGGGCGGCTCATGGGGCGAATGCTGCTCCCCTGGGGCCGCCGGCGATGGCGGATCTGCCGGTATCTCCTGCGTAGGTGGGTCTGCGGCAGTGCGCGGCTCCCCGTTCGCCTCCTGGCCCTTGGCGGACTTTTTCTTCTTCAGCAGAGCTTCCACACCGCGCCGCGCCTGATAGGCCCCACGGACGGCGGCATCCTCAATCCGGTCGCCGCCGTAGTCGCTGGCCTGTCCACGCTGGGCGGCCTCACGGAACTGGCCCCGCAGGCGTTCCGTACCATCATCCAGCCCACGGCGAATAAGTTGTTTCGGCGCAGCTTTAGCTTTTTCTTTTAATTTGCCCTTTATTGTGCGTTTTTCTTTGACTTTTGCGATACTCTATCACCTCACTTTGCATTTTTCGGCATTTTATGCTACACTGTCTCCCAAAGGAGGGAGCGTTCATGGAACAGATTCGCAGATGTGAATGGGCCGGCCCCGACCAAATATATATTGATTACCACGACAACGAGTGGGGCCAGCCCCTCCACGATGATAATAAGCTGTTTGAGATGCTGATCTTGGAGGGGATGCAGGCCGGACTGGCATGGATCACCGTGCTGAAAAAACGGGAAGCCTTTCGTGCCGCTTTTGACAACTTCGATCCCCAAAAGGTAGCGCTGTACGATGACGCAAAGGTCGAAGCCCTTATGGCAGACGCTGGGATCATCCGGCACCGGGGCAAGATCAACGCCGCCATCGGCAACGCAAAAGCCTTTCTTGAAATACAGCGGGAGCATGGCAGTTTTGATGCGTTTATTTGGGCCTATGTCGGAGACACACCTATCATCAACGCTCCGCACAGCATGGCGGAACTGCCCGCATCCACCCCGCTGTCTGACCAGATCAGCAAGGACTTGAAAAAGAGGGGCTTCAAATTTGTGGGGTCCACCATCGTCTACGCCTTTATGCAGGCTGTCGGGATGGTGGACGATCACATGATTTGGTGTCCTCGGCACACAAACAACAAGAAATAATTCAAATATTCAGGTTCCGTTGGTTTCACTCAGCTTGGTTTATTAAAGAACTATTGTTATTTGAGAAGAACACAGAACCCATTGAAAATAAAGGTGAGGAAATATTCTTCTCGAATAACGAAACATAGTTACCAGAGGAAATCGGGAATAGACTTTTTCTCCTGCGGCAACGCTGACTCATCAGGACTATTTTTAGCGAACCATTTTTCATTCCACTTTTCCATTGAACGGTCTACAGTTTGCTGTGAAATATCCAAATAGATTTGTGTTGTCTGTATGGACGAATGGCCGAGGATGTTTTTCACAACAGCCAGCGGCACGCCTGCTTCAATCAGATGTGTCGCAGTTGTATGTCTCATCACATGTGGCGTATACGGGCCACTGCAAAACTTGTCCGGGTGCACTGCCTTTGCCATTGTGATGTATTTTGCAAAAATCTCCTCAATGGCGGGAACCGACAGACATGTATTCCTTTGGCTGGGAAAGACATACCGGTCAGGTTGGTCACGGATTCTTCTGTAGGTGATATATTTATCCAACAGCTGAGTTGCATCCATGGTGATTTTTACCCGCCGAGATTTTTCCCCTTTTCCCGTAAGTGCCAGGATCGCATTTCCTTTTTCATCATGCATGACATCCTCGTATAATAAGATTTGCAGATAATTTTAAGTGCATCTGCTTAGTACACTCCACTTTGTCAGCAGGCTTAGAGATACCCGTGATAGAATAGCTGT
>OFFK01002678.1_pt1 | contig 10561 bp, 5 predicted proteins | sample 1521361 | NCBI WGS metagenome assembly OFFK01 (sample SAMEA3504096, study PRJEB24116) | mouse gut metagenome | biome: mouse gut; feature: mouse-associated habitat; material: faeces | place: Denmark | collected 2011
TGCGGGCTGCTCTGCGCCAGAGCCCGGACGTAATCCTGCTGGGAGAAATGCGCGATCATGAGACGATAGAGGTTGCCATGACGGCGGCCGAGACCGGACACCTGCTGCTCTCGACGCTTCACACGATCGGTGCGGCCAATACCATCGACCGCATTATTGATGTATTTCCGGCAAACCAGCAGAAACAGATCGGCATCCAGCTGTCTACCGTGCTCAATGCGGTAGTCTCGCAGCAGCTTGTCCCCGCTTTGGACGGGCGGATGGTTCCCGCACTGGAGATCATGACGGTGACGCCCGCGATCCGCAACATGATCCGGGATAACAAGATTCCGCAGATTGACGGGATCATCTATTCCTCCATGAAAGAGGATATGATCTCCATGGACGGCAGCCTTCTGAACCTGTATAAACAGGGGATCATTGCGAAAAATACCGCATTGAAATATGCCACAAATGCGGAGATGCTGGCGAAAAAACTCTAAAAAGCGGATTTTGGAAAACGTGAACGGTATATGCGCGACAGGTTCTGCAAAGTACACTTCAAAAAACTGTCGGAAATTACGTTTGTATGGGGGAATTTATTTGACACTGTACAGGGGAATTCATATAATGTAACAAAACAGACACGAAACAGAGGATAGATTTGTATGATTTATCCATAACAAAAAAAGTTCGCCAAAGTGTACTTTGGCGGACTGTTGCAAAGCCGCTGAAAACGGCAATAAACGTCTGCAGTACCGGACAGAGAGCGGAACACAGACGAGCGTCCAAAGCGCAATGGGGGAGGGAACTACATATGGCGATGACGGATAAGACCCTGTGGATACAGATGCTGGGAGGCTTTTCCATGTATTACGGCGATGAGGCGCTTGCTTTGAACAAGACGGGCGGCTCGAAATCAATCCGGCTGCTCCAGATGCTTCTGCTGTCTCTGCCGGGTGGGATTCCGAAGGGAGAGCTGCTTGACAGTCTTTATGGGTGGAACGAGAAAACGGATACGGCCAACCGTAATAAGAATCTGAATAATTTGATCTACCGGCTCAAAGGGCAGCTGATGTCTGCGGGATTGCCGGATGATGATTATGTGGAGATCAGAGAAGGAAGGTGCTGCTTTAAGAGCAGACTGCCTCTGGTACTGGATACACAGCAGTTTGAGACTGCCATGGAAAAGGCCCGGGCGGAGAAAGATTCTGACAGGAGAATGTCTTTGTTTGACACGGCCAACGGCATGTACCGCGGAGAACTGCTCCCGTCGAACCTGTCTGAAATGTGGTTTTTCCAGAAAAGTATTTACTACAAGGAGCTTTATCTGGAAACCATCCGGGAACTGGAACAGGAATTCCGCAGGAAAAGGGACTATAAGAATCTGATTCGGATCTACACCCGGGCGGCGTCCATCTATCCGTTTGAGAACTGGCAGACCCGCCTGATCCGCTGCAATCTGGACATCTACCGCTACGACGAGGCGCTGGAGCTCTACAACGATACCATGGAGCTGTATGCCCGGGAGATGGGCACCCCGCCCACAGCGGAGATGCAGGAGTGTTTCGAGGCCGTGGAGCTGATGGATAAGATCCATACAAGAAGCCAGAGTGCGGCCGGATTCCGGGAGATGGACCGGGCTTTTATGGAGAAAAAGGACGACATCAAGAATGCGATATTCAGTGAACGGGATGTGCAGGGAGCTTATTACTGTACATATCCCAGCTTCGTGGATTACTGCCGCTTGGTGGCGAGAGCCAAGGCGCGAAGCGAGTTTCCGGCGGTGCTGATGTTTCTCACACTCAGCGAAAAAGGGCGTAAAGAAAACCAGAAGCAGATCAACCTGCAGGAGCAGATGGGGCTTTTGAAAAAAGTCATCGGCGACTCCCTGCGGCTGGGCGATGCCTATACACGGTACGGCAACCGGCATTTTATCCTGATGCTCACCAGAACGGTGGAGGACTCCTGCGTGGAGATCTTCCGGCGGATCGAGACGGCGTATCTGGGTAAGTTCGGAAAAGGGAATCTGTGGTATTATACGGATCTGACGCAGAAGCTGGACGGGGCAGCGCTGTGAGGATAAATAAAAAGGTGTAACATCCGTTATGCGTTGATGGATATTACACCTGTATTTATGGGAGGATATTCGACAGTAGGGGAGAAGGAAATCGTTTACTGCGGCACAAGATCATGCAGCTTTAAAACAACGATCACGGTCTCCATTTCGTCTTGAAGTGTGTGGATATTCTGGTTGATATCCCGTGCAGTAACTTTGAAGTCGAGATGGAAATTCGCCAGTTTCTTCGAGTAACGCTCCAGCTTGACATTCATGATGTTGAGCATATTTTCATTTTTGTGAAGTCGGGTATCAACTGTAGTAAGCCTGTCGTCGATTTCCACGAGTTTGCTTTCGGCATTGGTAAGCCTGTTATCTACTTCGTCGAGTTTGCATTCGACATTGGTAAGCCTGCCGTCTACTTCGTCGAGTCTGTGTTCGACATTGATGAGTCTGCCGTCTACTTCGTCGAGTTTGTGTTCGACATTGATGAGTCTGCCGTCTACTTCGCCGAGTTTGTGTTCGACATTGGTAAGCCTGCCGTCTACTTCGTCGAGTTTGTGTTCGACATTGATGAGTCTGCCATCAACTTCGTCGAGTTTGTGTTTGACATTGATGAGTCTGCCATCAACTTCGTCGAGTTTGTGTTCGACATTGGTAAGCCTGTTATCGACTTCGTCGAGTCGGATGTAAACCGGATTTAGTTTTTGATCCAGTATGTCAGTTATAGCCTGTAGTAATTGTTCATTATTCATATGTAATACCTCCCTGTTATCTGATCGGCTTTCTGAAACGCTGTGTCTTCTTACTGTCGTGCTCCCATAAACAATGCCATATAAGGGAGCTGCTAAGAAAAGATGACGTGCTGCAGACGTGAGATCAGAACTTCGGAGTCCCAGATATGTTTGAGAGTATGATAGCATGAAAGTCTGTATTTGACAATTGTTTTTAGGAATATTTAATAAACGAAATAACGTAATTTGAAAAGAAGTGGAGTTTTTGTTGTTTTCCAGTTTTAATAAAAATTTAAGAAATTATCCTTTTTTAAATAAAAGAGGCAGTTTGCAGGATACCTATCTTGATACAATAGATGATAGTAAAACCATACATTAGGCAAAGAGAGCAGGCATGGCTGCCGAATTTGATAGAAATGGTCTCTTTGGCAGCATAGTATTTCAGGAGGAAAGGAAATGAAGAAAAAGAAAGTCGACAAAATCTTAAAGGGTGTACTTACGGTCGGCACAGTGATTGGTGGAGCTAATGTAATGTCGGATGCGGATATGGTGTATGCGGCAGAACTTGAAACAGATTCGACGGCACCGGTGACAGAATTTGATGTACCGGCCAGCACGACGGAAGCGGCTCAGGAGGTGACGTATTTACAGTCCGACGCTCCGGCAGAAGTACCGTCGGCAGCGGATACAGCACCGACACCGGTAGAACCAGTTGCACCGGTAGAACCGACAACACCAGCGGAACCGTCTGTACCGGTGGAAGAGGATCAGGGTAAGTTGTCAGAAGCAGCTTCCGTATCGGATGTAGCATCGACAACAACATCCCAGCAGGAATCCACTGAGATCATAGAGAACAGCCAGAAGGACAGCGAAAGCGACAATAAGGCATCTACAGAGGCGAATAACAGCACAAGTGATTCCAAAGAGGCATCGACGAGCGGTAGTCAGGAGATTAATTCAACCAGTATCGCTAACAGTGAGAGTAATGAGGATGTTTCGGAAAATGTGTCCGATAGCATGAGTATGAGCAAAAGTGGTTCGGACAGCGTAGATAGTGTGGTGGAATCTGCGAGTGCAGCGGCAAGTGATAGCGTGGAATCGGCAAGTACGAGTGCATCATTAAGCACGAGTACAAGTGTCAGTGGGTCGGACAGTGCACACAATGATTCTCTATCTGCGAGTGTATCGGCAAGTAACAGTGTGGAATCGGCAAGTACGAGTGCATCGTTAAGTGACAGTACAAGTAACAGTACCTTCAGCACTGCTGTATCCGAATTGGAATCCACAAACGACTCGATGATTGGCAGTTTAAATTCATTATCTATGAGCGCAGCGGACAGCAGAAGCGAGTCGGATAGTGCAAGCGTCAGTACAAGTGAACAGAGTGCAAGCACAAGCAAAGTGGCCAGCGAGAGTGAGAGCGACGTAAACAGCAGCGTAGAGGCGTCGGTTAGCAATTCTCTGTCAGAGGTGTCAGAATCAATGCAAAAAGAATCAGATTCTGCCAAATCCGATTCAGTGTCTGTGTCTGCAAGTATGGCTACAAGTGAAACAGCGGCGTCAGAGGAAATAGCGAAAAAGAGCGAGGCAGTTGATCAAGCAGATGAAATCAGGGATGAGCGAGAAAAATATAAAAATGAGGAGCTGGAGCAATTACATGCCGAGATTGAAAAAACACAAAAGGCATTAAAGGAAGCAGCGGATAAAGAAGTGCCGGGAATACTATGGCAGACTACTCAGGCTCGGAAGGAATACGAGCAGCTTGCAAAAAAATTAGCGGAACTTCTGGTCAGATATAGTGTGGAAGATAAGAACAGAGATGCTGAGGTAAAGATTATTGGATGGGATACGACAGGCGGAGCAAAAAATAACTACTTTAAAGTAATCGTTACTAAAGATGGAAAATCTGAGACATTATATTTTGATTATGTTTGGGTTGATGAAGAGGGGGGATTCAATACAGCATCCGGTTGGACTCAACTTGCAAAATATAGACATCTTCCAATCAAGGTTGTACAGAAGAAGAATTTGGGATCAGATGACAAACCTGATTTTGGTGGAAATAAAGGTGATGGCTATTTCGGTATAGACGATTTCGAAGCCGGAACAGACAGGTATAATGCTGAACGAAATGAATTCCTTAGCGCCAGTGAGTCAGCATCGACAGAACTTAGAGAGTATATATCTATGTCTGATGCATACAAGTCGACCAGTGAAGCTAAATCACAATCAGCAGCTGATGCATTCTCTGCAAGTGTTGCAGCAAGTAATGCTGCTTCCACGAAGATGAAGGAATCACTTTCTACCAGTACTTTAAATAGTGGAGTGGGTTCAACAGCCAGAAGTACAGAGATTAGTACTACCATCAGTGAGGTAAACAGTAACTTAACATCGGTTTCAACAAGTGTATCGGACAGCATAAGTAAATCAGAAGCGGGCAGCATTACCTTCAGTGAGCAGTTTATGAGCGAAAGTGATGCAAGCAACTCCAGCATGGCATCGGCGTCTGCGAAGGCATCGACAAGCAAGTCAGAATCGGAGGCAGCCAGCCGTTCAGCGAGCTCGACATCCCAGAGCGAAAGCGAATCAGGCAGTCGAAGTGCAGAATCGGCATCGGAAAGTGCATCGAAAAGTACATCAGATTCGGAGTCAGCCAGTCGTTCGGCGAACTCGACATCCCAGAGCGGTAGCAATGCAGACAGGGAGAGCATGGAGAGTGCATCTAGGAGCGCATCGACAAGCAGGTTTGAATCCGAAAGTAACAGTAAGAGCTTGAGTGAGCATGATTCAAGTGTAAGTATATCGAATAACAATAGCCTGGAGTCAGCATCCGTAAGCGCATCCTTGAGTACCAGTGAATCGGAGCGTTTGAGTGATAGTAAGAGTACATCGGCTCACGATGCAAGCGAGTCGACATCCAGAAGCGTAGAATCTGCATCCAAGAGCGCATCTGAGAGTAAGAGTGCTTCGAAGGTTGCAAGTGAGAGCAAGAGTACATCGATCTATGAGGCAAGTGAATCGGCATCCAGGAGTGCGTCAGAGGCTTCAGTGAGTGCGAGTGCATCCAGTAGTGATTCTGCTGAAAGGAGTGAATCGGTAAGCGCCTCTGAGGAACAAAGCAGAAATGCAAGTACCAGCAATGCAGCAGGATCAGAAACACCTTCACCGGTACCTGGAGATGGTGGCGACGGTGAAGATGGTGGTGATGGAGGAGCCGGCGGCGACGGACCGGCAACCGACACGGCGCCTACGGCACCGGTGGTAACACCTACACCGACCGTGCTGACACCGGAGACTCTGGAAGTTGAAGATGTGGCAGTGCCTCTTGCGGCGATGAATCTTGGAGCAGGCGCGGCAGCGCCGGGTGGTGCTGTAGCAGCGGCAGACGGCGAAGAAGAGCTTGATGGTGCAGGCCTGGAAGAAGAGGAGCTGATCGGTGTCGAGGAGGAAGAAGTGCCTCTTGCAGTGGTTGATCTGGATGATGAAGATGGGGCAGAAGAAGAGCTTGTAAGTATCGACGACGAGGAAGCGCCTAAGGCGAATCTGGATCTTGCGGACGGACCTGCAAAACATGGTTACTGGTGGTCGATCGTTCCACTTGTTGTTGCAGGAATAACCGGTAAGACCATCTATGACAAGAAGAACAAGAAGGGAATCTTCGCGGAGAAAGAAGCGATAGATAATCCGGATAAGAATTAATGGAATCAGCGGAATTAAGTAAATAAGGGAATTGATATTAGTGGCCATCTTTGCAAAGAGGTGGTCACTAATATTCATGAGCAGATAATGTCGCAAGCAGAGAAGAAAGACAGCATAACTAAATATAAGTTTCTTTATACCGCCATAATCCTGCTGATTTATCTTCTGGGAAGATGCATTCCTCTGTATGGGATAGAGAACGTCTCTTTGGCGGAAGGCAATATAGACGCAGGGCGTCTGCTGGAGCAGACGATCAGCGGTGACCTGAGCGGGCGGTCTCTTTTTACATTAGGGATTGCACCTTACATCACGGCGTCGATCCTTGTGCAGATCACGGCATCGATCATGGGAAGCGGATCGAGGAGCAGGATATCGCCGAAGAAGATGAATCGTATTACCATCCTGTTGACATTGCTGTTTGCCTTTTTTCAGGCAGTGGTGCATGTGCAGGAACTGGATTATCATGCAGCGGGAATGCCGTTGATTCTTACGCAGACAGTAAGAATCGTGGAGATGATAACCGGCGCAGTACTGATCTTATGGCTGGCGGAGAGAAATAAGAAATATGGGTTTGGGGGACAGAGTGTGCTGATCTATATCAATATCATAGATAGTATGATCAGAACGCTCAGCCGCTATCGGTGGGAAACGTTGTTATTGCCGATTCTGATTTCCCTGGCAGTGATGACGATTATCCTGCTTATGGAAAGTACAGAGAAGAGGATTCCGGTACAGCGCATTTCGATTCACAATGTATACGCGGATAAGAACTATCTGGCAATCAAACTGAACACGGCAGGGGTCATGCCGGTGATGTTCGCAACGGCATTTTTTATGCTTCCGCAGCTTCTGGTGTCCGGGCTGTCTTATCTGTTTCCGGGAAATGAGGATGTGATCTGGTGGCAGGAGAATCTGGCGTTAGACAGGCCTTTGGGTATCGGGATCTATATTCTGATCCTTTACCTGCTGACAACAGGGTTTGCCATGATCATGATCAACCCGGGTGATATTACGGAGCAGTTCCTGAAAGGCGGGGACAGTATTCCGGGATTACATGCGGGACGGGCTACGAAGCGGTATCTTGTAAGACAGATCTGCATGATAAGCTTTTTTAGTGCGACTGTCATGAGTATATGTCTGGGGGTGCCGATGTGCCTGCAGCTTAAGGGTGGTATGGAGAGCGAACTGGTCATGCTGCCGGCGTCTATCATGATGCTTACAAGTTTGTGGTATAACCTTTATCAGGAATTTCTGGCGGACAGAAGTTTCGATGCCTACAAACCGTTTATATAAGAAATGTATTATAGCAGGAACAGGGAGGAGGCAGGATGCTTCATTTTATTCCGGCATGGTATCAGCAGGATACCTGGTGTGAAAATGAACAGAAATGGTATGTGCGGCGTATGCATACGGAGTTCGATGATACGGTGAAGCAAGTGCAGCTTTTCCATCGGAGCAGTGTATATCCGTACCAGATCCTGTTGCTTGGGTTTTCACCAAACTTTCGCCATTTCCTGCATCGGCAGGGTGTTTTCCATGCGCCTTACTGGTCCTGTTTCGACGCAATACAGGAGATCACAAGAAAGAAGGCGCAGGTTTTTTCCTATCATAATCTGAACTGGCCGGCCAATGTGGAATTTATCTATACACCTTTTGCTGCGTTGGCATTGATCGAGGGAGAGCGATATGCGCAGATTGAGTTTGGAGAGGACGGCAATCCTATTCAGATAGATATCTATAAGGATGGCCGGATTGACCGCCGAAATCTCTATGATGACCGAGGATTTGTCTCAGGGACGATCGTTTATGTGCAGGGAGAGGCGCACTATCAGGACTATCTGATGGATAATGGAATATGGAAGATGCGGCATTTTCAACAGGATGGTCATGTGGAGATCAATCCGAAATACCCGCAGTATCTGCTTGCATATTCAGGCAGGGAATGTAGGGTTCCTTTTACCCGGATGCGGTATGACAGTCTGGAGCAGGTGATCCAGGAAGTACTCACCGCGTATGTCAGGATGATGGATGAGCGGGATCTGTTCTGTGTGGCAATGCATAAGAGACATGCGGCTCTGCTGCAAAGGACGCTGCTGGAGACAGCGAAAGAAAAGAGAGTGATCCTTTCCTTTTTCGAGGACAGGTTCCGACAGGAGTCCTGTCCGGAAGCGGCCGGACTGTTGCGGAAGGCCGGATGCATTATTACGGATTCCAGGGAGAATTCCAGGAATGTCCGGGCTATGACCGGCAGAGAGCCGGAGAGTATCATAAGCATACCGCCCTATGATACGAGAGTGGACTCCGGTGTCAGCCAGCGTCTGACGGTGCAGAATATTCTTGTGCCGGTGGATGGTATGGAAGAGGAGATGATGAAGCATCTGCTGCTGCTCCTTGGAAAGTATCTTGCAGGGAACGACAGTGCCCGTGTGCATCTTCTTACGAGACAGGCAGATTATGGCAGGGAGAGCATCCTTATGGCCCAGGTGCAGGGTTGGCTGGAGGAAGCCGGATTCCCGGAAGGCTGGGCAGTGGAAGAGCCTTCCTTTGTCGCGGAGAATGCTGTGGATGATCCGGAGACGGAGGCACAGCGTTTCTTCGTCAGGGTATGTGTGGATGAGCTGTCGGTAACAAAATGTATGCGGGAGCAGAGGATTCTTGTGGATTTGAGGGAAGTTCCGGAACTGTACCTGCAGATTACGGCCGTAAGCCTGGGAATGCCTCAGGTGGTACGTACACAGACGCAGTTTGTCGTGCAGGGGCGGAACGGGGTTGTGCTGAAGAAGTCCGGACAGCTTATAAAGGTGTTGGAGCATTATCTTGGAAGCCTGCTGCACTGGAACGACGCGGCGGTATATTCCTATCGGCTCAGCAGGAAATATACGGTAGAAGCATTGACAGAGAAATGGAAAGAGGTCATTGAGTTCATTGGATGAGATTCGCGTATTACAGTTAGGGAATGTGGATTGGAGAACGGTATATGCCCTGCCGGAGCATGTGGAACTTCATTATGTGGAAAGTTTTGAGGAAGCTCCGCGCAGGCCCTATGATCTTGTTTTTCTGGACAGGACGCCCAGAGCAAAGGAGATCGGGTTTCTGCATCAGGCAACGAAAGCGTATACATTGTTTGTGACTCCGCAAGTGGCAGTTAGCGGTATGATGGAGTGGCTGTATTGCAGCAGGCGTGGCAGGAAGATCGAACATACTGCGGTTCAGGATTTCTTTGACCGTGAGGCGAGGAATTATTTTCCCAAGCCGTATGGAGAGAAATTCAGGCCGGGTAATCTTGCGATCGCCCATGATTTCGCGGGGAGCATTCGATGGAACGGGAGTTACAGTGTCTGTCTGCAGGGAGATTATGGAACCAGGATGCGCCAGATTGCCTATTGGAGGAATAATATTCCTGTGTTTGCCGGGCAGTGTATCGATCTATGGCTGGAATATCGGAAGGATCCGGGCGTATCGATTGCCCTGAGTGTGATCCAGTTTGTCAAGGGAAGTATATCGGAGATCCAGCAGAAATGGGAGTTCTCCGAGGAGGAATTAGAGCAGATTGTCAGCATTGACAATCAATTAGCGGAAGGGCCGATCTTCGTGTATCTTCAGGCAAAAGGAAGCGGAGAACTGCAGATCATTGCATTGCATGACAGGTATTCCCGGCGCGGACACGGGCATTTCCTGCCCGGTGGGGAACGCTACGTGACGTCGGAACGGGAGGAGATCTTCTGCTATTTTGACCCCGGGGATATGAAACCGCCGCTGAATGTTTATTTCTCAGGTTATAAGACGATGGAGGGATTTGAGGGCTATAATCTGATCAGGAATCTGGGATGTCCGTTCCTGTTGGTGGCGGAAGCAAGGCTCGAAGGCGGGAGTTTCTATATGGGGTCTGAGGAGTATGAAAGGGTTTTGTGCAATGCAGTCCGCAGGTATATGGTGGAGCTTGGGTTTGGCGCAGATGAGGTCATATTCTCGGGGCTTTCCATGGGCACGTTCGGCGCACTGTATTACGGATGTGATATCGGACCACATGCTGTCATTCTGGGAAAGCCGCTGGCCAGTATCGGGAATGTGGCGGCCGGTGAGAAAAGGA
>OFFK01002681.1_pt1 | contig 10552 bp, 8 predicted proteins | sample 1521361 | NCBI WGS metagenome assembly OFFK01 (sample SAMEA3504096, study PRJEB24116) | mouse gut metagenome | biome: mouse gut; feature: mouse-associated habitat; material: faeces | place: Denmark | collected 2011
AAGGAGACGCATCCGGAAGCGAAGGAGACGCATCCGGAAGCGAAGGAGACGCATCCGGAAGCGAAGGAGACGCATCTGGAAGCGAAGGAGACGCATCCGGAGACGAAGATGCAGCACCTGGCACGATGGGAGACGGGAATGACGTGTCCGACGACGGGAACGGCGACTCCGCCCCTGGCGTAACGGGAAGCGGGAACGATGTATCCGGCGGGAATGGCGAATCCAATCCTGGCTCCTCAGAGGGCGGCGACTCCGGGCAGACAGGGACTGAGACTCCCGATGGGAAGATAAAGCTCGCCACACCTGAAATCAGCTGGAATGGCTGGAGTCCTTCCTGGCCCGCTGTAGAAGGGGCAAATGGCTGGTATGGATTCGAGTTGCAGATAAGCAGGGACGGAGGGAATAGCTGGGAGACTTTTAGTGAGTATAGTGCAAGTCAGATGGGAGATTCTTCTGTTATAAGTAATATGAGCATGCAGTTTCATATTGGGACAGAAGAAGAAGGGGCCATGTTCAGGTTCTGTGCGAGAGCGCTGAATATGGATGACCAGGCGAAATATGAATCCAGCGAGTGGTCTGAGTGGTCTGAGTACAGAATCTATACAAAACCGGACAAGCAGTTGGCAACAGTCGAATGCTGGTGGGACGAGGAGAATCCCGGGGTAATCTGCTGGAATCCGGTGGAGGGCGCCTGGGGATATATGACAGAGCTGTATAGTGCCTGGTCCGGAAATAGGGTTAGCTACAGTAGTGAGTTCAGGGGCATGATGCAGATAGATTATTCCGATGCCATAGCACGGGTCGGTGAGGGGAAGTATTATGTCAAGGTCTGGGCGCTGAGCAGCGATATCGATACTTGCGCCAATGGCGATAAGGCAACTTCCGAGATTTATGACGCAACTTCCGAGGACTTTGCGGCGCCCGTTGCCCAGTGGGGCTGGGCAGGGGACGGCTATAATGCTCCCAACGCATGGAACACATCCTGGACCCAGGCCGGGATACGCGTGTATGACCTGCATGCGGAGAAGCTGAACAGTGATAGCGGCGCATGGGAATGGTTCGGGGACACCCGTGTCGAGGGAAGGGAGTACGATTCCTTTATGACAAGGGCGAGAATCCTTGAGAGCGGCACCTACAGGTTCTGCGTGAGGGCCTGGTATAAACTGGAGGACGGCAGCCATAAGGTGAGCGCCTGGTCCGACTGGGTGGAGAAGACCTACACAAAGCCCGAGCAGAAGCTGGGGAACGTCACAGGAGCGTGGGATAAGGACAGGCCCGGGGTATACTGCTGGAACCTTGTGGACAATGCCACCGGATACTGGGCGGAGCTGCATAAGGTGGAACTGGACAACGAAAGACCCAATGGCATCAGCGCCAAGAGCATGTACACCTCCCCCGGTAAGTTTAAGGAGGCAGATTTCTCCAAGGAAATCAGCAGCAACGGAGCGGGCCAGTATTATGTCATTGTCAGGGCTCTCAGCAACGATATCGATGCCTGCGCCAACGGCGATGGGGTGAAGTCCGAAATATACAATACCAGGACGACTTCTGATGCCGTAAAAGAGGCGGTGCAGGAAGCCCTGGAACAGGCGAAGCAGAGCGGTGACGCAGCTGCGGCGGTTGAGGCATTGAAGGAAAAAGCCGGCATTTCGGAAATCGCTGTCTCCATGCAGACAGATGCAGCTGTGCTGGAAGGGATGAAAGAGCTGGAAGGGCTCTATAAACAGCAGAAGGGCATCACGGTGGAAGCGCCTGTGGTGACAGAGGCTACAGGCGTGGATGCTTCCAAGGTCAATATAGCAGGAGCGGCGCTGAACGCGGCAGATGACAGCGCCATATCGCTTCATATAGACGTGGCCAAGGAAGGGAACAGGGTGGATGTGCCTGCCAATCACTATGCGGGAAGCGTACAGCTGGACATCAGCCTGATGAACGGGGACACGGCCATACATGGGCTGAAAATGCCTGTGACCATCACGATGCCGATCCCGAACGGACTGGCCGCGGGGAAACTGGTGATTGTGCACTATGATCAGAACGGCAAGGGAGAGAACGTGGGATTCAAAACCAACGGCGATGGAACCGTCACGTTCACGGTGACCCATTTCAGCACTTTCCTGTTCGCAGAGAAGAAAAATGAATCAGGCAATGGGAACGGGCGGCCGGTCAACCCGGATAACAGCCAGAATGGCGGAGGTACACAGAGCGGGGGAAATACAGAGAATGGCGCAAATACGCCGAGCACTGTAAGCGCCCAGAACGCTCCGTTATCGCCCAAGACAGGCCAGCAGCATGCAGCGGCTTTCCCGATAGCTTTCTGCGGCGCGGCAGCGCTCTTTTTTGCAGGCAGACAGGCCGCGAAAAGGATGCGGAGATAAAGGGGAACTGCGGAACCATGAGCCGTTGAGCGCATATATGGCCGACATTCGCGCCATGCCGCGCAGAAATGGCGGATGAACATAGTCAACCGCCGCATATGGTCGTAGGCCATCTGCGGCGGTTGGCTTTTCTGCGCTTTCCTGTATCCTGTGAAGCTCTACATCTTAGGAATTGTCGGAAAATAACTGATGCAACTTGTTTAGGAGAAAGCCCAGAAATACAACGAAAACGGCTATAAACTCGCATCAGTTATTTGTAGACAATTCCTTATGAAGCGATTCTTCCATTCGCAATCTTTATGAAGCGATTCTTCCATTCGCGATCTGCACGATTTCATCTGCCTCATTTGCTAAATACCTGCTATGCGTCACGACAATGACACATTTTCCCAGCTCATGCGCAGTCTGCTTCAACAGCTCGATGATCCCCTCTGCCGTCTGCTCGTCCAGATTCCCGGTAGGCTCGTCTGCCAATAGGACTTTTGCGTTGCTGGCCAGCGCTCTTGCGATCGCTACCCGCTGCTGCTGCCCGCCGGACAGCTTCATTACATTTCGTTTCCATGCCTCCTTTGGAAGATTCACTTTTGAAAGCAGTTCCTCGGGCCGGTCTGTTCCTCCCAATTTTACATTTTCCTCCGCAGTCAGATAGTCAATCAGATTATATTCCTGAAAAACCAAAGATACATGATTCCTTCTGTGATCATTCAGGCCTTTCGCAAGGATATCCTCCCCTTCATAGAGAACAGCCCCTCCGGTTGGACTGTCAAGCCCTGCCAGCAAGGACAAGAGCGTTGTTTTTCCGGCCCCGCTGGCTCCAATGATAGTATAAAACTTTTTTTCTTCAAACCGGACAGAAATATTGTTTAGAACTTTTCTCTCCTTTTGGGACTTATACGCATATTCTACATTTTTTGCTTCTAATATCATTCAACTTTCCTCCATTTCCCAGTTCGGTTTTTTCAGTACCTTTGCCCTTTCCTGTAACAATCCCCCAATCCCTGCCAGGATAAACGGCTTCATAAATCCTGCAGGATATCCCTGGGATTCCTTTTCAGAATGGCGATTCCCGATACACAGACGGATATTGTAATCAGCAGGGCAATTCCCGCAGCATCCTGCATTACCATCCCGGAGGTAATTTCCGCCTGCACACCCAACACATCCTGCCCTGATTTTTCGTAGGAAAATGCCACTTTTCCCTCATCCAGTAACTCCTGTTCTTCCCCGCTCCGTATCTGCTGTTCCGCCAGATAATCCGCTGTCAGACCTGACACGCCCGGCGCTGCCAGAAAGGAAAGCACCACAGCCGCCGCCCCAATCATAAGCGCTTCTGTCATCATCTGTTGTAAAATCTGCCTCTTTGAAGTCCCCATTGACAGCATAATTCCAATTTCCCGATTCCGGCTTTTCATCCAGAACTGAAAAATCAGAAACAGGATAACCAGGCCTGCCCCCGAAATAACCCAGACGAAAACTCTGCTGTACTTCTCCATTTCGTTAAAATTGGCGGACAGGGTATTCATATTTCCGTTATTGTCAATCAGATCATACCGTTCCCATGCGATCTCTGCCTCCGTTACCCTTTTCTTTACGGTTTCATAGTCATTCACATCCGCAATCTTGAAATATGCCTTCTCATATAAGGGGTCCCCTGCTTTTCCGTCCACCTTTTCGGGGAAATCCAAATCCGTAAAAATAATATTTTCAGATCGGTAGGTATCTCCGAACATATACGGGGCTATTGGCTGATTCACCTGATAGATGCCCACAATCTCCGCTTCATAAGTCATGGAGTCCTCTTTCTCACGGCATTTGCCGAATCGGATTCTGCTGCCGATCTCCAGTTGATTTTTATCTGCAAGCTCTGCGGAAATGACACACACATCCTGTTCCCCTTCTTTCACCATTCTGCCCTCTTTGATATAGGCATTGCCCGAAAGGAAATTAGAGTCCATGGACATGTCTTTGTTTCCAACCAGTGACACGCCGCCGAGATCACTGTACTGGTCCACATCCTCATCCTCAATGCGGATAAAATCAACCGGTCTTACGGCAGTTGTAACTGTTGTAATATTGTAGTCGGCAATCCCTTCCGTGCCTGCTATTGTTTCAATATCCTCCACCAACAGCGTTTCAAAAGAATTGTCCGTCCATGTTCTCCAGTTTTCAAATCCGTTTATTGTCACTTTTTCCTGATGGTATCCGCCCAGGCTGCCTTCCTTATGGCCAAGCTGCCCTGCTAACACATCAATCCTTCGGTGCCTGTCTGCTTCATTTTCCTCCAGCAGAAGCCCTGCCCCGACTGCCTGCCTTGTGTGATCCTGCATTTGAATCGTTGCCTTCCCGCTGCTCATTCCGGACAGCAGCAACAGGCTGATGGTAAACACCGTCACAAACAGCAGGACGCTTTTTACCGGCTTTCTCATAACGCAGCACCATGCCAAATGAAAACCTGTCATTTTCTAGCCCTCCATTTTTGATAAAATGTCTTTTGGATTTGTTCTGAAAACAGGCAGCAGTGAAATACAGACTGCCGCCACTGCCATACAGCCTCCTGCAAAGAACATGGCTGCAAGATCCCCTGCCTGCAGGGAAACGGATAAAAGGACTGCCGTATTGTCTTCCATAAGCAGTTTTTCCATCATTCCTGCCATTCCGCTTCCGATGACACAGGCGCCCAGTACAGACAGACAAAAGACCGCTGCCGTTTCCAAAAAAACCTGCAGGAAAATACCCCTTTTTCTTGTTCCCATACTGATAAAAACAGCTGTTTCTCTTTTTCTCCCCCGCATCCACATACAGAGCAGCAGGGATGTGATGGTTACCCCTGCAGCCAGGGTAAACAGCAGCAGCAGTTTCATCACACGAACGATTCTGTTCAGCGGCACCTCCAACTGGCGATATAACATATCAGCAGTTGTGATTTTCACTCTATCCCCTAGAATATCCTCTAATTCCCGCACCAGAATCTCTATCCCTTCCGGATTTTTGGTATAGACCGCTATCTTCCCATAACCTGCATGCTCAAACAGCTCCCGATAGGATGCATTGTCCACAAAAATCTGGTTTTCAACACGGTTCACTGCCGGCATGGTATCCATCTGGTTCCTCTCGCTTCCCGCAGAGAAGATACCGATAATCTTTACGCTGATGACAGTCCCGTTTTCTGTCCCCACTTTCATCTCGTCTCCGATTGCAAGACCATTGGCATCCGCCAGAACATAATTGATCACAGCCCCTTTTTCAGAATCCTCCGTAATCAGCTTTCCCTTCATCAGGCGGTATCTTACCTCACTGAAGGCACTGTCCCGCTCCAGGTCATCACAGGACAGCAGCGTTACTTTCCGATTATTTTCTTCTTCGGAGTCGCTGTTTGTAACAGGGTTAAAATCAACAGGATAAACGGCGCTGCTGCCCAGGCGGTTGACGAAAATTACTCCGTCCAGATCCCGGATTGTTCTCAATTCCTTTTCGGTTATCATCTGACTGTTCCCCTTCACCTCCGGTACGGCCTTGGTTCCCATCTTTTCCTGCATGGTAAGCCGGGAATCTTCCGTGGCGTGGAGAATCATACAGGAACTCAAGATCATGCTGTTGATAAACAGCAATACCAACAGCAAAATACATGCCTTAGACTTCTTTCGGCACAAATACCGGAATGCAAGCTGATAAAATTTCAAAATCATTCCCTCCTGTTCAGGCTGTCCTATGACATATGATAATTTTGGTTGCCGATACATGCTGCGTATCCTCAAAGCTTCCATAGATAATCACACTGGCCTGTTTCTTGATGTCAGCTATGTTGGCCTGCTCCAATTCCGCCTCCCCGGTTGAAGTATAGATGGTTGCAATCTGAACCACACAGCCCTCCTCATATGTCACCACTACATTTGTATCCTCGCTTTCATGCCCGGGCGCGGCAATGACACCGGTATTTCCACCTTCTTCCGTTACGACAGGGCTTATTGTACAACTGTCATCAGAAAATTCCACAACGCTTCCTGTTATGGCCGCCGCTGCATACAGACTCTCTGCATCCACTTTCTCATCTGCGGCAGTCGGTATGGTATTATCCTGATTCTCCCGGGAAGCGTCCGCCCCGTCTGTTCCATTCCCATCCGGCAAGTCATTGCCCTCTGCCTGGTCTGTATAATCTCCTTCAGAGCCAGTGCTGTCCCGGTCATCTAATATGATGCTTTGGTCCTCTGTTCCCTGCCTCTCCCGGCTCCCTGTCCTTTCCTCTGCTCCGGTGCCGCATCCTGTAAGAGCTGACAGACACAATCCAATTACGAAACCTTTCCACATTTTTTGATTTTTCATCCTGAAATCTCCTTTCTGTTTTTTGCAGTATAACAGCAAAGTCCTAAAAAAATCCTGTAACCGGAATCAAATTAAATGTAAATTTTTATAGGATTTTTATAGAATTCTCTGCTATACTATATAAGAAAGGGGATTCGATCTCATGAAAATACTACTGCTTGAAGATGATATAGAACTCTGCAGTTCCATACAGGATGAACTGCAAAAAGCCGGATATGTAGTTGACTGCTGCCATGACGGGGAAACCGCCATGCTCCACGCACTCAATATAGAATACTGCTATGATCTGGCAGTCATTGACCGTATGCTCCCCATCATTGACGGAATGACCATTATTAAGGCCATGCGCCGGAAGGGAATTGCAATCCCGGTCATTATTATTACAGGGATGTCTGCGCTGAATGACAGAATAGAAGGACTGGATAACGGCGCGGATGACTATCTGGTAAAGCCCTTTCATATCCCGGAACTCCTTGCGCGCATCCGGGCACTGGTCAGGCGTCCGGCAGAAATCAGGCAGGAAACATGTACCTGTTTCTCCGATCTGTCTTTCAACCAAACGGAGCATATCCTGTCATGCGGTACAAATTCCCTGCTTTTAACCGCAAGGGAATCGGAAGTATTATCCGTTTTTATCAGCCGCCCCCAGTCCCTCATCTCCAGAGAGCAGCTGATCTACAAAATCTGGGGAACCGATACGGATATCGTCCCCGGAAACGTGGATAATTATATTTCCTTTCTTCGAAAGAGACTGAAAGAACTGGGAAGCATTTGTGAAATAAAAACGATTTACGGCTCGGGCTACAGATTGGAGAGCAAAAATGCTGAATAAACTATATCAAAAACTATATATCATTTTTATCAGTTCCATGATGCTGATCATAACCGCCGTTATCGGAGTATTATACATAAATTCTGTAGATAATGAACAGCGGGTAAACAGCACTTTTTTCGGACGGCTCGCCACGCTGATGATTTATGAATTGGAGAATCCAAAAAATCATCCCCGGAAGGTTATTCAGCCTTATGAAAGCAGCTATTCTATTTTCGCCCTGCTCACAGATCCACAGGGAAATGTGATTTATGAAAGCGCTATCCCGTTTCCAACAGATAAAAACCTTTTATTAGATCGATTTTCGGAGCGTTCAAACACGGAATCTACCACGGTCCTACAGCAGACTTCCGCCACAACACAAGGCGGGATTATAACCATTTCCGGTATCTCCCATGATACCTATTGGGGAATACCGGCTACAATCGTTGACAAAGACGGTTCCCTGTTCCATCTGTATTTGCTGCAGCAGAATAAGATATCGTTTGAACTGATCAAAAAACAGTTATTTTTTTATATTCTCATATGGCTTATTTCTCTATTATGCGTAACATCCATCAGCCATTTTTTACTGAAATATGCCATGAAGCCAACCGAAATGGTATTGAAAAGCCAGAAGGATTTTATTGCCTCTGCTTCCCATGAATTAAAGGCGCCGCTTGCCGTCATTGTTGCCAACAATGATAAAATAAACGGCTTAAGCAGGGAGCTTCCCCCTATCCGGAAGGCCACAGCCGTTATAGACACGGAACTTCTGCATATGTCCAAATTAATAAAAGATATGCTTTTTCTGGCTTCTTCAGATGCCGGGACGCGCACCGTTTATAAAACAATGGTAAATCTTGACACCTTATTGATTACGCTTTATGAAGCCTTTGAACCGGTATGCAGCCGGAAAGGAATACCTTTGGATGCGGATTTTATGGATATCCGTTTTCCCCAACTATACACAGACCGGGAATGCCTTTTTCAGATTCTAAGCATTTTTATGGAGAATGCCGTTTCGCATTCCGAAACGAAAGCGGCCATCCAGATAAAAGCCTCTCTGTCACGCAGGGCTGTCACTATTTCTGTCATTGACCACGGACAGGGTATTTCCGCCCAGGACAAACCTTACATTTTTGACCGCTTTTACTGTGCCGACAAGTCCCATACAGATAAGTCACATTTCGGTCTCGGACTAAGCATAGCTAAAGAATTGGCAGGATTTTTGTCCGGGAATGTGGGGGTAAGGGATACGGAAGGCGGCGGGGCTTCTTTTTTTCTCGTTTTGCCATTAAAATAGCATTACATACCATAAAATTATCCAGTACACCAATGCACTAATTCCCGCGGATTTCCTTTTTTCTTTTCATAGTAAACTTTGGCAGTCAGCACCTTATCTTCTTTTAGGATTTTTGCTGCGGCTCTTGACAATGACCGTCGCCGCGTTTCCGGCTTCAATCACCGCAATCATACGATTAAATTGAGTCCTGTCCAACGTCACGCCCGCTACACCGTCGTCAATGTTAACGTATCTTCCTGCAAAAAACGGGTACAAAAGCTATGTGGGGAAAAGCGCATACCCGGCGTGGCAAAATTCAGCCGTATGTGGCTGCTACCAGGGGACGCGGAGAAACCGACCGATAAAAGATGAAAAAATTACAAATCTACACAATAGATTCATATTACTCTGTTATCATTACAGTCAGAGGTGCGCTATGAGTAAAATTTTAATTGTTGAGGACGATCTATCCATACAGGCATTGCTGCATGACTTTATACAGGAAGCCGGATATTGTGTCGTACTGGCGGCTGACGGTGTGGACGCCATTGCGAAGTATTCCGAACAGAGCTTTGATTTGATACTGCTTGATATTATGCTTCCCAAAATTGACGGTTTTGGTGTCTGCGAAGTTATCCGGCAAAAATCAGATGTGCCTATCATCATGCTCACGGCATTGGACGACGAGGGGGACCAGCTGAAAGGCTTGGATCTGCAGGCAGACGATTATATCACGAAACCTTTTTCCATGCCTGTACTGTTGCGGAAAATCGCCGCTGTCCTGCGCCGTTCATCAAAGCAGAATGATATGCCGCAGACTATAACCTATAAAAACCTAATACTGGACTTAGAGGGATATAAGGTTTATATCGGGGAGAAAAGCATAGATTTAACACCCCGTGAATTTGAGATTCTACGGGAACTGTTGACCCATAAAGGCAGGATTCTGACACGACAGAACCTGTTGCAAACCCTTTGGAAGTATGAGTTTTTCGGGGAAGAACGGATTGTTGACACACACATAAAGAACTTACGGAAAAAACTTGGTGCTGCTGACTACATAGAAACGATTAGAGGGGTGGGATATAGAATTGATAAAGAAGATTAAAAGCCGATTATCTGTTAAAGTTTTTTTGCTGACATTGTTGTTGATTGCGGTGTGTTGCTTTACAACATATAGTTTCATTTTACAGGCAGCCCCAAAAAATTATCAACATGACATAGAAGATGTCGATTTGGAGCTTAGCTTTTTGCCCAATGAATTATCGAGAACCGAAAAGGAATTCGCTTATATGTTTCTTGAATCTGTATCAGACTTTATAAAGGAACAGTATGAAAATGAATTTGAGTTACACTTTTTTCAGTCTGACGGACAAGAAGTGAGTTTACATGATATTAACCAACTTGTCGGTGGGCAGATTACGGATTTTGAAAAGAAAGAAAAAACAAAAACCTACACCGCTTCATTTGCTGACAGCGATTCGATTTATACGTTATTGGTGACAAGGAATACTGCAAAACATACCCAAACAGAAGAAGCTATACAAGGAACGCTTCCGGTGCTTTGTACTGTCATATTATTTGGCTCAATCATTTCCGCTTTCTTTTATTCATGGTACATAACTGCACCCATCAAGAAAGTGAGCAAACTTTCAAAGCAAATGGCAGATATGGATTTTAGCGGATTTTGTTCTGCCGGGCGCACTGATGAAATAGGCGTGTTATCTGACAGCCTAAATACACTCTCCCGGAAATTGG
>OFFK01002682.1_pt1 | contig 10548 bp, 8 predicted proteins | sample 1521361 | NCBI WGS metagenome assembly OFFK01 (sample SAMEA3504096, study PRJEB24116) | mouse gut metagenome | biome: mouse gut; feature: mouse-associated habitat; material: faeces | place: Denmark | collected 2011
CCGACTGCGGGTTGAAATATGAGTACAAATCTGAACGCTTTTCCTGAATTTGCCCGTCGCCTTGACGATATCCGCCCGGTTGATGCCGGGCTTGAACATGCCGCCCGGGCGCACCTTGATGATCTGACCAAGCCACAGGGAAGTTTGGGCCGCCTTGAGGATATCGCCGCACGCTTGTTCATGATCAACGGAGGCCGGCATCCGTTGCGCGTGGAGCCTGCCCTTGTGGTTGTCGCGGGCGGAGATCACGGCGTGGTGGAAGAAGGCGTCAGCGCCTTCCCGCAGGAAGTGACAGGTCAGATGTTGCGCAATATTCTGGAAGGCGGGGCGGGCATCAGTGTGCTTTCCCGTCTCAACGGCATGGAAATGATAGTTGTGGATGCCGGCGGCGCTCACGATGCCCTGAATGAGGAGCAATACCCTAGGCTGAAGAACCTCCGTCTGGGGCGGGGAACCGCAAACCTTGCCCGCGAATGCGCCATGAGCGCCGGGCATTGCGTCAAGGCTCTTGAATACGGTATGGACACGGTGCGCTATGCTGCCGAGCAGGGTATCCGCCTTGTGGCCACGGGAGAAATGGGCATCGGTAATACCACGCCCGCCACGGCTCTGTTTTGTGCCCTGTACGGGTTGGAACCGGAACAGGTGGTCGGGCCGGGAACCGGCTTGAACGCCGCCGGAATACGACGCAAGACGGAAGTGATTCACCGCGCGCTGGAAATGCACCGGAGCGTGATTGCCGCGCACGATGCCCTGGGCATGGCCTTTGCCCTGGGGGGGTATGAAATCATGGTGCTGGCCGGGGTAGCCCTGGGAGCGGCGGAAAGCCGCATTCCCGTGCTGGTTGATGGCTTTATTTCCACTTCAGCCTATGCCGTGGCGCACGCCCTGTGTCCGGCTGTCAAAGAATATGCCTTTTTGTCCCATGCCTCTGCGGAGCCGGGCTACGCCGCTGTCATGGAAAAAATGGGGCAGACTCCCCTGCTTCAGCTTGGTTTCCGCCTTGGCGAGGGAACGGGAAGCGCGGCGGCCTCTGCTGCGCGCCGCCGCCGCCATTTATAATGAAATGGCGACATTCAGCGGAGCCAGTGTTGCCGGGGCGACCCCGGCCGTCGGATAAGGATATGACATATCCTCTGGAATTCAGGCGGGTGAGCCGCGAGTTTCAGGTGCGTAAGGGCCTGCTTGACCTGCGTGGCATGACGTTGCGCGCGGTGGATGATGTATCCCTGCATGTGGAAAAAGGGGAGACTCTCGGGCTGGTGGGGGAATCCGGGTGCGGAAAATCCACCCTGGCGCGTATGGCTGTCGGCCTGCTGGCGCCTTCGGCCGGAGAGGTGCTGATCGATGCCGCGCCGTTGGCTTCCCTTATGTCCCGGGAGCGAGCCCGGCGTATCCAGATGGTATTTCAGGATCCTTTTTCTTCTCTCAATCCCCGGCTCAGTGTGGGAACTTCAGTGGCGGAACCGCTGCGCATGACAAGGCCGGAACTGTCTTCCGCCGACCTGCGGGAGCGGGTGCTTGCCATGCTGGAGAAAGTGGAACTGCGGCCGGAACAGGCTGATCTGTTTCCGCACGAGTTTTCCGGCGGACAGCGCCAAAGAGTGGCCGTGGCCCGGGCGCTTGTCGCCGACCCCTCCCTTGTGGTGTGTGATGAGCCAGTTTCCGCGCTGGACGCTTCTGTTCAGGCCCAGGTGTTGAATCTGCTCAAGGACATGCAGGATGAACGAGGGCTGAGCTATCTGTTTATTTCCCATGACTTGAGCGTGGTTGGCTTTATGAGCCGGCAGATCGCGGTCATGTATCTGGGGCATATTGTGGAGCTTGCTTCGCGCGATGAATTGTTCAGCCACCCCGCTCACCCGTATTCAAGGGCGCTTCTTGCCGCCGCTCCGGGCAAAGGCGGAACCCCTCTGGCAGGGGAAATGCCCAGCCCCTTTGTCCCGCCGCGCGGGTGCGCCTTTCATCCCCGTTGTCCCATTGCCCGTGAACTGTGCCGGGAAAAAAGCCCGGAAGAGCAAGCTTCGGGTGGACATATCGTGCGTTGTCATTTTCCGTTGTAAGACACCCCCAATATGGTAGACATGGTTATTGCGGCATCACGCTGATGCCGCTGTGCGAGAGGCGCATGTTTACTTCGGTACGGGCGGCGACATCCGCTGGCGCCTGTGCCGGAGCAAAACCATACGCTCCGCGCAGCGCTGTTGGCATGGCACCATGACAGAGCCACAAAAAAATTTTCATGAAAAGAATTGTGAATGATTGCGCATTATAAAAAGCTGTATTATTTGTACAGCGTCACAGGTCAGAGGTTTTATGTCCTTATTTATCCAAGGAGTCAATCATGTTTAAAAAAGTGCCTGCTCTCGCCCTGTGCCTGCTTGTGGCATGCGGCGCTGAAGCCTGGGGCGCTTCGCGGCCAGCCGTAATGCAGTCGCCCGCCAAGGACGGCGCATACGTGCTTGAACTGCCCGGCCTGGTGAACGGAGAGAAGCACGTCACCATCAGCGGAGCGGAAAAAACCATTTATGACGGTATTGTCCTTCGCAAAACGCGCATCAAAAGCGACGGAACCATCGTCATTCCCCCGGCGGGCGTGTATACCACGGTGCGCTGCGGCAACTGGAAGCCGTTTGACAACGAAAAAATTTACGTCGGCCCCACCCCCTTCTATTACATCAACCAGCGCAGTGCCCGTACCGTGCTTCATGACCAGGTGTTTCAGCTTGGTGAAGTGAAGCCCATGAACCCCAACAAAACCCGCGGCTGGGAACTTGCCAGCATTTCCACCGACACGTACATGATGCCCGGCGCCATGGCCGCCACGTTCAAGCTGGTGAAAACCACGGGCAACTATTACGGTTCCACCTTTGACGTCACCGTCGGCCCCATTGCTTCCAATGACGGAGCCAACGGCAAGGCTGACGCCGCCAAGCCGTATGAAAAGGCCGGTTTTTATCCCATCACCGGGAGCGATTTCAGCGACACCAATATCATGACGACCAATGTGGCCGCCGGTGGCCGTACCTATGTGATTGTGGATGAAATTACTCCTGAAACGGTCAAGGTGCGCGAAATGGGCACCGACAGCTGCACGGACGCCTGGATTTCTCCCTCCGAGCCGTTGATCGCCTCCTATGCCAAGGGAGACAAGTTCACCATCGGCAAAGCTTCCGTGGAAGTCACCAATGTGACCGCGGACAGCGTGAGCATCCGCCTGACCGAAGACGGCAAGAGCGTTGACAAGACCTTTGGTCCTTACAACGACAAGACCAAAGCCAAACTCTTCATGTCCGAGAAAACTCGTGACACGTTCTGGATTCTTTCCCCCAGCGGGAAGGAAATCGTGTTCCTCAACGTGAACAGCCCCACCAGTCCCATTGCGGACGGCAAGGCTTCCCTCGTGGCCTACAAGGATGTCATCGACGTGCAGGACGGCACAGAATGGCCGCTGGACCCGCGTTTTGTCGCGCGTCCTGAAACTTGAGCGACCTGCACTTTTATCCACGAGATCGTGCTTGAAAACAAGGACGAAATCGAACTGGGTAAGACCAACAACGTGTTTGTTGGACCGCAGGACTACTACAAGGTTGTGATTGACGACTTCGACGGGAAGACCATCAAGGCCTGGCATCTTGAGGACAAGAAAGGCAACAAGACCGATAACCTTGCCGGACGCAGCCAGGGCCTGCACATTGACGCCGTTGTCGGCGACAAGTGCCGTTCCACCGCACATTTCTTCAGCCGCGTGAACTCCGCGCTCCTGCGCGAAGCCACTGCTGCGGCCGCGAAGAAGTAACCCGACGATAAGACCGTCTGTCTGTGACAGGAGGGGAGGAGCTGTTCCTTCCCTCTTTTTTTTAGAGGTTCTGTGCCAGAATAGCGTTGAACATGTTCTTGACATCCGGAGGCGCGAGCGTAGCGAGCTGATGAATATTGCCGCCCGTGCCGAAGCAAAACCATACGTTCCGCGCAACGCTGTCAACACGGTTCTATGACAGAATCTTTCAGAACATTTCTCTTTGAAAGTATCTGCCGGCCATGCCTGTATGCCTTCGGGCCACAGGCACGCTCCTTCGGAGCGTCCGTCGGGCGACACGCCGCGGAAAAATCCCTGTTTGTTGGAAAAATAACAATTTTGTAAATATGATCATGTTGCCGGCGGCGGGTTCGGCTGCAAGCATACCTTGCTTGTTGCTTGCCAAAAATACAAGACAAAGGTACATAGGAAAGCGACCGAAGTTAATCGTGGGCGATAGTTTTTTTCTGATTTTACAAAAATGTAACATTTGTCCCGTTTATTTGCCGAAGGAGCTTCACATGGCCTCGTCTTATGTTCAGAAAGTCATCCGCAGCGTGAAAAAGAGCAATCCTCACCAGCCGGAGTTTATACAGGCGCTCAGTGAGGTTCTCGGATCTCTTGAGCTTTTGTTCGAGAGGGATCAAAAATATCAGCAGAACGGTATCCTTGAACGTATTGTCGAGCCGGAGCGCCAGATCATGTTTCGTGTCGCCTGGACTGACGACAGGGGACGTGTGCAGGTCAACCGCGGTTATCGCATCCAGTATAACTCCGCTCTTGGCCCGTACAAGGGCGGTTTGCGCTTTCACCCCAGCGTGAACCTGAGCATTCTCAAGTTCCTCGGCTTCGAGCAGATTTTCAAGAACAGTCTGAGCGGCCTTTCTCTCGGCGGGGGAAAAGGCGGTTCGGATTTTGACCCCAAAGGCAAGTCTGAAGGGGAGATCATGCGTTTCTGCCAGGCCTTCATGACCGAGCTTACCCGCTATGTCGGCGCCACCAGTGATGTGCCCGCCGGGGATATCGGCGTGGGAGCGCGTGAAATCGGCTATATGTTCGGCCAGTACAAGCGGCTGACCTCAAGTTTCGAGGGAGTGCTGACCGGCAAGGGGCTCAAGTGGGGCGGTTCTCTTGCCCGCAAGGAAGCCACAGGTTACGGCAGTGTCTATTTTGCCGAAAATATGCTCAAGGTGCGGGGCAAGAGCATGGAAGGCTGCACGGCGGCGGTTTCCGGATCCGGCAATGTGGCCATTTACACCATTGAAAAGCTGTACGAACTCGGCGCCAGGCCTGTTACCTGCAGCGATTCCAGGGGGTGCATCTATCAGCCCGGCGGCATTAATCTGGAAGCACTCAAGCAGGTCAAGGAACAGGAGCGCGCATCCCTTTCCCGGTATGCGGAGCTGTGCCCCGACGCCAGATATACCGCCGTGAAGGATTACGGGAAGAATACTCATCCTGTATGGGAAGTTCCCTGCCGGCTTGCGTTCCCCAGCGCCACTCAGAACGAGGTGAGCGGAGAAGACGCGGCGAACCTGATCAAAAACGGGTGTTTCCTGGTCTGCGAGGGCGCCAATATGCCTTCCACTCCGGAAGCTGTCAGCGCCTTCCTTGACGCGGGCATCGCCTTTGGTCCCGGCAAGTGCGCCAATGCCGGGGGGGTGTCCACCAGCCAGCTGGAAATGGCCCAGAACGCCAGCATGCAGGCGTGGACCTTTGAAGAGGTCGATGCAAAACTGCGGAACATCATGGCCAATATCTTCAGTGCTGCCCACAATACGGCGGAGGAATTCGGCGTTCCCGGCAACTATGTGCTCGGCGGCAATATTGCGGGCTTCCGCAAGGTGGCCGATGCCATGATTGAACAGGGTGTGATGTAACTGCGCATCCCATGTTCCGGCCCGCGGGTTTCACGCCTGAAGCCGTCGCTCGCTTCACCATTCGGGCGGGCAACGTCGCAAGCGCAGTGCGGCCTGCCGGCACTTTTCGGGGCTGCTGACAAAGTCAGCAGCCCCGCGGCAATCCGTGCCGGAGCAAAAATACACATCTCGCACAGCGGTATCAGCATGGCGCTGTAAGAGAGCAAATGTTTTTACCCTGAACCATCCTGTTTCCCGGAGTTTTTCATGCACGATGCCGATCTCTGTTCCCTGCTGCTGCGCGCGCTGCGTTATGAGCACTGGCTGCGTTTTTATTTTATGGCTGATATTGATATATCCGAAACAGATGGAGCGGAAGGTGGGGGCGAACCTGACGCCGAACTGCGTGTGCCGGAGGAGTGGATTGAACTTGCGCGCCGGGAAGAGGCTGAACTTTTTCCCATGCTTGAAGCCTTGCAGGGGCGCCCCCTGTCCATGGAGGAATCGCGCGACGCGGTGTTCCGTCATGTCGCCCGCAGCCTGGGGCGCGACAGCGCCGACCCGGCGTTCGGGGAGGACATGTTTGCGCTGATCGCTGACCCGGAATTCCGGCGCGGACTGGACGCATTTCACGGATGGGTACAGGAAATAGCGAACGGCGAGGAAGATGTGCCGGCCTCTCATTCTTCCGGAGTGCCCCTGTTTCGGGAATGGGAGCATGCCTTCCGGGCCTGGACCGCGCGGCAGGCGATTCAGCGGGTAACGTCCATCACTCCGTATGCGGCCAAACCGGAAGAAAGCAAGTTGGAAAAGGGAAAGGATTATTGAGAGATGTCCGCGCCTTTGTCAGAATTGCTGGCCCTCTGTCATCTTGCTCTGGCGCAGACCTGCGCTCCGGGGGATTGCGTGCTGGATGCCACGGCGGGACGCGGGCATGATGCCCTGTTTCTCGCCTCTCTGGTAGGGGAAACAGGTCTGGTTCTGGCCGTGGATCGGCAGGAGGAAGCCCTGCGGGCTACAGCGGCGCTGCTGTGTGAACATGGGCTGGAAGGCCGGGTTCGGCTCGCGCCGGGCGATCATGCTGAGATGGAAGCGCTGTTGTCCCGGGATATGCCCGTGGGGCGGGATCTGGCCGCGGTGGTATTCAATTTGGGGTTTCTGCCGGGCAGTGACAAGAGCGTGCGGACTTCGGCGGCGTCCACGCTGGCGGCGCTGAAAGCCGTATGGCCGAGGCTGCGGCGCGGCGGCCTGCTTTGTGTGCATGTATATACCGGGCATGAAGGGGCGGAAGAGGAAGCGGCAGCCGTGGATGCCTGGATGAGCGCGCTGGACTGGAAAAAGGCCCGTGTGACGGCCTGTAGGCAGAGCAACAAGCCGTCACGCCGGGAAACCCTGTATCTGGCGCGGAAGATAGAGAGCATTTCATGAGCGAAATGCTCTAAAGATTCAGAAAACGCGCGGCGTTTTTGCCCATGATCAGGGGTTTGACTTCATCGCGCAGACCACAGCCGAGATAGGCGTCTTTGGCCTCCCTGAGCGGCAGGATGGGATAGGCGGAGGCAAAGATCACGCGTTCCCGCAGCAGGTGGTTGGCGGCCATGACGTAATCCGCCATGCCGGGAGAGCGCACCATGTAGATATCCGGCACAAGATACACGTTACGGCGGTTCAGGGCGATCTGGCAGACCTGCGTGACATGGGGCCAGCCTCCGTGCACCAGAGCAATGTTCAGGCCGGGAAAGGCCGCGGCCACATCGTCGATGAGTTCGGGCGCGTAATAGCGCAGGGAACGGGTCATGATGCCGCCGAAGGTAAAGGCGATGGGCACGCCGTGTTCCTGACAGAAGGCATAAAGGGGAAAGACCCATGCGGAATTGACGAACCACGGCGTCAGATCCTGTCCCGGTTCCATGACAATGCCCCGGCACGGGCCGTTCACGACAAAGCGTTCTGTTTCCTCAATGGCGCGGCCGATATCTGTTACGTCGATTCCGGCCAGCCCGATCAGCTTGTCCGGATATGTGGCGAGCAGGGCGGCAAGATCCTCATTGCGGCCTCCGGCGGCCCTGCGCAGGGGAATGACCATGTTGTCCACTCCCACCTCTTCGGCTTCCTGAATGAGCAGATCCAGGGAAAACTGCTTTGCCGAGGGCGACATGGGGGTGTCTACACGGGTCATGGTATCCTGTTCCACCATGTCCGCATGGGTAAAGAGAGGGCTGGACGCATACGCCGCAAAGGGCGCTCTGACGCGAAAATCAATGATCATTGTGAAACTCCGGAACTGGTATTAAAGGTAAATCAGATGCCCACAAAGGCCATGACCAGCGGCAGGCCGAGAACCAGCATGCAGACAATGCCGCCGATGCAGCCCAGAATACCGGCCTGAAAGGCCCGCTTCATGCCGATCCATTCCCCGTTGGCAAAGGAGAGCGCGCCCACGGTGGATGCCGCCGGGGTAGCGAAGGCTGCGCCCGCCGCAAGGAACATCAGGATGGAGAAACCCACGGGGTTGATGCCCGTGCTCTGGCTGAGATTCCAGATCAGGGGTACGGCAATGAGGACTATGGTCACGTTGTGCGTAAACTGCGTCATGACATTCACAAAAATCATGAACCCCGCGAGGAACAGAATGATATTGCCGCCGCTGGCGAAAGAATGCAGCAGTTCGGTCAGAACTCTGCTCAGCCCCGCGCCGTCGCTGCTCATGGCGGCGGAAACCGGAATGGACGCGGCCAGCATCCAGATGACGTTCCAGTTGATGCCGCCGGAACAGGCCTGAAAGTCGAAGGCGGGCTTGCCGTCTACCCGGATAAAGGAGAGCACGCCAAGAATAAGCGTGATGGCCACAGTCATGGAAAACTTGTTGAAGAACGCGGCAAGGGATGACCCCTCGGGCAGGATGTTCGGCAGGAACATGAGCAGGAGAAAGACAACAAGGGATGCGGCGGCGATGCGCTGAGCCCGGCCCATTTCAATGCCGTTTCTGATGCCCGCGAGGTATTCCCGCGTGAGATGCGCCAGATGTGAAACATCCGGACGGAAGATGAAGCGGACGATCAGGGTGTAGACGAGCAGGGTGGCGATGCAGACGGGCAGTGCAACAGCGATGACAGTAATGTTTTCAATAACGGCAGTGCCGCCGGAAACTTCGGCCAGTGTGCCGATACCCATGAGGTTTTGCCCTGCCCACGGCTTGCAGGCAAAGGAGAGCACGCCCGCAATGCACACGCCCGCCAGCAGCCAGGCGGGGTATGCGTCGCCTCGCTTCAGGCCGATATCGTCGAAGATGGAATACAAAATGCCGGAGATCAGAAAGACCGTGGGCACGCCGTCCACCAGAAAGCTGATCAGCAGGGTGCCCACCAGCACGCTGGCCGTGAAAATCCACGGATGCCCGGCGAAAATACTCCGGCTCAGAAACCATTTCGCCATGACGGCGTTGATGCCGCTTTTGTCGCAGTAGGTGGTGAAGGCCAGCACAAAAATGGTGAACAGCACCGCCGGGTGACTGAAGGCCGAGGCGATAATGGACGCCGGCTGGGCATAGCCGGTAAAACCCAGCGCCACAAGACAGATCATGCTGGGCCAGGCGAAGCCGATGAACGACCAGCCGTAGAGCAAACCGAGAAAAACGCCGAGGATGTTCATCCCCATTTCAGTGATGCCCAGAGGCGGTAGAAAACCTGTGCCGAAGATCAGGGCGAAAAAGACGATAACGTGAAGATACGCCCTGTTCGGTGAAGATGAGCCTTGCATGGTGCCCTCCGGTTGATGGTCCAGTCTTTCAAGCGCAAAGGTATCGAACGCATGATATAATGAAAAATATCACGATAATTTTTTTTGTATAATGTTCTTTTGTTATAGCGTTGTTCAAAGTTTTTTTATAACCCGAACAAAGAGAGCCCTCATATACTCCTTGAGCGCCGGCATCTTTCTTTTTACCCTTGGCTGACAACGGACAGGAGGAACGCTGATGCGCCTGGAACAGCTTCAGTATTTCGTGCGGATTGTGGAATGCCACTCCTTCAACAAGGCGTCGCAAAAGCTGCATATCACGCAGCCCGCGCTGACCAACGCCGTCAAGGCGCTGGAAGAGGAGCTGGGTGTGCTGCTTCTTGTCCGGGGCAAGCACGGCGTTGTGCCCACCTCGTGGGGCGTGCGGGTTTATGAAGACTGCCGGGAGCTGCTGAAGGAGCTGAACGCGGAGATCGCCGCCTGGAAGGCGCTTGGCGCGGAAGAGGAGGAAGGGGGAACCGTGCCGCTGGTGGCCATTCCCTCAGCCTGCAATTACCTTGTGGAAGGCCTGCTGCCCCGTATCCGGGACGAGCTGAAAAATATTGACATTGTTCTGCACGAAGCGACATTCTACGAATTTTATGATTTTCTGCGCGGCGGGCGCGCCCATGTCGGTGTGACGGCCCTCATCGACGAAGAGCGCGAAAGGGAGCTGGCCCGCTACAGAGGCATGGGGTTTGCCGGAGACGCATTGCTTGAGGATGAGTACCGCGTGTTTCTCAGCAGCGAACATCCTCTTGCGCTCAAGGAGGAACTGGCCCCGGAGGACTGCGGAAAGCTGGAATTCGCCACCTATTCCAACCAGTATAACCGGCCCGACTCCATATTCAGTTCAGCCGCGCGGCAAATGCGGGTGACAGGATGCCATTACCTGAACAGCCGGGAGAGCATCATGCAGGTCATAGCCCAGAACCGTGCCGCCGGGCTTTTTCTGCACAGAATGACCCGGAACAACTGGTATGTCCGCAACGGCCTGATTTGCGCAAAAGCGGTGCGCGGTCTTCGGTTGCTTCCTTCACGGCACTATCTGATGTATCTTGAAGACGGCCTGAACACGCCTGAACGGCGGGTGGCGGACTTTATCCGGCAACA
>OFFK01002683.1_pt1 | contig 10546 bp, 9 predicted proteins | sample 1521361 | NCBI WGS metagenome assembly OFFK01 (sample SAMEA3504096, study PRJEB24116) | mouse gut metagenome | biome: mouse gut; feature: mouse-associated habitat; material: faeces | place: Denmark | collected 2011
CGTCCGGTGGAGGCGACTCCAAGGAAAGTGCAACAGAAATGAACCGCCATATATATGATATATGGTAAGGGTGGAAGGGCAGTGTAAGAGACTACCGCCCTGCTGGTAACAGCGGGGGCACATGTAAACCCCATCCGAAGCAAGACCGGATAAAGACAATGTGGCGGCCCGTCACGTCTTAGGTAGGTTGCTTGACCCCGTCGGCAACGGCGGGGCTAGATAGATGATTACCCAACGACATAACCCGGCTTATCGTCTTGCTGGCATAGAAAAAGGAACTGCTGCAAAATGCGGCGGTTCCTTTTGTGATATATACGCCCGTCGGCACACGTTCTGACAGTTTGTCCTACAGGCGTGATCATTTCAGGTTCCCATGGTACTTCTCTTCACAGTATTTACACCGGTAGATCTCTTTATCAGGATCCGTCAGTACGAATACATGCTCAAGCCCCTGCTCGATAGACGTGATACATCTTGGATTCTTGCAGCGGATGATGTTCGTGATCTGCTTTGGCAGATGAAGCCGCGCCTTATCTACGATCCGGGAATCCTTGATGATATTGATCGTGATATTATGGTCGATGAATCCGAGCACATCCAGATCAATAAAATCAATCGGGCATTCGATCTTCATGATGTCTTTCTTGCCCATCTTATTGCTTCTCGCGTTTTTGATGATGGCGACGCAGCAGTCTAATTTATCCAGATGAAGATATTTGTAGATATCCATGCTGCGCCCTGCCTGGATGTGATCCAGTACGAAGCCTTCTTCTATATTTCCAACATTCAAAGTATTCTTTATCATAGCATATTCCCCCTTATACTTCGATTCCCAGCAGTGTCAGGATAAGCGCCATACGGATATAGACGCCGTATTTTGTCTGCTTGAAATAAGCAGCTCTTGGATCGGAATCTACCTCCACGGATATCTCATTGACACGGGGCAGCGGGTGGAGGACATACATGTCTTCCGGCGCCAGTTCCATCTTCCGGGAATCCAGGATATAGAAATCTTTCATCCGCACATAGTCTTCTTCATTGAAGAAACGTTCCTTCTGGACGCGGGTCATGTACAGAAGATCAAGATTGGGCAGAGCTTCCTCAAGGCGTACGACTTCTTCGTATGGGATATTCCCCTTATCCAATACGTCAGTGCGTATGTAGCCCGGAAGCCGTAATTCTTCCGGTGAGATCAGGACGAACCGGATCCCGGGGTACCTGACCAGGGCATGGATCAATGAGTGGACAGTCCGTCCAAACTTCAGATCCCCGCACAGGCCGATGGTCATATTATTTAAACGTCCTTTCAGATTGCGGATGGTCAGCATATCTGTCAATGTCTGGGTCGGGTGCTGATGTCCTCCGTCTCCGGCATTGATGACCGGGATCGAAGCGTGCTGGTAGGCGACCATAGGCGCGCCTTCTTTGGGATGACGCATGGCGCAGATATCCGCATAGCAGGACACGGTGCGGATCGTGTCGGACACGCTCTCTCCCTTGGCTGCGGAACTGGATTCTGCGGAAGAGAACCCAAGGACGCTTCCCCCAAGATTCAGCATGGCAGCCTCGTGGCTTAATCTCGTCCGCGTACTTGGTTCATAGAAAAGCGTGGCAAGCTTCTTGCCTGCACATGCATGCGCATACTTGGCGGGATTGGATTCAATGTCAACTGCCAGATCCATCAACTGATCTAATTCCTCTACAGAAAAATCGAGAGGGCTCATTAAGTGTCTCATAAAAACCTCCTTATGATATAAATGTGTTAAAAGATATAATGCAAGGATGCCTGATCGTTCCCATATCCGGTAACCGACGGTTATCTCCGGCGCAGAATATCAGAGATAACGAGCCGAAGATAAAATATATAGGAAAAATAGTAAGGGATATGTTCCGGAATGAAAGAATAAGAATAAAAGAACCTTCAAAGGCAATAGAAAGAGCAATGAAATAATTCATAAATCGGTAACTCTTCTTTCGGTCACTTATACTGTGCCTGAATCCGCGTATCATCCTGTGACATCCTCCTGCTTTGAAAATCTTTCATATATCATATAACAAATAGGAAAGATTTTCAATGTCTGTTGAGGATTTTTTCAAATAATAATCCTGCGCCGAACCAGAGAGGGGCGTAATCCAGGCGGATCAAGCCGTTAATATTCATCGGCGCTTCGCTGTAATCCCAGGGGCAGGCTTCGAATTTCTTGAGGAAAGAACCGGTTACGTATTCGCCGCAGAAGATGCAGCAGGTATATACGCCTCCACGCAGTAACAGGTTCTGTCCTTTGAGCAGCCTGCATAAAGGGGACAGAAAACTTGCCATACCATAGATGGGGAACATCCAGATCGAGGTGTTGCCGGTGAGCTTCGGATTCTCATTGCGCAGAGAATGCAGGCCCGTAAAGAGTATCTCCATACACCATCCGGTAGTTCCGCAGGTTAAAAAATTATGCTTCATAGGGATAAGTATGTGAAAGGAAGGTGGATTTTATGCAGAAAATGTATTATAATACCAGTATTGTCGGTGATCAGCGATTCCCATAGGAGCAGGGACCGGCTATTTGTACGTGATAAACAGACAGATGAGAGTATATTATGCGTAAGTGAGTATAACAGGAAGATGCGCGGCAGAAGGAGAAGGATACATGGCAGAGATAGAGAAACTGAGAGAACAACTGGACGAAGTAGACCGGGAGATCGTAAGTCTGTTCGAGCAGAGAATGCAGATCGGCAGGGAGATCGGGAGATGTAAGCTTCACAGCGGTGTGAAGATGATCGACCGTCAGAAAGAACGCGATAAGCTTGCGGATATGGTGAGCCGGGCTTCGACGGAGTTCAATAAGAAGGGAGTCCGGGAGCTTTTTGAGCAGATGATGTCCATGAACCGTAAGGTACAGTACCAGCAGATGGTGGAGGCGGGAGCGCTGGGGCGCCTACCCTTTATCGGAACAGATTCCCTTCATGCAGAGGATGCCAGGATCGTCTTCCAGGGAACAGAAGGCGCATACAGCCAGGCGGCGATGCAGCGGTATTTCGGAGAGAACTGTAATAGCTTTTATGTGCGCACCTTCCGGGACGCCATGGAATCCATCGAAGAGGGGGCGGCAGATTTCGCGGTTCTGCCGATCGAGAATTCGACGGCGGGCGCGGGGGATGAGATGTACGACTTGCTGGTTGAATTCGAGAATTATATAGTGGGCGAGACGATCATTCCGATCACGCATACCCTGGCGGGGCTTCCCGGGACGCAGCTTCATGAGATCGAGCGGGTATATTCGAAGGGGATCGCGCTGATGCAGGCGTCAAGATTCCTGAATGAGCACAGTGAGTGGCAGCAGATCAGCGTGGCGAATACGGCGATCGCGGCAAAGAAGATCAAGGATGAACAGGATAAGAGCCAGGCAGCCGTATGCAGCGCTTATGCAGCGCGCGTGCAGGGGCTTGAGGTGCTGAAAGAGAATATCAACGATGATCTTAATAATTCGACCCGTTTTATTGTGGTTACAAACCAGAAGATATTTTTGAAAAATGCAAGAAAGATCAGTATCTGTTTCGAGGTGCCGCATGAGAGCGGTTCGCTGTATCAGCTTCTCTCACATTTTATCTATAACGACCTGAATATGACCAGGATCGAGTCAAGGCCTGTGGAAGGAAGAAGCTGGGAATACCGCTTTTTTGTGGATTTTGACGGGAATCTGGCAGAACCTGCGGTAAAGAACGCGATACGGGGACTTCGGGAAGAGAGCAGGAGCCTCAGGATACTTGGTAATTATTAGTCGGGAGAATAAGAGGATGAGAACGAATGAATTAATGCTGTATAAGCATATGGAAGAGGGGAATATCCTTCGGGATATGACATTTCTTATAGAGAATTACAACAACGATTACTATAATCAGGAGGATCTGAAGGGATTATTGTATGAATGCGTCAACGGGATCCTGGAGATGGCGGTCAGTCATGGGTTTGAGGGGAATCTCTGGCACAATTACCTGACCTATCTTCTTGCGAGCCATGAGAATGCCTACAGTACGTCCTGCGAGATCGTGGGTGCGGTGGAAGGCAGCATCAACAAAGTGGCGCTTCATGACATTGAGATATTCAAGGAATTATTTGACTATGATTTTACCGGGTTTGAGAAGAGACTGGGAGCGGGATGCATGTCTATCCTGCGTGATTATCATGGGGTTCACGGGCATGGAAAAGTATTCAATAAGAGGATCAGAGACAGGATCTGTGATCTGAGCCAAAGCTTGGCAGACACAAAGGACGGGACGGAGTTCAAAGATAAGGTGACGCAGTTCTATAAAGAATTCGGCGTGGGGAAATTAGGCCTTCACAAGGCATTTCGGGTGGAGCATACGGAATATGGAGCCAAGATCGTTCCGATCACGAAGATCGCGCATATACATCTTGACGATCTGATCGGGTATGAGATCGCGAAAAAGAAGCTGATCACTAATACAGAGGCGTTCGTGAACGGGAGAAAGGCGAATAACTGCCTGCTCTTTGGCGATGCGGGGACGGGGAAATCTTCTTCCATCAAGGCGATCCTGAATCAGTATTATGGCCAGGGCCTCCGGATGATCGAAGTATACAAGCATCAGTTCCAGGATCTGAACGATATCATAGCCCAGATCAAGAACCGCAACTATAAATTTATTATCTATATGGACGATCTGTCATTTGAAGAATTCGAGATCGAATACAAGTATCTGAAGGCTGTGATCGAAGGCGGATTGGAGAGACGGCCGGATAACGTACTGATCTATGCGACGTCCAACAGGCGGCATCTGATCCGGGAGACCTTCAAAGATAAGGCTGACCGGGACGAAGAGCTTCATACGAATGATACGGTGCAGGAGAAGTTGTCTCTGGTGGCGCGGTTTGGAGTGACGATCTATTTCGGGAAACCGGAGAAGAAAGAGTTCCAGGAGATCGTGCGTCAGCTTGCCGCCAGAAATGGGATCAGGATGTCTGAGGATGAGCTGCTCTTGGAAGCAAATAAGTGGGAGCTAAGCCATGGGGGCTTATCCGGGCGTACTGCGCAGCAGTTTATCGACTATTTATCGGGACTGTAGTCTTTGATGATGCAATAGAAGTATGAAAAGAAGGTGAATATGTGGATATTAATGAATATGAAAAGATTTTAAATGCGATACCGACCACCGGGATATTTGTCATTCGGGAGGATGATCATAAGATCTTGTATTATAATGAGCAAGTCAGGAAAAAAATGCCTGATGTACATAAGGGAATAGCTTGTCATGAGATAGGCAATCATTCCTGTGTGAATTGCCCGCTTCTGACGATCGGAGATAAACAGGAGAACCGGACGCTCAGTTATAGCAGCCCGTTCGGCGAGATCGTGGATATCGTTGCGGTCAGGACGATGTGGGAAGGGGAGATTCCGGCGTTTATCATTACCGTGTCTCCTCATTTGCAGGCGATCACGCATTCCTATCACAAGATCCTCAGAGTTAATCTGACGCGGGATCATTATGAGGTGGTGAAGATGCGTTCCCAGGACCGTGCCATCGGATATGGGAATGATACGTTCTCAAGCTGGCTTGGACAGTTTATTTACGACGGAGGCATCCATCCGGACGATATGAATCATTTCATATCATTTACCCACCTTGACCATATGAAGAAGGCGCTGGATTCCGGGGAGGAGATCCTTACCTGCTGTTATCGGAGGCGTTCCGGTGAAGATTACCGGTGGAATCTGATAGAGGTGGTGCCGGATTTCAGTTATTCGGAGAAGGATCAATATATCTTTCTGTATGTTAAGGATGTACATGATATATTGCAGGAGAGCCTGGAATTAGACGACGCCAGTATCCGTGTCCAGGAGGTGATCCGTACTTTGGGGGAACAGAACTTCGGGATCTATGGGATAGACCTGGATACCGGGGAGGCGAATCTGGTCCGGGAGAACGGACATACACACACCGGCTGGAAGTCCTGGTCGGTGCAGTGGGATGAGATCATGGAATCGCGCCTTGGCAGGCAGGTTCATCCAAGAGACCGTGAGAAGGTCTGCAAGAAATTCTCTCTGGAAGGACTGCGCCAGATGAAGGAGGCCTCATCCCAGAAGGAAGATATGCTGTGCCAGTGGCGGGGAGAGGAGGAACATGAATATCGTTATATGGCAGTGATCGCTTACCTGGGACAGAACCACGGTACGAAGAATTATGTGATCCTGGCGCTGCAGAATGTCGATAAGCGTGTGCGTCAGGAGAATACCCTTACGCTTCGGGATATGCAGCTTGCGTCGATCCTCAAATCAAGATACAGCGTCATGACTACGGTCTATCTGGAGAACGGGCAGTGCGAGCAGATCCGGATCAACGAGGGCAGCGAGATGCGGGAGGTCTTTAGTGGGAATTATCATCAATATTTCCAGAAGATGGTGGAATCTGCGGTCAGCCCGGAGGATTTGGAGAACTTCCGGAAGGTCATGAGCCCGGAACATCTGTATCAGAAGGCAGCGGATACAAGGGATTATTCCGAAGAGATCTGTCAGTACCGCGTCGTCGGAAAGGCGCTTAAGTGGGTGGAGCAGCATGTAATCTATGCCCGCCGCGGGAACCGGATGTCGGTGAATATACTTGGGAGAGATATTACCCGCGAGAAGCTTGAAGAAGAATTGCGGCTTAAGGAAGAGCAGGAACAGGCGGATATTATCCGTTCCCTTGGGGGGATGTTTTTTGCCACGTATTATGCGGATCTTGAAGAGAACACTTTCCGCAGTGTTTCTCAGCTTGAAGAAGTGGGGAAAGTACTGGAGGGGGCGGTGTCGTATGATACAGGCATTGAGGCTTATGCAAAGAACTTTATCCATCCGGACGACAGGGAAGAATTTCTGCGTATGCTTGGCAGTCAGAATCTGCGCCGAACGCTGAGTAAGAGACAGCCCTATGTGACCCTTGCCTATCGCACGCTGCCGGAACGGCAGGATATAAGGCCGGAGGAATACGGCTGGATCCGCGGCACGGCGGTCATGTCCCAGGCTGACGCGGAAGGAAGAGTGCGTTCCATCGTGTATGCGGCGCAGGATGTGACGGAGAGTAAGCGAAAGGAGATGCGGGAACAGCAGGCGCTGGAAGCGGCATGTGAAGCGGCGGATCACGCCAATGCATCGAAGCAGGAATTCCTCTCGTCGATCAGCCATAATGTGCGTACTCCTATGAATGGCATTATGGGGATGATCAAGATCGCGGCAGATCACGTAGACGATACGGAAAGAGTGAAGGATTGTCTGGAGAAGGCTTCCGTATCAAGCCATCAGCTTCTTTCCGTGCTGAATGAGATACTGGACGTCAGTCAGATAAAGTCCGGCAATTTTGACCTGAAAGAAGAAGCTATTCACCTGCCGGAGCTGATACGGGAGGTTGTCTCGCTCATAATGTCCGATGTCAGGGAGAAAGATCTTAAGCTTATCGTATATCCCGTACAGGTAGGGCATGAGGATGTACTGGCGGATCGATTGCGGCTGGAGCAGATGTTCCTGAATATTCTGAGCAACGCCGTGAAATACACGCCGCCGGGAGGGAAGATTGAAGTCTCCGTATCGGAGCATGAATCGGGCGAGCATGGATGCAGCTCTTATGATTTTGTCTTCAAGGATAACGGGATCGGGATGGACGAGGAATATATCCGGCATATTTTTGAGCCGTTCAGCCGTGCAGAGTCGCCGAGCGACAGTTATATCGACGGCGTGGGATTAGGAATGTCCATCGCACAGAACATAGCCCGTATGATGGGCGGGACGATCGGTGTGGAAAGTGAGATCGGCAAGGGTTCACAATTTACGGTGACGGTTATACTGAGGCTTCAGAATCCGTCCCAGAGTAAAAGTCATCCGGATTCTCTGCAGGACGAGGTGCAGGATGCTTCATTCAGAGAGTGTAAGATCCTTCTGGTGGAGGATAACGAGCTGAACCAGGAGATCGCCATGGAATTCATCGGAGAGATCGGTGCGAAGGTGGAGTGCGCCGAGGACGGAAGAAAAGGGCTTCAGCGCTTTGCCGAGATGCCGGAAGGATACTATGATATGATCCTGATGGATATCCAGATGCCGGTCATGAATGGGTTCGAGGCGACGCGGGCGATCCGCAAGCTTCCGCGTGGGGATGCGGCGGCGATTCCGATCATCGCTTTGTCTGCCAACGCCGCCGCGGAGGATATTACCGCCGGAAGAGAAGCCGGGATGAACGGACATCTTGCCAAGCCGTTAGATATCCCGCAGTTACGGGAGCGGATGGATTACTGGTTTAAGAACCGAAAATAGATGGATCATCAGTTTATGAATGGAGATAGAAAGCGTGCAGGGTTAATCCTGCACGCTTTTGATCTCGGAGATATCGGAATCGATCACCAGGGAATAGTTGGTATAGTATACGACGAATCCCGGATTTGATCCATTCGGTTTCTTGACATGTTTCTTCTCTACGTAATCAATCTCAACCTTGTCATTGCCGCGGTTTTTCGAATAATAGGCGGCGAGCCTTCCGGCTTCTTCGAAGGTGCGGTCGGGGAGTTCGTCTCCGTTGGTTTTTACGATCACGTGGGAGCCGGGAGCCCCTTTGGCATGAAACCACCAGTCGTTTCCCGCGGCGAAGGAGAAGGTCAGTTCGTCGTTCTGCAAGTTGTTCTTGCCTACATAGATATGGTAACCGTCGCCGGAGATGTAGTGCATGGGTTTGCTGTTAAGCTTCACCTTCTTGCGGGTGGATTTTCTGCGGACGTATCCGCTCTGCATCAGCTCTTCTTTGATCTGCGCAAGGTCTGCTTCGCTCATGGCGATATCCAGCGCATTGCTTATGGATTCCAGATACCGGATATTTTCAGAAGTTTCCTGTATCAGATCGGTGAGAGCTTCGAAGGTACGTTTCTGCTTATTATATCTGGAAAAATACTTCTGCGAATTTTCCTGGGGAGTCAGGACAGGGTCTAAGGGGATCGTGATCTCCTGATCGGTGTAGTAATTCAGGGCTGTCAGTTCCTTCGATCCGGCAGGAAGACCATACCCATAGATGTTGATCAGTTCTCCGTAGACTCTGTATTTATCCCTGTTCTCGGTGTCCTTGATCTGTGCGGACTGCAGGTCGTACTTCTTGCGGTTACGTTCCAGGGCAGTCTGTACGACATGGCGCAGATCCGTACTTTTTTGCCGTATCCTTGTCAGGGTATTCTTATCGGCGTAGTAGGTCTTTAAGACCTGTGAGATAGAATCGAATTCCTTTGTATTATAGTGTGCGTAGTGTGACAGCAAGACCGCTCAGAATTCTTTTGGATTCTTCCCGTCGTAATAGATCACGGGACGGTAATCTCCGGATCTTATCTGTTCCATATAATAAGAAAATTGCCTGTAGAGGTGTGTGAGGCTGTCCTCCGTCAGATCCGGAGCGGTTACCTGAGAATCTACTCCTGCAAGAGCGCAGATCTCTTCAGCAACGACGGGGCTGATCCCCGTGAAGCTGGTATAGATTGCTTTTCCAAGCTTTGCAGGCTTGTGCAGCAGGACTTCCCGGAAATCTTCCAAGCTTATGCTGAGAGGGTCCTTTTTTTCCATAGTATCCGGAATAAAATACGGTCTTCCGGGCAGAACTTCCCGCACGGAACTCATCTGCGCGTTCACATGCTTGATACTGTCGATTATCGTCTCTTTCTCATCACAGAAGATGATATTACTGTGTTTGCCCATGATCTCGACGATCAGTTTCTTTTGACACAGGTCTCCGAGTTCATCCAGATGTTCGATTTCCAGATGGATGATACGCTCTAACCCAGGCTGCGAGACGTTAGTGATCCGTCCGTTTCCGATATGCTTCCGAAGAAGCATGCAGAAGTTGGGCGCGGTCATAGGGCTTGGCTTGTTCTCGTCTGTCAGATATATAAGAGGAAGCGAGGCGCTGGCTGAGATATAGAGCCTGTTCGCGCCTGCAGGCGTCTTGATGGTGAGCAGCAGCTCGTCCGCTTCCGGCTGTGCAATCTTGGTAATCCGTCCGCCTGTCAGGGCGGCGCTTAGCTCCTGTGCGACGGCGGCGACAGTAATTCCGTCAAATGCCATAATTAGATTCCTTTCTTTCATGAAAAAGGTCGCTTTTCACAGCTTTGTCAACATACTTCCGGTTCAATCTGCGTACGCTGCATGGATGTGAAAAGTAACGGAAAAAGTTTTAGGTTGCTACAATAGTATATCATGGTTGACGCAATTTGCCAAATGTCTTATAATGTAACCAAAAATATCTGGGAAGGGTTCGTATCATGATTAAAAGTATGACAGGGTTCGGGCGCTGTGAGATATCCGACGGGGAACGGAAGTTTACCGTAGAGATGAAGGGGGTAAACCATCGCTATCTGGATGTCAATATTCGTATGCCGAAGAAACTGAATTATTTCGAGACTGCAATCCGTAACTTTTTAAAGCAGAGCGTTCAGCGCGGAAAGGTAGATCTCTTTATCACATATGAGGATCTGAGCGAGAGCCAGGTATCGCTTCGGTATAATGAAGCGCTTGCCGGGGAATATCTGATGTATCTG
>OFFK01002686.1_pt1 | contig 10530 bp, 8 predicted proteins | sample 1521361 | NCBI WGS metagenome assembly OFFK01 (sample SAMEA3504096, study PRJEB24116) | mouse gut metagenome | biome: mouse gut; feature: mouse-associated habitat; material: faeces | place: Denmark | collected 2011
AAGGTGCCGGGTGTAACGTCCTGCTCGGTCAGCCTGCTGACAAACTCCATGGGAGTGGAAGGAGCGGCTGACGCAGAAGCAGTTATGAAAGCAGTGCAGGATGCAGGGTACGGGGCATCCAGAAAAGGGGAAGCGGCACCGGATGCAGCAGGGCCAGGCCAGGCAGCCGTACCGGAAGATGCCCTGGCTGACCATGAAACACCGGTGTTAAGGCAGCGGCTGCTTGCATCGCTTGGATTTCTGGCAGCCTTAATGTACCTTTCGATGGGACATATGATGTGGGGATGGCCCGTGCCGGAGATTCTTGGCAAAAATCATGTGGCTATGGGGTTGATACAGCTGCTTTTAACCGTTATAATAATGGTGGTCAACCAGAAATTTTTTATCAGCGGCTTTAAAAGCCTGTGGCACCGGCACCGAATATGGATACGCTCGTTGCGCTGGGTTCCTCTGCGGCGTTTGTATACAGCACCTATGCGCTGTTTGCTATGACAGATGCCCAGCTGCGCCAGGATATGGACGGCGTCATGGCGTATATGCATGAATTTTACTTTGAATCGGCAGCGATGATTTTATCGCTGATTACCGTAGGTAAAATGCTGGAAGCGCGCTCGAAGGGCAAAACGACGGATGCGTTAAAAGGGCTGATGAAGCTGGCGCCCAAAACGGCGTCAGTCATCCGGGACGGCGCAGAAGTACAGGTGTCGATTGAACAGGTGCACAAGGGAGATATTTTTACGGTGCGTCCGGGGGAAAACATACCCGTAGACGGTATTGTGCTGGAAGGAAACAGCGCGGTAAACGAAGCAGCGCTGACCGGAGAGAGCATTCCGGTTGACAAAGAGCCCGGGGCATCTGTATCGGCAGCAACCGTCAACCAGTCTGGATTTTTAAAATGCGAAGCGACGCGGGTCGGGGAAGATACCACGCTGTCCCAGATTATCCGCATGGTCAGTGACGCGGCAGCGACCAAAGCGCCGATTGCCAAAATTGCAGACCGTGTTTCCGGTGTATTTGTGCCTGCGGTCATTGCGATAGCCGCAGTTACGGTTTTCATCTGGCTGCTTGCCGGGGAATCGCTTGGATTTGCGCTGGCAAGGGGTATTTCCGTGCTGGTCATCAGCTGCCCGTGCGCGCTTGGCCTGGCGACTCCGGTGGCGATTATGGTCGGCAATGGCGTCGGGGCAAAAAGCGGCATTATGTTTAAGACAGCTGTCTCGCTGGAAGAAACGGGAAAAATGGAAATTGTGGCGCTGGATAAGACAGGCACGATTACAAACGGCACGCCGAAGGTTACGGACGTGATACCGGCAGAGGGCATATCACAGCAGCAGCTTTTGTTTCTGGCAAATGCACTGGAACAAAAGAGCGAGCATCCGCTGGCCAAGGCGATTCTGGGTCTTGCGAAGGAGAGAGGGCTGGCTTCGCCAAAGGACGGCAAAGAAGAGTCCGGGCTTGAAGTGGATGACTTCCAGGCTGTGCCGGGAAATGGACTGCGGGGAGCGCTGGAGGGTGATTTGCTGACCGGAGGGAATCTGGCTTTCATCAGTGAAAGTATGGATGTGTCAGAAGAGATGAAGCAAAGAGCCGCCCGGCTTTCCGAGGAGGGCAAGACGCCGCTGTTCTTTGGGAAAAACGGACGCCTGATGGGGATTATCGCCGTGGCGGACGTAATCAAGGAAGACAGCCCGAAAGCGGTAAAAGAGCTGCAGAATATGGGAATCCATGTAGTCATGCTGACCGGGGATAACGAGAGGACGGCTCAGGCAATCGGACGGCAGGCGGGGGTTGACGAGGTCATTGCCGGCGTACTGCCTTCCGGGAAGGAGCAGGTAATCCGTAAGCTGAAAGAAAAAGGAAAGACGGCCATGGTGGGAGACGGCATCAACGATGCGCCGGCGCTTACGAGGGCGGATATGGGTATTGCCATCGGAGCAGGAACGGATATCGCCATTGATGCAGCGGACGTTGTGCTGATGAAGAGCCGCCTAAGCGACGTCCCGGCGGCAATCCGTTTAAGCCGTGCGACGCTTCGCAATATTCATGAAAACTTGTTCTGGGCATTTTTCTATAATGTGATTGGAATCCCGCTTGCGGCAGGGATATGGTATCCGCTGCTTGGCTGGAAACTGAACCCGATGTTCGGCGCGGCGGCTATGAGCCTGTCTAGTTTCTGTGTGGTAACGAATGCATTGCGTCTGAACTGGTTCAGGATGCACGATGCATCGAAGGACAAGGCATTACGGAATGAAGCGGATATTTCCGCTAAATCCGAAGAATATGGGAGCGTGCAGGGACAGAAAAAAGGAAATGAAAAAAAGGAGGAAAAAAAGATGACAAAAACAATGAAAATCGAAGGTATGATGTGCGGACACTGTGAGGCAAGAGTGAAGAAGTGCTTAGAGGCCCTTGCGCAGGTAGACGAGGCTTTGGTAAGCCATGAAGCAGGAACAGCAGTAGTGACCCTGAATGCCGATGTTGCGGACGATGTGCTGAAAAAGACAGTAGAAGACCAGGATTATCAGGTGACAGGAATCGAATAAGCGAGGAATCGCCGGACGAAAGGAAATGAGTACGAATATGGAGTTCATAGTGGCTTCGTTAGAGCACATTGACAGGATGTGTGAGATTACAGACCAGGCAAAAAGGCAGCTCAAGGACCTTGGGCTTGACCAGTGGCAGCAAGGGTATCCAAGCAGAGAGGTATGGCTTACGGATATTCAGGAAGGCTGCGCCTATCTGGCAGTGGAGGAGGGCGAGATTCTGGGAATGTTTGCGTTTCAGAATACGCCAGATCCATCCTATGACGTGATAGACGGAAGATGGCTGACCGACGGTGCGTATGCCTCGATTCACAGGGTATGTGTTGCCGACGGATGTAAAGGAAAGGGGATTGCGGGCAGGATGTTCGCATACGGCTTTGAACTGGCAAAGATTGCGGGTTTTGAGGCAGTCAGGATTGACACCCATCCGGGAAACCTTCCCATGCAGAAGGCGTTAGGAAAAGCGGGTTTTGAGGCTTGCGGCGAAATCCGGCTTGCGGGCGGATGTGAAGACGGCGCGCTGCGCATCGGATTCGAGAAGAAATTGTAATTCTATGCTTTGAAGAATGAATTTACAAAGTGTTATGAAGAAAGTTTTATGAAGAAAGGCATGTAAGGCTTGCTGACATTCCATTACTTGGTATATAATAGGTTGGAATGTAAGCAAGTCTTAATTGATTTTAAGGAGGAAATTATGTCATTGACCGATTATGCGAAAGCATATAAGCTTGGAAAGAAAAATTACCAGTCGCGGATGCTCCATGGGCAGCTGCCTACACTGGAAGTATTAGACGATATTATCCCTACCAAGGGTACGTTTTCAGAAGTACCTTTAGGGCTGGTCCAGATTCCAATCGACCAGATTGTGGGAACCAAGACCGGCGGGAGGAGCAATGCATTTGCGGCAAACTTCATGCCAATTCTAAAGGAGACGTCTGAATTTGCCATGAAATGGGCGAAGCTTAGCAGCAGCCACGAGAAGGAAGGAATCCGTGAGCCGATAAAGGCGTATGAATACATGAACAAGTTCTACGTTTTGGAGGGGAATAAACGTGTCAGCGTCATGAAATACTATGGTGTGGTGTCAGTGCCCGGCATCGTGACCCGGATCGTGCCGAAGAGGACCAACGATAAGGAGAATCGGATTTATTTTGAATTCCTGGATTTTTATGAGCTGACAAAGATTAATTATATCTGGTTTTCCGAGGAGGGAAGTTTCAAGAAACTCATTGAGGCAGTGGGGAAAGGAGCGGATGAGGAGTGGGACGATGACGAGAGGCTTGAGTTCAGCTCTATTTACCGGAGATTTATGGCAGAATATACCGCGCAGGACAAGGGGAAACTTGAGGTGACGGTAGGGGATGCGTTCCTTGCGTTTATTCAGCTGTACGGTTATAAAAAGATAGACGATATGACTACCAAGGAGCTGAAAGAACTGGTAGAGAAGTCCTGGGAGGAGTTCTCTCTTCTAGAGGAGGACGAGGACGTGGATTTGAAAATGAATCCCAACACGGAGAAGAAGTCACTTTTGAGCCTGCTCCTGCCCTTTGGCCTTTCAAGGCTCAAGGTGGCGTTTATCTATGAGAAGACGCCGGGTTCGTCAGCGTGGACTTATGCCCATGAGCTTGGACGCCTCCATCTGGAACAGACCTTCCCGGAGGAAGTCACCACGGTTTATTACGAGAATGTCACGCTGGACAATGTGGAGGAGCGTATCGAAGAGGCGATTGCAGACGGGTGCGACATTATATTTACCACCACGCCCTCCTTTGTACAGGCAAGCGTGAAGGCGGCGATTGCTCATCCGGATGTGCGTATCCTGAACTGTTCGGTCAATACTTCCCACCGGTATATCCGTACTTACTATGCCCGTATGCATGAAGCAAAATTCCTGATGGGAGCGATTGCGGGCGCCATGGCAGACCATAACCGGATGGCGTATATTGCGGATTATCCGATTTACGGTTCCATTGCGAATATCAATGCATTTGCGCTGGGGGCGAAGATGATTAACCCAAGGGCGCAGGTCTTCCTGGAATGGACGGCAAAGAAGGATACGGATGTGATGGAAAATGTGCTGAAGATGGAGGTAGACTGTATTTCCGGTAAGGATATGGTAATCCCTGAGGAAGGTTCCAGATTTTTCGGGATCTATCACCTGGAGGGGGAGATTGCCAGGAATCTTGCCATGCCCATTTGGCACTGGGGGAAATTTTATGAACAGATGATCCGGGCTGTCATGGACGGCACATGGAAATATGACGACGACCCGACCTCGAAGAAGGCGATCAATTATTGGTGGGGAATGTCTGCGGGCGTGGTGGATGTGGTATGTTCCCAGAATCTTCCGATTGGGACGAAACGGCTGATCGAGGTGCTGCGGGAGACGATTAGCTCCGGGCAGTTCAATCCGTTTTCTGGCGTCCTGTACTCCCAGGAGGGAATCGTGCAGGACGATCCGTCGAAGGAACTGTCGCCGGAGGAGATTGTCACCATGGACTGGCTGGCGGAAAATGTGATTGGAAGCATCCCGAAAGAGGAAGAGTTGAAGGAACAGTCCAAACCTGTTGTCTCACAGCAGGGAATCGAGAATAAGAAGGGTTAGAATGGTTATATGAAGATACTTGCGATTGCGGACGAAGAGTCTGCCTATCTATGGGATTATTTTGAGAAGAGTAAGCTTGCGGGAATCGATTTGATTATTTCCTGCGGCGACCTTGACCCGAGATATCTTTCTTTCCTGGCGACTTTTACGTCCGTGCCGATCCTGTATGTACACGGGAACCACGATGAGAAATACCAGCAGATTCCGCCGGACGGGTGCATTTGCATTGATGATAAGATTTATGTCCATCAGGGGGTGCGTATCCTTGGGCTTGGAGGGTCTATGCGATACCGCCCCGGGGAATTCCAGTATACGGAGTGGCAGATGAAGAACCGGGTGCGGAAGCTTTGGTTTCAGTTGTTCAGGCATGGGGGGTTCGATATTCTGGTGACTCATGCGCCGGCGTACCAGCTCAATGACGGGATGGATCTGCCCCATCAGGGGTTTCAGGTGTTCCGGACGCTTCTTGAGAAGTATAAGCCGAAATTTTTTCTCCATGGGCATGTGCATATGTCCTATGGCAGGAAGCATAAACGGTATGATGTATATCAGGAGACTCACGTCATCAATGCATTTGAGCGCTGTGAGATTGATTATGAAGATTTTTCCCCGGAAAATATCAGGTGACGAAAGGGTAAGTGAGAAATGCAGACAGATTATAAGAGTAAGCGGCTTAACCTCTTGAAAAAAGGACAGAAGGGGATTATCCATGCGGTGTTCAGCCGGTTCGGGCTTATGCTGATTCTGCTGGTAGTCCAGTTTTTGATGTTGTTCAGTATTTTCCAGTGGTTTGAGGAATTTTTGCCCCATATTTTAGGTGGTACGGCCTTGTTTACCGTAGTGATGGTCATTTATCTGCTGAACAGCAGAATCAATCCGACAGCGAAGATTACGTGGCTGATTGCCATTATGCTTGTGCCGGTATTCGGGGTGCTTTTATTTGCGTATACCCAGAGTGATATCGGGCATCGTGCTTTGAAAGTACGCATGAACCAGATTATTGCGGGTACGAAGGAGAGCGTGCCGCAGTCTGAGATCGTGATGGGGCGCCTGAAAGAGGAGAATCCGGGCGTTGCGTTGCTGGCGCGTTATATACAGCGCAGCGGATGCCATCCGGTATATGGGCATACTGCCGTTACCTATTTCTCTCTTGGGGAGAAAAAGTTTGAGGAAATGCTTCGGCAGCTTGAGGCGGCGAAACATTTTATCTTTATGGAGTATTTTATTGTGGATGAGGGGCTGATGTGGGGCAGGATTCTTGAAATCCTTGCCAGAAAGGCTTCGGAAGGCGTGGATGTGCGTGTGATGTACGACGGTTCCTGTGAGTTTGCGCTGCTGCCCCGGGACTACCCGAAACGCCTGCGTTCGCTTGGGATCAAGTGTAAGACTTTCGCGCCTGTGACGCCTTTCGTCTCCACCCATTATAATTACCGCGACCACAGGAAGATCCTGGTCATTGACGGGCATACGGCTTTTAACGGAGGGGTGAACCTTGCGGATGAGTATATTAACGAGCGGGTGAAGTTCGGCCATTGGAAGGATACTGCCGTTATGCTGAAAGGGGAAGCGGTCAAGAGCTTCACGGTGATGTTCCTGCAGATGTGGGGGATTCTGGAAGAGAAGGAAGAGTATGAGCATTTCCTGTCGTTTCCGGCATTGCCTGTGGAGACGGCGAAGGGGTATGTGATTCCTTACGGCGACTGTCCCCTTGACGAGGACAAGCTGGGAGAGCGGGTGTATATGGATATCCTGAACCGTTCTCTGGAATATGTACATATTATGTCGCCGTACCTGATTTTGGACGGGGAGATGGAGACCGCGCTGAAATTCGCCGCCGAGAGGGGCGTGGATGTGAAGCTGATGCTGCCGGGGATTCCGGATAAGGCGGTGCCTTATGCATTGGCGAAGACCCATTATGCTTCGCTGATTGAGTCGGGGGTAAAGATCTATGAGTACACGCCGGGGTTCGTCCATGCGAAGGTGTTCGTCAGCGATTCAAGGGAGGCGGTAGTTGGGACGATTAATCTGGATTACCGGAGCCTGTACCATCATTTCGAGTGTGCGACTTACCTTTATGGGGTAGACTGTATTGAAGAGATTGAAGCAGATTATCAGGATACCCTTGGAAAATGCAGGAGGGTCACGCCGGATATGGTGCGTAAGGAGAAGTGGACTGTGAAGCTTACGGGGCGGCTTGCGAAGGTTGCGGCGCCGTTGATGTAATAAAAGAAGAAGCAGTTATTGCAAATGCCGCGAACAGGTGTTTTTTTACAGTTGAAAACAAACATAGGTTCTGATATAATAAGACCAGAATCTATGTTTGTTTTTTGTGTGAGGTGATGGATGTGTCAGAGAATGACCATACTTATATTGCAATCGATCTAAAGTCCTTCTATGCTTCGGTAGAGTGTGTGGAGAGGAGCTTAGATCCCATGACTACGAATCTGGTGGTCGCTGATTTAACCCGTACGGAGAAGACAATCTGCCTGGCGGTATCGCCGTCCCTGAAAGCTTATGGAATTGCGGGAAGGGCAAGGCTGTTCGAGGTGGTGCAGCGGGTGAGAGAGGTCAACGCAAGAAGGCAGAGTATGGCGCCGGGCAGGCAGTTTCAAGGCGTTTCTTATGATGATACTGAGCTAAAAGCTTCACCTGAGAAGGCTCTTGACTATATCGTTGCGCCGCCAAGGATGGCACACTATATTGATTACAGTACCAGGATTTATGAGATTTACCTGAAATATGTTGCGCCGGAGGACTGCCATGTATATTCAATTGACGAGATTATGATGGATGTCACCCATTATCTGAATACGTATCAGATGACGGCGCGGGAACTGGCTGGGAAGATCATCCGGGATATTCATTCCACCACAGGGATCACGGCAACGGCGGGGATTGGCTCCAACCTATATCTGTGCAAGGTTGCCATGGACATTGTGGCGAAGCACATCCCGCCGGATAAGAACGGGGTGCGTATTGCGAACCTGACGGAGAAGAGTTACCGGCGGATTTTGTGGGCGCATCAGCCCATTACAGATTTTTGGCGTGTGGGTCCAGGATATGCAAAGAAGCTAAGGGAGTATGGAATGTACACGATGGGGGATGTGGCAAGATGCTCCATCGGGAAACCTGGGGAATATCATAACGAAGACTTGCTTTACAAGTTATTTGGAGTCAATGCAGAGCTTCTAATCGACCATGCCTGGGGGTGGGAGCCGTGTACCATGGCAGATATCAAGGCCTATAAGCCCAGCGCCAGCAGTATTGGTTCAGGACAAGTGCTGCATTGCCCCTATACAGTAGAGAAGGCACGGCTGGTTGTACGGGAGATGGCGGAATCTCTTGCGCTTGATCTGGTGGATAAGCATCTGGCGACGGATCAGATCATTCTGACGGTAGGTTATGACAGGGAGAGCCTGTCAGATCCTGGAAATAGGGAGTCCTGCAAGGGAGAGATGAAGACTGACCGTTACGGGCGCAGTGTTCCCAAACATGCCCACGGGACAGTGAATCTAAAGAGGCAGACGTCTTCTGTCAGGCTTATTGCAGAGGGGGCTCTTGCATTATACGATGAGAATGTACGGAAGGATTATCTTGTACGGAGGATTGCCATAAGCGCCAATCATGTGGTCGATGAGTGTACGGTGAAGAACAAGCCTGTGTATGAACAGCTTGACCTGTTCACGGATTACGCAGCCCTTAAAGAAGAACGGGAGGCAGAAGAGGCAGAACTTAGGCGGGAGAGGAGCCTTTCGCAGGCGGTGTTGGATATTAAGAAGAAGTATGGAAAGAATGCGATCCTCAAGGGAATCAACCTGATGGAGGGGGCAACGGCAATAGACCGAAATCAGCAGATTGGAGGACATCGGGCATGAGAGAATGGAATAAGTATCAGGATATCATTCACCTTCCGCACCATGTATCTAATACACATGCACATATGCCGGTAGCGGACAGGGCTGCGCAGTTTGCGCCCTTCGCCGCCCTTACCGGACACCATGAGGCTGTAAAAGAGACGGCAAGGCTGACGGATAAGAGGATGGAATTGGACGAATACTGCAAAGAGGTGATCAATGGAAAACTTCAGGAGATAAAGGAAAGGATGGGGATAAAACCGAAAGTTTCAGTCACTTATTTTGTGCCGGATATCCAGAAAGAAGGCGGAGCTTATGTGACGGTGACAGGATATGTGAAGAAGGTGGATGAGTATGGACGGACGCTGTGTCTGGAAGACGGAACAAAGATTTTGATAGATGAGATTATTGAGATTAAAGGATAATTGCTCCCTACGATATCATTTTGTGGAAGAGAAAGCGTCCGACACCCACGAGACAGGATGTAAGCTGTCCCGTGGGATTGTGCGGAAGGGTTACAACTGCAAGTCCGTATGGTCTGACACGAATTTTTTAAAATGTTGGATCACCGGCGCCTGATATACATTTTTCATGGTTGCCATATAGAAGATCCGTTCCCAGGTTGGCTTGACAATTTCTATAATCTTGACAGGCATGTAATCCAGGACGGACATTCGTGGGACGACAGCGATGCCGAAGCCTGCGCTCACAAGACCGGCGACTGCCTGGTCTTCTTCCAGTGCGAAGTCACTCTGGGGGCGGCCGCCGCATTTTTCAAACAGCTTGTCGATGACGGGCTTTAGCCCGCTTTGCTTTGAAAATGTAATCTGAGGATAGGCAAGAGTATCCCTGAGATCAATAGAATCTCGTTCCTCCAGGGGATGTCCCTTTGGAACGATGAGCACCAATTCCTGGCAGAAGATGGGAATGAATTCAATCAAGGGTTCATTCTCCACCTTGCAGCAGAAGGCAATATCATACCGACGCTCTTTCAGACCTCGGATAATGTGTTGTGTCAGGTCGGTGGAAGTGTGAAAGTAAAAATGAATATTCTTATTTGGTTTTGAATCCAGGAAATCTTTCACAAATTTGGGGACGGTGGAGCTTAGTGTGCGAAGCATGCCGATATCGACGCGGCCTTCGCCAAGTCCTGTCATCTGGAGTCTGTTGACGCTGGAATCCAGCATCTCAAGAGACTGCTCCACATCAGTCAAAAATGCCTGGCCGCATTTGGTCAGGACCACATTGCGTCCATCCTTCTCGAATAATTTTACTCCCAGTTCTTTCTCAAGAGAGGAGATTGCATGGCTTAGGCTTGGTTGTGTAATAGCCAGGATCTCAGCGGCTTTCGTATAATGTTCTAAATGAGCCAGTGTCACAAAGTACCTGAGATGATAAAGATTCATAGGAGCTCTCCTTTCTTCATTTGTTTGACCATATATTATCATGAACTATGAAGAAAAGCTATTTGATTCTGTCAAATTTTATAATTTGTTTTCATTTTTGCAAAGCAGCGAACCAAGAGCCA
>OFFK01002689.1_pt1 | contig 10515 bp, 9 predicted proteins | sample 1521361 | NCBI WGS metagenome assembly OFFK01 (sample SAMEA3504096, study PRJEB24116) | mouse gut metagenome | biome: mouse gut; feature: mouse-associated habitat; material: faeces | place: Denmark | collected 2011
ATTTCACTTTCAAGTTCGTTTAATATTTTCATAAAATCATTCATTTGTCATCCTCCTTATCTCACAAACAACATCTTTTGGTAGATAATTTTCAATTTCTTCTGTTTTTTTACTATCATTAAATTTACTTTTACAATTATTAAAAAGTTGTCTTACTATACTACTACTTAATTTACTATATTCACTACTTGCCGGCAAAAGATATGTCATAACACCACAATTTAGATAATTAAATTTTGCCATTTCTGTTTCATATTCATAGTCGGTATAATTCCTAAAACCTCTAACTATTCCATCAATATCTTCTCTTTTACAAAACTCATACAGCATACCAGTATCACCAATCACTTGGACTCTTTCAAAATGTTTAGTTGCTATATTGCAAAGTTTAACACGCAATTCAAAGTCAAACAAATACTCTTTTTCTTCGTTATTAAAAACACCAATAATTACTTGGTCAGACATTTGCAATGCTCTTTCTAACAAATCAATATGTCCTTTGGTTATAGGGTCAAAACTACCACTTATCAAACACTTTTTTATCATATTGCCTCATAAATATCAATAGAAGTAATACCATATTTTTTTGATTTTATAATATTGTATCCATCTACATTTTTATCAAAATTTTTATCATAAAGGCTTTCGTATATTACTATGCCACCCTCAGCCAAAACATTATTTTCCTTAATTTTGCAAAGTATATCTGCAATATTTGTAAATTCATACGGAGGGTCTAAAAATATAATATCAAACTCACTATTCTTTAGTCGTGATAAAGCATAATCATAACTGCCAAAAATAATAGTACTATCTTCTTTTAGCATTTGCAAATTTTTTTTAATTAAATTTATGCTTTCTTTGTTACTATCTGCAAAAACTACCTTTTCTGCACCTCTGCTAATTGCTTCTATACCAATACTTCCGCTACCCGCAAACAAATCAAGAAATTTACTGCCAATGACATCATTTTGTATAATATTAAATATAGACTCTTTTATCATATCAGTTGTAGGTCTAATATCATTATTCTTTGGTGCAAACAATGGTCTGCTCCTATGTTTTCCTGCTACTACTCTCATTTTACCTCACAAAAACTTCATCCATTTTAACATCGTGCTCTTCTGTAACAATATTATCCAAACATTGTTCCTTAAAAGCAACTGCAACTTTTTTGCAATTAGGAAATCTACTAAAAAACCTATCGTAATATCCTTTTCCTTTACCAAGTCTATTATTCTGCTTGTCCACTCCAAGTACTGGTACAATAACTAAGTCAATATTAACATTAGCATTATCACCAACTGGCTCTAGTACACCATAACTACCTTTTTCCAACTTACAAGGATATTTTACAATATCCATACTATCGCCATTTACTCGTGGTAAATAACATTGTTTGCAAATAGTCACAGCATAATTAATAAGCCAGTCAACATTCACCTCACAAGGCAGTGCTTTGTAAAACAATATATGGCTATGATTATCAATTAATCCACTTTTGATAATGTCATCTACTATCATGTGGCTTTTAAAACTTCTATCAAAATATGAAATATTGTTTATTTTTTCTCTTATTATACTTCTTTGCTCTGCTTTAGTTATAATAGACATAATTAAATCTTCCTTTAAGCATTGTCATTAATTCATATTTACTAATCTTCATATCTTCGCTACGTTTTTCAAAAGATAAATCTTCTGTGTCATACACAACTACTTTATCACCAATTTTAGCATTTAAATCAGTTACATCAATAATATGCGAATCCATACTAATTTTGCCCAAAACCTTACAAAAATCGGTATTAAATGACATTTTTTGACCTGCAAATCTTCTAATTATTCCATCAAAATATCCGCCTTCGCATAGTGCTATTTGCATAGGGGTTGCCGCAATAAATTCTCCATCATAACCCAAACTTTCACCTTTAGACAAATCTTTTATCTGTAATATTTCAGAAGAAACACCAACTGCTTTTTCATACAAACCAATACCTAATCTAATCATATCTGTTTTGTATGTAATAGTACTATCTTTATAATTAGTTGCAAAAATATGTGTTACAATTTCTCTATTAAATAATCTTGCAATGTTTGCAGCCTCATCAAATAATTCTACTTGCCTTTCTATTAATATCGCATTTGGTGAATATATGTGAGAATAGATACCTTCAATATCGTTATTATCCATTTTATTTAGCAATGATAATAAATTGTACTTTCCTTTAACTCCACTTCTATTCATACCGCTATCAATAGCAATGTGATATTTTAAACCTTTTACATAATTTTCAGGCAGGCTTAAAGAAACAGCAAGATTATATTTTTTTGCAATGTCAAATTCGTCTTTTTTAAAAGATAATGAAAGTATAGGTTTTGCAATCCCTATTTTTCTTAAATGTATACCTTCAAAAACATTTGCAACAGCAAAGCCACAAACATATTCTTCTATACAACTTGCAACATACAAGCCATTACTATAGCAATTTGCTTTTACAACTGCCATAACATTTGCACAGCAAGTTTGCCTTGCGTTTAAGATATTGTTTTTTATTTGATTAATATCAATATACTTTGTTAAAATAGTATGCCTCCAAGTATCATTAAGTTTAACTATAGATATACATATTTTATTCACAAAGCATATTTTTTGTTATTATATAATTGAGTTTTCCAACACTTTGATATTATTTTTTTCAATAACATCCATTGCTTTTTTAATATCAGAAACCTTTAGCATAATTATTGCCTTTTTAGCCTCTGTTCTTGCATAGGAATACAAATATTCAATTTCTACCCCACCAGCATATAATAGATTTAGTACTTCAGATAAACCGCCAGCCCTATCTTCAACTTGGATACCAATTAAATCAGAACTTGTTACAGTAAAGCCTGCCTCACGCAAAACTTTAACCGCTTTAGAATTGTCACGAGTTATAGCACGCAAAATTCCAAATTCTTTAGTATCTGCAATGCTCATAGATACTAAATCAATTTTATTTTCTGCTAAAACCGCAGCAAAATCACCTACTCTACCTTTACGATTTTCCAAAAATACTGCAATTTGATTTACTAACATATATTTCTCTCCCTTATTATTGTATTAATTATTCTTTTTGCGATTATCTATAATCCTTTTTGCTTTGCCTTCACTTCTACTCAAACTATTAGGACTAACTAAAGTAATTTTTGCACTAATACCTAAATTAGATGTCATTTCGTGCTCAATTTCTTTCTTTAATGCTTGCAATTTTCCAACTTCGTCACTAAAGTAAGATTCACTAATTTCTATTTGAATTTCAAAAGTATCCAAAGCACCAACTCTATCAACAATTATTTGATAATGTGGTGATATTCTATCGCCTATATTAAATAATACGCTTTCTATTTGAGATGGGAACACATTAACACCACGAATGATAAGCATATCGTCTGTTCTTCCAGTAACTCTATTCATTCTAATAAGTGTTCTTCCACACTTACATTCACCTAATTTAAAACTTGTTATATCTCTAGTTCTGTATCTAATAAGAGGTATACCTTCTTTTGTAAGAGTTGTAATAACAAGTTCACCTTTTTCACCAAATGGCACTGGCTCTAGTGTATCAGGGTCAACTATCTCTGGGAAGAAGTGGTCCTCATTAATATGAAGTCCGTCTTGCTCTTCACATTCCATAGCAACACCCGGTCCCATAATCTCACTTAATCCATAAATATCATAGGCCTTAATTTGTAGTCTTTTTTCTATATCACGACGCATTTCGTCTGACCAAGGCTCTGCACCAAAAATACCACGTTTTAATTTAAATTGACTTCTATCAGAAAAACCTTCTTTTGCCATTGCTTCACTTAAATAAATTGCATAAGATGGAGTACAACATAATGTATCTGCACCAAAATCACGCATTAATTGCAATTGTCTTAGTGTATTACCACTAGAAGTTGGAACTGTTAAAGCACCTAGTCTTTGGCTACCATCATGCAAGCCTAAACCACCAGTAAATAATCCATAACCAAAAGATACTTGAACAACAGAGTTATTGTCTGCACCAGTCATACTCAAACATCTTGCAGCCATATCCGCCCACATATCCAAATCATTTTGAGTATAACCAACTACTGTTAACTTACCTGTAGTACCACTAGAAGCATGTACTCTTACAATTTCACTTTGCGGACAACTAAAAAAATTAAAAGGATAACTTTCTCTTAAATCGTGTTTTACAGTAAATGGTAGTTTAGTAATGTCTTTAATTGACTTAATATCCTCAGGTTTAACTCCTGCTGCATCCATTTTTTTACGGTAAATTTCTACATTATCATAAACCCTTTTAACTACCTTTACCAGTCTTTCGCTTTGAATTTTTTCCAATTCTTCTCTTTTTAAATATTGCATATTGTCGCTATACATAATTAGTCCTCCAAATGTTTAGCATTAATTTAAAATTTTCCCCATTAACATATTATTATTTTGCGTTGTAACCTTTTTCAATTGCAAGCAAATTTACATCCAAAAATTTTGCTGGAACTGTCATTTTAACTGCCTCAATAATATCCTCATACTTAAAACCAAGATTTTTTGCCAAAGCACCAAGCATTACAACATTAGTTACTTTTACATTACCACATTGCTTTGCAAGTTCAAAGGCATTAATAAACAATGTTTTTACATTCATTTGTTTTATTTTATCTTGTATATCTTTTGGATATTCCATAGCACCAGTTATCACAGGCATTGGCATAATTTCTTCCTCATTTACAACCATCATACCATCTTTTTTAAGATAATGTCTCCATCTTAGTGCTTCTAATTTTTCAAAAGCAATAATTATATCCGCATCACCTACTGCAACTATTGGGCTTAAAATATTGCTTCCAATTCGCACATGAGTAACAACACTGCCACCTCTTTGACTCATACCATGAACCTCAGACAATTTGCAGTCTTGTCCAGTTAAAACAGCATAATTTCCAAGCACTCTTGATGCTAAAAGTGTACCTTGTCCACCAACTCCAACAATTAAAATATTAGCCATTAGTTTTTACCTCCTAACTTTATAGCATCAAACTTACACATTTGTGTGCAAACAGCACAACCAACGCATTGGTCTGCTTTTATACTAAAAGTATTATCCTTTGTTTTCATAATCGCAGGACAACCTATTTTCATACACATACCACACTTTTTGCACTTGTCACTACCAATAAAATAAGGTGTTTTAACTTCTTTTGTAAGCAAAATACAAGGTTTTCTTGCAATGATAACACTAACTTCGTCTTTTGCAAGTTCCTCTTTAACTGCTTTTTCAACGGCTTGCATATCATAACTATCAACTGTTTGAACACTTTTTACTCCACAAGCCCTAACTACTTGCTCCAAATCCAATTGATGAGTTACTTGGTCACGTATTGTTCTACCTGTTGCCGGATTAGGTTGATGACCTGTCATACCTGTTGTTGAATTATCAAGAATAATAATAGTACTGCTACCTTGATTATAAACTGCATCTACAATACCAGTAATACCACTATGTACAAAAGTTGAGTCACCAATAACTGCAACTGTCTTTTTGCTTTGCTCTCTGCCCAATGCTTTATCAACACCATGGCACATACCAATACTTGCACCCATACAAACAACTGTATCAACTGCGTTTAGCGGTTCACCTGCACCAAGTGTATAGCAACCAATATCTGCTGTAACCATCAGTTTTAATTTGTGCAATACATAAAACACACTTCGATGCGGACAACCAGGACACATCACTGGTGGTCTTACTGGCAATGTACTATCTGCAACTGGCATAGGCTCTCCAAGCAATTTATTACGGATTAAAGCCACAGATAACTCACCTTGAATAGAAAAAATTTCTTTTCCAATACATTCAATGCCTTTTGCTTTAATTTGCTTTTCAAATATAGGTTCCAATTCTTCTATAACATATAATTTATCAACTTTGCTAGCAAACTCTTTAATCATTTGCATAGGTAGCGGATTTACCATTCCAAGTTTTAAAATACTTGCATCAGGAATTGCCTCTTCGGCATACTTTGCAACTACACCACTGCAAATAATACCGATTTTCGTAGACTTATATGTAATTTTATTAATATCCATACTATTGCTATCTACAGATAGTTTATTTATTCTTGCCTCAACTACTTTATGTCTACCAACTGCCATTGATGGCATCATTGCGTATTTTGTAATATCCTTAACATAAGGCTTTATACCTACCTCACATCTATCCTCAAGTTGTACAAATGACTGAGAATGTGAAACTCTTGTAGTACTTCTAAGCATAACTGGAGTATCATACTTTTCACTCATTTCAAAGGCAAGTTTAGTAAATTCCTTTGCTTCGCTAGAATCACTTGGCTCTAACATAGGTATACTATTTGCAATTGCATAATACCTACTATCTTGTTCATTTTGAGAACTATGCATACCAGGGTCATCTGCAACTACCAAAACTAAACCACCATTAACACCAGTATAAGCAAGTGTAAACAATGGGTCTGCTGCAACGTTAACACCAACATGTTTCATGCAAACAATACTTCTTGCACCTGCAACACTACTACCAATAGCAACCTCTAGTGCTACTTTCTCATTTGGTGACCATTCTACATATATTTCTTTATATTTTGCAATTGCCTCGGTAATTTCTGTACTAGGTGTACCAGGATAAGCAGTACTAACTTTTACTCCTGCCTCATAAGCACCTCTTGCAATTGCCTCATTTCCCAATAATATTTTTTTCATAAATACCTCTTATTTTTTATTTAGTAGCGATTTTTGATAAGTTTTGCGATTAACTTACTAATTTTAATTTAAATTTTTCTTAAATCAGTAACTCTTTTTGCCTTACCTTCAAATCTCTTTAATGACTGTGGTTCAACTAGTCTTACTACCGCATCTATTTGAAGAACAACTTTTAATTTTTGTCTTACTTTTTTAACCAAATCTTCAAGTTTAGAATAATTATCTAGCAATGCAAAATCTTTCACTTCTACATTTATTGTAAGTTTGTCTAAATGACCTATTCTTTCCACTACAATTTCATAGTTACCACCAATTTCAGGTATACTCATAAGCACACCCTCAATTTGAGATGGGAATACATTTACACCACGAATAATAAGCATATCATCAGACCTACCTTGTATCCTATCCATTCTAACAGTAGTTCTGCCACATTTACACTTATCAGTAATAAGTCTTGTAATGTCTTTTGTGCGATATCTTAACATTGGCAAGCCTTCTTTAGTAAGTGTAGTGATTACAAGTTCACCCCATTCACCATCTTGCAATGGCTCTAAAGTATCTCTATCCACAATTTCAGGATAAAAATGGTCTTCGTTAATGTGCATACCACATTTAAACTCACACTCACCACTTACACCCGGTCCAATTATTTCACTTAATCCATAGTTATCTGTTGGAAATACACCTAATTTATTTTGTAGTTCTTGATGCATTTCTGGACTTGATGCTTCACTACCAAACAAACCAATACGAAGTTTAAAATCTTCTTTTTTCAACCCCATTCTTTCCATAACTTCGCTAATATACAAGCCATAAGAAGGAGTTGCAACCAAAGCCGTAGCACCCAAGTCTTTCATAAGCATAACTTGCCTTTCAGTATTACCAGAAGATGCAGGAATAACAGATGCACCAACCTTTTCCCAACCTTGATGCAAACCTAAAGCACCAGTAAACAAGCCATATCCAAAAGATATTTGCACTACATCAGATTTTCTGCCACCTGCAGCAACTATTAGTCTTGCTACGCAGTCAGACCACATATCCAAATCATTTTTTGTATAAGCAACCACTGTAGGCTTTCCAGAAGTTCCGCTTGACGCATGTACTCTAACAATATCGTCCATAGGCACAGCAAGCAAGCCATAAGGATAGTTATCTCTTAAGTCTGCCTTAGTTGTGTAAGGTATCTTTTTAATATCTTCCAAAGTTTGGATATCTTCCGGTTTTAGTCCAATTGCATCAAATTTATTTTTATAAAATGGAACTCTATCGTATGCACATTTAACTATTTTTTTTAATCTTTCCAGTTGTAGAGCACGCATCTCTGCCCTATCCATCTGCTCAATTTTACTATCAAAAAACATTTCTCAAATTTTCCTTTTATTTTCTATCCTTATAATAATTCATAAGACAACCAGATACAATTATATCTTTTTCTGTATCAGTTAAACTATCAAGTTTTAATATGATTTCTCTTACATTTTTACCATTAATAACAACTGCTTTAAATTCAGAAGCACCATTTATTATACCAGTTTTAACATTTGGCACATAAATAATATCACCAACTTCAAAATTGTCTTTTTCGCTTATAAATGGTATCATCCCCCAATTTATAAGATTAGAACGATATCTTTTTGTTGCGTATTCTCTTGCAATATTACCTGCTCCACCAAGCACTCTTTGACAACTTGCAGCCTGCTCTCTTGCACTACCATCACCCGGTTTAGTTGCATAAATTATGCTTGCAATAGATATGCTACCATCTACTTTAATTTTTGCAGTTTTTATTGCATCCATATATTCTTTTGGCAATTTATCCTTTTCTCTTCTATCAAGTTCGTCAGCATAAACTTCTTTTGCTCTTGGAACATATTCAGGCACTTTTCTTGACAAAGCAAACTCAGCAAGTTTTAATGGGTTTGACCTATAACTTGAAGTTTCACCAGATGGAATCAATTCGTCTGTTGTTGTAACTGGGTCATTAATTACCGCTGTCATTTTTAGCAAAATATTATCTGTTAAATGGATAACTTCTGGCCAGTCTTTTATATTAGGTCCATATACTAAATCTTGACTAATTGGTTTTGCAACACCATTATAACATCTATTTTCATAAATTGTTGGGTCGTAGCAAAATTTTGGAATGTTGTTATCATATTCCAAATCCATTGCACTAGTCAAAATACCACCATTAATAGCAGTTGCAGCAATGCTTCTTGCATCCATAAGTGCTACTGAAGATATTTGACCATTTGCAGGTTTACTACCCTCTCTACTTTCAAAGTTTCTTGTAGTGTGTCTAATACTTAAAGCATTGTTTGCAGGCACATCTCCTGCACCAAAACAAGGTCCACAGAATGAAGTTTTTATATTTGCACCTGCTTTTACCAATTTTGAAATAGCGCCTTTATTCATTAAATCATAATAAATTGGTTGGCTAGATGGATAAACACTCAAAGTAAATTCATTTTTACCAATATATTTACCATCAATAATATTACTTGCTTCAATAATATTGTCATAAGTACCACCTGCACAACCAGCAATTATACCTTGTTGTACTTGTACTTTTCCGTCTTTAGTTATTTTATCTAGCAAGTTAAATTTAACTTTATTTGCAGATAACAATTTATTGCCTTCTTCCTCTACTTTTGCAAATATATCATAAGGATTAGCAATAACATCTGCAAGATTATAAACATTACTTGGGTGGAATGGCAAGGCAATTTGTGGTTCAACTTTTGATAAATCAACCTCAACAACTCCATCATACATAGCCAAATTTGCTGGTTTTAATTCTTTGTAATCATTTAGTCTTCCATGCTCAGCATAGTATTCTTTTACAACTTCGTCAGTTTTCCAAATAGAACTTAAACATGTAGTTTCGGTTGTCATAACATCTATACCATTACGATATTCAATTGGAAGATTAGCAACACCATCCCCAATAAACTCCATAATCTTATTTTTAACAAAACCTTGTTTAAAAACACTACCAATAATAGCAAGTGCAACGTCTTGAGGACCTACACCGCGTCTTGGCTTGCCTGTTAAATTAATAGCAATAACATCAGGATAATTAATGTCATAAGTTCTACATAATAATTGCTTTACAAGTTCTGGACCACCCTCACCAATTGCAATAGTACCCAAAGCACCATATCTTGTGTGAGAATCACTACCCAAAATCATTTTTCCACAACCAGACATATTCTCACGCATAAAAGTGTGAATAACTGCTTGATGAGGTGGAACAAATATGCCACCATATTTTTTAGCAGCAGACAAACCAAACACATGGTCATCTTCGTTTATAGTACCACCAACTGCACAAAGAGAATTGTGACAATTTGTCAAAACATAAGGGATAGGAAATTTTTCAAGTCCGCTCGCTTTTGCAGTTTGAATAATACCTACATAAGTTATATCGTGTGATGCCATAGCATCAAACTTTATTTGAAGACCTTGTCCTTTTTCAGTAACACCGCTTATATTGTGATTTTTAAGTATAGTATAGGCAATAGTACCTTTATAAGCATCTTCAATTGCTTTTTGTGATACTCCCTCATTTACCAAGTAATCACTATCAACAAACCTTCCATTATATAAAAACTTTTTGCCACTAATTAAATTAACCATAATTTCTCCTTTTTATTTCATTTTCAACTATTTAATGACCAAAATTATTTTGATAATTAATAATTTGGCAATTAAATTTATTTAAATATTTTACAATACTTTTA
>OFFK01002692.1_pt1 | contig 10509 bp, 9 predicted proteins | sample 1521361 | NCBI WGS metagenome assembly OFFK01 (sample SAMEA3504096, study PRJEB24116) | mouse gut metagenome | biome: mouse gut; feature: mouse-associated habitat; material: faeces | place: Denmark | collected 2011
GTTCAGGTCCGTGTGGTAGCAATACCATGAGAGTTCAAGTCTCTTTTCCTGCACTTGTAAAAGGTACTTGATGGAAGTCAAGTACCTTTTGATATCTATCAAAGGATGACGGGGATTGGGTGTGAAGTGATTGAAAATCAAATGCTTTGCGCCTTTTTTGTTTTATCCGCATAAGGAAGGGAAACCGTCAGCATGGTGGAAGGAATCGCAGTCCCAGGTGCGGGGCGCAGGGCCCGACAGGGCGGGAGAGCGAAAAGGGACGGACGGCAGGGGGAAGCCCCGGGCTGCTCCGCCAGGGATGGAACCCAGGGAGAACAGGATGGAAAAAGTAGAGAAAGCGCAGCATAAAGACTGGTACAAACTGGATTTGTCCGCCATTGTATACCCGACGCTGCAGAGAAGGGATTTCTCTTCCGTGTACAGGCTGTCGGTGCTGTTGAAGGAGGAAGTGCGCCCTGACGTGCTGCAGCAGGCCCTCGACAGGACGCTTCCCAGATTCCCCACCTACAAGGCAGCCATCCGCAAGGGGCTGTTCTGGCGCTATCTGGAGCCCAACGACCGCCCCGGCCCTTTTGTGCAGAAAGATGTGCGCAATCCCTGCCAGCCCATGTATTTCAAGGCAAACAACCGGTATCTGGTGCGGGTGTACTATTACCGCAACCGGATTGCCCTGGAGGCCCATCACAGCCTGGGGGACGGGACCGGCGGCATGTGCGTGCTGATGACGCTGACGGCCACTTATCTGCGGCTGCTGGGCGTGACGGGGATCGAGAACGGCGGTTTCGTGCTGGACATAGACAGCCAGCCCCGGGAAGAGGAGCTGGAGGACGCTTACATGCGCTACGCCAATGCCAAGGTCTGCCCGCCCAGGCTGGAGGAGAAGTCCTACCGGGTCAGAGGCACGGCGGAGCCTTTCTACACCCTGAACATCATAGACGGCATCATGTCCGTGTCGGAGGTCATGGAGGCGGCAAAGCGCTACGGTGCCACGATTACGGAATATCTGAACGCGGTGCTTCTGCAGGCCCTTCTGACCAAGCAGAAGAGGGAGCGCCGCATCCACCTGCGCCCGGTGAAGATCGCCATGCCGGTGAACCTGCGCCGTTTCTTTCCCTCCATTACGCTCAGGAACTTCATCACCATGATATTCCCGGGGGTGGATCCCAGACTGGGAGAATATACGTTCGAGGAAATCGTGCTGCAGGTGCACAATTATATGCGGTACCATATCAATGAAAAGCTGCTGCGGGGGGACATCACCACCAACGCCGCCACCCAGAGGAACCCCTTTATCCGGGTGGTGCCCCTGTTCATCAAGGACTTCGTGGTAAGGATGTTCTACACGAAGGTGCAGGACCGGAATTCTTCCGCGGGGCTGACGAACATGGGGGCGCTGAAGGTCCCCCAGGGGATGAAGCCCTATATCGAAAGGTTCGACATCTACATGGGCCAGCCCTTCTCCCGCAGGACCAACTGCGCCATCATCAGCTTTGAGGATGTCCTGACGGTGAATTTCGCCAGCAGCATCGTGGAGGCGGACGTGGAGCGCCTGTTCTTCCGCAAGCTGGTGCAGGACGGCATCCATGTCAAGATTGAAAGCAACCGGGAGCAGGGCTCTGCCGGGGAATCGTGAAGCAGGCAGGGCAGTGCGCCGCTGGCGGATATTGTGAGGACAGGCGGAGTGGGACAGGATGACGGAACGTATGTTCTGTCTGCCTGACGGGCCGGGTAGGGCTCCGCAGAAAGGAAGGATATGTCATATTGTGTGAATTGCGGTGTGGAGCTGGACGCTTCTGCCAGGGAATGCCCCCTGTGCAATACGCCGGTAGTGAATCCGAGAGAGCAGATGCTGCAAAAAGGCCAGGGCAGTCCGGGCGGGGCGGACAAGACTCCCTTCCCAAAAGAAAAAGGCCAGGTGGAGACTGTGAAGAGGAAGGACCTGGGCATTCTGCTGTCCATGGTGGTGCTGGCCTCCGCGGCCACCTGCGGGATTCTGAACCTGTTCGTGTTCCAGGGAGTGCCCTGGTCGCTGGCGGTCATCGGCGCAGGGGTGATTCTGTGGGTGTTCATGATTCCGGCAGTCATCTATACAAGGCAGTCCATCTATGTCTCCCTCCTGCTGGACGGGGCCGCGGTGTCCCTCTATCTGTACATGCTGACCTTCCTGGTGGACAGCAGCGGCTGGGGCTTTGGGCTGGGCCTGCCGATCACAGCCCTGGTGACGGCGATTGCCGAGCTGATGACGCTGTGCGTCCGGATCCTGCCCCGCTCGTTCCTGACAGTGTCCCTCTACCTGTTCACGGCCATAGGGCTGCTCTGCCTGGGGCTGGAGCTGCTGATCAGGCGGTATCTGGAGTCGGAGATGCGCTTAAGCTGGTCCGCGGTAGTGCTGACGATCTGTGTCATCCTGGATATTGCGGTGATCACCATGCTGTCCCGCAGGCGATTGCGGAACGAGGTGCGCAGAAGGCTGCATTTCTGATGGGGGGCAAGAAGCAAACAAAATGACAGAGCAGGAAGCAGGTATGGAGATGAAGATGAGACAAGAAGCGACCAGGGAGACAAAGAAGAGACCGGCGCCGAACATGGAGACAGGCCTGTCCGGGAAAACCGGCCCCGCCATAGCAGAAAGAGCCGTCACGGCAAAGAAGCCGGATCCGGAAAACGGAACTGCCCCGGAGAAAGCTTCCGCTACGGCCGCTCCCGAGCAGCAGAGGAAGCCGGCAGCGGACATTGGCACAGAAATAGAGCTGCCCATAGAGATGGGCTCAGAGATAGAGGAGGCATGCCCCGTGGACAAGAGGACCCAGAACCTGATGAACCTGATCAAGCGCGTCCACGGCATGGTGGAGAACACGGACATCGAGAAGCACCGGCAGTCCCAGGACCACATCGGCACAATCCTGAGCAACACCAAGGCCATCGAGTACCGGGAAGTGGACATCAACGGCATGTACGGGGAGTGGGTCAGCGTGAACCGCGCCCATATGAAGAAATATGTGCTTCTGCACTGCCACGGAGGCGGTTACTCCACAGGCAGCAGCCTCTACGCCCGGACATTGACCTCAAAGCTTGCGGAGTCCACCTCCATGGACGTCCTGTGCTTTGACTATAGGCTGGCTCCGGAGAACCCCTACCCGGCGGCCCTGGAGGATGCCATGAGGGCCTGGAACCATCTGATGCTCCTGGGCTACGGCGCCCGGGACGTGATTCTGACGGGGGATTCCGCGGGCGGGAACCTGGCGCTTGCCCTGACGCTGCAGCTGAAGCAGGAGAGGCGGCTGCTGCCCAGGGGCATCGTCCTCATGTCCCCCTGGACCGACCTGACCTCCGCGGGCAGATCCTTCCAGACGAAAGCCGAGGTGGATCCCGTGCTGGACAGTGCCTATATCAGCCGGATGGTGGAGGCCTATGCGGGAGGCCGCGATCTGACGGACCCCTTTATCTCGCCGCTGTTCGGTGATGCGGAAGGCTTCCCGCCCACCTATATCCAGGTGGGGGAGAACGAGATTCTCCTGAGCGATTCCCTGAGGCTCCACAGGACCTTCGTGGAGAAGAACGTGCCCGTGAAGATAGACATCTATCCCGGCATGTGGCATGTGTTCCAGATGTCCCCGGTGAAAGCGGCCCGCGCCGCCATGGACAAGAACGCGGAATTCATATTCGATGTCTGCAGGTAGAGGGCCGGCAGGTCATTTTTTATTGTTTTTTCACAGAAAAAAAGGATTTTGATGACGGATGCAGAATAATAAAGATAGGAGGAAGGTTTTTCGCGCAAAAGAGCGCAGATGGGAGCATGCATGACAATCAGAGAAAATCTAGAACAATGGGAGAAACAGTATTTAAGTCCTTACGCATCATTCAGCACGGAGTCCAGGGGCAGGCAAAAAGACGAGCCCCACTGCGATGTCCGTCCGGTGTTCCAGCGGGACAGGGACCGGATCGTCCACTGCAAGGCGTTCCGCAGGCTGAAGGACAAGACGCAGGTATTCCTTTCGCCGGAGGGGGACCACTACCGCACCCGGCTGACCCATACGCTGGAAGTCTCGCAGAACGCCCGCACGATTGCGAAAGCGCTGCGGCTCAACGAGGAGCTGGTGGAGGCCATCGCCCTGGGGCACGATTTAGGCCATACGCCTTTCGGGCATGCGGGGGAGAGGGCCCTGAACCGGGTGTGCCCGCTGGGGTTCGAGCATAGCCTCCAGGGCGTGCGCACGGTGGACCGGCTGGAGAAGCGGGGCCAGGGCCTGAACCTGACTTACGAGGTACGTGACGGCATCCTGAACCATCAGACCATCGGAAATCCCCACACTCTGGAGGGGAAGATTGTCCGGCTTTCCGACAAGATAGCGTACATCCATCACGACATGGACGATGCGGTCCGGGCGGGCATCCTGAAGGAGAGCGACGTGCCGAAGGAGATCCGCGACGTGATCGGTAGCACTCCCAGCGACCGCTTTGACCATTTCATCCACGACATCGTGAACAACAGCATGGGAAAGAACGATATCGTGATGTCGGAGGCCACCGGCGTGGCGATGAAGCAGATGCGGGACTTCATGTTCGAACATGTGTACGAGAACCCGGTGGCCAAGAGCGAGGAGGCCAAGGCCGAGCAGCTCATGGAGACATTGTATCTGCATTTCATGAAGCATATGGAAAGCCTGCCGGAGGAGTATCTGAACCTGCTTTCCGAGGGGGAGCCAAAGGAGCAGGTGGTGTGCGATTATGTGGGGGCTATGACGGACCGTTTCGCCATCGCCACTTATGAAGACATATACATACCGAAGTCCTGGATGGGCTGAGGCGCGGACGGCGTCTCCGGCCCGGAAGGACGGACAGGGAGGTGCGGATGTACTACGCAGAAGAGATTGTGGAAGAGGTCAGGACAAGGAACGACATCGTGGAAGTGATAGGGGGCTACGTGAGGCTCCAGAAAAAGGGCAGCCGCTATTGGGGCCTCTGCCCCTTCCACAATGAGAAGTCCCCCTCTTTTTCCGTCAACGGCGACATGCAGGTGTATCACTGCTTCGGCTGCGGCGCTGGAGGGAATGTCTACACCTTCATGATGAACTACGAGAACTATTCTTTCCCGGAGGCCATACGGATGCTGGCGGAGCGGGCCGGCGTGGCGCTCCCCCAGCAGGATGACTCCCAGGAGGGCAGAAAGCGGGAGAGCAGGCGAGCCAGGCTCCTGGAGGTCAACAAGGCAGCGGCGAAGTTTTTCTATTTCCAGCTGCGCAGCCCTCACGGGGAGATCGGTTACCGATATCTGAAGAAACGGGAGCTGACTGACGAGACCATGCGTAAGTTCGGCCTGGGATTCGCCGGGAAGGACGGGGCCAACCTGGTGAAGTACCTGCGGGAAAAGGGCTTCGAGGACGACCTGATACAGGGGGCTGGCCACCCATTCCGAGAAATACGGTCTGACCAGCCAGTTCTGGAACCGGGTCATGTATCCCATTCAGGATATCAACAACCGGGTCATAGGCTTTGGAGGCCGTGTGATGGGGGAGGGGGAGCCCAAGTATCTGAACTCCCCGGAGACCCCTGTGTTCGACAAGCGGCGCAATCTGTACGGCCTGAACTATGCCAGGCGGGCCAGGAGCAACAACATCATCCTCTGCGAGGGCTATATGGACGTGATTGCCATGCACCAGGCGGGGTTCGGCCAGGCGGTGGCGTCCCTGGGGACAGCCTTCACTTCGGAACAGGCGGCCTTGCTGCGCCGCTATGCCCAGACGGTGCTGCTGGCCTACGACAGCGACGGTGCGGGGGTGAAAGCCGCCGTCAGGGCCATCGGCATCCTGCGGGAGGCAGGGCTATCGGGCAAGGTCATCAACATGCAGCCCTACAAGGATCCGGACGAATTTATGAAGGCCCTGGGCAAGGAGGCTTTCCAGGAACGGATCGGACAGGCGGAGAACAGCTTTTTCTTCGAGATCAGGATTCTGGAAGGCCAGTTCGACATGAACGACCCGGAGGAGAAGACCAGGTTCCATCGGGAGATCGCGAGGAAGCTCTGCGAGTTCTCCGAGGACGTGGAGCGGGAGAATTATCTGCAGGCAGTGGCGGACAAATACTTCATCAGCAAAGACAACCTGCGCAAGCTGGTGACGGGCTATGCGGCCAGCACGGGACTGGCGAAGCCGGTGGAGCGCCCGAAATCGGGGGTGCGCCCCAAGAAGAACAGCCCCGAGGAGAACGCCCGGCGGGCCCAGAGGCTTTTGATTTCCTGGCTTTTGGACGAGCCCGTCCTGTATGGCAAGGTCAGGAAGTACATTTCCGCGGAGGATTTCACAGAGGAGCTTTACCGCAAGGCGGCGGAGCGGCTGTTCCGGGACATGGAGAACGGCGCGCCCAACCCGGCGGCCATCATCAGCACGTTCGAGGATGGGGAAGAGCAGAGCCAGGCGGCGGCCCTTTTCTCCGCCAGCCTTCCCGAGCTGGGCAGCGGGCAGGAGCGGGAGAAAGCGTTCCATGAAATTCTGCTTACCGTGAAGAGGAACAGTTACGAATACCATGTGGCCCAGATGGGGACGGACGTGGGCGCGCTGGCGCAGGCCATAGAGGGCAAGAAAGCGCTGGAAGAGCTGGCCAGAACGCATATTTCCCTGGATTAGGGTAAAGATATTGGTAGCTTTAAACATTGACAGCAAAGGAAGGATGGATACTTTACAATGGATGAAAACACACGGGCAAAGTTTGAAGAGAAAATAAAAGAACTCCTCAATATGGCAAAAAAGAAGAAAAATGTGCTGGAGTATCAGGAAATCAGCGATTTTTTTGCGGATATGCCTTTGGAGGAGGAGCAGTTCGAGCGGATTCTGGATGCGCTGGAGCAGAATAATGTGGATGTGCTGCGCATCACGGAGGACGAGACCGATGTGGAGGAGATCATCCTTTCGGATGAGGATGAGGTGGACGTGGAGAACCTGGATCTGTCCATTCCTGACGGAATCAGCCTTGAGGATCCGGTGCGCATGTATCTGAAGGAAATCGGCAAGGTGCCTCTGCTCTCCGCGGAGGAGGAAATCGAGCTGGCCAAAAGGATGGAGCTGGGGGACGAAGAGGCGAAAAAGCGCCTGGCGGAAGCGAACCTGCGCCTGGTGGTCAGCATCGCGAAACGGTATGTGGGCCGCGGCATGCTTTTCCTGGACCTGATTCAGGAGGGGAACCTGGGGCTGATCAAGGCCGTGGAGAAGTTCGATTACCGCAAGGGCTATAAATTCTCCACCTATGCCACCTGGTGGATCCGCCAGGCCATCACCCGGGCCATCGCCGACCAGGCCAGGACCATCCGGATTCCCGTGCATATGGTGGAGACCATCAACAAGCTGATCCGGGTGAGCCGTCAGCTGCTCCAGGAGCTGGGCCGTGAACCGACCCCGGAAGAGATCGCGGAGGAGATGAACATGCCCGCGGACCGTGTCCGGGAGATCCTGAAGATCAGCCAGGAGCCGGTGTCCATGGAGACCCCAATCGGCGAGGAGGAGGACAGCCATCTGGGGGACTTCATCGAGGACGACAAGGTGCCTGTGCCTGCGGACGCGGCGGCCTTCACGCTGCTGAAGGAATCGCTGGTGGAGGTGCTGGGGACTTTGACGGAGAGGGAGCAGAAGGTGCTGCGCCTGCGCTTCGGCCTGGACGACGGCCGCGCCCGCACGCTGGAGGAGGTGGGCAAGGAATTCAATGTGACCCGTGAGCGCATCCGCCAGATTGAGGCGAAAGCGCTCCGCAAGCTGCGCCATCCCAGCCGCAGCAGAAAGCTGAAGGATTATCTGGACTGATGGCACAGGGGCTGGATAAGAAGAAGGGGCCGGAGGCGGTGTCTCTGTCCAAAAGGCTCCGGATGCTTGCCGACATGGTGACGCCGGGGAACCGGGTGGCAGATGTGGGCTGCGACCACGGGTTTCTGTCCATTTATCTGGTGCAGTCAGGGATATGTCCGGCGGCGCTGGCCATGGACGTGAGGACAGGGCCATTGGAGGCCGCGAAAGGGCATGTGGCGGCATGCGGGCTGGGGAGTTACATAGAAGTAAGGCTGTCGGACGGGCTGTCGGCATGCGGGGCCGGGGAGGCCGATGCGGTGGTGTGCGCCGGCATGGGCGGCAGGCTGATGGAAAGGATTCTCACTGAGGGCATGGACAGGGCCAGGCAGATGAGGGAACTGATTTTGCAGCCCCAGTCGGAGATTCCGCAGTTTCGGGCATTTTTGCGGGAGGCCGGGTTCGCTGTTGTGCAGGAGGACGCCGTCTTTGAGGAGGGCAAGTATTACTTTGCCATGAAAGCGGCCTACGGGTGCGGCGGGCGGCAGCCGGAGCGTGTCCACAGGCAGCAGATTTGCGATTCCTATGGGGAGGGGCTGCTTGCCCAAAGGCATCCTGTTCTGCTGCAGTATCTGCTGCAGAGGGAGGCTTATGTCAGGAAGCTTCAGGCTTCCCTGCTGGAGGCCGGTTCCCGGAAGGCCGGGGAGCGCCTGGAGGAAGTGCGCAGGGAGCTGGCGGAGATTGGAGAGGCGCTGGTTTTCTACGCGATGCCGGAGGGGGACGGCGGCTTTTCCGGGCCGGGCGGGATATGCTCCCAAAGCTGCGAAAGGAATGCCAGGAGAGAGATGGAAGAACGCAATAAAGGGGATTGAATATGGGGATTCCGAGAGGGCATCATGAGAGAAAGGGAGGTCGGGTATGGTTACAATCACGATTCACGGAGAGCAGAAGCAGGTACAGCAGGGGACTACATACGAGGACATCGCCGCAGAGTATCAGGAGGCTTATGGCGGCACGATCGCGCTGGTGGCGGTGGACCGCAAGATCAGGGAGCTGTTCCGGAAGGTCGTCAGGGACTGTGAGATAGAGTTCTTCACCCTGAAGGATGAAGTGGGGCACAAAAGCTATATGCGCACCGCCAAGATGCTGTTCCTGAAAGCGGTGTACGACCTGTTCGGCGCGAAGGCGGCGCAGGAGAGCACCATGGAATTCACCATAGGCAGAGGCCTTTATGTGAACACATCCGGATACGTGGCCGCCACAGCCGGGAACGCGGAGCAGATCAAGGACAGGATGCGGCAGCTGGTGGAGGCGAAGGCCCCTTTCATGAAGCGCTCCTATCCTCTGGAGGAGGCCATGGAGCTGTTCCGCAGAAAGGGCATGGATGACAAGCTGAAGCTGTTCCGTTTCCGCATGAGTTCCACGGTGAATATTTACGAAATAGAGGGATATTATGATTATTATTACGGATATATGCTGCCGAACGCGGGGTATGTGAAGTGGTTCGATGTGATTCCCTACGAGGACGGGTTCATGCTGGTGCTGCCGGCCAAGTCCAATCCCACGGTGCTGGAGCCTTTCACGGAGAGCAGGAAGCTTTTTGCCGCCATGGAGAGCGCCAAAGAGTGGGGCAGGAGCGCGGGCATCAGGACGGTGGGGGATCTGAACGAGCAGATCTGCAGCGGTTCCATGAGCGATTTGATCCTGGTCCAGGAGGCGAAGCAGGAGAGGATGATCGGCGAGATCGCCAAGGACATCGCCAGCCGGGAGAACGTGAAGTTCGTCATGATTGCGGGACCCTCTTCCTCAGGCAAGACCAGCTTTTCCCACAGGCTGTCCATCCAGCTGCGGACTATGGGAAAGGTGCCCCGGCCTATCGCCCTGGACAATTATTTCGTGAACCGGGAGCAGACACCCAGGGACGAGAACGGGGACTACAATTTTGAATGCCTGGAAGCCATTGACGTGAAGCAGTTCAATGATGATATGGTAAAGCTTCTGGCGGGGGAGCGGGTGGAGCTGCCATCCTTCAATTTCAAGATTGGCCAGCGTGAGTACAGAGGAGACTATCTGCAGCTGGGAGAGAACGACATCCTTGTCATCGAGGGCATCCACGGCCTGAACGAGAAGATGTCCTATGAGCTGCCGGAGGCGAGCAAGTACAAGATTTACATCAGCGCCCTGACCACGCTGAACATAGACGGGCACAATCGGATTCCCACCACGGACGGCAGGCTGCTGCGCAGGATGGTGCGGGACGCCCGGACCCGGGGCTCCAGCGCCCAGAGGACGATTCAGATGTGGCCCTCGGTGCGCAGGGGCGAGGAGGAGAACATCTTCCCCTTCCAGGAGGGGGCGGACGCCATGTTCAATTCCGCCCTGGTATATGAGCTGGCCATGCTCAAGACCTTCGCGGAGCCGCTGCTGTTCCAGATCCCCAGGGAGGCCCCGGAGTACTACGAGGCCAAACGCCTCCTGAAATTCCTGGACTACTTCCTCAGCGTGCCCAGCGAGAGCCTGCCCAACAATTCCATCTGTAGGGAGTTCGTGGGCGGAAGCTGTTTTAATGTATGATGAAGTTTTCCTTGTAATTTTCTGCGGCTGCCGCTATAATAGAACGGTGAGTAGGATAAATAATCGCGGCTGCACGCTGCGCCGGGGCGAAAGCTTCGGAAGGCAGGGCGGCTGAGGAAAGTCCGGGCTTCACAGGGCAGGATGCCGGATAACGTCCGGTGGAGGC
>OFFK01002696.1_pt1 | contig 10502 bp, 10 predicted proteins | sample 1521361 | NCBI WGS metagenome assembly OFFK01 (sample SAMEA3504096, study PRJEB24116) | mouse gut metagenome | biome: mouse gut; feature: mouse-associated habitat; material: faeces | place: Denmark | collected 2011
CTCACTTTATCCTCGGCATGACCTACCGGGAGATTGCCCAGGCCGAGGGCGTGGATAAGAGCGCGGTGCGGCGCTCCGTTCTCAGCGGCATCGCACAGATGAAAAAATATTTGAGAAAAAATCCGTGATTGCCGTCTCCATTTGCTCCATTTTTCTGGTGGTATATGAGAGGAAGTTTTTTCTTCTCCACAACTGAATAGCGGGCGGCCCCGGGTGAACGCGGGGAGCCGGGCGGCGGGTGCGCGGTGACTTCTCCCACGGGAGGACGAGCGACCAACACCACCGCCGCGAGTGGGGAACCTGCCAGCCCCACGGCCACGATCCGCGAGGGACAAGCTGGCCGCTTGCCGCTTGGGGCCGCCGCACAAAACAAGGGAACGCCGGGCCGCTACTCGCTGTCTTTTGACGGGCCAAACATACGGGCCCGGCGCTCCCCATTTCAAACAAGTTCGAGACAAATTGTCCCAAGGTGAGGACAGGCTAAAGGGCGGCACTTTTCGGAGTGCTGCCTTTTCGCGTTTCCCCACCAACCAAAAACGCAAAAGGAGGTTTTGCCGTGAAACTGACCGCACAAGAGCTGGAACAAATGAAAAGCGTGGACATCGGCGCGGTGAGCGCGGATGCGCTGGCTGACGTGAGCGGTATGGCCTTTGACCGCACCCTCCCCCGGGAGGAGCGGCTGGCCCGGTTCGTAAAACGGGCCGTCAATCCCTACTGCTTTAGCGTGGGCGGCGTGGGCGTGAAAATCGAATTTGCCGAGGGCGGCCCCTCCCTGCAGGAGACGCTGACCGCCTTTCTTATCCGGCAAAAGAGCGGGCTGTAACTGCTGTTGCGGCCCGTTCCTACTTCGAGACAAACTGAACTGCCCCCCGTCAAGTAGACAGTGAAATAAAATGCGCAATTTTGTCAGGCAGCCCTGCATTGGGTGTAGACCTCCATGGGCGTATGAACCCCCAGCCGCCGCTGGAGGCGAGAGAAATTGTAGTAAGCAATATACTCCCGGATCATACCGCACAGCTGTTCCCGGCTGGTGAACCGCCTGCCATAGTAACGCTCCCGCTTCAGGATACCCCAGAAGCCCTCCATGGGTCCATTGTCAATACACTTGCCTACCCGCGACATACTCTGGGTCATCCCAGCCGCAGCCAGCTTGTCATGGAACACCCGGGTGGTGTACTGGAACCCCCTGTCACTGTGGAACAGGGGATGAGCGTCCGGGTTGGCCGCGAGGGCCTGATCCAGCGTCTCATAGACCAGCGCGCTGTCATTGGCGTCCCGGAGGACAAAGGAGACGATCCGCCTGTCGCACAAGTCCAATATGGCGCTGAGGTAAAGTTTATGGACCGTTGGCCCCACATAATATTTGAACTCTGTCACATCAGTCAGCCACTTTTCATTGGGCTTTTCTGCGCAAAACTGACGGTTCAGCACGTTTTCAGCCAGATACTGCGGGTCTGAGGCCGACCGGGTACATCCACGCCGGGCATATTTTATGGTAGACTGAATGCCCAAGCTGCGGCAAATGCGAAGGGCCCGCTTGTCGTTCACAGGCATGGCATAATACCGTGCCAGGTCATCCCGGATCCGCCGATAGCCCTTGTCCGGGCTCTCGTCGTGGATTTGCTTTACCAGCCCGGCCAAATGCCGGTTTTCCACAGTACGGGCACCCGCTTTCCCGGAGCGCCACTGGTAGTAGCCGGCCCGGGAGATATGCAGCGCACGGCACACTTCCGCCACGGGATAGCCTGCTCGGTAGTCTCGCCCTGCAAGACGGCCGCCTTCTTGAAATGCTCCAGGCGGTCGACCTCAGTCCCGGCCTCAGCCTTTTCGGCGTACTCGTGGCCCTTGCTGGTCAGCAGGAGCTCGCTGCGGGAAAGCTGGTCGGTTACGACTTTATCAAAAGTGACGCGATCCACTTTTTAAGCCTCCTTCTTATTTCCAGGTTACCGCCCGCGGTCGCTTCTTTGGGCGGGTTTTGGTCGGCGGCTTTGCGTTGAGCTTTTCACGCAGCTTTGCCTTTCTGGCGAGCGCAACATCCGGGTTCCAGCCGCAACGATAGCAGCCCTTTAGACGATCTGATTGTAGGTGATGTTGTCGTCCTCGGGGCTCCTCATTCTCTCGTCCCCGCCATGCGGTCTGTAACACATTCCCCCGACCGCAGCAGTTCCGCCAGGACGATTCTTGTGTTACGCTCACATGCATACTCCTAGGGGGTATGTCTAAATTCTTCTTGACATCTACCCCCAGGGAGTGTCCCAATGCGCATTTTATCCGGAGGCGGGGCCGTAGGGGCCGCCCCCCTGGTCAGTCCGTCTTTCGGGGTCCTGGCGTTTCCGGGGAACAGGCCACCGAAGGCGGTGGCCCCCACAAAAAATCTCCGAATGGGACACTCCCTTTTCCCAGGAATATGCATTGACATTAATAACCACATATTTCCTTTAGATTTATTGGACAAAAGTGTAATGGAAAAAGGCCCTATAGGCTAATTGATTTGCCTACGCACTGGGGTACGTAGTTTTTATTCAAAACAAATATTTTGGCTTTTGACATACCGTTAACTATTGTAAATGTTAGCCGAACATTTTCTCCGGCAGACAGAGGCGCTACTTCTGTGCTGAGCATTTGACCTTTTTTATTATAAAAAACGCAATATACAATACAAGGAGCTTGATTTGAGCAGTAAATTTCTGCCTCAATTGCGTTGTTAATAATTGTAACTTTGCTGATTCTTGTTGGCATATCAGCGGAATATATTGTCAGCCCAGCCTGATCCAGCACGTAAAATGACGGAACAGAGTGTTCTGTTACATACCAGATAGCTTGTCCATCAATTACGATAGGCTGACAATCTGAAAGCGCACCGTATGTGGTAGTTACATTGGATACGCTTCCGTCTGCGAAATATTTTGCATAGGAAATCTGTTCTGATGTCTGATCAAGATGACCGCTAGCTTTCAGCACAGTCCATAGTATATAACCCTCATTGAAATTAGTGGGGATTAAAATAGGCGTTCCCGCACTATATTCATCATCGGGAGAATATGATGTAAGTGGAATCGTAATGGTTCCGATTTCTGAAAAATTGCTTTTGGATGTAAAACTTATATATACATTTCTTGGGTACGAACTATTGCTTCCACTAGTGTAATTGAATGCAGTGACGTAAGCGTCAGATGTTTCTGCAAGTCCACCGCTACTTCCTCCTCCACGGTTAATGTCCTGAATCGTGATACCAGTACAGCCGCCAGTAAATGTTTCGTCTCCTGCCTTTTTATTATAGCGTTGAAGATAAATAGAATTTGGATGAGCATCCCCATGATCCAAGGTTACGATATTTTGATTCTGATCAATCAATATATGCTGGTTCAAAGAATGACTGACATAGCCAAAATCTGCAGATATTGTGTCATTATCCAGATACCCAGCATCTGTGATTGTCATGTCATCCTCGCGCAGGGAAATTGTGAGATTAGCCTGATGACTAATATACATTAAATGACATGTATGAATATATAGCATCCCCCCGGATTCCGCGCAGCTCACTGCTCCAGGATTTGATTTGTCCACTCCGCCAAACGGCACTCCAGTATGCGTTTGTCCCCCATACAAGCTTGCCTGGTCAAGCTTGTTCCAAGTCTTGTCATATTTTATAATGCGGATAACCTCAGCGTTATCATCCGCAGAGGGGTTTTCAAATCCCAAGATAATAAAATTATAGATTTTGCCAGAGAAAAAGCCACCCCAGTAGGCACAAAGATCATTTTCCAGACTGAGGGAAGACATCAACTGAAAATCGCGTGAATATGTCTCTACAATAATTTGCCCATCTATATATTCTATGCGGCAAATATGCTCTCCATTCTGATAAAGATAAGATTTTGCAGTATCCGTCCATCCATAGTAGCTACCATTCAAAGTATGCTGATAAACATTTCCGTTTTTGTTGCAGCTCTCCGCTGGTACCAAAGAGTTCGTAGTTGGAACAATCGGAATACTACCCAAACTGCTGCAGCCAGCAAACACGCCTTCATCAATCCTGGCGTGAGACGGAATTGAAATATCCTTCAAACTATAGCACCAATAAAAGGCCCTTTCTCCTATTTTGTCAATGCTTCTCGGAAGATAAACCGATTCCAATTCATAACAGTGAGAGAAGGCTTCGCTGCCAATCTCAGTTGAATCATCCATAAATGTGACTTCTTTCAGTTTGGAGCAGTAAGCAAAGGCGGAACTTCCCGCTCCGGTTAAAGTAATTTGGGTCAATCCATCGCAGCGGTAAAACGCTTCATCCCCCACATTGATTCCGGTTCTTGAAGTACTGACAGAAGCAAGACTTTCACAACCAAAGAAAGCACATTTCCCAATATTTGTAACACTGTTTGGAAGGTTTACGCTGGAGAGATTTCCACAGTTATAAAATGCATAGGCGCCAATTTCAGTAACGGCGCCAGGGATGTGTATTTCACTCAGAACGGAACATCTCGCAAATGCATAGCCTCCAATCTCGGTAACGGTGTCGGGGATGTGAATTCCGGTTAAAGCGGAACATCCCTCAAATGTATAGTTCTTAATAGATGTGACACCATCAGGAACAACAAGCGGTCCCATAAGGCTGGAGCAATTTCGAAACGCAGCGTTTCCTATGTAAGTTACTCCGCTGGGAATAATGAGAGGACCCACAAGACTGGAGCAGTTTTCAAACGCATAGCCCTGGATAGATCCAAGGCTGGCGGGAAGGTGCAGACTGACTAGTCTGGAACAGTCCGCAAACGCCCAGAGCCCAATATCCGTAACGGGAATTCCCTCTATTTCATCTGGAATTTCAGCGGCGGTGACACTTTCATCACAACCAGTAATGATACCCGTTTCTTTGTCAAAATAGAGACAACCGCCTTCGACGGGATATATAGTTGCCGACGTATTTACCGTGCTCCGATTCTCCAGGGATTGATTTCTAAAAAGCTCTGGCTTCCCTGCCTCAGGAGCGGCAACGGTGTAAGGGGTATTAAAATCTGAGGCATCTTCCTGTAGAAGCGTTTTCGCCATTTGATCGTCTAACCCGCCTATTTCTTCTGCACGAGCCGGAACAACTGTCCACATTAACAAACAAAAGCTCAGAAATACTGCACAAATACGGGTCTTCATCATAATACTCGTCTCCTTTGTTCCGGTATTTTCCTTATTATACAGCGTGGATCTGTTTGTTTCAAGGGTTATCCTGCACACAGAGGAGCAAACTGTTTCATAGAAAAGTTGAAAACTGACAGATCGTGTGATATATTTTTAAAAAGGACTGATCATTTTACAGCGGCTACGTGATTTGAACATTGGGAGGAAGAGATCATGAAAAAAAGCATTCTGACGATCATCTTAGTTCTCTGCATGGTTTTGTCATCGCCTCTGACATCTGGCATGGCGGTAACGGAAGAGGTGAGCATTCTCAATTCTGGTACCTGCGGAGAGAAACTGATATGGGCCCTTGACAGCTCAGGAATACTGACGATCTCCGGAACAGGAGAGATGAATAATTATCACCACTTTAGTGGTAATAGTAGCCCATGGTATAATCAACGGGCAAATATTACTTCTGTTGTAATCATGCCTGGGGTGACAAGTATTGGAGAAGAGGCATTTCATAATTGTTATAGACTCGCAAATGTGACAATTTCTGATAGCGTAACCAGTATTGGAGATGGAGCATTCTTAGCTTGTGCAGGATTAGTTAATTTTTATGTAGATGCCCAAAATTCATACTATACCGCTGTAGAGGGAATTTTGTTAAATAAAGATAGAACAATATTGATTTGTTACCCTGCGGGGAAAAGCAATGCATGTTATAATATTTTAGATAACGTAACCCGTATTGAAGATTTCGCATTTTACGGTTGCCTAAAATTGAAGAGTATATCCATTCCTGAAAGTGTACTCTGTATTGGAGGGAGTGCTTTTAGTCAGAGTGGTTTAACGAGTGTATTGATTCCTAGTAGCGTAAACGATATTGGGGAAACGGCGTTCTGGAACTGCAAAGACTTGACAAAAGTATTAATCTCCAATGGTGTACAGCGCATTGGAGAGTCTGCATTTAGATTTTGCGGTAATTTGACAAACATAACAATTCCTAGCAGTGTTACAAGTATAGGAGATGGTGCACTTGGTGCGTGTTCAAAACTATCTGAGATTACAATAGACCCCGATAATTTGTGCTATACCTCTATAGATGGAGTGTTGTTTAACAAAAGAAAAACCTCATTACTTTGTTTTCCAGCAGGGAAACAATGTACCTATTACAACATTCCGGCCAGTGTAAGCAATATTGGAGACGGTGCTTTCTGGAACTGCAATTGCTTAGAGAGCGTGGCAGTTCCTGATACTGTAATCGAAATAGGCCCAAATGTGTTTTGGAATTGTGAAAGTCTAACAAATATATATTATGGCGGCACAACGGAGCAATGGGAGAATATTTCAATTAAATTACCAAACGATTTACTCCTATCTACAACCATTCATTTTAATAACAAAGGGGCAGAGAGCTACCGCATTCAAATTTACGCCAACAAGCCCATGACTGCGCTTCGGCCCGGCGACTACATCGACTTCCGCTGCACCCTTTATGATGGAAGTAATCAGGAAATTAACTGGACAAACCCTTCCGTAGTGGTAGACACCCCCGATATCCTACAAATTTCCGGATACTATAACGAAGGCAGTAACTGCTATTTTACAGTTAAGGGTGAAGAGGAAGGCACTTGTACATTTACTGTCACTGACTCCGCAACGGGTGTTTATGGAAAGTTTTCCCTGAGCTTTGGCAATGGAATTGTCTCCGCCGACAGTTATCGCCTGGATCGGGTTCCAAGCTTTCAAGTGGACGAATCCGCCTGGCTTTTTGGTGAGAAATATACGCAAACAAACTTTTATGATGTCAGCGGGTTATTTGTCAATGGATTTTCCTATAGCTATGACGAGGAAGCAGAAGAATACGATATTTCTTTCAACGCGTATAATCGTTCTTACTATTATGGTGCCGTTGATATTTATGATGCATCCGGACGCTGGATCTCCACGAAGAAAATCGACAAGGCAGGCAGTGCGCACAGTATACAGGACGCATTCAAAGATGGGTGGAATTTAATTGCCGATCTTGCAGTTGAGAAAAAAGGTTTGAGCTATACATTAAACTCCTCCACAAAGGAAACGCCCATTCGCTTTTCTGTCCCTGCGGGCGGATATTTTACGATTTCCAACAATCTTGCGGAGTCGCCAGGTACATACATGTATAATATGATTGACTATATTCTGCTTGGATTTAACGCAGCGCTGGATGCCGGATTAGATGTTGTGAAGGGTGATATAAAAGTATCAAAAATTCAGGATTTAGTGATTAAAAAATTTGAAGATAAAGCGTTGTCTTTATCCATGATTGGCGACAGCCTAACAGACGAGCTAAAGTCCTATGGGGTAAATGCCGCTGCGGCCGCTGGGCAGTACAGTCTTAGTGAATTTGCCTCTGTATCAGCCTGCAGTTTTGAGGAATTGCTGGAAGCCTGTGATATTGATATTGAGAAGATTGTCAAGGTGGAGCTGAATCTTGCTGAAGGAGTGTTTACAAAACTTTCCGGCCCTGTTGGCGCATATTTAAGTGCTATGTTTTCAGGAGCGAAATATCTTGATATTATCACGCAGACAATAGGACTTTCTACCAGCACCGATAATCCATATATTGTTATTTATGCAATGGAGGCAGGGGATTCTCCTGTAGCAACATCTGTAAATGGTGTGACTGTTGAGGCGGATAAAGGTGTCATTGATGACGAATCACTTTTGCAGGTTTTTAAAATCCGTTTTGACGGTAACGTACCGGAAGCAGATAGTAGTCCTGTTCCAGACGGACAGTACCAGACCTACAACATACGCTTTGTAAAGAACGGTGTAGAGGTTCAGCCTAATGGGGAAGTAACGGTCAAGATATCCATTCCTGACGGTTATAAAAACGAAAGCTGTATTGTTCTGCGGCAAGAGGAGGCTGGAAGTTGGACGCAGCTAAACGCAGTGATTGAGGGAAACGTGATTTCCTTTAAAACCACTCACTTCAGTATATATGCAATAGCTGACCTGAGTTGCCCAGCTTCTTCCATCACATTGAATGAACCCGAGCTTTCCCTGACTGCGGGAGCCTCGCACTATCTGAGTTATAACTTGACCCCACAGGATGCCAGCAAAGCGAGTTTGATATGGACGAGTAGCAATCCTCTGGTTGCCTATGTGAATCAGCAAGGACGAGTCAGTGGTGCGTCTGCTGGCACCGCAGTAATTACGGTTACCACACCAGATGGATACTCTGATGTTTGTAATGTAACTGTAGAAGGCACTGCTATATCCGTGGAACAGTGGACACCCGGAGGAAGCTCTGTAAAACTAGCAGATCCAGGGCGAATTTTACAATTATCTCCCCAGATTCTTGCGGTTCGCTATAAAAATGGACGTATGATGCAGGCCTCCTTTGGTGCAATCATTTCAGATAGTAATGTTGTATTCCCTCATAGTTTAGCATCTGGAGATAAAACCTTTTTCTTAGATTCCGAGGCTTTTATCCCCTTGGTGAAGCCTGCTATTTTAGTCGAATAGGACTCAACGTAGCACAAATGCAAGCATCGTCGTTCGGATAATGGATTTTCTGTTATGGCCATTATCCAATGAATGTATCCGTGTGCTCTATAAGTCGAACAGCCTGCACAAGTCAGTGTCGCTAACATAATTTCTCTTAGCAGAAAAAACGCTTGGTTTTAAGGCGAAATTTTAAATTGAATTGTAAGCGCAGGTCGTTTGTAGTAATATCTTTGACAAGATAGTCCGCCTCAATCAGAATTTGATAGTCCAGGCCGTCGATGCTCTGGAGGGTGTGATGATGGCCCACCAGCCAGGCGATCCGGTCCACGGCGTCTTGAGAGAGGCCAGTATCTGCCAAGAAGCTCCTGACCAGGGCGGGGCCTTCCTGCTCCTGATACTTTCCATTAGTGTTTCCGTATTTCTCCCGGCAGAGGGGACAGGCGATATCGTGGACGATGGCGGCAATCTCCAGAATTGTTTGCGTAGGGCGGTCCAGTCCCTCGCACTCGCCTATGGTTTTGGCGAAGGCGTAGACCTTCATAAAATGGTTGATGTCATGCCGGTTTCCATTGGAGTACGATACCATCTTCCGGGCAATTTCCGCAGCCGTCATTGCAAGCACTCTCCCTGAACTTTTTGACCATTATATCCCTTTTGACTGCTGGAGGCAAGCGTTTCCCTTTTGACTGCCTCGTAAAGCAACTCATAGACCTGATCCAGCAGGTACGGTCCCCGTTTAGCGTCCTCCGCCCTGGCAATTCCGGCATTGACGCTTCTGGCAATTTGATTGATGTTTACCCCAATTTTATGGATCTCCCAACGCAGGTCCTTGATCTCCTGGGAGGGCTTTACCGGGAGCGGCGTTCCCTCCATGAGGCGGACGAGATAGGCCCGCTTGCTAAGGCCGCAGGCTTTGGCCTGTTCCGTCAACAGCCGGTACTGCTTCTGGGTCAGTTCTATGTGCAGGTGATGTTTTTTCGCTTGTTCAGCGATATGATTACCTCCTTTTGGGAACATAGGAAAAGCCGCTGCGGCTGCAGCGGCTTTGTCAGTATTCCTTTTCAGCGGGCAACGATACCCGTCTTGATGGGAAATTGCGGGTCCTGCTTTGTCAGCGCAAGCAAACGGCAGGCAGCGCCCTCCGGGTGGTTCCTGCCAGCCTCCCACGCCTCTATGGTCTTGACGCTGACACCCATGTACTGTGCGAAAACCGCCTGGGTAAACCCTGTGCTCTTTCGAATTCCCTTGATCTCTGCGGCATCATAGCGGTCCACCGGCGTCACAGACAGCTTTGTGGTTCTGGCCTCCAGTGTGCCCTGCTCATAAGCAATGGCCTCCTCCAATCCCGTTTTGATCTTATCAAAGACGCTCATTGCGATCCCTCCTCCGGCTTTCTATCCAGCTCATTTTCGAGAATTTCCACCAGCTTCTTCAGCTCGTTTCTCTCCGCCTTTGTCAGGTTATCCTTTTCATTCTTAGGATATGCGGTCAGCAGGTACAGTTTCTCACGAATTTCAAAATCCACATAAATGACCCGCACGCTACCGCTCTTGCCGCGGTTCTCAAAGGCAAACCGCATTTTCCGAACACCGCCGGTACCCTGCATGATGCGTCCCACCTGCGGATTGGCCAGCAGTTCCTCCTGGAGTCTCCGCAGATCCGTATCTGTCAGACCAAGGGACTTCCAATCGCTGCGGAAGAAAGGCAGCTCCACAAAAATCCTTGTCAACCCTATCACCACCTGCCGTTATTATACCCTATTTAATAGGGGCTGTCAAACACTTTCTGCCCGCAGGCGGCATAGGGGACAGGGGGATGTTCCCCCTGCAAGCGCGCAAAATGTACATTTGCGCTATGCTTGCGCCGACACCGCCCAGGGGGCGGTGTCGGCCTCG
>OFFK01002699.1_pt1 | contig 10500 bp, 10 predicted proteins | sample 1521361 | NCBI WGS metagenome assembly OFFK01 (sample SAMEA3504096, study PRJEB24116) | mouse gut metagenome | biome: mouse gut; feature: mouse-associated habitat; material: faeces | place: Denmark | collected 2011
CGCACCGCCGAACATGGACGCCGCACCCCCGCCGCCCTGGGAAAAACCGGTGAGGACCCGGGCTGCCATCATCATCTCAATGCCCATGCTGCTGCCGGTCTGTGCAACGGAAAGGCCCAGTGCGGCCAGGTAGCTGTCACATTTTTGGGCAATCTTCAGCAGCGCCAGCGCACAGAACAGCCAAAGGAAGATACTGCCCTGCCCACTGGTCAGCGCACCGCCGTTGGCGATAAACTGACCCACGGAGGAGTCGAAGGCCCGCAGGAACCAGACGTTGAGAACCAGCAGCAGCAACTGGGAGCCCACCATCCGGCACCAGGACTGGAAGACCCGTGAGGTCGCCTTGGACGCGCCCATAGCGTAGGCCAGCGGCGATGTATAGCAGAGGACGCCCACCAGCACATACCGCTCCACCGTTTCCAGCAGGAGCTTGAAGTAGTTCCAGGCCAGGGCGATCATCAGGATAATCAGCAGAATCAGGCCCACAACGGTGGCTACCGATACGATGGTGGTCAGTCCATTGCTCAGTACCTGCTGGATACCGGCAAACGTAAAATTGCTCGGTGCCATGGACGTATCCATCAGAGCGGTGTAGGGTGCGCGGGCAATATTCAGCAGCAGGCTGAAAATGGGTTTCGCATAACTGATCAGGATGGCGAAAATCCCGCCCCGGGCCAAAAGATGCAGGGGATTCTCCGCCTCGGTGAGCGGCCCGCCAAAAGCCCGGAACAACTGCCAAGCCACGACCAGAAACAGCAGTGCCCAAGCCATGTACTGGACCACTGTGTAGGCGCTGACGGCAAAGGGGAAATACTCCTCCATCGCCGTCATATCTGTGCCCAGCGCCTCCAGGAATAGGCCGGAGATGGCGTCCATGATCTGGGTCATGATGCTGGCCACCCAATTTGCTGCGCCTTCAAAAATCCAATCTAACATTGAATATCACCTCATGGTCTGAGGGCGGCAGCTTTACAGCCGCCGCCCCCCGAGCGTGCGTGTTTTGGAACATCAATAGCCCGTTCTGGGCAGGGTGGGTGTGGGGCCGCCCCGGTAGACGATGGTTACCCACCGGTCATTGGCCATGATCCACTGGCCCTGCCATGTACCGCCCACATCGGTCTTGTTGGCAAACCGGTACTCGTGGGTGACGCTGGAGAGCACATTGCAATAGATATACGGGGTCTGCATCTGCTTGAAGCCCGCAGGCACCCGGCCGAAAAGGAACATCACCTCGGTGACATACTCGTTGCTGGCCAGCCCCAAAGCGGCAGGCGAGGCATCTAGGGTATAGCTGCGCTGGGTGTCCAGGTTGTCCGCCAGTGTGCGGTATTCCCCGTTGACGTTGGTGCGGAAAACGGCCTTATAGGTGAGCTTGGCCGACCAGGTACCGGTGATGATCTTGTCCAGCCGAACCGCATCTGTGGGCAGTGTGTCGCGCCAGAAGAAGTTGTCCAAGGACACCGTGGAGTTGTTGCCAATCTCCTTGAACGTGTACCGGATGGACTGACCGGGAACCACCTGGGTATAGCCGCTCTTTCGCACAGACACATGGGTGTAGACGCTCTTGTTCAGGACCTCGATCTGCACGATTTGGCCTTCATGCTCCAGGTAGACGGTAACAGCTTCGCTGGCGGGACTGTAGTAGGCGGGGCTGGTGACCTCTTTCAGGGTATAGCGGCCCAAGGGAAGCTGTTTCGATACCGCCAGTCCCCGGCTGTCGCTCTTGATGGTGTCCACCAGCCGGTTTGCCTTATCATAGATCTCAAAAACCGCGCCCTCCAGAGGAGTACCGGCAGGGAATCCATTGATGGCGTTGTCATCCGCAGACTTTTTCCAGACCTGAATTTGACCAGTGATGGCAGTGTTCTTCCAGGTGATGGTGGTACAGCCGCCATATTCCACATAGATGGTCTTGGGCTGAGTATCCAGGATATAGCCATCCGCACATTCGATCTCACGAATGGTGTACCTGCCGTCCGCTAGCTCCTTGTCGATATAGACATACCCCTCATTATCGCTCTCGTAAGTGCCCACGGGGTTGCCCTTGGCATCGGAGAGAAGGAATTTGACTCCATAAATCCCCTTACCAGTCACACTGTCGATCTTGTGGATCAGGGCACTGCCGCTCTGCCGGTTGGTAATCTCCAGGGTGGCGGTGCCGCCGTCCTTCACCTCGATTTGGTAGGGCGTATCATCTAATTTATAGCCCTTGGCGGCTTTGAGTTCCACCACCTGATACCATCCCTTCTCGGCCTGGGGCAGACTGATGACGCCCCTGGCATCAGTGGTGTAGGTACCGATGATCTCCCCGTTCAGCTTACGGACTTCAAACTCAACGCCCTTGATACGCGCTCCAGTCTCCTCGTCCTTCTTGATGATGGTGAGGCCCCCGACCTTGGTGTTATATACCGTAATGGTCTGCGTGTCGGCGGCGTTGACGCGCACGGTCTGTGTCTTAGTGCCCTCGTCCATCACATAACCGGGCAAGGGCTTGGTTTCTGTGATGACCAACGTACCCACCACACCGGAAATGCGGATCTCCCCGTTAGCATCAGTTTTGTATAGGCCCTTGCTGGACAGATGGCCGTAGTCGTCGTCCAAATAGCTGCCATCCGAATAGGTGATTTGGAACTCCACCCCTGCCAGTGGCTCATTCGTCTGCTTGTCCAACTTTCGGATCACGATGGTTCCCTGCTTTTCATTGAAGAAACGCAGGGTCTGTGCGTCCCCGACCTCGATCTTAATGGATTTGGGCGTGGTGTCGAGAACGAACCCCTCCAATGTCCTGATCTCCTTGGCAATAATGGTAATGCCAGGCTCCAAGCCCTCAATCACAATGCGGCCATTTTCATCGGTCACAAACTCGCCATTGGAACTGCCTACCACCTGGCCGTTGGATTCCGTGACCAGGAAGGTTACGCCTTTCAGCGGAGTGGTGGTCCCAGTGATGTACTTCTCAATAACAAGGCGGGTCTTAGGATCGTTTTCAAAGACCAGATCATTGCTGCCGCCAACACCGGTTCCGTCATTGTTGCCGCCGACCGTTCCGGCGCCGCCAGTGCTCAGCGTATTGCTGCCGTTCTTAATGATGATGGTTTGGGGCGTAGTATTAAGGACGTAGCCACTGGGAACCTTGCTTTCAGACACGACTACGGTACTGCCGGGAACGAGTCCGGATACAGTCACAGTGCCATCCGTTCCTGTGGTATAGCGGCCCAGAATATTTCCGTTCCCGTCCTTCACGGTAAATTCCGTATTGGGGACTGGCTTTCCGGTCACAGAATCCAGTTTTTTCAGCGTCAAACTGCACAGAGGCTCATTGAGGAAAACGAGGGTCTGCGTATCCTCTGGATTGACCGTGACGGTCTGGGTCTGGGTACTCTGGTCAATAACATAGCCAGGAGCTGCCTTGACCTCCTTTGCGACGATGGTACCCGTCACACCGGAGATACGGATTTCTCCTTTATCGTTCGTAGTGTAGAGACCATTGCTGCTCAGGTGGCCGTTGTCATTATCTACAAAACCACCATTGGCGTAGGTGAGCTGGAACTGTGCCCCGGCGATCAGAGCACCGGATACGCTGTCCTTTTTCTGGATGACCAAAGTACCGGCGCGCTTGTTCCAAAACGTAAGCTGCTGCACCTGGCCGGCTTTTATGAGAATGTCCTGAGGGGTTCCGTCCGTGACACATAGTTAAAGATACCAATTAAAGCCGCCCTACATCTCCTTGCTGATACTTATTTCTTGTGATATTGTGAAAAATCTGCAACTTTTTGCGCACTTTTCAAAATACCATAAATGCAAAAAAATAGGGAACCGGCCATAAAGACCAGTTCCCTAACTTTGATACCATGCCGTAGCGCATGGGCAAGCGGCGTTACGCCTCATTTAGGATCGATTCGATCCATACGCTCGTCATACACATTCTCAATGTGCTTGATGGCGTGTACCGCCCGGTTGTTCTGATATTCCGGGTGATCCTTACAATACTGCTCATAGCACTTGATATTGTAAAGGATTTCGTTGAAGTCCTCATCGGTATGCTGAATACCTCTCCGCAGCTCCATATTGAAGCGCAAAATGTAGGTACGGTGTAGATCGGCATTGCGTTCATCGTCAACACGAATATGCTCGTCAAGCAGTCGCCGTGTCTCCGCCTGTGCCTCTTCCATCTTGTCCAGTTTTTCAATGACCGCTCCATTGAGCGCCTTGCCAAGCGCCCGCCCGATTGCAGCGAACACCTTCCTGATAGCTGACCATGGGTTGATTTTGAGTGGAGCAATCTGCACCAGCGTCATAAATACAACGAGGCAACCACCACCTACCATAATCTCTTGCAGATTCATTACTCCACACCTTCCTCTGTCTTGTCTCCGTTGACCACCTTGCTCATAGCGCACAGGTCATCAATCAGTTGTCCGATCTCAGTCATGTTGACATTGTACTTGACCGCCTCAGCAGAAACCTGAACCATTGCCATAACCCACTGTTTACGGTCTGCTCCGTTGCTGAACATATCCTCAGCCTGTGCCATATACTCAGACACCATCTTCACGACCTGCGGCCAGTTCCGTTCCTTGATGGCCTCCTTCACATACTTCACCAGACTAATCACCAGAGCGATGATAGCCGCAATGCCAGTCAGGTTAGAAAGAATCAATTTTGCCCATTCCATAAAAACACGCTCCTTCTGTGTTAAATCGCCGGACTATCTGGATCACAGTCCGCATTTTGCTGGAATCCCTTCGCCTGCGCTGAGGCGAAGGTAATTCCGTCACCATTTCCGCTTATGTTTTCCGCCTTGCTCTTGTCCACCACTTTTCCGATCACAATGCCTACCGCTGTACCGATTGGTGTAAACACCACCGTCCAGCAGGCCAACGCGCCGGCGTATTGGTACTTGATACTCAAAACGGCAAGCAAAAAGCCGCCGATCAATCCGGCGACCAGGAATAGCAGAAGATAAATTGCAAGGCAGTTCGTAAATCCAATCCCAGGCTTTTTCTTGCGCCGCCTGGTCTTCTTTTTACGTTCTACCTTGATAGTCATATTGTCACGCCTTTCCCATCATTTGAGCAAAGCGGAAGAACAGTGCCGCAGCTTGCTCACGAGTCAGTGTATCAGCCCACATATAATTAGGCTGACCGTCTGGCAACGTACCACCACCAGCAATCAGGCCGATACTCGTCGCCCAATCACGAGCCTCCTTACTCCATGAGCCGCAGTCATTGTCCTGCAGTTCCTTACGCTGTTCTGCCATTACTTGCTTGCAGATCTCTTTCACTTGAAGTTCAGTCATATCGTCTTCCTCCTCACTGGTAGCGCCGCTCAGCAGAGCAGCTACGTCATTTCTTGCAGTTTCCATTGACTTGCCAAATTTCGGGAACCAATGTAGCACATCTCCATGATTGGAACCGAGTCCAAGCGTACAACTATCAGCATGGCACAGAATGGCAGGCACAGTAGCCCCGTTGACTTTAACTGTCCCATGCGGGTCGATATTGTAGAGCTTGCAAAGATAGGCTGTAATTTCACACGCTTCTTTGTAGACCTTGGCAAAGTAATCGGGATCAGAAAGACCATCCTCACAAATCTCAAACTGAATCCAGCCCGTGTTACAGGAACCTTTCTTCCCAGAACCACATCCCCAAGGGCGATAATCCCATGGCATCGTCTGCACAGCAGCAACAGATCCATCTGCCAGCTTACCGATCCAGCAGTTCAGTCCGGCTTGGTGCTCAACATGATTCCAGTCGTTGTGATTCTGATTCACGCCAAGCAACGCCAGAAGGTTCGCCTTGTTGGGATCATTGTCACTGGGTTGCACATACCGTTTCAGCCAAGGGTTGTTCGCTCCGGTGCTATGCCACAGGATTCCTTTGACTGCCATTGTTCGGGTACCCCTGTAGCAAGTGCTTTGCGTCTGCATACACACCAAGGGTTTATTACTTTCGGTGTACTTCATAGAGCCTCCTCCTTTCTGAGCTGTTGTAGCAAATTGGTCATAATACCTTTGCCCATACTCAGCCCGCTTCTCTTGGACGCCAACACTCTGATTTGCTGGCTTCTCATAGTTCAGCAATACAGCATTGGACGCCTCTAACACAGATGTTGCCGATCTCAAAACAGCCAAAACACTTGGATAGCTTTCTGACAACTCCTTCCAAAGGAAGTCCAGCTGCATAAGCAGGTCGCCAATAGATTTGCCAACCGCGCTGGCAAAGTCCAGCAGCGCCTGCTTTCTGCTCCAATACGTCCATTGGGCAATACCGAACCCAGCCTTGTCCCACACGAAATTTTTGTATGTACCGTTATCCACGGCGATAACATAGGCGTTGTCATTCATGCCAAGAACGCTTTCATAGCTGTTTTGCAAATTGCGGGGATTTAGGCCACTTTCGGCAAACAGGTTGCCCATCAGCCCAGCGATCCCATATTCATTCAGTCCTTTTGCTTTGAGGTAGTCATGAATCGTCAGTTCGTTCATATCTCTCCTTCTTACAGATCAGAAAGTCCTGCCTGCTTCTGACCGACAATCTCACCGTCAGCGAAATACTTTCCGATCTCCTCCTCATCGTCGATGTCTTTGTAGATATCAACCATCTCCAAGCTCTCCCAGCCGATAATCGTTTTGATCACTGAGTCAGGCAAATTGGCCTTAGCGAGCGATGTGGTGAAGAAGTGTCGTAGACTATGCCAATAGATGGGGATTCCCAAAATATTGGAGAACGTCTCTGCCCAGCTGTTCAGTGTAGAAATTGGAAGCGGCTGTGTGGGATCTCCCTTGTCAGGGAATAGCCATTCGCTTTCAATTCCAAGTTCCTGCCGTTTCTGCATCCATAGATCCAAATACGGTTTGAACGGCTTAGAGAGCACATAGCACGTCAGCATCTTTCCGTTGACGCCATGGCCTTTGGTTCTGACTTTCTCAGGCGTTTTGTAAAGTGAGCCATAAATGATGTTCCCGTCATCGAAATATGACACCTTGAAACGCACCAGCTCAGACTTACGCCGACCTGAATACCGTGCCAAAGCAAAGCAACAGGCTTTCTCATGCTGACCGCGCTCTACCAGGTAATCCAACAGCGTGTCAGCCTGTTCGTCAGACAGCACGGTCTTCTCTCTGGTAGGCTCATTGACCGGGTTCTCAATCTTCCGAATGATTGACCGGAAGTTGGGCAGTTCGTCATCCAGAATCGCCTCAATGTAGTTACTCATAGAAGAAAGTGTGCTCTTCAGCCGGCGCACACGAGCGGGAGAGTTCTCGTTGTTCCTCAGCAGCCAGTTCTGATAGGACACGATATCCCGCTTGCTAACCTCTGGGAAATATTTGTTGTCTGCATTTTGAAGCACCCACACAAAGAAGATGTACAGGTCGCTGGTGTAGGCTTTAACAGTAGACTCCGCCTTGCCAACAGAACGTAGATACTCTAAGAAGTCATTCATCAGCCGAATGTTCTTTGGGTTGATCTGTGCGATCAGCTCAGGCGAAGTGATTTTGTTTTGCTTCGTCTTTCGTCCCATAACTCTCACCTCCTCAATAGAAAAGAGCCGCACCTTTTTCAGGTACGGCTCTCAAAAATGGTTAGCAAATCAGAGTTTCATTCTGTTATGTATAATGGGGCCTCTCTCCGCCCTCTACCGCATACCTCATCCAGTCCAGCATGACAATCCCAACGATTGACAAAAAGAACCATAGAAACGCAAACTCAGGGCAGATTTGCCCCATGACATTCCCCGGCAGATGGGAGTAATCCCACACGCCCAGATTGAGCCATACATTCAAAATGACTCCTGCAACGAACTCAACCGCCGTAATTGCAACGGCACAGATACACGCCTGCCCGACCAGCGGTATTCCCCAAGGCAACTCTGCCCCAAACCTTTCCAAAGGAACAGCCAGAATAATCGCCAGCAGGAACATTGTCCAGCTGATTGATTCTGGTCTGCCTTGAGAGGTTTTCCAAATGACTTCTCCAAAGAAATACACGCCGCCAATCCACATCCAGAGCAGAACAGACAGTACCCATTTCCCTATTTGTTTCCGCTCCATGCGCTACTCCTCCTTTAACTGTTCAGCCGCGCCACGATAGCGTTCATCTGAGTTTGAGCAACGCTCAGCTTATCCGCTACCTCAGAAGCATAAGGATCAGGGAGCGTCATGCCATACTGCACCGCCGCAATCTGCTCCACATCGCTTAAACTTTGCACATACGCCTTTAGCGCATTGTGGTAGGTGGTCTGAGTAGTGATTACCGTCTGAGCGGCAATATAGATCTGGGCAATCTCCTGAGCGTTGTAGATACGGCACACGCCGCCATCAGCCTGATAGGGAAACTCGGTACCACCCAGCTCCACCACACGGAATAGGTTGGCGATATTGCTCTGATCTTCAATACTTAGATTGAAATGCACTGTACCGTCAGCCATTTCCAAGTCAATACCGGACACAATGACAGCATTGCAAGCCGCCGAAATCTCTGTAATCTTTGCCGCACGAATAATTTCTGCGGACTGATCAGAACCAATGATTTCAATAGCATCTTCAATAGTGATCCATCCTTTGACAATGGCGTTCAGTACACCCTTGCTGGTAATCGTCTTGTCGTGATACAGCTGCGCAATGTAATTCTTATCCATAACTCAACCCTCCAAAATGTTCACGATCAACCCGTCAATCGCCCGCTTCTGCTCCGCTGCAAGGATGCCACCGTCGATCTTCACAATCATTACGGTTGCAACCGCACCTGGAAGCTCCTCCCTACCAAGGATGTGATACGGTGTGCTCTGAATAGCGATACCCTGTGCTTTATCCTCGGTAACGGGCACATAGCAGTCATTTGTGTGCATACGGATAAAGACAGGGTCATCCACGTATGCCATTACCGTGTTATCTTTGATAACCTGATACATAACACCCACTTCCTTTCTCAAATCGTGATGAGTTCCTTGATATGCTGCAAATCCTCAATAGGAGCAGCATAGAACTCGCAGTTCCAAAACCAGAAATCCTCATGCTCGGTCATGCGGTACTTTTGGCAAAGTTCATCTTTCCACACCTTATTCCACCTATCCTGATAATTCTTATTTCTCTTGACCAATGTAAAGATGATTTCAGTGGTTAGTTTTCCACGCTCTTCTCCCCGTCCATCATCATTCTGGGCAAAATGATCCAGCCCGTTTTGACTGTTCACTGCACACATAGGCTTTCCGTTCCACAGCAAACAACCGTCCTGTGCTTCCAAGTGTGTTCCATAGGGAATATTCACATTGCCGCTGATACCCATGAATCGCGCCCGCTTTTTTGCAACATAATTTTTGTAGTTCACAGAAAATTCCTCCAAACATAACAAAACGTCTGAGGCGTATGCTTCAGACGTTCGTTGATTTCAGATATTTAGGCTGTCTGTTTGAGCTGTTTCTGTTGCTCTTGCTGCCTGTATTTGTTGAACAAAGCATAGTGCAGCCTCCGCAGCCGAAGAAGCCGCCCATGGTCGTTGTAGTTTCGATAATATGCTGTCTGGCACTCCATAAACTGGTCAATATCGGCAAGTGTACGCTTACCCTCCAAAAATTCACGATGGAACAATTTTAGCTTACGTCTGGCGCTCTTCATTCCATCCCGATTGCCATTCATCTTGATTTTACCTGTCTCCGTCAAAGTGAACCTTGCCTTACAGAAACGAAAACCCTTAGAACTGGAAAACGGGACGATTTTACATTTACGTCGATTGACACGAATACCATAGGATTCCATCATTGCCACGATACCACGAGCAATCTTTTTCAGCTCCTCAATATCAGGCAAAATGATATAGTAGTCATCCATGTAATGACCTGCACAATGTATACCCAACTGACACTTGATGTAGTTGTCAATGGCACTGGGAAGCGCCACCATTTCTTGTTGACTTGGTTCCACACCCAATGGCATACCACGACCAGGTGATGTAGCTGGTGCCGTCCTGACAATGTAATCCGCAAACACCTGAACTTCTGGGTTTAACATCACCTTGCTATGTCGTTGGTATATTAGCTGACGGTTAGCATTTGGGAAAAACTTTTTCAAGTCCATAAGAAATACTGCGCCCTCACGCCCATACCGCCGATAGTGCCATGCAAGCTGTTCTTTGAGCCGACGAAATTGCCAATGCAGTCCTTTATTCTTTTGGCTGGCCGCATTGTCGATAATCATACTCGGCTCATATAAAGGAATGAGGATTTTGTTACATTCCACTTTTTGAACCTGCCGATCAACAATATGCGGAGCATCAATAGGACGCACTTTCCCTCGTTCATGAAGCATAAAATGAGAACAAGGTTGTGGCTTCCATGTTCCGTTCACCACCATCTGACGCCTCTTAGCAGTTCCCGAAAGCAGATGTAACTCAAAGTTCTGAGTGCTCTGTTTCCAACGAACGCCCTTACAGCACTCTTTGCCGTAAAAGAACATATCGTGGAAATTGTAGATCTCGTTGAGCGATCCTATTGCATCGCTCC
>OFFK01002701.1_pt1 | contig 10494 bp, 11 predicted proteins | sample 1521361 | NCBI WGS metagenome assembly OFFK01 (sample SAMEA3504096, study PRJEB24116) | mouse gut metagenome | biome: mouse gut; feature: mouse-associated habitat; material: faeces | place: Denmark | collected 2011
TCTGGGCATTTTTTCTATGACAAATAAAACATAAAATATTTTATTTATGGCTATATTATTGAGTAAGATATGGGCCACTAGCTCAGGTGGTAGAGCACTTGACTTTTAATCAAGTTGTCCCGGGTTCGAGTCCCGGGTGGCTCATTTTACAAAAGCACTGGAAAGAGTTGAAAGCAACCTTTGTCCGGTGTTTTTATTTTGCAGAAAATAAATAAATACTAAGTTTTTATTGATTTTTCATCTACTTTATAGTATTTTGATAAGGGAATTTTTATATGAGGAAGAGGATTATGAAAAAGTATATTATTTTATTTGTGGCATGCGGTATGCTGCTTTGCTTTGCGGCAGGCTGCGCCGAGGTGCAGGAGACCGGTTTGATGGTCTGGAACGGCACGGAAGAGGAAGGGGATTTTGAACTTCAGGAGAATCAAAGCCTACTGTATACTGAGGAGGGATATTTTGTAGCGGAGGGAAGGCTCTGCGGGATGGAAAAAAGCGGTTTTTTTGTGGAAACAGAAGACGGGCAGAAGCTTGGGTTTAAAATTTCACCAGAAACAATTATCTATACCGGAGAAAATAGTGAAATGCTGGAAGGACAGGCTGTCAAGGTGGTATTTGACGGTGAAGTAACCGGAGAAAGCATGGAAAATGTAACGGTTATAGCGATTACCGCATTGGAAGAATAAAACTGAATATTTTATTAATGTTTTAATAAGAATAACTCAAAGTGAGTGTAACATACACAAATAATTTTTATATTATGATATAATGTACGCGGTGCCATTGCAGATTGGCAAAAAAATATTTTTTAAGGATGGTATTATGAGCGATAAATCTGAAAAGTATAAGGCGCATGTGGAGAAGCTGAGAAAAAAATATGAACAGAGGCGGGAATTTTATCACCTGCTCCGGGAATATGCCTGGGATATTTTAATGTCAGATAATTTTCGCAGTACTAGGAATTATATCCAGCACGGCTCAATGCCGGTGCAGAGACATTGTCTTGACGTTGCGGCCCAGAGTATTGCAATCAGCAAATTTTTAGGGATTGAGTGCAATGAGAGGGAACTGATACGCGGCGCATTGCTGCATGATTATTTTTTATATGACTGGCACGATAAGACAAGAAAAGGTTATCAGAGGCTGCACGGATTTTATCACCCGGGAATCGCCCTTCGGAACGCCAGTAAGGAGTATCGCCTGACTAAGCGGGAAAGAGATATTATAAAGAAGCATATGTGGCCGCTGACGGTAGTGCCGCCGCTTTGCAGGGAAGCGTGGATTGTAACGACCGCGGATAAGTATTGCTCTTTGCTTGAGACGCTGCATTTGCGCAGAGGAAATGTATCCAATATAAAGAGAGCAAAATTAAGGACAGCGGGATGAATGACGGGCTGTTCGATAAACTGAAAGACTACAGTGAAAGCGATTTTTATCCTTTTCATATGCCGGGGCATAAAAGAAACTTTGAAAAAGGCGCTCTGGCGGGAGCTTACAGGTATGACATTACAGAAATAGACGGTTTTGATAATCTTCACCAGCCGGTGTCTCTTATTAAGGAGGCGCAGGAGCGCGCGGCCAGGCTGTATCGGTCCGAGGAAACTTATTTTTTAATAAATGGAAGTACAGCAGGGATTTTAAGCGCGATTTCAGCGGTTGCCGGTGAGGGACGTAATCTGATAATTGGCAGGAACTGTCATAAAGCCGTATATCATGCGGCTTTTTTAAATCGTATGAAGCTGCATTATGTGTATCCGGAAAAGACAGAAGGGTATGATATTGCGGGGCCGGTTTTAGCCGCCGGTATAGAAAAACAGATTAAAAAGATTTTGGGAAAAGAGGAATTTAAAGACAAAAGCGCGGGCGAAACCATCGCAGGCATTGTTATCACCTCTCCCACCTATGAGGGAATTAATTCAAATATAAAAGAAATATCAAAGCTGGCTCACAGCTACAAAATTCCGTTGATTGTGGACCAGGCACACGGTGCTCATTTCGGAATGCATCCCCAATATCCGCCTGACGCAGTTAAGGAGGGGGCGGATATTGTAATACACAGCGTTCACAAGACTTTGCCGGCGCCTACTCAGACGGCGCTGATACACAGAAACGGCAGCCTGACGGACGGGGAAGCATTGAAACGGTATCTTCGCATTTATCAGTCCAGCAGCCCTTCTTATCTGCTGATGGCGGGAATTGACGAGGCGATGCGTTTTGCGGAGGCGGAGGGCAGACAAAGGCTTGAAAAGCTGCTGGGTATGAAAGAGTTTTTTTTAAAGCAGGTGGAAAGCTGCCGGCATATTCGCGTATGCCCCGTAACCGAGCCGGGGAAACTGGTGATTTCCGTGGATGAAGCTTTTATGAGCGGGCAGATGCTTTATGATATTTTACGGGAAAAGTATCATTTGCAGATGGAAATGGCGGCGGGAAGCTATGTGGTCGCCATTCTGACGATGATGGACGAAAAAAGCGGTTTTGACAGGCTTTCCGAAGCACTGCTGGAAATTGATAAAGGGATGGAGGCGGACAAACGCCATGTATGCCGGTTTGACGTTCCGGCAAATCCCGTTGCAGCGATGGAGCTGTGGGAGGCATATACGCTGCCTTATGAGGAGAAAGCGCTTACGGGCGCGGCAGGAAAAACGGCCGCCGAATTTATCAATCTTTATCCGCCCGGGATTCCTTTGCTTGTTCCGGGGGAAATCATAGGCGAGGGGATGATAAGGGTAATTGAAGGATATATTATGAATGGCTATACGGTACAGGGAGTTTGTAATAATAAAATAAGAGTGGTAAAAACATCTTAGGAAAGGTATGGTTGGTTATGAGAAAGACAAAAATTATCTGCACAATTGGTCCGGCATGTGAGGCGGAGGAAAAACTGCGGGAGTTAATGCTTGCAGGAATGAATGTTGCCCGCTTTAATTTTTCCCATGGGACGCATGAAGAACATAAAATAAAATTTGAGAGAGTAAATAAAATAAGCAGTGAGCTGGGCTTACAGGTGGCCACTCTCCTGGATACCAAGGGGCCGGAAATCAGGTTAAGGGATATCGAGGGCGGAAAAACGGAACTTGTTTCCGGCCAGAAATTTACGCTGACGACGGAAGAAATTATCGGAAACAATGAAAAGGTTTCAATTACTTATACGAATCTGAAAGACGATATCAGCGTCGGAACCACAATTTTAATCGACGACGGCCTGATTGAAATGGTGGTGGACGCCATTGAAGAAAATGAAATTATATGTACCGTGGTAAACGGCGGGCCGATATCGAATCATAAGGGCGTCAATGTGCCCGGAGCGGTTTTGTCCATGCCGTATATCAGCGATGTTGATAAAAGCGATATTATGTTTGGCTGCGATATGGGATTTGATTTTCTGGCGGCTTCTTTTGTGAGATGCAGGGAAGATATTCTGGAAGTACGGAAAATTCTCGACGAGCAGCAAAGCACTATGAAGATTATTGCCAAAATCGAAAATATGCAGGGAATCCGTAACCTGGAGGAGATTCTTTCCGCCTCAGATGGTATAATGGTGGCAAGAGGAGATATGGGCGTGGAAATCCCCATGGAAGAAGTGCCCGTTATCCAAAAACGCATGATAAAGATGGCGGAAAAGATGGGAAAGCATGTTATTACGGCAACGCAGATGCTGGAATCCATGATGAGAAATCCCAGGCCGACCCGTGCGGAGGCAACCGACATTGCCAACGCCATTTATGACGGAACGACTGCTATTATGCTTTCAGGAGAGAGCGCTGCGGGACGCTATCCCACGGAGGCTGTCAAAACGATGTCCAGAATTGCGGAGCGTACGGAAGCAGATATCGACTACGACGGAAGAATGAAGAACAGGGCTTTTTCGGGAAACCCTGACGTGACGACGGCAATTTCCCATGCGACCTGTATGACGGCCATGGATTTGAAGGCGGCGGCAATTATAACCGTGACAATCTCCGGCTTTACGGCGGGAATGATTGCAAGATATAAACCGGGATGCCCGGTCATCGCGTGCAGCGTAAGTCCCAGGGTATGCAGGCAGTTAAGCCTTTTATGGGGCGTAACGCCTTTATGGATTGCCCGCGAAAGCGTGGCGGACGACTTATTTGAAGTTGCTATAGCCGCTGCGGAAAAAGCCGGATATATTAAAAAAGGCGATGTGGTGGTTCTGACTGCCGGAGTACCCCTTGGCGTGTCAGGAAATACCAATATGATTCGTGTGGTAGAGGTTTAATTATTGTGGGAAAAATGATATACTTAATGGGAAAGAGCGCGTCGGGAAAAAATGCCGTTTATACCCATTTACTGGAAAATGAAGTTCTTAATCTGAAAAAGGTGGTGCCTTATACCACCCGTCCCATACGGGCAGGGGAGGTAGAGGGGACGGAATATCATTTTACGGACGAAGAAGGCTACAGAAAGTTAGAGGATGCGGGCATGGTGATAGAGGCCCGCGTCTATCATACATATTACGGGCCGTGGTACTATTTTATGGTGGACGATGGCAGTATTGATTTGAGCCACAGCAGCTATCTGGTAATAGGGACGCTTGAGTCTTACCAAAAAACGGCAGGGTATTTCGGCAGGGATAAGGTGGTTCCCGTATTGCTGGAGCTGGACGACGGCGTGAGATTAAAACGCGCTCTTGAGCGGGAAATGAAAGAGGAGTCTCCCGGATATGAGGAATTGTGCAGACGCTTTCTGGCCGATTCCGTTGACTTTTCTCAGGAAAAAATAAAAGAAGCGGGCATAGACAGACGTTTTTTGAACAATAAGTTAGAGGACTGTTTGAAAGAAATAAAAGAGTATATTATTGATAAAATGCGGGAAGAAAGTTAGTCAGGTCGGTATTTTGGCGGAAAAGAGGTGGTCTGTATGGATATAAAAGTGAATCAGGCAATGCCGGTGACAACACCGGAAGCGCCGGCGCAGGTACATGAATCTGACGGAGCTTTTAAGTTTACGCTTGTGAGCCATATCGAGGAGCAGGAGCTGGCGGCAAGACTGGGCGTTTTAATGGAAGAAATCACCATGCAGGGCGACAGGCTGGCAAAAAAGCGTGATATCCGGGATATGAAAAAATACAGAGGCCTTGTAAAGGAGTTTATGAATGAAATTGTGAGCCGTTCCCATGCTTTTTCCAGGGAGAATTTCCTGGACAGGAAGGGAAGGCACAGAGTTTACGGAATTATCAGAATTGTAGATGAAAATCTGGACGAACTGGCAAGGGAACTTATGAAAGATGAACAGGACCATCTTGCGATTCTCTCCAAAATAGGAGAAATCAGAGGGCTGCTTTTAGATATTTTAACCTGATTGGTTGAACACACGAGGGGGATAAAAGCCGCATTTGCGGCGGAATGAGAGGGGTATATGCGCAGATTTTCTGATATTGTAGGGCAGGAGCAGTTAAGGGAGCATTTAGAGAATGCCGTCAGAATGAATAAGGTGTCCCATGCCTATATTATTAACGGGGAGCGGAATGCCGGAAAAGAATTTATAGCCAGGACCTTTGCCATGGCGCTTCAGTGCGAGGATAGGCAGGACGTGGAACCCTGTCAGGAATGCCATTCCTGTAAACAGGCGCAAAGCGGCAATCATCCGGATATTATTTTTGTCACCCACGAAAAACCGGGAACCATCGGCGTGGATGATATCCGCAAGCAGATTAACGGCGATGTGGCAATCAAGCCTTACAGCGGGCCGAAAAAAATCTATATCGTCCGCGAGGGCGAAAAGATGACGGTTCAGGCTCAGAACGCGCTTTTAAAAACGCTGGAGGAGCCCCCGGAATACGCGGTTATCCTGATACTTACAGATAACGTGAACGCGCTTCTTCCCACCATTTTGAGCAGGTGCGTGGTTCTTAATATGAAGCCCGTAAAGGATGCCCGGATTAAGGAATATCTGATGGAAAATATGGAAATTCCTGATTATAAGGCAAATATCTGCGTGGCTTTCGCAAGGGGAAACGTGGGTAAGGCCAGGCTTCTTGCAAACAGCGAAGAATTTGATAAAGTAAAGGAAGAAGCGCTCACACTGTTAAAATATATTGGCGAGATGGAACTGCACGAGATTGTGGCGGCCATCAGGAAAATTAACGAGTATAAATTTGACGTTAACGACTATATGGACATCCTTTCTATCTGGTACAGGGACGTTTTACTGTTTAAGGCAACCCATGACGTGAACAATCTCATTTTCAGGGAGGAAATACAATCTATCAGGAAAGTGGCTGATAAGAGTACCTACGAAGGGATTGAAAGGATTATAGACGCGCTTCAGAAGTCAAAGCAGAGGCTGAACGCCAATGTTAATTTTGACTTGACAATGGAGCTTTTGCTTCTTACCATCAAAGAAAATTAAGTGAGGTTTATAGATTTATGACAAAAGTTATAGGAGTACGGTTCAGAACCGCCGGTAAAATTTATTTTTTTGACCCATTAAAATTCAATATCCAAAAGGGCGACCATGTAATTGTGGAAACCGCCAGAGGAATAGAATACGGAACGGTGGTGGGAGGCATCAGGGAGGTGCCGGATGAAAGCGTCATCCAGCCCTTAAAGCCGGTGCTCCGGCTGGCGACGCAGCGCGACGACGAGCAGGAAGCGGGAAATAAACAGAAGGAAAAAGAAGCTTTTAAAATCTGTCTGGAAAAAATTCGCAAACACGGGCTGGAAATGAAGCTGATTGACGCGGAGTATACCTTTGACAACAACAAGGTGCTGTTTTATTTTACCGCCGACGGTCGGATTGACTTTAGAGAGCTGGTAAAGGATTTGGCGGCCGTTTTTAAGACCCGGATAGAACTTCGCCAGATTGGCGTCAGGGACGAGACCAAAATATTGGGCGGAATCGGTATTTGCGGAAGAGAATTGTGCTGTCACAGACACTTGTCTGAGTTTGTACCCGTTTCCATTAAGATGGCCAAGGAGCAGAATCTGTCCCTGAATCCTACGAAAATATCCGGCGTATGCGGAAGGCTGATGTGCTGCCTGAAAAACGAGGAAGACACCTATGAGGAGTTAAACAGAAGGCTTCCCAATGTAGGCGACCATGTAACCACCGAGGACGGTTTAAAGGGCGAGGTGCACAGTGTAAACGTACTCCGGCAGTTAGTGAAAGTTATCGTGGAAGTGGGAGACGAAAAGGAAATTCAGGAATACCGTGTGGAGCAGCTTCGCTTTAAACGGAAGCACAAACACAGTAAAGTGGACTTACAGGATGAAAAGCTAAAGGAGCTTGAGAAACTGGAGAAGGAAGAACCCAGGTCGAAGCTTGACGATAATTGAATGTGCCCACAGGATTTTAGGCCGCAGAAGGTTCTGCGCTTAACGGCGGAAATTATGCCGGGACGGCGGCTTTGAAACGAGGGAAATAATGAAACAATGTTCTGAGAAAGATTTGATAAAAAACGGAGGAGTGACCGGGGAAATGGATTTGCAGTCTGAGGCCGAAGAGGAAGTTATGATACGGCCCGGCGAGAGAATCGATGACCTGCAAAGGAATAATTACCGGATTATTCAGGACCCGGGCCGTTTTTGCTTTGGAATGGACGCAGTACTGCTTTCCGGGTTTGCCAGAGCCGGAAAAGGGGATGTAGTTCTTGACCTTGGAACGGGAACGGGGATTATCCCCATACTCATGGAGGCAAAGACAGGTGCGGCGCACCTTACCGGATTGGAGATTCAGCAGGGCAGCGCCGATATGGCAAAGAGGAGCGTACGCTTAAACCATCTGGAAGATAAAATAGACATTGTCACAGGCGATATTAAGGAAGCAGTCAGTCTTTTCGGGGCTGCTTCTTTTGACGTTGTGACCTGCAATCCGCCCTATATGACGGAGAATCACGGACTTACCAACCCCGAAGCGCCGAAAGCCATTGCAAGGCATGAGCTGCTTTGTACGCTGGAGGATGTGATAAGCCAGAGCGCAAAGCTTTTGCGTCCCGGAGGAAATTTTTATATGGTGCACAGACCTTTCAGGCTGGCGGATATCATTGTGCTGCTTCGGCAGTACCGGCTGGAGCCCAAGCGCATGAAGCTGGTGCATCCTTTTGCGGACAAGGAGCCGAATATGTTTTTAATCGAAGCAAACAGAGGCGGCCGGGCGCGCATGACGGTGGAGAAGCCGCTGATTGTTTATAAGAGTCAGGGCGTTTATACGGATGAGATTTATGATATTTATGGATATTGACGCCAGTGAGGAAAACAAGATGACAGGAACCTTATATTTATGTGCCACTCCAATAGGAAATTTGAGCGATATCACTCCACGGGTGCTGGAAACCCTGCGGGAAGTCGATATGATAGCGGCGGAGGACACAAGAAACAGCATAAAACTACTGAACCATTTTGAAATCAGAACCCCTATGACCAGTTACCATGAATATAACAAAGTGGAAAAGGCGGAGCAGATTGTAAGCTGGCTGACAGAGGGGAAAAATATCGCCCTGATTACAGACGCAGGCACGCCGGCCATATCCGACCCGGGGGAGGTTCTGGTGGATAAATGCTTAAAGGCGGGCGTTCCGGTGACTTCCTTGCCGGGGTGCTGCGCCCTGATTACGGCGCTGACGCTTTCAGGTCTATCTACAAGAAGATTCTGCTTTGAAGGATTCCTTTCGGCGGATAAAAAGGAAAGGAAGTTTATATTGGAGGAGCTTTTGAGAGAGACCCGCACAGTCATATTGTATGAGGCGCCCCATCATCTGAAAAAGACTCTGGCAGAGCTTTATGAGGCTTTGGGGGAGCGGCGCGTTACTTTGTGCAGGGAGCTTACGAAACGCTTCGAGACGGTTTTTCCCACAACGCTTTCGGGCGCTTTGGCGTACTATGAGGAAAACGAGCCGAAGGGGGAATATGTGCTTGTCATTGAAGGGATGAACCGGGCTGTCCTTAAGGAAAAAGAGCATGAAAGCTGGAAGGAAATATCTGTCGAAGAGCATATGCAGATATACGAAGGGCAGGGATTTGACAGAAAAGAAGCTATGAAAAAGGTGGCGGCGGACAGAGGGGTGAGCAAAAGGGATATTTATCAGGCGTTGCTTTAGGATATACCCGGAGAGAAATAATTTGGGATTTTTACGCATAAGATGCTAAAAAGAGAAAAGAGCAGATTATGTTAAATTATATCTGGGCAGCGATGATTGTACTGGGCGTGATATTCGGCGCAATCAACGGAAATATGAAAGAGGTTACGGAGGCGGCGCTTCAGAGTGCGGGGGAAGCGGTGTCTCTTTGTATTGCTACGGCGGGAATCATGGCGTTTTGGGTAGGACTCATGGAGGTGGCGGAGAGCTCGGGGCTGATTTTGAAGCTTACGCGCATGCTGTCGCCTTTTGTATCGTTCATGTTTCCGGGGATTCCAAAAGGGCATAAGGCGAAGGACTATATTTCCATGAATATAATCGCGAATGTTTTAGGCTTGGGATGGGCATGCACGCCGGCGGGGCTTAAAGCGATGGAGGAGCTGGCGAAGCTGGAAGTGGAGAGAGGGAATGCGGCTTATCTTGGCGACGGCAAAGTCGCAGGAGGAAAGCGAGAACGGATTGCCAGCAATGAGATGTGTACGTTTTTGATTTTGAATATATCTTCTTTGCAGTTGATTCCGGTGAATATGATTGCTTACAGGCAGCAGTACGGGAGCGTGAATCCGGCGGGGATTATCGGGCCGGCGATTATGGCGACGTTTGTGAGTACGGCGGTGGCGGTGGTGTATTGTAAGGTGAAGGATAGAAGGCGGAGAGCGTAAAGGTTTACTAAGCAAAAATCATGCATATATTACAGGGATTTTGCCGGTTAAAAAATACGGCACACAGTCGGCTCTGAATAATTTCCGAGAGCATACGATGCTTAGTTCCAGACAGATGGCAAAATACGTTGGATTTACAGAGACAGAAGTAAGGATTATTTGTAAAAAGCACGATGTGCCATTTAAAGAGATAAAAAGATGGTATGATGGGTATTATTTTGAAAAGGTAGGGCATGTTGATAGTCCCAATTCTGTCATTTAGGCTGTAGATAGCAGGGAATTCGGAAATTATTGGTCAGGAACAGAGACTTATGAGTCTTTCATGATGTATATTGCAATGGACTTTGATGGATTAAGACAATTGATTGCAGACATGTTGGGAGGTCAGCGGTGTAGTATTGATGTGGAATTTTTTCAAAATGATATCACTTCATTTAACTCCGCAGATGATGTGGTCACGTTATTGATTCATATGGGATACATGGCTTATGATAGCAAGACAAAAAAAGTCTTTATCCCAAATGATGAGGTAAGGAATGCTTTTCTGCGAGCCATTAAAAATGATGGGTGGGAAGAGGTGATCAGAGCAATGAGCGCATCGGAAGCTTTGCTTAAAGCGACTTTGGCAATGGATGAACAAGCTGTGGCACAGATGATACAGGAAGTCCATATGAAAAGCTCATCTAGTTTAATATATAACAATGAAATTTCTCTGAGCAGTGTGATTGCACTGGCATA
>OFFK01002707.1_pt1 | contig 10479 bp, 7 predicted proteins | sample 1521361 | NCBI WGS metagenome assembly OFFK01 (sample SAMEA3504096, study PRJEB24116) | mouse gut metagenome | biome: mouse gut; feature: mouse-associated habitat; material: faeces | place: Denmark | collected 2011
ATAGCGTGCAGCTTTGTATTCAACCCGCCTCTGGTCCGTCCAATTGCCTTATCCGTCGTTTTTTCCCCCTCCGTTGGCACTTTCGTGAACCTTGATGCAGGTAGAGTCCAAACTCAGGTTTTCCATATCCGCATCCGCGGACAACGCGCGAAATGTAACTTCTAATGTGCCATCGTCCCGCCATTTGGCGAATCGGGCATACACAGACTGCCAGGGGCCATACACCTCCGGCAGCTCCCGCCACTGCGCCCCGCCGCGGGCGATCCAGAGCATACCATTGAGCATGCTTCGATCATCTTTCCGGGGACGGCCACGTTTCCCGGTCCTTTTTGCCGGAAGCACCGCTTTCACGCGTTCCCATTGTTCTTTTGTCAATTCATACCGTTTCATGTCTCTATTTTCGCACTCGCCCTCAATTTGTGCAATATTTATTTTTCAGACAACCCCTAGTTTTTCCGTAGTTACAAGCTCAGCAGACACCGCAAGGTTTTGAAGAGAGATGCTGCATTCGTTTTATCGAAAAAAGGGACCCGTTCAATATTTGATTAGGCACACAATCAAGTTTTTGAACATTTCCAATTTTCCTGCACATCCGAGGTATTTTATGGTATAATGGCTCCAAGAAAAATTTCCACAGGAGCGGCCGCATTCAGACAAAGATGCAGGACATAAGCACCGAGATTTACGGGAGATTTTTTATGGCACACAGAAGTATATCAGACTATCCGGCCCTTCAACGGGTATTGGAATCTCAAGAAAAAATCGTATATTTATGCGGCGCGGGGGCCTCCATGTCCCTTGGCCGGCATCGAAACAGCTGGGGAACCTGGCTCAACACCGGGAAAAGCCGTCTCCTTCCGGCAGAGCAGGCGGAATTTGATGTACTGGCCGGCTCCTACTCCACCCACGAGCTGATTTCCGCGGCGACGTACCTTCTGGAGCATTTGAAAGCCGGCGGAACCTATGTGGACTTCATGGATGAAACCATCGGCTCCCTGCACCCGTCAGACCCGGTGATGATCGATGCGTTTCGGAAGATATGCCGGGCGGGAGACCTGACCGCCACCACCAACTACGACCTGCTTCTGGAGGAGGCCGTCGGGACTGGCTGGGTCTCCTATGAAAAGCCGGGTGAGATTCTGCATGTCCTCAACGGCACCTCCTCCAACCGGGTGATTCACCTCCACGGCGTTTACGACAAAGCCGCGGCGGTGGACTCCATCATCGCCGACGGCAAACAGTACCGGACCATTCTGGAAAACGCGGGAGCGCAGTTTATCCAAAACCTCCTGGGAACCCACCCCCTTATCATTGTGGGCTGCGGAGGAACGGTCAGCGACCCGAACCTGTCCGGTTTCATGCAGTTTGTGACAGACAAGCTTGGCCTGTCCGTGCCCTATTTCTACCTGATGAAGGAGGGGGATTCCGCCCCCTCCCTGCCCCCCAACGCCGTTCCGGTTTCCTATGGCACGGGCCACGACGATCTCCCCGCCTTTTTGGACGAGGCCGCATCCTACCGGCTCCGAAACCGAGCGGAGATCCGACAGCTTGTGCAGATCGACCCCTATGCCGCCCCGAAACGGTTGCCGTCGGCCTTCGGCCGGATGCACTTCTCCAACCGGTTCAGCGATTTTACCGGGCGGGAGGCGGAACAGGAGCAGCTGAATCGCTTTCTTCACGCCAGTGATTCCGTCCTCTGGTGGGGCGTACTGGGAGAGGGCGGCATCGGAAAAAGCCGCCTGCTTCTGGAATGGCTCAAGGCCCTCCCGGCCAACTGGTACGGCTTTTTCGCCCGGAAGGACCCCAAGGGCTTTTCCAGCTTCGTCCCCTTCACGGACACCGTTGTCGTTTTGGACTACATCTTGGGCGAAGAGGAACCGGCGGCACTGACCATCGCGGTCCTGTTGCGGCAGTTTGAACACACGCCCTACCGGCTCAGACTGATCCTGGTGGAGCGGAGGCAGGCCGCCGATGAGGAGGACTGGCTCTTCAAGCTGAGCGGCCGCCTTCCGCCGGAGGACCAGCTTTCCTTCGAGTCCTGCCGCTTCCTCAACAGCGCGGCAAGCCCGGACACGGCGGAGCTCATGCGTCTGGAGGCCCTGAGCCCGGAGGATGAGCGGCGCTATATCCGGAACTATCTCAACGCGTATCTCCCCGTCTTTCTGGAACCGGCGGAAGTGGCGGCGTACCTAGCCGATTTGGACGCGGTGGGAGAAACGATTCAGGCGCTCTTTCGCAGCGCACTGAAAGAACCCTACTGGAGGCCTCTCTATCTAAGCATGTTCATTGAGGTCTGGGTCAACAGGGCCGGGGCCGTCGATATCACCGGGGCAAAACAGCTCCTCAGGGCCTATCTGGAGAAGGAAACCGGCCGGTGGAAGGTCCTCTTGAAGGACGGCCATCTGATGAATTCCTATCTCAGGCTGTTGGCCATGGCCTGCGTAACGGAGCAGTTCAACATCACCGATGTGTCCGGCGAGAACTGTTTGCAGGAGGACTGTGACCGTCTGTCCGCCTTTTTGGATGAACAGGACCGCTGTCCCGGAACGCAGAGCGTCTTTGCCGACCTGTTTGTCTGGCAGGACGAGCTGGAAGCCTTTGAGCCCGAGGACGGCCTTCTGTTCCGCCTTCTCGACCAGTTCTCCCAAGGCGGCGCGCCGACCCTGGCCGAGGACCCTGCCCCGGACGGCGTCATTTCTCCGGAGGAAGACCCCGCCCCGGACGGCGTCATTTCTCCGGAGGAAGACCCCGCCCCGGACGAAACCCCGTCCGGAGAAAAGCCGACGCTCCAGGATGAGGCGTTCGCGTTCCTGGCCCCTTACATCAAATTGGAGGCCGACCCCGAGGAATTCTACCTCTGTCTGCTGAATGGGGCCGGGGCCCTGTCCGAGGAGGAGTCCCGGCGGCTGGCGGAGCTCCGGGAGGAGCGCATTCGAAAAACGGCGGAGTTCCCAGATTACGCCTGGATTATCGCGCCCGCTTTCCCGGATATCATCCGGGAGTACCTCGTCCTCCACGTCGTCAAACCCCGGGAGGCTGTTCCATTCACCAGGCTGGCGCGTGCCAACTCCGTATACAGTCTGGGGCAGTTTCTCACCCGCGCCATCGAGGATTGGCCGGGGGAGCCCCTTTTCCAAAAAATGCTGGAGACGCCTCCAAGGGACGCTCTGGACTATTTCGAGTTCTACATTCCCTGGCTCGCGGACGCCAGGGAGATTCCGGACTTCTCCACGTTGGAGGACATCTTGCTCCAGGGCGAGGGGACGCTTCCCTTTGCCCGGTACGAGATGGAGCTGTGGGGCAGGATCGCGATTGTCCTGACGGAGAGGGAAAACTGGGACCGGCTGCTGGACAGCGCCGGGCGGTTTATCCAATACGTGTTGGAGACCTATGACCATCCCAAGGTGCGGGAGCGGGCGGCTGAGATTCTGGAGGGTTACGCCGTCGGGCTGCACAACGCGGCGGAAGCTGAAAAGCTGGCGCAGTTCCTGGACAGTTGCGATGAACTGGCTCGGGACCATCCGGATATGCCGGGGCTGGCCCTGTTCTGCTGTGACAACCGGGCACGGCTGATTCATCTGCGGCGCTATTTGAACCGTGAGGAGGTGGTCGAACAAGATTGGGCCGCCATTGCAAGTTATCTCAGTTCGCACCTGGAGGACCGGGACGTCTGCCTACGGGGCATCGAGGCGGCAGAGGAGTATTTCACCACGCTCCAGAGAAGCGGAGCGGATATTTACCGGCCCACTCGCGAACTGGCGGCGCTGCTGGAACGCGTCTATACGCAGCATCCCATTCCCAAGGCCGCGGAGCAGCTGGCCGTCGTCACGGCAAATCTGTACATGTATACTCTCCAGCGGACCCAGGACCACTCAGAAGAGCTGTTCCAGAAGCTCCAGCAGATTTTCAAGCGGTTCTCCGGTTCAAAGCGAATCCGGTCCGCCTATGCGTCTGTCTGCGGAAAGATGTACGCGGCCCGGGAAAGGCGAACCCGCGACGTTCCCTCCAAGCTCATGGGGAAGCTCAAAAAATGGAGCGCACAATACCCCGATGACATCGAGTTTCAGGAGGCTCTTTTTGACGTGACGCTCTACCACCTAACCTATGCCCAGAGACAGGGACTGCGGACGGAGGAACTCCGCGCCTTCCACGAGCTGGAGCGCATTGCCAAGACCGCCAACTATGCGGTGTACCTGGAGGAGAACACCCTGCTGCCCCGGGTGGAGCAGCTGCGGCAGCTCTTCGGATACGACCCAGAACGGAGTTAAAAAGAGACGGCGCGGTGCGCCGTTTCTTTTTGTATAGTCCCGATTTTATTTTGTGTTCCGGGATCAGTGAATGTGCTGTGCTGCAGTAGGTTTATTGATGATGGGAACACGAAAGTGAATTGGGAGTTTGTATAAGGAAGAATACCGGCTAGCCAAATCGCCGGAGAGCATCATCCCAGTCCATTGCAGGGACAAGCTCATATTCATATACGCCAGTAATGATACTATAGAAAGTTTACATTTGAACCGTGATGGGCGTAACATAACGTGTTTTTATTTGGAACCAGTCAACACTATAGATGCCATGTGTGCATAGTGAGCGAAAACCTTGGCGCAGGCAGAATTCACTTCCACCTACCCTCATTCACATTATATATGCAGGACATCTTTTCGGTAGCGACAGACCAGTTCGCTACAGGAGGGTGCGGAGATGTCCAGCTCGTCCCGGGCCAGCGTGCGGAACGCAGTCTGGAGCCTCTCCAATTCGGTCCTCTGCCCGTTGTCACGCCGTTCCTCACACATCTTCCGGTAACAGGCGGAAAGATACTCCTCCAGCAGGTGGATGCTCTCAATCCGGTGATAATTCTTCTCCAACTTTTCCATTTTTTCATCCGGAAAGATCTCATTTGTGAAATGGAAACAGTAGCATTGTTCCACGTCCTTTACAAAATCCTCCATCTTTTCCGGCGGCTGGGCAAAGAGCTCCGAAGCCTGCTCCGGGAAACAGACATGGATTACAACTGCCCATCGCTCTACAGCGCGGTAGTAGACCCTCTCTTTTTTATAAGAACGCTGGAAAAGCTGCGTCTCCCGAATGTTCAGCAGGACATATTCCGCCGCCTTGAGCTGCAGGGCAAAAATGGCAGCTTCATCTGCGTAACACTCTTTGAAGAGGTAATGGAAATCTACCATATTATCGAAGAAAAGGGCTTCAGGCTTTTTCGGATTCTGTTCAATGGCGGTCCTCAGCACCTGGAACTGAATACCACTCTGAAGCCGCCCACCCCATTGACTGGGCGACAAGTCCTGGAACTCCGCATCCGTCCATCGCGTGACGATGCGCTCATTATTCAACAGTGTGCCCACAGCTTTCAGCACATTCTTGGTCATGGCATCCAAATAACCTTGCTCTTTGACTTTACAATTAGAAAGATCCTCCATGATTTTATCTGTTGTTGTCTTTTTCACCAGCAGTAATTCTGCGCCCAGTTCTTGGGCGCAAACCGCTAGATATTTCTCGGCGCGCAGATCCCGCAACCGCCATGTGTCTCCGGAAAAATGGCTGATTTCATGGGTCAGATGGCACAGCACCTCGAAAGGCTGGTAAAGCACCGTAATGGGAATGTCCACATAAAGGAGTCGGTCGCAGGGGGGAACGTCCTCAAAGACCTTTTCCACCTTGATTCGGCGGCAAAGCTTGGGGGCCAACAGGATGGCAAAACGGTGTTTTACCACAGAATCAATCTGCATGACGGCACCCATGCGGGCAGTAAAAGCCAGATAGAATTCCAGAAGGCTGGAGGGAATGTCGCACAAGGAGGGACTGAACCCAGGCTGCTGTGAAAAGCGTCCGTCCGTCCGCATCACCTTATCCAGCAGGCTCTCCCATCCCCGCAGGAAGCGCTGTATGCCCTCGAGGCCCTTGCTGGAGAAGACTTTGTCCGACTTTTTTTCTAGTTTATCGCAAAAGAGGGAAACTGCATCCAGCATCAAATAGCAGAAGCCGTCTGCCACCGTGTTCCGGCTCAAATCCAGGAGAGCGTTGAACAGGTCCCCTGCTGTCTTTAGCCACGGGATGTCCAGTTCGTCTGTCCACCCGCGCCTCCTCACAATCTCCTGATACTGCATCAGCAACTGCCCGCAGTACTTTGTGAGGGCCGTTTCTCCCTGGGACACCTGATCGGAAACAGGCTGCATGGGTATTCCCAGGTGCGTCTCGCAGCACAGGAAAGCATCCCGGAAGCTTTGCCGGTATGCCGCGTCCTGCATCCGTCTACGCAGGATCGTACATAGGTTCTCTGTGGTCCAGCCGCACTCAACCCGGGTCAGGTCCTCGATTCCTATAGTGAACCAAGTCTTCTCCGGAGCATAAAACTTCTTAAAGAACGAATACGCTCGCTCCGCGTCCCGAACCACGTAGCGGTTGATGATTAGTGGCAATTCCTCCCGCCGGATGGGCGGAGCACCCGCCTCTCCCCGGATAGAGGCGGACAGGATGGTAGGAATCGAGTGCATGTCTCCCACACAGGAGGCGCAGTAAAGCCATTGGATGGCGTCTAGAATGCTCCGAATGGAGTCGGATTTCCACAAAACCACCAAATCGCTGAGGGTGATAGAGTAGTAAATACGGAACTCTAACGTGTGCTCCCCCGGCTGGGCAACCCACTCATTCAGTCGGGCCTCCACATCCGCTTTCAACTCATCAGGCCGTTGGACATGATCCCTCCCCTGGAGCAAGGTGACAAAGAGGTACGGGTAGTGGAGAGCTAGGAAATCCTCCTGAGAAGATGATATCGTGGCATGGATAGGGTGAAAGTAGAACCGGCCATCGCTATACCGGGTTTGATTTACGTTATTTTCATAAACACTGCTGAGCCAGTGCTTGCCGCTATCGGGGAGGGGATAGACCTGGAGAGTGTCGAGATGCCCCAGTGCAATCCAGAGGGGGGGCATCCCCGGAGTGCCAGAGTTCATCTCACCCCGTTCTAGCAGATCTGGCTCATTTGTCAGGGCTTTTCCAAACCGTAACACGAGACTGTTCGGTTTCCTTGTCGCGTTCATAGTAATTACACCTCTTTCTTGGGGACCATACCCAACCCTGCTGCGGCTTGAGTGGGTTCCTCACTAGCCGCATCGGACGGTTCCTCGGAGACAGATTCTTCAACAACCTCATAAGGCGCTTCCTCGGAGACAGGTTCTTCACCGGCCTCATCGGGCAGTGCTTTGGACGAGTTTCCTTCTCCGTCCTTCTTATGTGCTTCCTTGAAGGCAACTTCCGCCCTGTTCGCTCTATGTGGAGACATAGGAGTGGACTCTCTGCCAGCCTTTTCAGAAGCCCCCCTAGTGATGACCGGACTCTGTGTCTCCTCTGATCCCACCGAAGCGGAACCGCTGCTCCCCGATACGGAGACTTGTTGGAGCAGGCAACTTAGAAGTTCCGGACGTTGTTCCTTCCGACACAAATGAATGAACATGTTATAGGTTTCTTGGCGGCTCTCCAGCTTTTCCCGCACACGCTGGAGAAACTCATCAGGCTTTATGCACTGGGCATGGCAGATGATGGACTCCGCACAGTGGAGATAATCCGCCAGGAAATGACGTGCTGTCCACGCGTCAACAGCAATAAGGCACTTGTCAAGCAATGGCTGGAGGTAGTAGACCGCACAGGCGAAACCGTCCACCGAAGGTTCGTTGGTTTCCAACCACTCCACCGTCCGCATCATTAGACACGCACAGATTAAATCTTGATCCGCAGGACAATCCTGCCTCCCATAGGTCAGAGAGCACAACCGTTTGACCTCCTGTTTATCCCCACGTGGGGAGATTTCCATCAAAAACTGGGCCAACCCCAGAAGCAATACCTCGCGCTTGTAGATATAGCGTGTCTCACTCTCGTCAGAGATGTCCTCGTCCATGCAGTCCAGCATGCTGTGGAGAATTTTGGCTTCATGGGGGACGCTTAACCCATCGGGTAGCAGAGCCGCCCAAGCGGAGGCAGCCAGAGAACAGTCCTGAAAGATTGACTGATCCGGTGTAAGATATGTATTTTCATCCCACGTAGGCATAGACCGATCTGAAAAGACGTCCATCCATAGTTGGACAGTTTCCTGGAGCCAATCTTGATGTTCCTGGAGAAGCAGTGTTCTTGCATATTCCGCCGTGTTGAGGAGATATCGCCGCAGCTTCCAATCCCGATCCGACCCGGTTTTGGATGAGTTTTTCCGAAATTCCATGAGCTTTTTTCTGTAGTAAGAGAAAGCGATATCCGTCTGGTAGTTGCTCTTGACCAAAAAGACATAGCAAACCCAACAAATCCAACCAACGGCGGCGATCACGCCTAGGAACGCATAAAAAGCGGGCCAGAAAAGATCGGCACTCCCCGCCAAGGCTGCCATAAGCGAGAGAGCGATGAAAAATCCGAAGCAGAGGGAGAAGAACGAGGGATACCTTTCTTGAATAAGATCTGCCATCCTTACACCGCAAACCCGGTCCCCCATTCTGGAGAGCAAGCCCGAGAAGATAACGCCGGGCAGGCCGGCCAGCGCCGCAGCTGCCGCCATAGCAGCAGGAGGGAACAGCTTTCTCAGGCCGATTTCCAACCATGCGACACAGTCTGGCCTCCGAACACGGCAGAGAACGAAAGAAACCGCCGACAGAACCAGCATGATGCCGATAAACCAACTGCAGACAAGATAAAACCCACTCTGCGATAAGGAATCCTGATCAGGTTTCCCTCGCTGAGCGGGCTTTTTGGGATTTAACATAAACAGCCCCCGTTTCATTGATGGGGTATTTATCTTTCAGATGTCGAAAAACGCCATGACACGGTGCCCTTGGCATCTGTGATAAGGAACATCTAATGTTCGTCCTTAACACTGCTCTGCCGCCGCGCTCGGGAGGACGCACTGGAACCTTTACGTCTGTTGAAAGACGGGGGGGCATCTTCCGGCTCCATCTGGCTGAAATACGAAAACTGGGTATCCAATTCGTACTTCTCAAAACTTGCTACGACATCTCTGTGCGGCATGGGGCGCATCTGAAAAAACTCGTTTCTACGCATAATTACCTCCTACTGTCCCCCCTTGGAGGAATCGGCCCACTTGCAAAGTGGAGGGGGGCCAGAATTTAAGGACAGCAACAGGGCTCTCCTCCCGTCGCTACTCCCGCAGACGCGGGTGGTAACGAGGTTCTTTTATTTTATAGGCACGATTCCACAATGTCAAGGGGTTTTATAATTTTTTCTTGAAAAAACCGAAATGGGGATTTTCTTCGATACTGTATACCTGAATTCTCCCGGTCCCGCTGTTGGGACGCACATGTTGCTATGCCCGATCCATTGGTGGGGACTGCGGTGTAAATTTTATGTGCCCAAGCGGGAGTTCATTCATTCTCAACCTTTTACCCGTGCTCCATTTTATGACACTGTACCTGTCCTAGTGCGTCTGACAAAAAGTCAAAAACCTCCGAAGGAATGCAAAAGAGCTCGGCCCGGAAAAAGCAACTGGGAAATGCTCAATGCAATCCTATTGGCCAAATATAGGAATTCCATGGCGGGATCTGCCGGAACGATTCGGACCGTGGCAAAGTGTGTATAGTCGGTTCCGTGTATGGACAAAGGGCGGTGTATGGGAACGAATCCTTTCAGCCCTGATCAAGCAGGACCTGGTGGATGAAACGACGCTGATGCTGGACAGCACGATCATCAAAGTTCACCAGCATGCCAGCGGGGCTAAAAAAGGGGATACCGCGAAGAAAACGGACGGAGCAGGGGCGGTTTGACAACGAACGTCCATGCGGTAACGGATGGGCCTAGGAATTCATTGCGTTTTTTTGCTCTCCAGCGGGAATCGCAATGATATTCTGCATGGCACAGACGCTGCTGGAACCGTTTGACCTGAGAGGCAAGCTGATTCTGGCCGATAAAGGTTATGAAAGCGACCAGGTTGTCCGCTGGGTGGAAGAACGAGGCGGGATCGTGGTCATTCCCAGCCGCGTCAACGCAAGGCATCCCAGACCTACAGGCTGGCATACATACAAGGAGCGCCATTTTCAGGAGAACTTGTTCCTCAAGCTCAAAAATAACCGCCGTTTTGCCACCAGATATGAGAAGAAGACCCTCTATTTTCATGCTGTTGTCTGCCTTGCCTGTTCCCTTGTTTGGTTACTCTGATAGTTTTAAAACAGACTCTAGTTGCTTGAAATTTGCTTCTCTTGCAATAAAGAAAAATGACTTCTAGAGCCAACATATTTCTATGGACTTCCTGTAAAGCGATACTGATGCACGCAGCCTAAAATCCTTCCGTTTTTCTCTCCCAAATAGTTTGGATACATCGCCTATCTACCTATACGGAGAAATTGCTATAGAGTTGTACATTTAAGTGCAACCGGCTTCAAAATTGAGAAAGAACACATATCGTATCTGACGGCCTTGCCAAAGGCCGTTCCAACAGGTGGCATTCTCGCTCGTCGGAGGCCCTCGCCGCTCCGGCTA
>OFFK01002708.1_pt1 | contig 10477 bp, 16 predicted proteins | sample 1521361 | NCBI WGS metagenome assembly OFFK01 (sample SAMEA3504096, study PRJEB24116) | mouse gut metagenome | biome: mouse gut; feature: mouse-associated habitat; material: faeces | place: Denmark | collected 2011
ATATCTGTGTTGTATCCTCTTCTCTTCCATAGCAATTCACCCTCATTTTTACTTCCACCATAGGGTCAACTGGTTTTCTTCCCACTTTTTCCTCAAATTCTCTTGTAATATCTTCCACACTGTACACTTCTTTGATATAATGCTCCAATAAATTCATTCCCTATTCCTATCCAAACAATCCTTCCTGCGGCTCATTCTCGGTTTTGGCTTCTTTATGTCTCCCCTGCAAGTATCTTCCTCGCCTCTTCCTTGCTTATTCCTATAGCTGTGGCAATAAGGTTTATCGCCTGTCCCTCTGTTATAGTTCCTGCCGATAACTGCTGGATGATGGATATCAGGCTTTGTGTCTGCGCTCCGTTAAGTCCGCTACTCCTTGATTCACTTTCTTTTTCCTGTGATTGTTCTTTCTGCGAATTATAAAATTCGTCTCCAAACAGTCCACCTTGTTCGCTTCCCATGCTTTCCAGACTTGCTTCGGCTACCATTGCCGCCGCTTCATCTTCTGTCATGCCTAAATGTCGCACAAGGTAACGCGCCTTTGACATATACCCCTGATTTGCAAGCTGTAATTCAAACAGCTTATCTTCCTCTTTGTTTACGGTAATATCATCAAAATCATACGCAACTTCATATACTCCAATCGGTGCAAGATTATAAATATCTGCCCATTTGTCCAAAGCATAAATCAGTCCATCAGTGGCTACCTTTAGGCTATCTCTAATCTGTGTAATAAGTTGAATTGTTTCTCTATCATCAGCTTCAACTTGGGTTGCTGTCATTTGTCCGCTTCTGCCATTCAGCACAAACTGCCCTGTACTGTACCCGCATTTCACGCCGACAAGGTTCAAAAAGTGGTCTATGCCGCTCAATCTGTCCGCTGCCTGCAATGCCGGATTTACTTCTCGATATTCCTCTCCAGAATTTCCTCCGGGTATCAGTCTTACATATCTCGGCATTTTTCTTCCAATCTTATCGACAACTCCATTCGTTGCATAGTTTCTCATGTGCGCCATGTTTGGATCGTCAATTAGTGCATCGCCTAGAAATATTTGCTTCTGGCTGTCAAATATTTCATCCTCAAGCCTTGTCCATGCAATATCCAGCGATTTCAGTTCCTTTTGTGCATTTGAGAAGATAGACACGCCCAGCGGACTACTCATATCAATATTGTTGGATAGAGGCATTTTGAAGATAGAGAAAAGAGGCCGTTCAATGTTTTCATAAGCAACATCTTCCTGCAGGTTCGCCCATACCGTTTCTTTGATGTTGCACTCCTGCCCGATTCCGTTTGACCCGGTTGCCCGGTACGTCTTGTTGGTTATTCGGAAAATCCGAACATCTGCCGACACGTCCTCAAATCGCTGCCACTCAAGCCTTGTATAATGCCACTTATCCCCGGGCTTGTGGTAATGGTCAAAGAATATACCGCCGTCAATCTTCCCATCCGTCTGGTGTGTCGGGCAGAAATCCCACGGCATGACGTAATCAATTCCCTCGCCGTTAGGCTTTAAGATGATATACCCAAATGCACAGGCTTTCTCACATTCTTCATTTTTCATCCGGGAAATATAGGATTCCATAAATCCATTTATCCATTCTGCCCTTGCCGAACCTTCCACCGTGATACCGAGTGCAAGCGTGGTAAGCCTTGCGGTTTCATTACACAGCTTCTTTGCAAAGTTAAAGGATTCAATGTCAATATTCCCTTTATCGTCCGGCAGTGTCCAGTCCGGCTTGCCCTGATAGATATTCACCCAATCGTTGAGCGCCGCTTTCATCACGTCGCTTTCGATTGTCTCAACTCCGAATCTGTCCTGCGCTTCTTTCTGCCACAAACTGTCCCACCACCTTTTTATTGTTTGAATTATTCCCATTACGCACTATTCCCCCTCCTTAATGCCATAGGACTAATTGCATACCGTGTCGCATCAATCCAATGGTTGTTTTTATCGGGGTATGCTGGTATGACTTCCCCGTTTGCATCCACTTCCAACTCATATTCAATAAACTCTTTGTAAAGCCGTGGCGTTCTGCGTGGGTCTATCACATGTCGGCGACACTGCAACCATTCCATTGTATATTTCACGGAGCCGCCCCACTGGCTCATTCGTCCTACCTCTGCCGCACGCGCCGGAAGTCCTTTATCCCTAAAGTCAACCGTGCTTTCGTTTTCGTCTGCGCCGCATATGATTTGATAATCGTCATAGCCTTTCGCTTTAATCTGTGCCGCCATATCAGCCACACGGATTTTACAGCCGCCCATCTCATCAAGATAATATAATGTTTCTGTTTTTCTGTCGTAAGCAAGCCTAACAAATGCTTTCGGGTCGGGATACCACCCCCAATCCTGCCCTTGATATATCCACTCAAAGTTTTCAATCTGCTTATCTATTATTTCATCTATCTTTATAAATTCAAATACAGTTGTACCAAGTCCTACCGGAATACCCAAATACTCATGTTGATAGGCTTTCAGATTGGTTTCTTTCAGATGTTCAGCATCGTCAATAAATTGCTGCCCTAACCAATCACGGGGTACTGTCGTATAGTCCGATTTATGCCGCAAAGCATCAGCCCGCGGCTCATTTACATATTGATTAGCCCAGTTCGCATTTGTGATAGGTGGATTAAAACTCTTAAACACCACAAATTTACTTCCGCCACGGAGTACCGACTGCTGAACGGTACGGATTTCCTCAATCCCGGCAAACTCGTCAAGCTCCTCAAACCAGAGGTATTTAAAATATCCGTGCGATACCTTGATAGACTTCGTTTTCTTTGCCTTGTCCAGCCCCCGGAACAATATCTTTTGCCCTGTTGGCTTATAAACGAATGATAGGGGGCTTACCTTTGCCTCCCACAATTCAGTTGCCCCCAGTGCGTCTATTCCCCACTGTATCTGCTCATACACGGATTCCCGTAGCGTTACAGCGTATTTACGGAATATAACCGCATTTGCCAACGGGTCTTGCATCATGCCAAGAGGTATCTCCACGCCGATAAATGATGATTTCGTACTACCCCTACCGCCGTAAAGGTCATAGTATGTATGCTTTCCCTCCAGTATATCCCAGTGGACGGAGTAGAAAGACGGGGCGATTATGTCAGTCAGCATTATTTGGTTTTGGGATATTGTTGACAATGGTTATTCCCTCCGTTACTGTTTCTTCTTTATCCGCATCCCAACCCTTAAAATTATTCCGTAGGCTAAACTGCGCCCCGTTTGAGCCGTCACGGTCAAAAAGTCTTTCCTCTGCATATTTCTCCACAACGCTCTTCGCGCGCGTTATAGTGTCATTAAATTCTTTCTTCCCTTGATAGTTCAGTAGTGCTTGTCTACTGGCAAACCCCAAAGCAAGCGCAAGTCCAGTCACAGTCAAGGGTTTTTCTCCAACAATGATAGGATTTCCAAATTTATTAAAAACTGTATTTCCTTCATCATCTTTCAATATTTCCCCTTTGCAATCTTGGAAATATTGTTCAATTTTCTCTTGAATTTCCTCCTTGCTTTTATACTTTGGAGGTCTTCCAACATTAGCCATTTCACACCTACCTAACTAGCAATTTCCCAACCATTATAGGGAACGAAAACCCTATCTTTCTGAAAATCAATAAGAGTTATTGGCAATCTATTCCCTATAAATGCACAATACGTCCTATAATGGATTTTGTTATCTATCAATGCCGCTCTCACTAATCCGCCGATAATACTTTCAAGAACATTTTTATACAACAAAAGCTGTCCTACTGCGTTCATCTGATTTGACGTTCCAGTTGACGGATATTTTGCATTATCTTTTTTTACTTCAAATACAGTCATTGTTCCGTCAATATGCCTAACCATAATATCTGGCTTTACGAAAAACTCCCCTGTATTAATCATCTTTTGCCTACCGATTGCTTCAATCAAAGGAAGATGCAATCCCTCGCATATCTCTTCGATATTCTCAACTATGTTGTCTTCCAAATTCTTTTCATTTCCTACCGATTCCCACATAACATTCGCTTTAAGTTCTTTTATCGTTTGCTCCTATGTGAGCCAGTATTCGTATTTTCCTTTCGCCATTCTGACACACTCCCGTCAGTCTTAATTGTCCGCAAATGCTTTCTGCTTTTGAGTTAGCTTATCCATGTTACACCAACCATACAATCACCGATTTCATTCAATTCCGCTGGATTTTACGATTTCAGCCAAATCATCAAAGTTGACTACTTCTCTTCTCACGCCGTAATTACCCATCATCACATATTTCATATCTTCCAACCGTTTCACAACCTTATCCACGTCATAGGCGGTAGGCTGTTCGTCAATCAGCTTCTGTGCCACTTCTCTTGTATCTTTCGCAAAATCAGAAGCACCTATAAAAACCTTTCCAAAGTCAATTTTATCTGCATCAATCAGTCTCATTTTCCCTTTCCATCCACAATCCCCCTAAATTCCCCAAGTATATTGGGGGCATTTAGGGGGATGATTTGTACCAAGTTATTCAGTGTTACTTTTATCACAATATTCAGTACCAGATAAAGCGCAATCTTCACACCCCTTGTAATAAAAGCAATCATCACAGTTGCTTATTACCTCCATACACCTTTCTGCGTATTCCTCTGCATTTGCCTTTGGGCATGTTCCATCAACGCATGCCACTCCAACATAGCCCTTACATCTTTTCACTTCCCTATCCTCCTTAACTCCTTATCAAACAAACTGTAAAAATACATCCTAACCAGCCCCTTCAAAATACATGTCAAATGCTTTCTGACTCATTTCAATCCATTTATCAACATGCTCTTTGCTCTTAAATACCGGATAATGCCCCGGAACCATTACAATCCCGCTTTCCTCAATCCGTTTGTTTGCATAATCCTTCAGTTCCTGTGGCATGGAATCATATTTACTCATTTCTCCTTGTCCTTCTGTTAAACACTGTCAGCCTGGCTTTTCCTGGGCTTCTCTTCCTCGAATCCCTCACACCCGTCCTCCAGTACATCAAGTTCCTGCTTGAACTTCCCGCTTGCCCTGTTCGCGCAGACGCGCAGTTTCTTCCCCTCATTGTCCGTCAGTACTATATCGTGCACGCACCATAAGCATTTTTTATTCATCTGTTTGTCCCTTCCTGTTCCGTTCTTCCCTTACCCTCCAGTTCCGCCCGTCTCGCATACCTCATGTAGAGCCACCTGTTAAACCCAAGCTCTGTTTTCCCATGCTTTTTCTCATCCGTCCATTCCAGGTAATCCATGAACACGTTTATTTCAGCCTGGCACAAGTCCTGCTGGTACTTTTTCCCCAGTTCGGAAGCCCTTGCAATGGCATCCTGCCAATACCCGTCCCCCTCTTCGACAACCCATACGGATTTCTTAAACTCCCAGTAGTCCTGCATGAAACATGCAATCTCCGGGATGTCTGTTTTCTTTACTGCCGCCATTCCCATTTCCCCCGCTGTTCAGTGAACGTGTTCTATTTTTCCCATATGGCAATCTCCTGCTCTGATTCCACCCATTCAAGGTTGTCCGCCCTGTGGTGTCGGTTATCGCCGTCAATAAACCGTACATGCTCATAATTGTTCGGATTGTCAACAAATGCATTTGCAACCAACATATACAGATAATGTGTTTTGCGTACTCCATTCAGATACAAGACCACATTCGGCGGTTGTTTTCCGTAGTTAGCCGCTATCTCACGTCCCGTCTTATTGTTGATGACCATTCCGTAATTACTGACCGAATATCTGCCAAGATACCCGTCTATTTCTCTGAAAACCTCTTTAAATTCCAATATATCACCTCCAAGTAACACATTTTTATGACTTGTAACATTGCGTAACACAATAAAGTAACACTTAGAAACCCAGTGTTTATGCGGTTGTAACACCAATAACACCATTTTGTAATGTGTTTCAAAAAAAAAATTATTTTGCATAATATACACACAAATATATGATTATTTTTAAATACCCTTTTTCGGGAAGAAAAAAGTGTTACAAGTGTTATAAAGTGTCACGATTAATCAAATGGCAGCTTCATTTGTTCGTCCATATGAATGAATCCGTTTTCGTCTGTCTCAAATTCTTGCGCTTCTTCGATTTTCAACCAAACACAGCGAACAACATTGCCACCAATCCTTGTAGCCTTTGTGTTTTTCCCCCCAGATTGCACAATAATTTTCTTTTTTGCCGCCCATGACAAGAAAGATTTCTTTGAAAATCCTCCTGATTTGCAAAGTTCATCAAATGATTGATTATAAAAAACCGCATATCCGTTTTCGATAATACCCCACTTCTCGCAGTTGGTGTCAGCATCAAACCTCATGCCATTCATGGCAACCTTGTCCATTATGTACCGATAGCACCGCTCATTGTCAGACAGCTCATTCCGGTCAACAAGCACCTTTTTCGCCTCATCCATAGAAATATACTGCCCATCCTTAAAAAGCGCGTCTGTGGCGATTTTATCCGCTGTCAGAACGATGGAAAGCGATATACTCTGCTTCTGCATCTTTTCATCGTCAAAAAGCTGCTGCTGAAAGTCTCTCTGAATCTCCCGGACCTGGTCCGCCCCCATAGCCTTAATTACTTCCACAAAATCCTTTCCGGCAAAACCATAGTTCTGCTTAAGCGTGTCGGCGGTAAGCTGTGGGTCTGCGTATACCTTTTCACCACATTCAATCTCCAGAATACGGTTAATAGCGCCGCCCTGGTTGACGTAGGAAGTCAGCGGCCGCTCGCCATTCGTCAGTATACAGTTATTCCAATGGCTTTCCGTATTGATGCCTATATCCCGGTTAGACCGTGTCTTTCCCTTGCCAGAGCACAGGTCATATACAACACCCTCAAAGTTTTCCTCAATGCGCCGGTTCTTCTTGCTGGTATCGTCCAAAATCATAGGCAGATGGTTCAGCATATTGGCTTTCGCCTCTAAAGCTACATCCGTTGTTTTAAAATCCCCGATATAGGCACTCTCTGCCGGGTTCGCCCAGACGGATGCCGCAAGCATCAGCGTTACAGTCTTCCCCCCTTCCGTTTCCCCCCAAAGGTCAACAAAAAACGGCAGCGCCCCTATTTGATGGATTAACACACTTGCGAACGATGCCGCAAGCATCAGCTTGGTTTCCATTCTGCCGGACTTCCGCAGATTTTTGACATGTTCATACCATTTATCCCGGTTCCCATGTTCCCCTATGTTCTCAAACAGCTGCCGGAAGCGGCTGTCGCCATCAAACGTGATTTCCGTATCATAGGGCAGAAATTCTTTCTTTATCCACCCTAATTTTGAGCTGGAATACTGCACCGCTATTTGGCTTGTATTGCGGTTTTCCACGTCAGAGAGGTATCTCACCAGCAGCTTCGCATTTTCGCTCGTTACGGCCACGCCACGGCCTGACAGGGCCACTATTTTACTGGCAGAGGTTATCATGGTTTTTGGTATGATGATTTCCTCCCACCGCCTATTGCGCTTGAAAGCAAGCTTGATCTGCTCTTCCCCTGTCTCAAGGTTCTTCAGACGCTCTATTGGCAGGATTGGGTGGTAACAGGCTATCTGCTCCACCGTGGCCATATTCTGGGCGTATATGCCAGTTTCCCCAGCAATCCACGAACCGCAGTACATATTCTCATATGGCCCCTCAAAATCCGTATAATTGTTCATTCCAGCTGCCTGCTGCTGTTTCTTGCGCTGCCTGGTTTCCCGGTCAACACGGTTGTAAGCTTTCACCATCTGGTCAAACTTACCCTTGACACGGAACCGTTCCGCCACTTCCTGTGCCGACAGCAGCAGGCGCGCCTTGTATATTTCATCTTCCTGTGAAAATATTTCCTCAAAAACTTCATCCGAAAGGATTGTCTTTTCATTCAATTTGGTTAAATCCATAGTTCCCTCCGGTTATCTTAATTGTTTAATTACTTCATAACATTCATTTGGGTCGTTCAGCACTTCCCATAGATATTCCTGGTACTGTAGTGCGTTATAAGTATCTGCCCAAGCGTCAGAAAGCGGTTCCAGACAGTCAAGCCATTTACGGTATACGCCCATCAATAAGCCTGTCAGCTCTCGTTTATTCTTTAGCTTTTCCCCTGTCTTTTGCTGCATCTCCCGCTTTTTCTGCGCCTGGTAGATTCTCAATCTACTAGAAAAATTATTATCATATCCTCCACCCAACATTGAGAAAGCTTCCTTAAATGAAAGTCCGTCCATTTTTTGTACAAAAGTAAATACATCACCCGATTTTTGACAGGAAAAGCAATAAAAGCTATCCTTATACAATTTCATGGACGGAGTTCTCTCATTGTGAAAAATACATCTGCAAAAGCCATTTCTATTGACTTTTATTCCATACCTTTCAGCTATCTCTCGCATTGGCACACTTTTCTTTATTTCTTCCTTGGTCATACTCTTTTATTCCACGCTTCTACTGTTTGTTTAAAAGTCTGTTTCTCAATCAGACAAAAGCATTGAACATTTGTACACCTGATAGAAAATAATGGCTTTCCTATTTTGTCTGATATCGCTTTCCCGCCACAAAACGGACAAGGTTTCAACTCCACATTATCCATCTATCTGCCCTCCAAGAATTTCTATGATTTTCTGCCCCGTTTCCTCTTTCGTACAGAATATGAAACTTACTCCGTACCTGTCACGAATCGTGCAAAGCGACTTGTAAAGCTGGTTCCCATCTACTGCCTTTGCTGATATTATGTCCTTTACACGCTTTCCGTTGACCGTTTTCCATCGTATCTGATACTTGCGTGGATTCTGCCAGAAATACACATCCTCAAGACTTTTTACATCTGCCCCATGCTCGCAGAGGATAACCAATTTTATCCCCTGCTCCTTTGCACGAAGCAATTCAGCCTTAAAGCGTTCGTGTTGCTGGCAGACATTCCCGCAAATCTCCTGTAAGTCCTTTTTGCGGTCGATTACCAGCCGTGGATTGTCCAAAGACTGATAATCTCCCACATACATTTTCGAGCGGAAATACTGCACTCCCAGAGCGTCAAACTGCCCTTTTATGCGCTCCCATTCTTTGTTATGCTCACGCGTATCAACCTGTATCTGCATATCATTACACCGCCTCTTTATGCTTGAAATTATCAAAAAATCTACTATATTCAGTGATGAAATTCCATTTTTCAACATAAAAATCCCACTTGCTGTTTTTCCCTACTCCTACTTGAGTTTGTCCCAATAATGCACATGACGGAATGATTAAAACTTTGTTATATGTTTCATCATCATTCAGACAATAAAGGACAAAAATATCACAGGTCGGCTCCCGCTTTTCAAGATTAAAGGAAAATGCCCTTGCATTACAATTATTGATAAATTCTTTAGCAACTTTTACATCAATCTTAACGGAATTATCCACTAACAAATCATATGGGTGTCTACTGCTTGTCTGAATACTATGCAATCCCGTGTTATCGAAAATATCATTTATGGCTTCAATTTCATATTTATTCCCAAAAGATGTTTCCGAATATTTCAGTGGCAATCCCAGTTTTTCAGCCCAATAAACCGTTCCTTTGTGCTTTGAGATTTTAGCTGCAAGCCCTTTATTTCCGAGGGCTTGCGTAATCTCTGTATGCGTTGGAAAATGGTCTAATTTCAGTTTATCAACCACTTTTAATATCTCTTGTCCGATAAGTTCATCAGTCCATTCTGTACCATGTGTATATCCCATGCTTACCTCCTATCAATTAAAAGGAAGTTCAGAATCATCTATGTTGTCTGGGATATTCATAAACTCATCGTCTCCCGGCGTTCCATAGTTCGGCATACCGCCGCCCTGCTTGTACTCCTTGTATGCCTTTGTTTCGCTCATATCGGGTATGGCGGCATCTGCAACCTTATCCATTGAACAGAACCACCGCAGGACTCGCTTTTTCTTTTCCTCACCGTTGTAGTAGTCCATCTGTTCACCAAACACACCGCCGATTTTCTTTCCCTTGAAGCACTGGCAAAACTTATCTCCCCACTGTACTGAGAATCCGGCGTTTGAGTGTTCCACACACGTTGTAAAGGTCTTAAAATTGCGGGTGCATTTCCCGTCTGCGTCCTCCGTCAGTATGTACTGCGTTGCCTGATTAGGCCATTTCTTATCCGGCCGGATATCGTTCTGAAATTGCTCCATGAAATATCCCGGCTGCTTGTCATCCTCTGCAAAGTCAAACAGCACAACAATCATATCTTTGCCGGTCTTTGACTTTGTTTCGTTGACCTGCTTAATTACCAGCTTATGTCCTCCAAGTTCCACTGGTGTAAATTCTCCCCCGGCCTGCGTTTCGTCATAGTTTGTAGGTTTCTGCATTCCTTAATCCTCCTTGTAATAATCCCTGATTGCCTTTTCCACCAAAAGCAGGTCATTGTCGATTGTCAGTGTCTCAAACATTCCGATAGGGGATTTACTCACCGCTCCGTCCGATGCCTGCGTCACAAACAGATGCTTGCCGGATTCTTCTATGCACCGCAAGACGATGGTGAACAT
>OFFK01002710.1_pt1 | contig 10473 bp, 7 predicted proteins | sample 1521361 | NCBI WGS metagenome assembly OFFK01 (sample SAMEA3504096, study PRJEB24116) | mouse gut metagenome | biome: mouse gut; feature: mouse-associated habitat; material: faeces | place: Denmark | collected 2011
CACAAGCCAGGAGGACTGCCTCCAGGCGGTTTTGCCGCCGGAGACAGTCCTCTGTTGATGTCCTGTTCTTACCGGAAAGTGGCAAGCTCAATGGTCTTGCCGCCGGCCACGCGGGAGGCCTCCGCCGCCAGCGCCATCACGTGGCTCTCCACGGATGCGTCTACGCTGGTCAGGCCCTGGGTGCCGCCGCTGGAAATCAGCTCGTACATGTGGTCCATCAGGCCGCCGTCGCCGCCGCCGTGACCCGCCAGATTGTTGGCGGAGCCGCTCAGGTCGATGATCTCCTCCGGCTGGCCGAAACGGCGCAGAACCAGCTTCCGGCTGTTGATGTCGCCCTCGATCTCGCCCTTCGTGCCGGTGATGCGGATCGTCCGGTAGGTCTGCTCGGTGAAGGCCGTCATGGTGAAGGTGGCGTGGATGTTGTTCTCAAACTCCAGGTTGACGGTCTGGTGGTCCACCACGTCGTTGTCGCAGTGGAACACGCAGCGGCCGTAGGGGCCGGAGCGCAGGGCGGCGTAGATGTTCTCCTCGGTGGGATCGGACGCCACCACGGTGCAGGGCCAGCCCACGTTCTTGCGCCGGCATCCGGTGCGGCTGCTGGTGACGTAGATCTTCTCCGCGTCATAGGGGCAGCCGTCCTTGCAGGCGCAGCCGTCCAGGCAGCGGTTGGCCGCGCCCTCCGGCGCGGAGCCGGAGTGGAAGTAATCCAGCGCGCCGAAGCTCTGGACCCGTACGCACTTCTCGCCCACCAGCCAGCGGAGGATGTCCATGTCGTGGCAGCTCTTGGCCAGGATCATGGGGCTGGTTTCGTCGCTGCGCCGCCAGTTGCCGCGGACAAAGCTGTGGGCGTAGTGCCAGTAGCCCACGTTCTCAATGGCGTCGATCGTCTCGATCTTGCCGATGTCGCCCCGGCGCAGGATCTTCTCCAGGTTGGAGTAGAAGATGGTGTAGCGCAGCACGTGGCAGACCACCACGGCCCGCTGGGCCTCGTGGGCCTTCTCCTGGAGCTGGCGGCACTCCTCCAGACTGGGGGAGATGGGCTTCTCCACCAGCAGGTGGTAGCCCTTCTCCAGAGCCTTCAGCGCCATGGGCACGTGCTGGCGGTCCTGGGTGGCGATGATGGCCACGTCCGCCAGGCGGGGCTGTTCCAGCAGCTCCTCGGCGGAGGCGAAGCACATATCCTCCGGCACGCCGTACTCCCGGCGCAGAATCTCCAGCCGCTCGGGACGGTTGTCCGCTCCGGCGACGATCTTCATCCGGTCGGGGTACTCCCGCTGGTAGGTGGCGTAGTTCTCCAGGCCGCGGTTGCCGCAGCCGCAGATGACAAAGGTCAGTGTTTTAGACATGGCTGTATCTCTCCTTATCTCGTTTTCGGGCGCTGCATGCCCGTCCATACCGTTCGGGGGGGCCGCGCCGTATCGCGCCGGCTTTCCCCGCCTTCTCAAAAAGGGGGCCAACCGGACGGCGACCCCCTTTTTCTTAGGTTTTCTTACTGGTTACCGTGTGATTCCGACAGGCGATCAGCCGTAGTAGTCGGTCACAAACTGGGCGTACTGCTCGGTGGTGTAGGGCTCGGTGGAAGTTTCCCAGTTCTTGAACTGCCAGCCGATGCCGCAGCCGGAGTAGCTCTTGGAGTACTCGTTGATCTTGGTCATGGTCCAGTAGCAGCGGTAGCTCCAGGGAATGACCAGGGCGTGGTTGATGAGGTACGCCTCGGCGTCGGCAAAGGCCTGGTTGCGGGCGTCCATATCGTCATAGATTCCCTCGGCGGCGTAGACCATGTTGGTGAAGGTGGTGAACTGCTCGATCAGCTCGGGATCGGTGATGCCGTCCAGGTGCATGTTGCTCTTAGAGTACAGGGCGGCCTCGTTCTGGTACAGGCACTGATCCAGCCAGTTGCTGACGTCCAGGAAGTCCGCGCCCCACATGGAGGTGGAGAAGCAGTCCAGGGCGGGAGTGCTGACCTCCTGGTTGTAGCTGGAGACGAAGGTCTTGATATTGAAGGTGATGTAATCGGTGCCCAGGGCCTCGAAGATCTCCTTCATAATGGTGGCGGTATCCACAGCGGTTTCCACGCCGGCCTTGATGTAGTAGTCAATGGTGATGGGGAAGGTCACGCCCTTGGCGCTCAGCTCCTCCATGGCCTGCTGCTTGAACTGCTCGGCCTTGTCGGGCTGATAGCGGCGGGGGCTCTTGCCATCGCTCTCGGGGATGTCCAGCTGGCTGATGACGTGGCTGGAGTAGTCGTCGCCGTTCTCAAAGAACACGAAGTCCTTGCAGGTGAAGCCCAGGCTCTCCAGGTTCAGGGGGTTGATGGGGTTGCCGGAGTACCAGATGTTGGTCAGATCCAGGCCCCAGTAGATGGACTTGCGGAAGGCCTCGTTGGCCACGGCGGTATTCCAGTTGGTGTCCGGGGTGCCGTCCTCGTTCATCTTGTTGTAGTTGAACAGCAGGTTGGTGGCATAGGGCTCCAGGCGGGACTCCACCAGGTAGTCGTTCCACTTGTTGTTGGGATCGGACATGATGGTGCTCAGGGTGGACTCGCTCACGTCGGTATAGTCCACCTCGCCAGTCTCCCACAGCTGGTCGTCCACCAGGGCGCTCTCCACCACGCGGATGGTGACGGTGTCGAAGAGCTTGCAGTCCTTGTCAAAGTAGGCGGGGTTGCGGGTGAGCACCTTCTCGTTGTTGGGGATGTAGGTGGTCAGGGTGTAGGCGCCGCTGTACCACATCTGCTCGTTGCTCATGCCGACCACGTTCTCCACGCCCAGCTCGTCAATCAGCTTCTGGGAGGTGGGGTAGAGGATGGGGTTGATGCACATGGTGTCGAAGTAGGTGCAGTGGCCGGTGCAGTGATAGACGATGGTGCGCTCGTCGGGGCACTCGATGCCGACCATCTCAAAGAACTTGGTCTTGTCCAGGGCAAGGGCTTCCTCTTCGGTCAGGCTCTGAGTGTAGTCATAGTACTCCTGAGCGCCCTCGATGATGGGCAGGCACATGCTGGTATTGAACGCGTCGTTCTTGTGGTAGTTGAGAATCCACTCCAGAGTGGTGGCCCAGTCATCGGCGACCACGTCCGCCTTGTAGTTGCCGTTCACGTCAACCCAGGTCACGTCGTCGCGCAGATGGAAGGTCCAGGTCTGGCCGCCGTCCTCAGTGCCCCAGGACTCGGCGGCGCTGGGCTGCAGCTTGCCGTGGTTGTCAAACTCAAGCAGGTTGACGACCAGGTTGCGGATGATGTGGTCCTCGGTCGCGCCCTCGGCGTGGGGACGGAACAGGGTGGTCAGCTCGCCGGTGTCGGTGAGCACCAGATTCTTGATCTCCTCGCCTGCGTTGGGCTCGGCAGGAGCGGCGGGATCATTGGTGTCGCTGTCGGGAGTTGTGGTGTCGCCGGGGGCATCGGTATTCGGGGTGTCGGTGCCGGGGTTGGTGTCTCCTCCGCATGCGACCAGAGCCAGCGTCATGACCGCCGCCAGAAGCATTGCAAGAAACCTCTTGTGCGTTTTCATCTTAGGACCTCCTCGATTTTTGGGTGATTGTATTGACATCCGGCCCTTTTCAGGCCGGGACATCACAAAATTCCGGGAATACGCGCCGCCTCCGGACGGAGGCAGTCGATTCCTGTTGACTTGCGCTGGAAATATTATATAATAGGAAGACAGGGCTGTGAAGAATGAATCTTGCCCTTTGTCTGCAAAATCTTGCTCTTTGCCCGGCGAGCTCCGGAATTTTCTGGCAATTCCGGTTCCCGCGCCGCAAAAATCTTGCTTATGGAAGGTGGTTTCGTTGAGCAGCGCCCCATACAAATACGAATATGAGTACGAATATCACACGATGCGGGATGCTGCGCTCCCCATTATGTACCATGAGGAGCGTCTGCCCTCCGGCTATGGCATTCTGACCAACTGGCATGAAAACCTGGAAATCCTCTGGTTCACCAAGGGACTCGGCCGGGTAATCATTGACAACGTACAGGTGGACGCGGAGCCCGGGGACCTGGTGTTCATCAACTCCAACTGCCTCCATCGGATTCTCAGCATCGAGGACGTCGCCTACTACTGCCTCATCATCGACAGAAGCTTCTGCCTGCGCTCCGGCATTCCTGCGGAGAAGGTCCGGATTCAGCCCCGCATCCGCGACGGCATCCTGCGGGGGAATTACAAGCAGATCATCCGCGTCCTGGAGGAGAAGCCCCCCTACTGCGAGGCCGAGGCCCAGGCCAACATCCTGCTGCTCCTGGCCCGGCTGTACCGGGGGTTCCAGGACGACGCCTCCGAGCCGGAATCCGTCGGACACAAGCACAACCAGCTGACCATGGTGCGCAGCGCAATCCAGTTCCTCAACAGCTCCTACCAGCAGTCCCTGACCATCGACGACATATGCCGGAGGGTGGGGTCCAGCAAATACCACTTCTGCCGGGTGTTCCGGGCGGTGACCGGGAAGACGGTGGTGGATTACCTCAACTTCCTGCGCTGTGAGCGGGCCCAGTTCCTGCTGTCCACCGGCGACTGCAACGTCCAGGAGGCCGCCGAGCGATGCGGCTTCTGCAGCGGGTCCTACTTCTCCATGGTCTACAAGCGGCAGATCGGCGAGGCGCCCTCCGTCACCGCCAAGCGCGGGGCGAGCCAGGCCCGCACGGGCTCATAGCGCCATAGCGATCAGCGACGCGGCCAGGAACAGCGCGGCGGCCAGCAGGTCCGCCGCCAGGCGGCAGGCCGTCTGCTCCCCCTCCTCCAGCTCGTCGAAGGAGACGATGTGCTCGTCCACGTAGTCCGCGATGTCGCCGCCGACCCGGCGCTTGCTCTTCTTTTTTTTCTTCCTCCGGTCCTCCAGCAGGTGGTGGACCATCATGCCGTCCAGCTTCAGATAGACGAACCACGCCATCATCAGAAGGATGACGGCCGCCGCCAGGCAGCCGTCCCGGACCGCCAGCAGGGAGCTGGGCACGAACCTGTCCCATACCAGCACCGCCGCCAGCGCGACGGCGCACCGCGTCACGCACTGATAGAGAATCGGGCGGACCATATACGCCTTGTAAATTGCCAGAATTTTCTTCATGCCATCCCCCGGGGAGGAGGCCGGAACCGCCGGCCTCCTCTCGTTTTGTTATCCTGCGGCGGCGATCTCCGCCTGGTAGCCGTCCAGCTCCCGCTGGCTGCCGTAGACGAAATGTCCGGGCAGAATCTCGCTCCAGACAGGCTTGTCGCTGCTGTAGTCGTGGATGGACGGATCGTAGATAATCAGCTTCTTTTTCTTCTCCAGCTCCGGGTCCGGAATGGGCACCGCCGAGAGCAGGGCCTTGGTGTAGGGGTGCAGGGGGTGGAGGAACAGCTCCTCCGCCTCCGCCAGCTCCACGATGCGCCCCTTGTGGATGACGCCGATGCGGTCAGAGATAAAGCGCACCACGCTCAGGTCGTGGGCGATGAAGAGGTACGTCAGTCCCCGGCTCTTGCGCAGGCGGTTGAGCAGGTTGAGCACCTGGGCGCGGATGGACACGTCCAGCGCGGAGATAGGCTCGTCGGCCACCACGAATTCCGGCTCCATGATCAGCGCCCGGGCGATGCCGATGCGCTGGCGCTGCCCGCCGGAGAACTCATGGGGGAACCGGGAGGCGAACTCCGGCAGCAGGCCCACCTCCCGCAGGGCCATTTCCACTTTGGCCTTGCGGTCGTTCTCGTCCTTGTAGAGGTGGAAGTTATAGAGGCCCTCGGAGACGATGTAGTCCACCTTCGCCCGCTCGTTCAGGGAGGCCATGGGGTCCTGGAAGATCATCTGGCACTTCTGGATGACCTCCCGGTCCAGCTCCTTGGAGATTTTCCCGCTGATCCGCTGCCCCTTGAAGAGGATTTCGCCGGCGGATACCGGGTTGATGCGGGTGATGGCCCGGCCGATGGTGGTCTTGCCGGAGCCCGACTCGCCCACCAGGGAGAACGTCTCCCCTTTGTAAATATCGATATTCACATGGTCGACCGCCACGAATTTCTTCCGGCCCGACCCGAATGTGATCTGCAGGTCCTTGATCTCGATCAATTTTTCCTTATCCGGCACAGCACGCTACCTCCCTTATCTTTTCATCTTCTCGCGCAGCATCCGGATGGATTTGGGCTGCTCGATCTTGGGCGACCGCGGGTCGAGGTACCAGGTTTTGGCCATATGCGTCTCCGAAACGGCGAAGTAGGGGGGCTCCTCCTCGAAGTCGATGGCCAGGGCCTGCCTGTTGCGGGGGGCGAAGGCGTCGCCCTTGACCTCGTTGAAGAGGTTGGGGGGCGTGCCGTCGATGGTGGGCAGGTCCTCCCCCTTGATCCCCAGCTGGGGCAGGGAGCTGAGCAGGGCCCAGGTGTAGGGGTGCCACGCGTCGTAGAAGATCTCGTTGACGTTTCCGTACTCCACGATCTGCCCCGCGTACATCACCGCCACCCGGTCGGCCACGTTGGCCACCACGCCCAGGTCGTGGGTGATGAAAACGATGGTGTAATTGAATTCCCGCTGCAGTTCTTTGATGAGTTCCAGGATCTGGGCCTGGATAGTCACATCCAGAGCTGTGGTGGGCTCGTCACAGATCAGGATCTTGGGCTGGCAGGACAGGGCGATGGCGATGACGATCCTCTGGCGCATACCACCGGAGTACTGGAAGGGATAGTCGTCAAACCGTGCCTCCGCCTTGGGGATGCCCACCTTCCGCATCAGCTCCAGCGCCCGGCGGCGGGCCTCCGCCTCGGTACAGTTCTGGTGCTTGAGGATGATGGAGGTGATCTGCTTGCCGATGGTGATGATGGGGTTCAGGCTGGTCATGGGGTCCTGGAACACGGTGGCAATCCGGCGGCCCCGGATCTGACACCAGTCCTTGGCGTACTGCACCCGCGCCAGATTCAGTACGCAGGTGCCATGGAGGGCCTCCGGCGTCTCGTCCAGGTAGCGCACCCGGAAGGTCACGTCGTCGAAGATCATGTTGCGCTGGTTTTCATCGTTGAGATCCACGCCCAGCTTCATGGCCTTCTCCAGCCCCTTCAACAGGTTGCCAATCATCCTGACCCGCTGCCAAGCGCCGTACCGGCCCACAGAGAGATAGATCTCCTTGGCCAGGATCCCGTTGCGCTCCACAGTCTCCGGACTGACCTCAACAGCAATCGCCTTCTGATACTGGTCCCGGAGGACGGCGGATTGCTTCTGATACCGCTGATTGAAATCGGCATCGCTGGCAGCGGCGGTCTTCCGGTCATGGGCCAGCTGCTCCTCCTTCTTTTTGAATGCCTTGATCTGCTCATCCAGGTCCTTGATGAGCCGGGCGGTCTCCCGGATCTTGTCCTTCTCATGGGCAGGATCAAAGGTCTGTTTCAGGTTGAAAGCATCGGTACGCTTGGCCATCAGGTCCTTGTACTCCGCCTCCGCCGCAGCCTTTTCCTCGTCGCTGAGACTGGTCTTCCGGCGCTTTTCCGCCTCCAGCTCCAGGATTTGCTTATAGATCTCCACGCCCGCCTCCAGTTTGGAGGCCTCGTTAAGCTTGTGCTGTGCCTTGGCAATCACCCGGCGTGCAGCTGGCGTCAGCCGCACGTGGGTATCTGCCAGCTCTTCGTCGCTGAAGACGATGCTGCCTTGATCGATGAAGCCATTGGAATCCAGCATGCCCGCGAAGGTCTTGGTGAACACACTCTTGCCGGAGCCGGACTCGCCCACGATGGCGATGGATTCGTTCTCATAGATATCCAGAGAGACTCCCCGGATGGCGGTCAGCACTCTGCCGCGCACCCGGAATTTCACCCAGAGGTCCTTGACGGACAGCAATACCTTTTTCTCTTCTGCCATATCCGTCCCCCCTTACATGTGCGTCCGCGGGTCGGACGCGTCGCCCAGGCTCTGGCCCACCACGTACAGCACCACCGTGATGACGGCCGAGATCGCCACAGGGCTCCAGAATTCTATTTCCCAGCCCGGCGTCATCATAGAAGGTTCGGCTTCATAGATTAGACGGCCCAGGCTCATCTGGTTGATGCCGCGGCCGATAAAGGCCAGGAACACCTCGTAGGAAATATAAGACGGAATCTCCGTGGCCAGCAGGGTTACAATCACGCTGGTCATAAAAGGCAGGATATTTTTCAGCGCGATCTTCACCGTTCTCGTGCCCAGACAGCGGGAGGCAAGATTATATTCTCTGTCCCGGATGATAATTACCTGGGTTCGGATAAAGTAGGCGATACCCAGCCATCCCGTCACCGTCAGGGCAAAGACCATCGTCCAAAAGCTCGGGGAAAACAGCATCAGCAGCACGGAGATCAACAGGATATAGGGCACATTGGCAAGGATGTTGTAAACCTCTACCATGATCGCGTCCACCCGTTTGGAGAATCCCCAGATGGCGCCGATCACCACGCCGATGCTCATATTGATCGCCGCGCAAATAAGTGCCAAGGAAATAGAGATCCGTGAACCGTTCCAGATGGCATCAAAGGTAGACTGACCTGCCGCACCAGTACCCAGGATATATTTGATCTGAAATCCGAACATGTCGATGGCCGCTTGGGGGCTCAGGTGCTTGGCATCCGCATTGAGCAGGTTGCCGTACTTATCGTACACCGTCAACATCGGGTAGATATAAGCAAAGGCAATCATCGCAACCAGGAGCAGCAGGATCACCGTATTCAATTTCTTCCGGAAGAACACCCGGAATACGCTGCGCCAATAAGAATAGCGGGGCGCGATGATCTTTTCCGACTCAAGATCGCTGTGGTCGTGCCGGGAAAAGAGTTCCTCTGTACTCAGGCCTAATTTACTGTAATCATACTCCATTGCACTCACCTATCCTTTGTCGAGAAAGAGATCCGCGGGTCCACCACGGACATCAGGATGTCACCCAGGATGATGGACACGACCGTCAGCACCGCGTAAAACAGCGTTACACCCACGATCACGCCGTTGTCGTACTTGTTAATGGCCTCCGTCAGCAGGTTGCCGGCGCCGGGGACCACATACACCCGCTCGGTGATGATGGCTCCGACCAGCGCGCCCAGAATGCTGCCCGGGATACCGTGGATAATTGGGATGGCTGCGTTCTTCCAGATGTGCTTGGAGAAAATTTCACCTTCCGAGAGGCCGCTGGCCCGGGCAAATTTCACATAGTCCGAATTCATCTGGTCGATCATATACCGGCGCATCCACTTCATCAGGTTGGCGATGGAGGGCAGCGCCAGGGAAACAATGGGGAGAATGAAGATCAGCTTGTCGCTCGACTCCATATCGAACACCGTTGGCAGACCTATCCGCGCGCCCATGGCTTTGAACATAAAAATGTAAGCCAGGGAGGGCACCGCAATGATGAACATAATATAGAAGGTGCCCACCTTATCAACGAGGCCGTCCTTCCGCCGGGCCATCTGGATGCCGATGGGCAGGCCCAGAGCATAAGCCATAATGGAGGACAGGATGCCGATCACAAAGGAATACCCCATCTTGGACATACCGTTGCGTACGGTGTCCACCACCGTATAGTCATCAGTGAAGCGTTCCATATTGAGCGTGCTGATCTCCCTGCTGCCCTGCATATAGGTGGCGGTGTGCAGGTCGTCGGCGCTGTCCTCTGTCAGTCCCGTGGGGAAGGTCATATTGGTCTTGACATAGGACCCCTGGCTGCGGGTCATGGTATGGAACACATCCACGCCGCTGTTCACCGTATAGGAGGTGCCCAGCTTGATGGTGACCATGTTCTGGTGAATAAAGGGGAAGTTCCCATCCACATAGAGGAGGTACTTGTGCAGCGTCCCGTTGCCGATAATGGCCGGGGAGAACTTTCCTCCCGCCAGGGGATCATAGAGGGTGAAGGTCAAGCCCCGCTCGCCCTCAACCTCGGCCACGCGGTGGATGTTGTCAAAATCCAACAGGCCGGTAAAGTACTCCACCAGTCGATGACTCAGCGGCAGATCCTTGGTGGCGAACATCGTTTGCTGCCCGCCGGTAATCACCTTCCGGCCCTTGACGACGGCGTCCAGCCGCTTGACCTCATATCCCCTGGATTCATAATACTCCCGGAATTTGGCAGTATATTCCGCCGTCACCGCAGAATCCGCCTCCGGAGTACGGCCCAAGACGGTAGCCTCCGCCCGCGTCTCCTCATCCAGCTCTCCGTTTCTGCTCAGCTCCTGCAGCCACTCCGAGTATGGCACGTAATCCAGGTATCCGTACTCCTCCCATTTGTTGTACATATAGGTCTGCTTGGCATTGGATTGCTGACGGGTGTACAGCGCGTCGCTGGAGAAGATCAACTCCCGCTGCAGCATGGAATAGATCAGCACCATGACGATGGCAACCACGACGACAATTGAAAAAATTCCGTGCAATATGCGCTTGAGCAAGTATTTTCCCATAATCTCACGCCCTTTTCCGTCCTCTCCGGTCCCCCACGCGGGAGAAGAAACGCCGCCCGGGATATGCGCCGTTTCCTCTCCTCCGGGGGGCGGAGAGCATGTTTCTGCCCTGATAAGG
>OFFK01002714.1_pt1 | contig 10449 bp, 12 predicted proteins | sample 1521361 | NCBI WGS metagenome assembly OFFK01 (sample SAMEA3504096, study PRJEB24116) | mouse gut metagenome | biome: mouse gut; feature: mouse-associated habitat; material: faeces | place: Denmark | collected 2011
CTTTAGAGTCCCTTGGCGGTATGTTAAATAACCTTGGATTGTCATCGGTAAAGATATGTACGGTTCTGCCGTATTTTGCCGGTGAACAGGGTTGTTCACAGAAGCAGCCATGTTTTCGGTTCGCTTTAGGACATCGGTATTTTGCCCGGTGCTTGGCAGCCTCATATCCATCTTTATGCATACGTAAGCCCAGCTTACAGATTGGAACGCCGTCTTCATCAATGGTAAAATCGTCCTTATAGGTAAAATGTCCGGTATGTCCGGGATTGAGGTCGATAAAGGGCGTGATGTTTTCCCGTCTGCAGTATTCATAGACAGCATAAGCGTCGTGGGCAGAATCCAGAAGGAGTTTTTCAATGTGAAATTCCGGAAGATATGCTTTCATAGTGAAAAAGGAATGCAGAAAAGAAAGCATATCATGTCGGGAAGCCCTCTCCAAAAGTGGGAATACAGGGAGATCGCTGTAGGAATCGGAAGCCACATACATGTAGAGGTGGTAACCGAAGAAATAGCATTCCCGATGGGAGTCCCATCCCCAGTTGCAGTCCGGCTGAGAATAAAGGCGTTTGCAATTGCAGGAAGAACAGCCTTTTTTCTTACAATCGCAGATCCGTTTTTTTCGCTGCTGCGCAGCAGTCCGGACAGGGGTACCGTCACCGGCAAGAGCCAGATGTTCCGTGTCTATGAGCCCTTTCGAGCAGGAAACAGACAGGAACTGCTGATGATAAAGGCGAAAGATGAGAAAAAAAGGGTTCTCTGGTTTAAACTTCCAATGCTCCAGCAGAGGGAGGAGTTTGGACGCAGTGCTGGAAGAATCGCAGGGAGTTTTATCGCCTTTCTTTTTCCCCTTAGGTGGTTTCATTTTAGGGAAACGGTCTTTCGGGGAAAGATTGCCGGAGTCATCCTGCCAGATGCGGGAAAAGAAATCATAAAAAGTCCCGACACCGGGAGTATCCCCGAAAGGGAAACCGCTGAGGATGGCATAAAGGGGAGTTTCCCTGAGCATACGGCACCAGAGTGTGATAGAAGTCACTTTCAGTTTTAAAGCAAGGAGATAAGAGCGCAGCATACAGGAAGGGAGCCTGGGTTCAGGACCAAAAACAGAGTAACACTCCTGCATAATGGAATCCGTCTGGGAAAGATCAAGATACCAGAACTGCACGATATAATGCCAGGTGTTTTTAGGAAGTACGAAAGGATCCGGATAAAATTTCAGGAAATCGGATACGAAAGTATCCTGATAGGCGGCATGGCCGCCAGGATTACAAGGTAACAAAGAAATCGCCTCCAGTCGATTGAAATAAAATATAATCAATCGGCTTCGCCGCAAATTTTGAGCGATTTGTCAAGTGTTTTTAGCAAAAAAGTGGGTGATTTTTTTGAGATAGGGGTCGGAAAGCCTTATAAAATCAGGGCTGAAGATTCCGAGAAGTTATTTTTGTAAAAAGGAGGATTTTATGGCATTAGTGGATGTTAATATTAAAGTACCGACAGAGATGGCTATTTATTTGGAGCCATCCAATCAGGTTATCGAACTCGAAAGGAATGCGTTGCTGCTATATCCTTATATATTGAATCAGACTATATCGCATGGCCGGGCTGCAGAAATATTGGGAATACGCAAAAATGAGCTGATAGATATTTATGATAAGTTAGGATTTTCTTATCTGGATTTAACAATGGATGATCTTGATGCAGAATTGGAAACATACAGAAAAGTGAAGGCAAAAGGTGAAGTGGTATGATAGTTGTATCGGATACTACGCCAATTATCTCTCTTTTGAAAATTAGCAGGCTTGATTTGCTGGAAAAATTATTTGGAGAGGTTTTGATTCCGAATGCCGTGTATGAGGAACTTAAAGCCGATACACGATTTATAGAAGAAGCTAAGGTTGTAAAGAATGCTCCATATATAAAATCTGTTCCTGTATTGAATCCTGAAGCAGTCAGAATTTTAAGGATGGCAACAGGACTTGACCAGGGCGAGAGTGAAGCGATTGTGCTTACTGATGAACGAAAAGCTGACATTTTGCTTATGGATGAAGCAAAGGGAAGGGCAATTTCGGGAAAGATGGGAATTAGCATTATGGGAACAATCGGTCTTCTAATTAGTGCCTATGAGGATAATTTGATTAATTCCGAGGAAGCCAGAAGGTGTATTGATGACCTTCGGAGGTCTGGCAGGCATATAGGAGAGCGCCATTACCAGATGTTATTAGAAAGATTGCGGTAGTGGTAATGTTACTGCCATTTGGTAATGTTTTGGTAATGAAAATTCGAAGAACCATTTGGACAGTTTGGATTATCATAAAAATAAGGCACAGAAATGACGGTAAAACACAGTAAGCGGTGCATAGGGACGATAATGTGAGTTGAGTTCGAATAGCGGACATTTTGGTCGAAAAGCCTGTAAAATAAGGGATTTTCGACCTTTCTTTTTGTTCCGTGAGATTGATATGAGATGCAGAATAGAACCGCTTTCCATCTATTCCACGGTGGCGGATCTTGTTGAAAACTCCCGGCAGCTGTGATAGAATATCTTTGGGTGCTACCAGGATGGTAGGTGGTTATCCCTCTCCAGAGGGACTGTGACCCTCCGTTTACATAGAAACCCGAAAGGGAATCTGGGCAAGGAGGGCTGAGCCATATGGATATTTTGGGACTTATTGCAGTGCTGAGCTTCGGCTTGACCTGCTTCGGGATCGGATACACCTTTGGTAAAGATAGCAACAAGACACAAAAATAGCCGCCCTGCTCCACTAAAGTGAGGCGACTATTTTGTCATAATCATTTGAATCGAGCTAACCGTCTATCGGTAGTTCCTAAGGCGCCTGTTACCAGCAGGCGTCTTTCTTTACGCTTACTATAACATATGTAGTGGTGGATTTCAAGGGCTTTCCGTGGAATATATGGAACTGGTGGACGGTCTACGCAGTTTGTTCAATGCCCCGGCCAGCTTTTTATTCTTATCCGGGTATAGGTGAGAATATGTGTCCAATGTCGTTTTTACCGATTCATGCCCCAGGCGTTCCGATATTTCCAGTGCGTCAAATCCCATGTCGATCAGCATACTGGCGTGGGAATGCCTGAGATCGTGGAGCCGGATCGGATCCAGACCTGCAGCGGGGGCATTCTGCTTCAATTCTTTCTCCAATGCGGATTTTGTAAAATAGAAGATCCGATCTGTTGGCAGGATCCCGTATAGCTGCGATACATACCCGTGTATATCATCATATAAGAAATCCGGGATGGCGAGCGTTCGCCTGCTCTTTGGGGTTTTGGGTTCAAGGAGAAGCTCCTCCCCTTTTAGCTTGACATAATTTTTATTGATATTCAGACGTTTGTCCGGCAGGATGTCTTCCGGAGTCAAGGCCAGGAGCTCCCCGGAACGTACCCCGGTGTAGAACAGGATGTCAAATGCCAGCTTCATGGCGGATTTTTTAATTCTGCTGGCGAACCGCTCATATTCTTCCTGTGTCCATATCTTCATTTCATCGGCCCTGCTTCGTCCGATGCTGCCTGCGGAGCGGCATGGGTTGGCGGCCAGGCGGTAATGGTTGACAGCATAATTCATGATAGCAGAAAGCTGGTTGTTGACCGTTTTTAAGTATGTTTGGGAATAGGGCTTCCCTTTTTCATCCCGGAATGAGATAAGCTCATTCTGCTATTTCCGTATCTTTATCGTGTCAATGTCGCATACCTTCAGCCGGGAAAAATATGGCAGCAACTTCCCTTCTATGATATTCCGTTTGTTTTCCATAGTGGTGGGCTTTAAGCGGTGGGACATATCCTCCATGTAGTTTTCTACGAGTGAGGAGAACAGTATATCGCTCGTGTTGCCCTGCTGGTTGAAAAAGGAGCGTTTGTACTCTTTGGTTTCCCGCTGTGTCTTGAAGCCTCTTTTGCAGGTATGCTTATATTCGCCGGTCCAGTCCGTGTAGTTGAAAGCGGCATACCATAAGGTTGCTATTTTTTAAAGTATATTTATAGGCTGGCATTGTAATCACTTCCTTCTGATAATGGTAATCCTGAGAGACGATAGTCCGCCTTATCTTACGTCAACTGCTGGCAGTTTCAACTGGTGACAATGCGTCACCGTTTTGACTGTACGGTTTTTTCGTACATTTGATTTCCATCAATATTGCCCCTTGATATGCTTATTTATCAGTGGTAATATAAAATAAAAACAAAAGGAGCATGTACTATAGCTGTGATGTCAGCCAGGACAGAATCGTAGAAGAAACTGCATTAGAAATCCATGCATGTTTCTCCATTAAAGCCGAAAAGCGGGAAAGCAGGCCTTTCTGAACAGGAAGCTGGTTAGTAGTGATCATCTCTAAAAGGGAAATGATTTGGTTCATTTGTTCTTTGTCAGGGGAATCTTCCTGTTCAGCAACCTGTTTGCGGAAATTCTCAATAGATTCATTATAATTTAATGTTACACAAGCTTGTGTTCCGATAACAGATCCATAGGTTGTTCCAATATTAAAAACATTAGAAGCAGTGGTTTGCTGCTCTTTGTATTCAGACTCCGTTAAGTAGTATGCGTTTAAAGAATGCGGCTGTCCCTGGAAAAAAGTGGTTTTAGCATCACGGACATAAAATCTTTCATTCAATGGGTTTATCATCCAGTCGCCAGTCCTTACATCGGTTCCCGGCTCAAATCCTACATATGGCAAACCAGTGCTTTTTTCATGGTTTGGTAATCCCTTAATCGTGCTGACGATAGTTTCGTTTCTCTCAATGGCATATTCAACCATGCTGTTTCTAAAAGCGTGTAAAAAGCTTCTTGGCATTAGAATTCCTTCTTGTTATTCATTCTGGCATTTAGATAATTGCCATCCATATAGTATTATTTATCCCTCCGGTACCACACAAAGGGTATTATTTTGGGCTGTCGGTTCCTGTCTTCTTCAGCGGCATTGGATCTGCTGCAACAGATTCGTAGCGCTGCTCTTTTATACATTCTTTGATTTTTCCTATAATGATATTTTTATTATCTTCGTCGAGCTGATAGAAAGAACGCAACACTTTTTCACTCTGATTATCAATTTGACAAAGTAAATAATCTGTGGATACATTAAAATAGTCCGCAAGTTTGATTAAAGTGTCCATGTGTGGGATAAATCCATATTCTATTAAATTGAAAACTTCTTTGCTTGACAGGCATAGCAGGTTCTCCAAAAAAGAAGATTTGGTATCCACATTTGATTCCTGGCATAATTTTCGGATGCGCTTTGCAATCCGATAGTCATATCGAAACGGCAATACTTTGTTTAAATCTTTTTCGCGACTTTTGCTTTTGAGACCAAGCAGGCAGTTCGTTGACACTTCACATATTTCTGATAATGCTATCAGAATTTGATAAGGAATAGTAATATTTTCTTCTACATAGTCCATTAGCAAATCTTCTGATATACCGAGCTTTTGTGCCACTTCATCGTATTCGAATCCTGTTTTTAATATCCAGTGTCGAATAGAGTTATCATACCCTCCGAGTATAATTTGTTGTTTTGGTATTGGTTTGTTGTTAGAAAAACCAACCAAATAATCTATTGTAACATCAAAGTAATCACAGATTTTCTTTTTGATTTCATCATTGGGAGAACTTTTCCGCTTTCGTATAATGAAACCGTAGATTTTACAATTCCGAATTTTTTCCAAATTCCTCTTGAGTAAGACATGCTGATAGACGAAGGCTTTTGATTCGATTTGCTAAATCCGGCATGAGCATCACCTCCATAAAGTTTAAGGGTATTCAACATTAGTATATTGCACTGATTCTGAAAATTGAAGATGAAAAAACAAAATTTTAAAAAATTCAACAAAAGTGTTGAAGAACAAGCCATTGTCCTATTATGCCTTTGAAATGTTCTACTGGTGCGGCGTCAGGCTGGGCGAAATGCTCTCGCTAACTCCGTCAGACTTTGATTTTGAACGGAATACCGTGACAATAAAAATGCCGCATTTCTTATGTGAGGAAATGCAGGAATATATTGGTATGCTCTATGAAATCAGCGGGGATGAAAGAATGTTCCAGGTCACAAAATCCTATCTCCATCACGAGAAGGACAGGGGAGCGAAAGCGGCGAATGTGAAACGAATCAGAATCCATGACTTGCGCCATTCACACATTTCTTTGTTGATTGAGATGGGTTTTTCAGCACTTGCCATAGCAGACAGAGTAGGGCATGAGAGTATATACATCACTTACCGCTATGCGCATCTGTTCCCAAACAAGCAGACGGAAATGGCAGATAAATTGGATATGGAGCGCATGGAAAGCGTTACGCAGACAGATAATAACACAGTCATCCAGTTTCATATGGATAAGGAGTTTGAGCCGGGACGTGGTGGTGCAGGGCAACCCAAGGGTGTATAAAGCACTCCGCAATCAGATGGCAGAAATCTGTGGGGAATTAAAACGTCTGGAAATATGCAGCGGGGATAATGATGAACTGCTCTATACCATCCAGTTAATTGCGGAAACCATGAATGGGCTGAAAGGGGAAAACTGATTACAGTTAGTCCTATATTTACCAGACAAAAAAGAAAAATTCTTAGAAAATATCTACTTAAACAATACCCGTTTTTTGTTATCAAAATCATTCAGTTAGACAGATAGAAAGAAAACAATTTGATTGTAACTGAAAAAAATTTGCAGACAAGGCGACCAATCGCGGATAATATCAGGTCGCCGGATAGGAGGAAATCATGGAAAAACACATCATTTGTGAAAATGGAATCAGCTATACGAAAGGAACAGATGGAATTTATTACCCAAATTTGAAGTCGCCGGAAGGGGAAACTTATGAGATTGGCAGGTATGGGAACATGAGGCTGGAATACCTCAAGAATCACCACAAAGGGCTGTATCTGGATTTGTTGACGAGCGGAAAACTTAATCGACATTTACACGAATGTGATGAGGAGTGTCACAAAAGGCTGGAACTTCTCACGGAACAGATGAAAGCTGGGGCTGGGATTACGGAAGAATTAAAGGTAAAGGAACAGATGAAATGGGTTGGATTGATGAATGATGTCCGCTCTGCGGAAGAGGAAATTGTGTTGAAAGAGCTGGTGTATTGTTAAAAAGGCTGTGTTTGATAAACTGCTATACTTGTAATAACATTCGTGCCAGGAAAGAGATAAATTGTTGAAAGGCTTGACTGATTGCAGAAGAATAGGAGATAATTTTGCTGATAGTATGGATGAATTACTGAAAAAATTGGTGGATTTTCAAGAAAAAGTATGGTGATGAAACGATGATATTGTTGAGAGAATAGGGCGGGAAACCGCTCTATTTTTTTTCGGAAAAATCATATATAGATTTAAAATAGGGTAATTTTGATGAAATGGAATGGAGAGAAAGTCTGCCAAAAATTTTTTTTTCGGTTGGTAAAGTAGGCAGTGTCGTATGCAGATAGTAGGCGAAAAATTAATACATGTAGTGGTCAAGCGTTTTTGTAACATTTGTGGCTAAAAAATTATTGGATTGTTGTCTGGGGCCATCGGAGGTGGTCAAGCAATCCAATCAGAAAGCCTGCTCCCGCCGCTCTTTATGCTGCCGTCCTCACCTGATATGGTGTGCGGTAACCGTTATAGCTGTGTGGGCGCACATGGTTGTAGGTAACATAGGCGAATTCCTCCACGGTCTGGTATAATTCCCCCTCCGTCCGAAATTCGTACAGATTTGTACATTCGTTCTTCAGAGTGTTGAAGTACCTTTCCTGCACTATAACCTATGATTTCCCTATTATAGAGGTCTACAAGGATACCTATGTAATTCCAGCCTGTCCCAACTCTTACATAGGTTAGAACGCTTATTACAACATCCCTGTATCCCCTTCCCTGGAACTGGCGGTTCACAACATTTTCTGCTTTAGATTCGTTGCAGGTGTCTTTGTGCGGCTTGTTTTGAAATTTTCTGTGATTTCAGAGGCAAGCTCTGAATCATCCGGCCTTTGTTTAGCTTCATAATAGTAAATGCTTCTGTTTACCTGTAGGACGCGGCACATTGCTGATACAGAGTATTTGTGGGCATTCGCCTTGATCACATTTGCTTTCGTCCTAAGATCAGCGCCGCTTGCTTTAAAATATCGTTCTCCATCTTAAGTTGCTGGTTTTCCTTGCGGAGTTTTAACAGTTCCTGCTGCTCTGGTGTACGGTTGTCTTTCTCATGGAATGAGCCGGAATTTTTCGCCTGTTTTACCCATTTATCAAACAGGGAATGGGCAATATCGTATTCCCGGCAGATATCGCATCTACGTTTACCAGAATGGTATAAATCCACTAACTGCTGCTTAAATTCATCTGTGTACTTGCGGGGTTTTCTTTTCTGTTTTATTTCGGTCATATTGGATGCTCCTTTGCCTATTGGTTTTATATGATATGACCTTAAAAAATCTGTCCAGTTTATTGTAACCTATCCAGTACATCGTCAATGCAGTGCTGGCATACCAGAACGGGGCACAGGTCGGGGATATATCCCATGCGGGGCAGGCGGTGGACTATGAAAGGATACGGCAGTTTGTGCTGCAGGCGATCAGGGAGCATGAAGGACAGGAGACATCCCAGAAAGAAACGGCGGGGGATCGGACGGGCCGGATACAACAGAAGAAAACACGGGAATGGCGTTTGGATTTGACGAGGATGCTCTGAACGTCATCATGTCTTCACTGGAGGCGTTCAAGAGGTAAGGGGAAGGGAGCCTGCAGGTATTCTTCATAGTCCGGAACGAAGCGGCTGCCCTGTTCGATCCGCAGGATGGTCAGGTCGCTGCACTCCATGTCCAGGAGTTGGAGCTTTCCTGTCAGGGCAGCCTGGGAAAGCCCCTGGACGGTGCGTAGCTGTTTGACTTTCGGGCCTATGATATTTTTGGAAGTACCGTTCCAGTAGATCTTTCATAAAGCATCTCCTTCTAAAGATGAAGTAAAAAGGACAAGGGAGAGTTATTGGTGGAATCGGGGAATACTGGGAGGTAAGATAGATATGGCAAAGGAGATTTTTGCAATGAGTGACATATGGTTAAAAATTGTCCAGTTTTTAGGCGCTTTGAACGGGGAGAATGTGAAACGGGAGAGCTATGTGCGCACGCCGGAGAACGAGGGGCTGAAGTGGAAACTCTGTACTATCGCGCAAAAGTCGATACTATCAGGCAAAACTCATATACAAACATGGAAACTGCCTGTATTATCACGGAAACTCGCTGGGAGTTTTCGTGATAATATAAGGGTTTCCATGTTTGTATATGGGAAATCGGTAAAAAGTGAATGGTAAATAGATATGCATAAACATAGACGCTTATTCGGTCAATCTTCCATTATCATTCCATTCCCCATACATAACTCCCTTCTTGGTATTTTCAATCAGTTTCTGCAGCCTGCTCTGAAATAGTTCCGGTTGCTTCTTTTTGATCTGTATGGTATCAATCCGCACCCGCTGGTACAGGGGAGGGAATTTATGAAAATTGTTCCAGACTTCCACGTCCGCTTTTAAGGCTTTTTCAATATCCTTATCAAGAACAAATCCTCTTGGCGACATATCTGGCAGTACAGCTTTCCCGGCATCGGTCATTAGCCCCAGGCGCTCCATCCTTCGGCAGCGTTCTTTATTTAATTCAGACCATAAACTTCCTGTTCTCCGGGGAGCCAGTCTTTGGACAGTCACGCCGTTATCCATCTTTTTTATGGTGCTGTCTATCCAACCAAAGCACAGGGCTTCTTCAACAGAATCTATATACCAGAAAGTGCCATCATCAATCGGGCGGCCCCGTTTCACGATCACCCAGCATTCCTTTTCCTTATCATGGTTTTTTATGAGCCATTCCCGCAGTTCGTGGCGGTTTTTGGCATCAAGCAGATTTGTAAATTCCATAATTTTCCCCCTAATTTCGCAGTGGTGATTTGGATTATACCACAGGTACGGGGATAATTCCATGGATTGATGGCACGTTCATTTGCTGAATGATTATTTTTAGGATTTTTTTGTTTTTCATTTTCAGAAAATAGTCATTTCGTGCCATCGGATAAAAAATAGAAAAGTTCTATGGTATAATTCAGAGGATGCTCTTGCTTTAGTAGGAACGGCTTTCTGCCGAAGTAATAGGAAACAGCGGAATAAGGAGGAAATGAAAAATGTATGAATTGGTACAAGTCAGTGAGAAATGCTATTACATAAACTGCCCGGCAAAGATCGGTGTCTATGTTGCGGACAAGGATAATGTCTATCTGGTTGACAGCGGAAATGATAAGGATGCCGGGAGGAAGGTCAGACAGATACTGGAAAGAAATGGCTGGCATCTGACGGCCATACTGAATACCCACTCCAACGCAGACCATATCGGCGGGAATAAATACCTGCAGGGGCAGACAGGATGTAAGATATATTCCGGCGGTATAGAGGCGGCTTTCACAAAATACCCGGTCTTGGAGCCGTCTTTCCTTTACG
>OFFK01002715.1_pt1 | contig 10448 bp, 16 predicted proteins | sample 1521361 | NCBI WGS metagenome assembly OFFK01 (sample SAMEA3504096, study PRJEB24116) | mouse gut metagenome | biome: mouse gut; feature: mouse-associated habitat; material: faeces | place: Denmark | collected 2011
TGCGGCTGTTATCTGTGTCCTTGTTCTTGTAGTCGTATTTGCTGTAGCCCAGCTCGTCATCCAGCTCCGCCTCCAGGCCGGTTTCCAGGAACTCGGCAATGGTTTCCTTAAACAGGTTCTGGATGTCATCCATGCTGTCGATGTTTGCCATCTGCAGCAGCTCACGGATTTTTTCTCGACGTGCATTTTCTTCCGGGGTACGGTTCTTTCTGGCCATATGTAATTCCTCCTGTGTGGTGCTTCTATTCTACACCTCATAGGAGGTTTACACAAACTTTGGGATGTTCTCCTTTAGGCGATATGAAGAAGGTGGGGTGCATCACCGCACCTCCACCTTCTTTGTTGTTGGTTAGATTTCCTTGCACAAATTCTCTACTTCTGCTTGGGTAAGGCCCGTAAGTCTGACTATATCAGCTACGGTCATTTTCATTTGCAAAGCATTACGAGCAATCTCAATTTTTTCTTCAGCCCTGCCAATTTGTTTGCCGTTATCCTCGGCGGTAGCCAAGTCCGACTGCCTATCCGTCTGGAACTTCCTGCGGCTACGGTAGATGGCCCGCTCTCGCTCGTTCTTGCTGATACTCATTAAAAGGTTCCCGGCCACTTGAAGCACCTCCTCCGATTCAATGACCTTGTTCACGATCTCCCTGTGCTCCAGATCAGGAGCGTACTGGAAAAACACCGACCACTTATCCAGGGCTGTCATGTCACTGACAGGCTTCTTCACCACTTCGCCCAGCTTGGACAACTCAACAAATGTTACGCTGATGGCATCCGACAGCAGCTCTCCCGTCACGTTATGCCGCATGGAGAAAGAATTTACATAATCCTGTGTATTGGGAAAGATCGTATAAGAACAGAATGTGATCTGGTATGACCGGGCCAGCCTGTCATATCGCCGCAGTCCTTTTGCCGGCTGGGAGGAATGTAGGTCTGTGAGATAGTATACACTTTTGCCCTTCAGATTCCTGTGTTGGCCATCCAGGTCCTCGACCATATAGCTGGCTTGCATTTCCAGGTTGACCTGGGAACCATCGTCTATCTTGCAGTTGACATCAAACCGTTCCGCCTTTTCCTCCGTGTCTCCCGGCGCTAACTCGTTGGGCAGAAGAACTACATCAACCACAGTACGGCCAATCACACATGAAATCAGATTCATCAACGCTTGCTTGGCCTCCGGCGATGTCAGGATCAGCTTAAATACCCGGTCATCGGACGGCGGTAGTATATCTGCTTCCATTGGTAGCAGTCCCATCAAGCAACACCCCCAACAAGTTTATTCCCACTATCAGTATACCACAGTCCAGCTAACATTTCCACTACAATTTCCGATAGCGTCCTCTCTTTGCCTCATAGTGTGTCGTATGAGCCATATCCGCAACGATATATTATCCTCATGATACCCAGGAACCGCTCTGTGCCTTAAATGGCACGGGGCGGTTTACTTTATCACGAAAAGAGGTGAAATCCCAGGGGTGATATAAAATGACGCAAATTATCAACAGGAAGGGAGGGCAGAACACCCAGAACTCTATTCATCTGGAACACCCAAGGGCAAAACACCAAGCTGATCCAACAGGTCGTTTGCTTCATCAATAGACTTCCTATGCTGGATTGCAAACAAGATTGCTGCATCACGTTTATCACGCACATATAGTTCCAAATTGCCAGACAGCTTTAGCATTTTCTGTGTCTCCTCGTCAGAAAGTTGCAAACCAAAAGCAATCGCCAACAGCTTATCGCGGGACGGAGCTTTCTTCCCGGAAAATATCTGATAGACATAGGTACGGTCGAGGTGCGACCCCCGAACCACATCCGCCCGTTTAAGATGCTTCTGCTTCAGTTGGAGTGCCAGATATTCCGGGAGTGTTTGAGCAAGCATATTCTGTTCGTTTCTCAACAGAAAATCCTTGAAATTTGCCGCATTGAAAAGGCTTTCCTGCACATCAGCTGTTGTTACCTTAGTTGCTGTGGTTGCCTTACTTGTTTCAGTTTTCATACTGCGCCCTCCGCTGGAGATATGCCTACATTATATCAGACCGTGGCGCATATGAAAAGTCCCGTAAAAAATTTGTATTTGTATGCTGGCAGCACACCTTTGGAAACAAAGACTCCTTTATACTGGGTATCAGGAAATTTACAGGTAGTACGGAAAGGGGGATGCGAAATGGTCTATGCCGTGTCGGATATTCACGGCTGCTATGACAAGTACATTGATCTACTAAACGAAATCAACTTTAGCCCCGATGATACTCTCTATGTCCTGGGGGATGTAATCGACCGTGGCCCGGATGGATTCAAAATCATGTTGGACATGGCCCAGCGGCCCAACGTAGTAAACCTGTTGGGAAATCATGAGGCAATGGCGATGGATGCGCTCTCCCGTGTGTTGAGTGTCATTCAGCCAGACGGAGGCGTGGAATTGTCCAGAGCAAGCAAAGCCGCCGCCCTCCAATGGGACGGCAGCTTTATGCCGCCGGCAATTGCGCTCAGTCATCTTCCAGCAGCTTTGAAGCCGGGATTTGAAGGACAGCAGCCATTTTGAACAGCGTTTCCAGCGATACGCCCCTCGTTGTACCTGTCCCTTCAACCTGCGCAAGAAAATTGACGCTTTTGTTGATCTTTTCTGCAAAGACCTCCTGCGTGTAACCCGCTTTCTTCCTGTAATAAGCGATTTTCAAGCCAAGTATTCTATACTTTTCCGGAAATTCGGTCTGCATACGGCATCACTCCCTGATAGTATGCTACCAATTTCACAATGCAATTAAAATTTCTACAAAGAAAACGATTATTTACTTTAAGTCAAATATAGCGTATAATGCGGGATACAAAGCGACAATCATTACATACTCAGGAGGAGGACTATGCCAACCTGTTTCTTTATTGGGCATCGTGAAGCATCGGATTATCTGCTGCCGCAGCTATCTGCCGAGGTAGATCGTCATATTACAGAACTGAAGGTGACAGATTTTGTTGTAGGGATCTATGGATGGTTTGACTCAATGGCAGCGAGAACCGTCAAGGCTGCTAAAAAGCGCCACCCGGAGGTGACGCTCACGTTATTGCTGGCCTATCATCCATATGACCGCCCCATTCCAACACCGGAAGGTTTTGACAGTACATTTTACCCGCCAGGGATGGAAACCGTACCGAAACGAGCAGCTATCGTAAAGGCTAACCGCTACATGGTAGACCACAGCGATTATCTGATTGCCTATGCGTGGCATACTGCCAGCAACGCAAGGGAATTGGTATCATATGCAAAAAAGCGCAAGAACAAAGGGCTTATCCAAGTTACAGAACTGGCAAGGGAACCGCAGAGAAATACTGGTATTATGATAGGAGATGGAAAAATTGAAGATTGAACTTAGCGACCCTATGTTGTACGACAGGCTACATACACTCTCAGCCGAGTATTCGGTGTCGGTTGAACTGCTTGTCAATCTGGCCGTGCGGCGGCTGGTGGATGATATTGACTTTGTTAGAAACCTCCGCATTGGCAAAATCGAGAGGGCGTAGCGGACTACGCCCCCTCCCCGCCAAAATATGCAAAAATCGTCCGCAATACATTGATTGCCATTTGCTTACGCTCCAAAGGCTGCTGATCTATGATCTGTTTGAATTGCTCCATGATGTTGGTATCGCTGTCAGATACGGAATCGGCCAGCAGATAGTCCACAGTTACGCCGAGGCGGTTTACCAACCGCACCAGCGTATCCAGCGTCAAGCTTCGCTCTCCACGTTCGATTGCACCCATGTAGGTATCCGATATGTCAACGGCCTCCGCAAGCTGGGCCTGTGTGAGATTCAGCCGCAGCCGTTCTTCTCTGATCCGTTCGCCCAACCTCTTATAGTCCATGTGTTCACCCCCTGCTTATTCTACCCAAGTGATCGGCCAGCAAGAAACATCTAACAGGGGTATATATGTTGACTAATAGGGGTTTTCGTGATAACATGATGTGGTATCATTCACTTCAAGGCAAAGATTCCAGGCTTTCCCTGGTGATATTTTGCGGAAAGGAAAAACCACAAATGTCAAGAGTTTGTAGGACGGCGAAAGAGTTTGCCGAGGCTGTAAAAAATAATGAGGAATACATCACAATCGAGGGCGACCTAAAAAACGGCGTTTTGCGTATAAAGGCGAGGGTGGTTGCGGCCCCCCTCCTGCTGTATCTATCAACGGTACGGATAATGTTACCAGACAGATTTTAGAGCTAACAGGGAAAAGCGCAGAAATTTTTATGAACACATTTGTTCAGATTGTTCCCTATGGAGATTTCTACAAGAAAAAAGATGCCGATGATATTGTTCGGCAGAAGGTCAGTGATCTACCTCTGCGGCGAAAAATGTTGCGGCTGATTGGACTGATACCGGAGAAAAAGTCTCTACTGCTTGCACAGAAGGCAATGAGTTACAGAGAGCCGAATAAGCTCTTGATTGCTTTCGCTGACATTGGGGTTTCCCCTATCACAATCAGCAAAAGGATGGACGTAAAATATCTGCCCTCTTTGTACTCCTATCTGGATAATACTCATTAGGAGGAAGAGAAAAATGTTATTTGAGGAAAGCTACAATAGAGATTCAGTAAGTGCATTGGAGGAGCGAAGCCTTTTGCAACAAATAGTATCATTTGGGGTGGGGTATCCTTACGGCAGATCAGGTCTTTCCAAAGCGGCCATTTCGGATACAGACACGCTTCACAGAGAAATTTCAAGAACGCTAAGTTCGCAGAAATATTCGGATGCAGGTAATATAATTTGTGATGCTAAAGACCGTATCCGAAACAGGGATGATGGATACTATTGGCTTGATTTGCATAAAGGCCGCATACTGGCTGGAGGGCAGCATCCTATAGAGGACATTATCATTGACTTTACCTTACCGGGTACAGACGATAGGGTTCTGCTCCGAAGGAGAAAAGGGACCTGTCTACATAGCATAGGATTTTTGATTGTGCCGGATGCAGTAAATTTCTTGTGGATGAACAGGGTTTGTGTTCCCCTCAAAGAGTTCCACATGCTATCCTTTATCACCGTGGATGATTCCAGATCCGGCCTTGTGGTAGATTATGATGCAGCACAACACAACACAACAGGCCAGTGGTACTTTTTCCATGTGAAGAAAACATCGACATCATACAAGCCCAGTTGGATCATGATGACCACTGCTGGACAGCGGAACACGAGTCATTCATTGGGAACATTTGATTTGACCAGAAAAATGTATAGGAGGATGATTAAATGCAGTTCAAAAATTATGCTCAAAAGACTGTAAGCTACGAAAAGAAAATGCAAATTGAAGAGAACAGAATGAAGGTAGAAATGACTCTGGACTCTCTGCGCTCATATCTCCAATGTGCAAATATTTTTAATGTAGAGACTGATAGCCTATACAAGCAAATCGCTTCTGTTGTTGATCTTTCTAACAGGAGCAACTATTTTATTGACCAGCGGCAAGGTCCCCAAACAGAGGCCCAGAAGAAAATGATGTATAACATTGAGCACATCAGCGATTATGCACAAGAGGGGATCAAAATGAACTTTATCGTTGACATGGCGAATAAGAAATATCTGTCGGCTGCTAAAGATGAAGAAATTGGGACTTGCCTTTGTTGTCTTTATCCCGTCAATGCGACTGACCCTATCATGTTGCTGGCAGAAGAGGATCAACGGCTGGGATTGTACGCATACGTTGGCACACCATCCAGAGAGGGAGTTGCGTATCTCTTTGCCAAAGAGAAAACAGGATCATTCTTTATTCAGCTTCAGGAATTTCATTTTCTTTCTTTGAAAAAAGACCCGGTACACAATTACGATCACGGTCTGCTCCTCAGTTATAATCCCGAGTGGGGATGGAAGAACATCTCTTTCGGGATCATTTTGAAAGAAAATCAGGACATGGTTCGACAGTTGTTCGATTCTGTCAGAAACCCAACGAAACCCATTGAACAAGCCAATACCGACAGTATGAACACGGGGAATATGAAACATTTGTACCCGTGGCAATAGGTTTGTACCATTTTTTCCAAGGCTATTTTGCTCCATAACCAATACCTGATTCTATTATTACGAAAATGCAAATAGGTGGCGCACCCTGGTAGGTGCGCCGCCTGGTTGTTGTGCAGTTGGAATTTTGACTGCCTACACGGGGTATCCGCTCCGCACAATATTCTAATGGCCGATAGGGTTATTTAAGTCCAATTTGTCAGGTGCTGTCTTGCTATAGTAAGTCTCCAAAAGGTTCCAGATGCGATCAACTCCCCATTCCTGCGGAATCGTGACCGGGTTGATACAGAGATTGGATAACTCCTTCAAGGTGCGGTTAAAGGCATCCAAATCACCAAGGAACAACTCCTTCGCTCTTGGTACACTACGACACTGGTTTACCCACTGCAAAGCCTCAATTAGTCGATCTTCTTTTTGTGAATTAAAGTGATTGGATTTAATCATACAGATAGCATATTTCAAAGAGTACCAATGGCCTTTTCCGATGCTCTTATTCCAAAAAGAATTGACTATATCACGGCACACTTCGGGAGAAAGGATGTATTCGTATTTGTTGATTTTGTGGTTCCCAGCTTTTATAGCCCTCTTGTCCAGTGCATAGGTTTTATGGTAGCCACACTGAACTTCAAAACGGATGATTCCTCTTGCGTCATCCAATATTGCTGGTGAAATTGGCGGGTATCCTTTTTTCATGTTGCCATCTGATTGGTTCTTTAACTGCATGAATTTGCTGTAGCAGTTGAGCCTAGCGGAGTTGCATGTTAAGTAGAAGCTGCTGGGCCTACTTTTCTTTCGATGTTCGCTAGTATCATATTCCATCCATTCCTCGTAATTCGGTGGTATATTCGACTTCTTAATCAGTTTCATTATCTGTGCATCGGTACATGATTTCCGACCTTTCACGGGCCTTGCGGATGCCCTCTGCGGCCCCCTCCATGATAATAAGCTCTTTTTCGTCCATGCCGTTCAGCATACGGTCAAGGTGTTTCCGGCGCTCGTCCTCTCCGTTGTGCCTGTCCGGGTAGAAAAATTCATCCACGGAAATGTCAAAAAGGGTGACGAGCTTGTAAAAGGCGTTGAGGCTGGTGTGCTGGCCCCGGTTCTCAATATACATGATGGAGCGAGGGGTGAGGTCTACAAGCTGGGCCAGGTGCTCCTGCGTCCAGCCTTTGGCTTTTCGTCTGCGCTTGATTTCTTGGCCCAGGGCATGACAGTCCAGGCGTTTTTCATATTGGTACATTCTCACATCACCCCTATATTATTTTACATTTCGGGGTGGAATATGAGAACGAAATAAAATTTTATATTTTAGTAGTATTTTATTTCATATCCATATCCTTGCGAATTTGACAGGAATCCTATATAATTTATTCGGAATTTCATATTGAAGCAACATTGGTCTGGTATTCTAATAAAATAGGAGGTGCTTAGATATGGCACGAATTATGATTGCTGAAGATAATCAAGGAACGAATAAAGCGATTTGCGAGTATATGAAATCTGCGGGGCATATGCTATACCCAGCTATGGATGGTGCTGAGGCGCTAAAAATATTCCGAGAACAAAAGATTGATTTAATAATATTAGACATTATGCTACCTCAAATTTCTGGAGTGGCAGTCTTACATGAAATCAGGAAAAGCAGTAATGTACCGATAATCATGCTGACAGCGATTGACGATGAATACACGCAATCCAACAGCTTTGACGAACTTGCGGATGACTATATCACAAAACCCTTTTCCATGCTCATATTGGGTAAGCGAATAACGGCTTTGCTCCGCAGAGCTACGAATAAAGCTACGGCGAGTGCTGTTTCTCTCGGTAGTGTGACGGTTGATTTTGCTGGATATACAGCTACAGATGAAAATGGGAAAATTGATATTACACCAAAGGAACTGGAAATCTTAAAGGTGCTAATTGACAATAAAGGGCTGGTTCTTTCGCGCAATCAAATAATTGATGATGTATGGGGTTATGACTGTGATGTGATTGACCGCACAATAGACGCCTATATACGCAACATTCGCAAAAAACTTCGTTTGGATTGCATTACTACTGTCAAGGGGATAGGCTACAAATTTGAAATGGAGCAGACACAATGAAGATAAATTTATTTCAAAAAACTTTTGCCTACACGTTTGGAATGATGCTGATGATTACCATTTTAGCCCATGCCTTGATTTTTTTGATTGCGCCGTCACAAAATGTACTTATCACAAGTACATTGATAAGCAATGTTGGGGCTACAACGTTTTCAGAAGTTGATATGTCACAGCTTATTACTCAAACAATATTGAAAACATTTCCCATCTCTATTGCCTGCTGTGTGGTAATTTCCTTGTTCTTTTCTCTGCTATTTTCAAAAGGAATTACAATGCCTGTTTTGTCAATTATGAAATCTGTTCATCAAATGTCTAAGTTGGATGTTAGTGCAAAAGCGACTGTTACAGCGACAGATGAAATCGGAGATTTAGCCACGGACATTAACACACTGTATCAATCTTTGCTTTTGACAATCCGAAATTTAGAATTGGAAAAAGAGAAAGTCCACTTGGCCGAAAAAGAAAAAATTGATTTTCTCCGCACAGCATCCCATGAGCTGAAAACACCCGTCACAGAATTAAATGCGACATTGGAAAATATGATTTTGGGCATAGGCGAGTATTGCGATTATGAAATTTATTTACCCCGTTGCAAGGAAATTACCGAACAGCTTGGAGAAATGATTCGGGATATACTTAATACTTCCCGTTTGCAAGTGCAGTCCAATAGCGAACCAGCGACAATGCTTTCCATGGAAGAAATTCTTTTAGATTTATGTGAGCCATATCAACTGATTGCTAAAACTAAAAAAATTCAATTTGAAATGGATATTTTGGACGATATATCGGTTTATCTTCCCGAAAATCAGTTAAAGAAAGCAATCTCGAACATTCTGTCAAATGCGGTCAATTATACAGAGGCAGGTCGGAAAATATCGGTTACTCTGGACGGCAAAAAATTATCAATCCATAATGAGTGCGATGCACTATCACCTGAACAGTTGGAACATATTTTTGAGCCTTTCTATCGTCCAGATTTAGCACGCAATCGAGAAACTGGAGGTAATGGATTAGGACTATATATTGTCCAGACAATTTTGGACAAACTCCATCTAAAATATCGATTTGTTCCCATGAAAAAAGCAAAGGGAATGGACTTCACAATATATTTCTAAAAGAAATCTCTGCTATCCATTTGGAAAGCAGAGATTTCTTTTAGTTCAACATTGGCACAACATTGGCTTTATATTCTTACAACATTCAAAGGATATTCTATAGATGGAAGAGGCAAAACAGCACAAAACTTTATCTCAGGAGGTAACAAATTCATGACAAAAAAACTTGGGGTTACGTTGCTGGCGCTATGCTGTGCTTTGGGCCTATGTGCCGTTACGGCTCTCGCGGCAAATGGTAACAACGCCCCTGCTACTCCAACCGTTGAACCACAAGCCCCCGTGTCTTTGGCACATTTTAGGCAAAGCGGAGCTGATGTTCAGCAGAGCATCGATAACGGCAAGTCTTGGGAAATCTATTCTCCCGTAGAAGAGCCGGACTACTTCACCTATAACGAATTTTCTGAATGGCTTGAAACCGAAATGGCCCATATTCAAGAACTGGTGGAGGCCGGAGAATGGACAGAGACAGAGGCATCTGAAACGATTGCCAACTACAGAGCAATCCTCGAGGGCATCGCAAATGGTCAAATGGTAAGCAAGCGTGACAACCTCAGCCAAGACCAACTCTTTTTCTCTCTGCCCGAAATGGATCATCCCGAAACATATCAGACATTCCTTTATGATGGCAATGAGTACAAAGCCTTTGGCCCATTCGATACCGAGGAAGAACTTTACAAGTCCCTCAAGGAATATACCGAAACACAGGTATCCATGGGAGGGATGCTCCCCGCTGAGGCAAACGCACTTCTCGAAAAATATAAATAAAATGTAATCTGCCGCACAACGGCAAAAGAAAAAAAGCCGTTGTACAGCAGAGACATTACCATGTGCCTTCTTCCATGGCGGCTTTTGAGAAATCAAAGCCGCCGTTTTTTATGTCTATGTAGATATGGCGGTATTCGGGAGGTATCGCTATGTCTTTTTTAATTTCTGTTCCACCTAACTCGTCAAAAAAAGCATAGCACTCCCACCGGATTACTCCGGCCAGCAACGCGAAATTTGTAAGTACATAAAGAACCGCGTCATTTCATGCGCCCGCACAGCACAACGCTGCGCGGGCGTTGTCGTTTCTTGTCGGCTCCACTTAGGGACAAACAGTCCCAAGGTGCGGGGCGGCTCCCCCGGGTGTCGCTCCCCGCCGCCCTCCATATCGTTTCCCGGCAACCCAACCACAAAAAACGATATGGAGGTACATACAATGACTATCATCAACTTGCGCGACT
>OFFK01002716.1_pt1 | contig 10447 bp, 8 predicted proteins | sample 1521361 | NCBI WGS metagenome assembly OFFK01 (sample SAMEA3504096, study PRJEB24116) | mouse gut metagenome | biome: mouse gut; feature: mouse-associated habitat; material: faeces | place: Denmark | collected 2011
GCATGGGCAATGAATTGGGCAAAACAGGCTGCGCAATAAAAAACAATTAATTTATATAATTTAGGAGGCATTTTTATGTCAGTTTTAGTTACAGGTGGAGCAGGCTATATTGGTAGCCATACAATTATTGAATTAGATAAGGCAAATCGTGATGTTGTTGTTGTAGATAATTTATGCAATAGCAAACCTATTGCTCTTAAAAGAGTTGAAAAGATTATTGGCAAAAAGATTAAGTTTTACGAGATAGACTGCTGTGATGAAGCAGCACTTCGTGAAGTGTTTAAAAAGGAAAAAATAGATTCAGTAATACATTTTGCCGGACTTAAAGCAGTAGGTGAGTCAGTTGCTATTCCTTTAAAATATTATGAAAACAATTTAATCAGTACTTTATCATTGCTAAAAGTAATGAAAGAATTTGGTTGTACAAATTTAGTATTTTCTTCTTCTGCAACTGTTTATGGTATGCCAAAGAGTGTTCCTATTTCAGAAGATTTTCCACTTTCTGCAACTAATCCTTATGGTAGAACTAAATTGTTTATTGAAGAGATTTTAAGAGATTACTACAAAGCAAATCCAGAAATGAATATTGCTTTGTTAAGATACTTTAATCCAATTGGTGCTCATGAGAGTGGTACTATTGGTGAAGACCCTAATGGTATTCCAAATAATCTAATGCCTTATATTACTCAAGTTGCAATTGGCAAATTAAAACAACTTGGTGTATTTGGTGATGATTATCCTACTCATGATGGTACTGGAGTACGTGATTATATTCACGTTTGTGATTTAGCAAGAGGTCATGTTCTTGCTATTGCAAAACTAGAAACTAAACCAGGTGTTGTTACTTACAACTTAGGTACAGGCAACGGCTATAGTGTACTTGATATGGTAAAAGCATTTGAAAAGGCTTGTGGCAAGAAAATTGATTATAAAATTGCTCCAAGACGTCCTGGTGATATAGCAGAGTGTTATGCTGACCCAACACTTGCTTTAAACGAGTTAGGATTTAAGGCAGAATACGATTTGGATAGAATGTGTGCTGATAGTTGGAGATGGCAGTCTTCTAATCCAAATGGATATGATGAATAATAATTTTGCTTTGACAAGTTGTGTTGTTAAATTAAGATAATTTTTAATTTAATACCGATTTTTGAAAGTATTTTAATAAAATTGCAAGAGGATAAAGATGTTTGATTGTCACGTGCATTGCAGTCATTCAGTGGATAGCCCAACATTAATTGATGATATGGTAAATGTAGCAATATCCAAAGGTATGAAGTATATTGCTTTTACCGACCATTTGGATAGAGATTATTTATATGGTATATCAATTAATAAAAACATAAAACAATTGGATTTACCATTTCATATTACAGATACTTTGCGTGCAAAGCAAAAGTATGCAGGACAAATAGAAATTGCTTGCGGTGTGGAGTGTGGTTATTCCAAAATGGCGGAAGAGGATTATCTGCAAATGCTAAATGGTTGTAATTTGGATATAATTTTAAATTCCGTACATTCTGTTAATGGTTTGGATTGTTATCATAGCGAATATTTTGACGGCAAGGATAAAAGAGTTGCTTACGAGAAGTATCTTATTGCGGTAATGGATAGCATTAATGCAAAATATGATTATGATGTAATAACTCATTTGGGTTATGTGTGCAGAAAAGCACCTTTTGATAACAGGGATATGAATTATTCTGAGTTTGCGGATATAATTGATGAGATATTAAAAGGAATAATTTTAAAAAATGTTTCATTGGAATTTAATTCTCATAACAGGGGCACAAACACACCATTTTTACCATATTTATCAATAGTTGATAGGTATATAGAGTTAGGTGGTAATCAATTTACTTTTGGGTCTGATGCTCACAGAATAGATAGAGTAAATGATAAGTTTGAAGTTGTAAAAGATTATTTGCTTGCAAAAGGTCAAAAATATATCAATATTTATAGACAAAGACAAAAAGTAAAAATAGATTTAACAAAAATTTAATCACAAGAAATAAAAACACAACAATATTTGTAGTGTGTAATGGATTTTTAACATAGGAGTAACAATGAGAGTATTTGATAATGCAACTCAGGAACTTAAATATAAAGTTTTAAAAGAAGTTGCTAAACTTGCTTTTGAGGGCAGACTTGGCGATAGTTATTATGCGATACCACGTATATTAGTGCCAGATAATTCTCCAGCAATGAGGTGCTGTATTTATAAGGATAGAGCAATTGTTGAAGAGATGGTGCGTAATATTGTTGGTACTTGGCGCGTGCCTAATAATTTGCTTGATGTGCTAGATATTGCTTGTGATGAATGTCCTATTGATAGATATACTGTAAGTGAAGGTTGTAGAGGTTGTATATCTCACAGGTGCGTATCAAGTTGCCCAGTGCAAGCAATTCGTATAAGCAAAACAAAAAAGGCTGTTATAGATATTGACAAATGTATTGAATGTGGTAAATGTTTTAAAGCCTGTCCATACAATGCAATACGTGAAAATGTTCGTCCTTGTGTTCGTGCTTGCAAAATAGGCGCTATCAAGGTGGAAAAAACTAAAAAAGCAAGTATTGATTATAACAAATGCGTAAGTTGTGGTGCTTGTATGGTAAAATGTCCGTTTGGTGCTATACAAGATAGGTCATACATATTGCAAACTATAGATATTTTAAAAGAAAGTGAAAACAATACAAATTATAAAGTATATGCAATGGTTGCTCCATCAATTGGTACTCAATTTAATTATGCAGAAGTTGAACAAATTTGCACTGCGTTAAAGATTTTAGGGGTATACGACATATTTGAAGTTGCAACAGGTGCAGATATAACCTCATATAAGGATGCTCATGAATATGCAGAAAAAAGTGCGTTAATGTCTTCTTGTTGCCCATCTTTTGTGGAATATGTTAATAAGCAATTTCCTCAACTTGCGGGTAGTATATCTGTTAACCCATCACCAATGGTGGAATGTGCTAAGTTAATCAAAAAGCAAGAGTCTAATTCTAAAGTGATATTTATTGGACCTTGCGTCAGTAAAAAGAATGAAGCAAGACTACCAGAAGTTAGTAAGTATGTTGACAATGTTATTACTTTTGAGGAATTGCAGGCTCTTATTGATAGTCGTGACATTAAGGTTGAAGAACTTGAAAAAACGCAAATTAAATCTGCCTCATATTTTGGTAGAGTATTTGCAAGAGTAGGCGGTGTTAGCGAAGCCGTTTGCAATGTAATAAAAGAAGAAAATCTAAATATTATTCCAAATATTGTTTGTGCAGATGGGTTAGATAATATAAAAATAGCCTTATTAAAAAATAATAAAGGCTTAGCAAAAGGTTTATTTATTGAAGGTATGGCATGTAGTGGCGGTTGTGTTAACGGACCGGGGTGTGTAAACCATGATGCAAGAAGCATAAAGATGATGAATGAATATAGCGAAAAAGCCTTTAAAGATAATGTAATAAAAAGTGTAAAAGACAATATGGATAACTAACAATAAAATCATAGGTTTTGTGCCTATGATTTTTAAATATTATAACCAATGTTGATTTTTTAGTATAATATTTTCTATCAAATTCAATAAAAAAAGAAAGAATTTTGCTATTTTATTCAAAAATGTAAAGATACTGCAAATAAATGTCGAAATTTATAATTTTATGTAATATTTATGAAAAATGATATATGTACAAAAAAAATAAATTGACTAAACAAAAATATATGTATATAATAAAAACATAATCTATAGCAAATTGCAGTAAATTGTTACTGACAAACAATTTGTTATATAAATTTTGGAAGTACTAACTTCATAAAACTTTTTACAATTCTATTACCGGAACCGGTACGGGTAACACTGTACCGGTTTTGGTATTTTTAACTTAGGTATTATAATAGTATTACATTGTAAGCCAAATTAATTCTAGCATTTTAATTTTATTAAATCAAAACAAAATTATAAAACATTCTAAATTAATAAGTTTTAGTGTGTTTGTTTTTGTGTAAAGTTTGATTTAGTATAAAAGTAAGATTTAATCAAATAAACTATCAAAAATCGGGGGTAAAAGAGATAAAATAGGATAAACAATGTAAAAAATAAGTACATAGAATAAGTATATCTATGTACATATTATAGAAATATTATAGTATGAAATGTAATAAAATGTCAACCATAAGATAAACAGTTTGTAATATGTTTAGATAAACTTAACAAAAAATATATATTAGTGCCAAAAAATCTCCCTAAAAAGTACATAGATATATTTAATACATGTACATAGGTTATAAAGATAAAATGGAGGTTTTATTATGGCAAAGATAACACGAAGAGTGGGAATAGTATTTTTTGTAGCAGTCATTACCATTCTATTATTAGTAGGGTGTGCTATATCTGTAAATGCTATAACAAATGAAAAATATTCCACTATGTCAAGTAAAGGAAATATAAACAATGCAATTGCTGTACAGGAAATAGTTTATGATTTTGAACTTGCTGGAAATTGTACTCAAATGGCTGAAAAGTGGAACCAAGCAGTAAAAAAATCTTTAGATAATGGTGGAGTTAATGTAAATGTTAGACTTCTTGCAAACTGGACTGCTCAAACAGATGCGGATTATGTGACTGCGTTTGGCAAAACAGAAGATGGTTTTAAAAATGGTAGTATACTTGTACCACAAGGTGCTAATATTATGCTTGATTTAAATGGAAAAACTATTAATCGTAATTTGGCTAAGGCACAAGACTATGGGGTAGTGTTTTATCTTAATGGTGGTAGTCTTACTATTGAAGACCATAGTCTTGATAATGTACAAAACGCAAATGATATATTTTCTACCTATGATATGTTTAAAGATAGTGATGTTAACTATATTTATGCCAAAATAAAAGATTTGAGGATAGGCAAAATAACTGGTGGAGCAGATGCTAATACTGGTGGTGGGATTTTAATGCAAAATAATAGCACTTTTACACTAAATAACGGAACGATTTTGGATAATATTAATGCTGCAAGTGGAGGAGCCATTTATGCACAAGATAGCGAAGTCAATATAAATGGTGGTGTGCTAATGAATAATAGTGCAAAACAAGGGTATGGTGGTGGAATTTATTCCACAACTTCTACTTTGAATTTAAATGGTGGTATTATATTAGGCAATAATTCGACTAATAAAGGTGGTGGCATATACTCGGTAACGTCAACTATAAAAATGACTAATACAATTATTCATGGTAACAATGCAAATTATGGTGGAGGTATATGTTTTTATGATGGAAAATTTGATTTGCATAGTGGAACTATTAGAAATAATTATAGTAGGGTAGATGGCGGTGGAATATATATTGCAAAGAGCAATTTAACTACTGAAGATGTCAAAAGTGTAATTAATATGTATGGTAGTGAAATTTTTGAGAATACTGCTAGTTATGGCGCAGGAGTATATTTGACTTATGGTGCGGAAGGTGTCATAAATGGTGGTATAATCAAAAATAACAAATCATGGGGTAATTCTACAGGTTTGATGGTTTATAATAGTGCAACTTGTGTTATTAATGATATAACTATTACAGGAAATGAATTGTACAAAAATGGTAGTGATGGTAATTCTGGTGGAGTAGGTTGTATGGTTGGTGCTGGCGCAGAATTAGTTTTTAATGGTGGTTTGATAGAAAATAATAAAGTTGTAAGCAATGTTAGTGCACTTAAAACTTATGGCGGCGGTATCCTTATTAGCGGTGTAGTCAGTGGTAAATCTGGAATTGTTAAATTAAATGGTGGTACTATCCAAAACAACTCCGCAATGGATGGCGGTGGCGGAATTTATGATGCGACTGATATGGGCGAGATACATATAGGTGGCAGTGTAAAAATAAAGAATAATATTGCAAATAATCAAAATTCAGATATTTACTTAATAAAAGGAAAAACTATAAATATTGCCCACACGCTTACAAAATATGAAAATCCACAAATAGGAATACATTTGGCAGATGATTATGGTAATAATGTATTTACAACAAATTATACTACAAATAATAGTGGTAATCCTTATGAGTATTTTTTCAGTAATAATGGAGCAAAAATTGCATTTATAAATAATGAAGAGGTAATGTTTGAAGATGCAATAAATAGCAACATTTATGATTTTGTATATTTGGATAATGGTGTAAGAAAGAGTTATAAAGATAATAATCTTATTCACACAGTAAATGATTATGATATGTTAAAATCACATAAAATGACACATTATATATTAGGAAATATAGCACCAAATACAAGTGTAAATGAGTTTTTAAATAACTTGGTATATGACAAAACACAAATAGAGATATATAACAATAAGAATAAGTTGATATATAATAAAGGAGTAGCAGCAAGTGGAATAACAGAGGAAATGCTAAATCAAAAGTATGAATTAGCGGTAGGCACAGGCTGGTACATAAAGACAAATGCAGAAACAATATACTTATCAGTGCTAGGTGATGTAACAGGTGACGGCAGAATAAGTGCAGTAGATGTAACATACCTAAGACAAGTGGCAAATGATAAAGAGGTATATGATAACTTAACAGTAGAAAAGAAGTTGGCAAGTTTAGTGTTAAATGTAGGAATAGTAACAACAGCAGATGCAGAAATAATACGAAACATATTGGATAACAAGATATCTATAGAATTATTCTACTAAAATAAAAATAAAATAAGGATGGAGTTTTCCATCCTTATTTTATTTTGGGGGAATTATGATTTTAAATAATTTTACTAAAAGTGCATTGGTTGGAACTGTTTGCCTTTTGCAGCACATTCTATAGTTTCAACTACATAATCCATATTTGTAACTAAGGAACGTGGTTTTCTTACCATATCATCTTGGTATAAAGGTGCAAAATAAAAATGTTTTCTGTTACGCATTTCTCCAATAACTTCCGCACTTGCGCCCAAGGCATCGTTAGAGCATAGTGCAATAACTACTGGTCTTTCAATTCTAAGATGCGCTTTTACTGCCATGGTTACAGGGGTATCAGTTATGCCATATCTAAGTTTGGATAAAGTGTTGGACGTGCAAGGGCATACACACATTATATCGCACTTAATAACTGGTCCTAATGGTTCAGCACCTACAATTGAGTCAACTACTTTTTCACCAGTAATTTCTTCCACCTTTTGTCTGAATTCTGCAGCACTCCAAAATCTAGTGTCCAAATCTCTAACATTAAAACTAAAAATAGGTATAATAGAATGACCTTTATTGACTAAATCTTGTAGCACAGTAAGACTTTTAGTTAAAGTGCAAAAAGAACCACAAAAACAAAATCCTATTAGCATATTACACCTCCAAGTTTCTTAGTATTGACTGGGCAAGGATTTCACCCGCAGTTTTAGGTGAGTATTTGCCCGGTATGCCTAAAGCATTATCATAGGCAAGACCTAAGGAATTAATATCGCACATTTCAGCACCTGAATAAGATGCTAAATCTAGTATGTAACAAGATTTTTTTGCATCTTTTAATTTGGATAAAGGGAGTACTTTTGCAGGGATAGTGTTAATTATAACGTCATAGTCATTTAAATTATTTTTTAAATCAAAAATATTTTTTCCAAGTAATCTTGCTATTGACCGCTCTGTATAATCATCAGAAAAAATATTAAAGTCTACATCTATTCCTTTAAGCAATGTTGCAATTGCTTTTCCCACTCTACCATATCCTAAAATTGCAATTTTCGTGCTGAAAATCGATACATTTGTGCCTCTTATGATTAGCATCAAAGCACCTTCAGCAGTCAGTAAGGCATTATCCATTGCAAAAATCTCATCAGTTAACAAGTTGTGGTGAGTAATATTTTTTGCGTCCAAAATCTTCTTTTGCATATCGTTCAAATTGCCGCAAAACAAATCACTTTTGTCTGGTATATTCATAAGTTCGTCATTGGTAAATCTTTTTTGTGGACCATAGCAGTAATATGCCGCTCCTACTTCGGTATTGTTTGCAATAGAACAAACTTTGTATTTTTTATCTTGTAAATACCGCATAGTATAAAACATTCTTGTATCGCTTGTATCAATTACAAAGGTTGGTGTTTTCATATTATTCTCCTATACTTATTTGTTACATACTATGAATAATGTACAATTGTTGTGTCAATTTCATATAGTGTAGAGGAGGATAAAAATATGGAAAGATTACTAGTTGCCGGTAATACGGCAGAGGGTTTTGTTAATTTATTTGGTGATTTTATTGCTGGTAGCCGTACTACATATTTAAAAGGCGGCAGCGGTGTTGGCAAAAGTACTTTTATAAGAGAGTTTGCAAAAAGGGCGGAAGATTTGGGGTATGAAACAATTAAAGTCCCTTGCAGTAGTGATATAAATAGCCTTGATGCAGTTAAAATAGTTGGACTAAATTTGGTTATGCTAGATGCAACCAGTCCACATGTTTTTGAACCGGAGTTGTATGGTATAACTGGGGATATTTTTGATATAGGTAAACATTTAAATCCAGCAGTGTTAGCACCAAAAACAGGAATATTAAAAGAATTGATAGAAACAAAAAAGCAAGCATACAAATGTATGTATAATGAATTAAGGTGCGTTAATTTACAATATCAAAATATAGATAATTTATATAATGCGTATTTTAATGAAGATAAGTTTAATAATCTTGTAAAGGAAATTTTTGCATCTTTAGACTTGACTTGTGCGGATAGTAAAATTAAAGCGTTTGCAGATTATATTGCAGGCGATGGCTATCATAATATAGTTAATGAATATATTGGGGATAGGAAGGTTATAAATATTTGTGGAAGATGCAACTTTGCAAAATACGCAGTGCTTGAAAATATTGCATCAAGATTAGATAAGAAAAAAGTCAGATATGAAAGTTTTTATACTATTTTAAATCCGCAAAAATTGTTTGCAATTGGTCTAAAAAATGTAGTATTGGTATGTAGTGACAAAGGTGATGGCTTTGATACAGATATTTGCTTTAATATGAGTAAAGTTCAAGGTGATGTGCCACTATTATTGGAGCATAGACATTGTATTAACTACAATTTAAAAAGAGCAGGTGATTACTATATGAGGTCAAGGGTGGCACATACAGAAATAGAAAAAGCATATCTGCCTGCTATGGATTTTGCAGCATTAGAGGTGGAAAAACAAAATTATCTTGATAATTTATTCCATAATTATTGACATAATTTAGCCTTGTGTTATACTAAATGTAAAGATACATTAACAAAGCAATAAATAAGGGATAGTTGTGGCAATTGCTATAACTAACTCCTTATTATTTGTTATAAATCACAATAAAATTGGACAAGCAGTATTGGAATATGCAATATGCTTGCTAACAATAATAATATGTAGACAATATAACAAAGTAAAATGTTATGGATAAGGCAGTTAAGTTTATAGAGTTTATTTGTGAGTTTTATAGGCAAAATGCTATGAAAATCGGTGGTATTTTGACATTAAAAGACTGCGGAATGAAAAAAGAAGATTTTGATATTATTGCAAATCTTGCTTTATCTGATTGTGCAATATTGACAAATCCAAAGTGTATGAGTTATAATAATATAGTTGATATTCTAACTATGGTATGGGAGAATAATTTATGATAAATAGTAAAATAATTGTGGGGAAAGATAGTATAAGCAAGTTGAACTATGAAGGCTTTTATAATGAATGTAAAAGTATTTTAGTAATATACGATATACTAAGTGAAATAAATAGCACAAAAAGTAAAATAAAAAAGGCTTTTGGTAAAGACATAAAAATCACTTATTTTAAGGTGAAAGCATTAGAACGTGCAAACACAGAAATAGTTGATAGTTGCCTAAAAGTTTTAAAAGACATAAGTGCAGACCTTATTATTTGTGCTGGCACACAAATATCCCATAATGTAGGAAAGGCTGTTAAGTATATTTTAACTTGCAATATAAATAGTTTTGGTGACATTTGCGATAAAAAAGAAGATATTAAAAATTTAGAGCAAAATAATGATATAAAATTAATATTTATCACAGATGCAAGTGGTAATCACCAACAAATTTTAACTGGATATTTTGAAGTTTTGGATAACAAAAGTAATACATTATATAGATTTAATAAACAATGTACCATACCTTATGCAGTTTTAGTGGACGAAAAAGTTTTGGATAAATTGAGTAATACAGCAAAAGTAGGTATAAGAATTGCAAGTTTAATTATGGGGTTAATTGTTATTACAAATGTTACAAATCAACAAGAGAAAATTGCTGCAATGACTGCTATGGATATTTGCTTTGACGAAAATAGCAATTTAAGTAATCTATTGACTGCCGAAATGTATGCGGGATATGATTTTTTAAATTTAAAGGATAATGTTTTAAATGAATTTATTTTAAGTGCAATAGACGAAACTGGTGAAATTTATTCTTTAATTTTATTGCTTACAATGCAAAAGAGTATTAA
>OFFK01002718.1_pt1 | contig 10445 bp, 10 predicted proteins | sample 1521361 | NCBI WGS metagenome assembly OFFK01 (sample SAMEA3504096, study PRJEB24116) | mouse gut metagenome | biome: mouse gut; feature: mouse-associated habitat; material: faeces | place: Denmark | collected 2011
TGTAGCCATATTCTTTCAGATAAGGGATAAGGATATCCGCCATGTCCGTATAGGAATACCAGCCGTCCGCCTCATCGGAAGGCTTTTTAAAGGAGCCGAAGTGCAGTTCGTAGATATTCAAAGGTTTTTCACGGCAGTCTGTCCGTTTTTTCATCCATTTTTCATCATGAAACTGATAGATGGACAGATCCCGGATGATGGAAGCGCTGTTTGGCCGAAGCTCCATGCCGAATCCGTAAGGGTCGCAGTGGTCCATAAAGGAGCCGTCCTGCTTGTAGATGCGGTATTTGTACATCTGCCCCGGCTTTGCCGTCTCTGCATAGCACTCCCAAAAGTTTCCATCGTGGACGCGGTTCATGGCCCATTCTTCCCAGTCTGTAAATTCACCGATCAGCGCAATCCTTGCCGCGCCCGGGGCGAAGGTACGAAAGGTGACGCCTGCGATTGGCTCTACATGGGCGCCGAGGAATTTGTAGGCGTCGAATATTTTCCCTGTGTAAAATCCGTAAAAATCCATATTCTTCTCTCCTTCCACAAAATAGACAATGGTTGTTTTTCCTGTTATAATAAATTTCACTTACAATATTTTTATCGCAGAAGGCAGACAAATTCCACCGTCAATCCCTTCTATTCGACGGATAAACAACTTTTTGGGAAAATCGTCGGCCTGGTACAAAAAACAGGAGAAGCAACATGGATATCCGAATTGAAAAGACAGAAAAAGCCATCCGAAACGCTTTTATTGAGCTGCGCTCCGGAAAGCCTCTTGAAAAAATCACCGTAAAGGAACTGTGCCAGTTAGCCTATATCAATAAGTCAACCTTTTATTCCCATTATGAGGATATTTACGCCCTTTCCGATGCCTTAGAGCTTGAAACCGTGGCGTCGATTACAAACAGTATTTCACGCAGCTATGAATATTCCGCCGAAAACCTTGACGTTTTTACAAGGGAGCTGTGCCTTGCCTTTTCCGCCCACACTTCGCTGATTAATATCCTGTTTTCCGGCAAAGAAAAGAGCCGTCTGGCCGGCCGGCTGGAAAACGCCATAAAAGAATTGGTATTCCGAAAATATCCGGAATACCAAAACAATGTGGAAATCAATATTCTTTTATCCTACTGCATACAGGGCGCGTATTACGCCTATGTCAATAACCAGTCCGCCGACGTTGACACTTTGATTCAGGTGATTGAAAATATCGCGAGGACGTTAAAGCCGCTGTATGCGCCCTCCTGACCGCATTGTTTCGCAGCGTGCCCTCATTTTCTTCTGCCATGACAGCTTTTAAACTAATCGGCTTTAGCAAGACCAAAGTGCCGCTCTGCTTTTTGTACCGTTTCCTCAATCATACTGTTTTCGGTTCTTTCAATCCAAAAATAGTTACTGCCTTTGATATCATTATACCTTTTCTCATTGAGAGCTTTTAAGGTCGCATTACATACCGCCTTTGCTTTTTCAACATCAGACGCGCCGTTAATAAAATCGCTGAATCCCTGATGGTCAGAACGATTACAGTAATCCTCAATCAAATTCGACGGTTCTTTTATAAAAAACGCTATTCGGGATGCTTCCGTATACTTTGCAGCTTCCTCCACTGTCAAATGACAGTCGCACAGTACAATTTTATTTTGTGAAAGACGAATCAAATCCAATATTACAAAATCTAATTGTTCCCTTGTGTTACCAATCAGCCATTCTTTATATTCCTCTACAGTACGCCCAAAAAACGCATCCGCATCTTTAAAAATTTTATTCATTGACGGCTGAAAAGCAGAATCTGAAATTTTTTGATGATTTTCAAACTGCTCGTCAACATCATAAACCAATAAATTATGTCGTTTAGCCAGCTCTCGTGAAATTGTTGTCTTTCCGCCGCAAGGAGTTCCGGTTATAAAATAAACATTTTTCAAATATTCTTTGATTACATTGTCCTGAAATACCATTACAATGCCTCCATACGGCCTGTCAGTAACTTGATGGCGTACCATACGGCCACGCCGGCAGGCGGTTCTTCGTTTATCAATTATTCAAACCTGACAGCATCGCCGTTTTGTGTATATAATATCTCCCAGACAAAGGTCTGGAAATTCACCGTCAGCGACGCCCACTCTTTCCCGTTTTCCCATTTAAGTCCCAATGTATGCTCATCCGTATCCAAAAGGGTGAACTTTCCTTCGAAAGCGGGATGGCTGTTGCGCAGTATCATAAGCCGGTTCATCTTCTTCACCACAGGACACTTAAACGCTTCCTCGATTTCCTCCAGCGAATAGTTATGCCGGTTTACGTCCCGGGCCTGCCCCGTCTCACGGAAATAGTCAAAATCATTCCGGCCGGCAAACAGTCCCACATAATATACCTGGGGGATTCCGGGCGTGAAAAACTGCACCGCTCTCGCCATTAAATATCTGTTGTCGTCGGCGCCTAACGCATCATAATAAGTACAATTAATCTGGTAAGTGTCAAACTTAGAAAAATTTACCTTCAGATTGCGGACCGTATACAACTGATAAATCTCCGGATTCTGCTCAAAAACCCGCTGCTTGGTTTCCAGAACCTCTTCGTCCGGAAGGAGATAGCGCACGTCGACTACGCCAATGCCGTCATGGGTATCCAGCGTGGTGAACTGCTTTTTGGGGCAGAGCCTGAGCCAGTTTTTCAGATAAAGAGTACGCCCGAAATACACGGCGTTCAGTATCAGCATCGGTAGCTGGAAATCATAGGTGTAAACGTCCTTTTCCTGCAGCTTTTGCTGGATGAAATAATTTTCGTGGATTTCCGGCAAGACTTCTACGCCGGTTCCCTCAAGCGCGTCCTGACACTGCTTCAGCAGATTCCAAATTTCAGGTTCCACAAAGAAGCAGCTTGTTCCTTTTCTTTTGGCGGCGTAAGCCATGGCGTCTGTACGAATCAGAGAAATTCCCCTGTCCGCCAGATTGCGGAGCTGCTGCGCCAGGAATTTTTTTGCCTCCTCTGAATGGAGACAGTCAATGTCAATCTGCTCTTCGCTGAAAGTGGTCCACAGCCTTTCCGTAGTCCCGTCCTTAAACCGCGCGTCAATATAGGGAACCACCTGCCGTTTATACAGCTTATTTTCCTCTTCTTCGGTAGGTTCTCCGTCCCAGAACTTATTCCATTTAATGAAAAAGTCATTGTACCTGGACGCTTCGTGCTTTTCCATATAATCCTGATAAATTTCACTGCGAACAGACATATGGTTAATCATATAGTCGCACATAAGATAATATTTTTCCGATAACGTTTTGATATCGCTCCAATCCCCGAAAGCGGGTTCCACCTGCTCGTAGGTTATCGGCGCAAATCCCCGGTCTCCGGAAGAGGGGAAAAAGGGGAGAATATGCACCCCGCCCACCGCCTTATCCAGATATTGGGATAAAGTAAAATCAAGGTCCTTTAAATTTTTTCCAAGACTGTCGGGGTAGGTAATCAACATGATTTTATTACTGACATTCTTTTTCATGCGTTGCCTCCATTCTGCTTTTTCAAGTAGTTTTTCTTTCTATTAAATTAACCGGTATGAGTGTCAGCTTCTGAATTTCTTCGCCGTTAATCATACCAATGATATTTTTTATTGCTGTTTTGGCCAGCAACTGGAAATTCTGCTGTATTGTCGTCAGCGGCGGATACATCAGCTCACTGATGAAAATGCCGTCGTAGCCCATGATGCGGATTTCGTCAGGGATACGGTACCCCTGCGTCAGCGCATAGCTTACGCCCTGGGCAGCCAGGATATCATTACTGAAAAATATGCCGTCCATACCCTCGTTTTCATAGAAAACGAGATTTATCAGGTCGCGCATGGCTGACAGATTGGTAACTTCCCTTCTGTTTTTATATACTTTGCAGGATATTCCCAGCTTTTGGCATTCCTTCTCAAAAGCAAAGGTACGTTCGTCCGCATAGCGGTACGCCTCGAGACGGCCGCCCACATGTACCACCTTTCTGCATTTTTTGCTGTACAGGTGGCGGGCCGCCAGAATCCCTCCCTGGCGGTCATCGGACATGACGCTGCAGGATTCCTCCAAAAGGTGGTTCAGCAGCTCCAGAATAGGAACCTTACAACGGCGCCGCATTTCCATGGCCGTCTCCGGATTGATATAGGTGCTGATGATAATGCCGCTGACCTGCCGGGACAAAAGGTATTCCAGGGCGCGGAATCTTTCTTCATCGCTGTTGCCCGTAGCCGTAAAAAGAATGTGAAACTGGTTCTCTTTCGCCCAAAATTCAATCTCCTGGGCCAGCTCGCTGTGAAAAGGATTGTTAAAAAACGGAAGCATTACTCCCAGTACGTTGTCTTTTCTTCCCACCAGCGTTCTGGCATAAGTGTTCGGATAATACCCCAGTTCCTCGATGGCATCGTTTACCTTTTTTATGGTCTTTTCCGTCAAAGGTTCCTTTTTATTAATTACCCGGGAAACCGTTGCCACGGAAACTCCGGCATGCTTTGCTACATCTTTAATCGTTACCATCCAGACACCTTCCTTTTATGATATTTTAAGCCTTTTTACACTTGTAAATTGTCAGAAATCAGGATTATTTTACCATAAAAGAAAAATTTAAGCTACTGTCTGTCCCTTCGGGCGCTCATATGCCGGAACAGTTACCGCTTTTTCTCAGGCTTTCACCGCACCTGATACAATGCCTCCCACAATATACTTCTGCAGGAAAATAAACAGGACAATAATAGGCGCCACACACATTACCAGAGCGGCCATCATCAGACCGAAATCGCTGGTAAATGTTCCCACAAAAGTACGGATAGCGATTGGAAGCGTATAAAGCTTTTCTCTTGTCAGCACCAGACTGGGCAGCAGATAATCATTCCACAGCCCAAGAGTCTGAAGAATCATATTGGTGGCCAGAATGGGCTTCAGCAGAGGAAATACAATCTTCCAGAAGGTGTACATGGGGCCGGCTCCGTCGATATAAGCCGCTTCCTCCAGTGAGATGGGAATCCCCGTCTTGATAAATCCGTGACAGAGGAAGGTGGCAAATCCTGTGCCGTAGGCGAAGTTCATAACCACCAGAATCAACCGGGAATTAAGCAGTCCCAGCCTGCCGCCATAGATGGCCAGCACCGGCAGCATGATAACCTGAAAAGGCACCACCATGTAGGATATCAGCAGCAGATAGCTGATTTTGCAGGCCACATAATCCCTCCGTACCAGAATGTATGCGCACATGGACGAGAAAAAAATCAGTGCCGTTATGGAGAGCGCCGTCACAAAAAGCGAATTAAAAAACGCCTGGAAAAAGTTCATATTGATAAAGGCATTTTTGTAGTTGATAAACTGGGGGCCCATATCATCCACCAGATTTAAGGGGAATTTTATGATATTGACCTTCCTCTTAAAAGAGTTGATTAAAACCAGTACAAAAGGAACCATGTAAAGCACAAAGAGCACAAAAGCACCCGCGGTCAAAAGCATCCGTATGACTTTCTTTTTTGTTCCGCCAACCGCAGCCGCCGTATTTTTTTTATCCATTATGCCTCTACCTCCTTCCTGCTGGTGACTTTAAGCTGTATCAGAGCCACAATCAACATGATAATGAAGAACGCAAAAGCCTCTGCCTGTCCTTCCCCGTATTCATGGTAGGTAAAAGCTTTGTCGATAATGGTCATAACCGCCATCTTTGTGGAGTTGTAAGGCCCTCCTTCCGTCAGGGAAAGGTTCAGGTCATACACCTTAAAGGTAGTGGAAAGCGTCAGGAAGAAACAGATTGTAAACGACTGCATCATTAGAGGCAGACGAATCCGGGTCAGAATCTGGCTGCTGGTAGCGCCGTCGATTTTGGCCGCCTCTATGTAATCCTGGGATACCCCTACCAGTCCCGCGATATAAATCAGCAGCATATAGCCGGATTCTTTCCAGACCTGAACAATGACCATTGCCCAGAACGCGGAAATCTCACCTCCAAGCATGGACTTTTCCGGGAAAACCGGCAGCGTGGTCAGCACACGGTTGAAAATAAACTGCCAGATAAAACCAAGCACTATGCCGCCAATCAGGTTCGGCGTAAAGAAACCCGCCCGCAGAAAGCTTTCTCCCCGAATGCCGCTGGTCAGCAGAACCGCCAGAAGAAAAGCTATTACGTTAGTCAGGCTCACCACCGCAATCACGTATTTAAAAGTCAGTAAAATAGACCCCCAAAATTCCGTATCATGGAACAACGCGATATAATTCTGTATGCCGACAAATGTCTTTGTCGCGGCTATCCCGTCCCAATTTGTCATGGTAAGATAAATACCATAAAAGAACGGAATAATGACAAAAAGCAGAAATGCAGCCATGGACGGGCCGGCGAACATGGCAAAGAGCGCGGCCTTTCTTGAAAATTTTTCTTTTCTGTTCATAGTTTTTACCCCATTTTTCAGAATGAGGCTGCGTTATACAGCCTCATTTGCTATCTTGTTCCTGTTTTCAGGAATTATCTGCCATTGGGTTCATTGTTTTTCCAGTAATCATTCAGTACGTCCGCTACGGCACGGATATCTCCCTCGCCGGTCATAAGCTTCTGAATAGAGGGCGTAATCGTGTCTCTGTAGTCGCTGGGGAAAGAAAGCGGCAGATAGGTAACCGTATCCCCATTGGAGATATACTCCATCAGAGCCTTGTTAATCGGGTCGGAAGGAACATTCGGATTATTGGTGAAAGCGCACACAATGCCAAGTTCCTCAATCAGAGCCTTCTGTCCCGCTTCGTCCATAACCAGATAATTCAGAAATTCCTTTGCAGCAGCCTGCTGTTCCTCAGTAGCATGAGAATTATCAACCACAATATATTTTGTAGGAGCAGCCATTACCTTGCCGGCACTGGAAGAACCGTTGGGATACGCCATAATGGTATAGTCATCCGACTTGGACGCACCCATAGATTCCAGCTCAGGCCATGTCCAGGTTCCGTTTAACAAAAATCCCACCTCTCCGTCAGCCAGAGCAAGAACTGTCATGTCATGGTCGGCGTTCAGAGGGTCTGCCTTGTTGATATTGTATTCAGCCATTACCCTGCTCATAAGGTCCGCGTGCTTATAGAATAATTCATCTTCATAGATATCCTTGCCGCCTTTTACAGCGTCAACCAGAGCAAAAGCACCGTCACCTGTACCGTCCTGATAAGCATAGAACGGATAGAAGTCATGGCCTACCATAGACCAGATATCAGGAAGAATCGCCACAGGCGTTTCCATACCGTTACCCCGCATTTCTTCCAGAAGCGCTTCAAAATCCTCAATGGACTTGTAATCGGCGGCTGCAAATTCACGGCCGATATTCTCTTCCACCACGGCTTTGTTCACAACGATACAGTGGCTCTCCACCGTGAGAGGGAAACCGTAAAGCTTGCCGTCCACATACTTACTCATATCCGAGTACTCTGTCCATTCCTCGCCGTCCAGAGGAAGCAGATGCTCGGATGCAAAATCAAGTACGTTGGCATCGTCCACAACCGCCAGAATCGGAGCATCGCCGGACTGATAATTTGCCATCAGTGTATCATTGGGATTGGAAGTTTCGGTAATCTCAAAAGTAACGCCGTGGGCATCTCCCCACGCGCTGGTAACCTTCTTAAACGCGTCCGTAATTTCCGGCTTGGAATTAAGGAAAGTCAGAGTGATTCCGCCATAATCGGAGCCTCCCTCGTCTGATGCGGGAGCTTCTGCCTGTTCACTGCCATCAGCCTCATCGCTGCCTGTCTCTTCGGCCGGCGCGTCCGCCTCCGTGCCTGCTGCCGGCTCCGTGTTCTCTTTCGCAGCATCTCCGCCACTGCCGCAGGCCATCAATGATACTGCCATAGCCGCCGTCAGTAACATAGCAAGTACTTTTCGTTTCATAAAATTATCCTCCTTTTTATATTTCGTGCTTGTTGCGTGTTGTACGCCATATTATATTTTATGCTTTCATAAATGTCAATCGTTTACATATGTATAATATCAACAAATTTATATATTTGTTTTTGTCCATAATCAATAACCAGGAGGGATTTATGTAAATTTTACATGTATTATACAGCTTTTTATGCGTTATTATTGTAAGTTTTAACATGATTTTATCCTCTGTTTTTATTGACTTTCCCGCTTTATATTCTTATAATGTAAACGTATTTAATATATTGGTTTTTTATCTGCTTTATTTACCGTTTTGTTTTGACAAAACCTGTTAATTACCCTGATTTTTATTGAAAACCAGAAATAATAACGATTACATTTTACACATATCCAGAAACAAACATAACCAGCGCGTAAACCGCGCCGGGAAAGGAGTATTTCTATGAGTCATTTAATCGTTGTATCCTCCGACGCCATGGTCGGAGAAGACCTTGCCTATTTCAAAACGCTTTCCTCCTACCTCAAATGTTTTCAGGGAGGCGCGGAAATTACCAATGTTTCGTCCATCTATCCCTCCGTTACATTTCCCGCCCATGCCACCATGATTACCGGCATGTATCCGGAGCACCACGGCATTTTTTCCAACATGCAGTTAATTCCGGGCGGCGACCCAACGCCCTGGCAGTGGAACTATGATTTTCTTAAGTGTACGGATATTTTCCGGGCTGCAAAAGCCGCCGGAAAGACTACGGCTGGCGTTTTCTGGCCGGTGACCGCAAACAATCCCGCCATCGACTACCATATCGCAGATTACTGGGCGCAGGGCGGTACGGACACTACCCTGCAGGCTTTCGCCAGAACCGGCTCTTCGCCGGAAGTACTGGAAATTGTAAAAAAACATCAACACCTCTTTTGGGGAAAGGAACGGGAACATCCCAACAGAGATGATTTTGGCATGGCCTGCGCGGCGGATATTTTCCGCACTTTTAAGCCGAATCTCCTTTTTGTTCACCCCGCCAATATTGACGACGCGCGCCACACGGGAGGCGTTTTAGGCCCCCATTTGATTCCGGCCATTGATGATTTGGACCGCTGGCTCAATAAGCTCTGGGCGGCGGTAGAAGAAACCGGAGAGGCGGAAAACACAGATATTTTTCTTAAGTGTAGCAAAATTATAGTTTTCTGGTCAGCGACCATGGCCAGCGGGACGTCCGCCGCAATATCAGCCTGAACGTGCTTTTTGCCGAGAATGGTTTCATTCGGCTCGCGGAGGATGGCTCGGTGGATTCCTGGGACGCCTATTGCCTTTCCAACGGCATGTCAGCCCTGGTTTTCCTGCGGGATAAGGACGATTTGTGCCTGCAAAAAAAGGTTTATTCCTTTTTGGAGGAACTGCTGGATGAGGAGGTTTACGGGTTTTCCCGTATCTATACCGAGGAGGAGTCCCGAAAGGAAGAGCGCTTCGGCGGACCTTTCTCCTTTGTATTGGAAACCGACGGCTATACCAGCTTCGGCGATTACTTAAAACGCCCCCTGGTGCGGGATTTAAGCAATGAGGACTACCGGTTCGGGGCCGCCACCCACGGCTATTTGCCCAATACCGGTCCCCAGCCCATCCTTTTGGCCAAGGGGCCTTCCATCCGGAAAAATGTAGTTCTTTCCGGAAGCCATATCGTCAACGAGGCGCCAACTTACGCCAAGATATTGGGAGCCAGACTGCCGAATGCGGACGGAAAGGCGATTGATGAGATTTTGGTGTGAGGTAAGATATAGACCGTAGAAAAGGGAGCTTTCCGAGAAATCAGAAAGCTCCCTAAGATTCAGTTTTTTAATGTATATAAATCATAAACAAAAACGTCAATTCGTTGTTCTCCGCCACTCGAATCGGTAAACTGAAATTTTATGGGTATAAATAACCTTGCACATATTCTAACGAAACATCCATTCTTTCGGCAACCTGTTCATCAGTCATGCCAGTATTTTTAAATCTTTTTACAACGATTTCCATACTTTCGCCGACTTCGATAATATGATAATCAGGGTCGTAAAATCTTATGACCCGCTGCCCCCAACTATGCTCTATCAAACCATGAACATATACTATATCAAATTTCTTCACATGGTCTAAAAATGTGTCAAAATCTGTTTCTTCAAAAACAAGTTCAATTGCATTATTGTGCAGACTCACATCTTTATCAGCTATAAAATGCTGCCAGGTATCCATAGTTTGAAGTGCAAATCCTCCGGTTAATGTAACATTAGCGCCTAAGTCTACAATAACGTCCAAGCCCAGAACATCGTGATAAAATCTTTTGCTGATTTCCATATCCTTAACCGATATAAGTGTACTTATATATTTCATTCTATTTCCTCCATAAATTATAAGCTGCCTGCGTCTTTTATGTTTTGAGTATATCATTCACAGCATCCATTTTCTACCATAAAATATGGGGCACAGACAATTCTTGGTGGGTTATAAAAGCCGAGCTATTTTTATTGAAATTTGGGGTGGGGGGTTTTCTTTTGTCTGCTATTATTTTCAGACATCAAGATACTTACTCTATATATTTTCATTTCCCAGATACTCTTTCATCAAATTCATA
>OFFK01002719.1_pt1 | contig 10438 bp, 8 predicted proteins | sample 1521361 | NCBI WGS metagenome assembly OFFK01 (sample SAMEA3504096, study PRJEB24116) | mouse gut metagenome | biome: mouse gut; feature: mouse-associated habitat; material: faeces | place: Denmark | collected 2011
GGGAGGTAGAAAGATGAAAGCTGTAAAACCATTTTTTTCATCGGTGCGCAATGCTGTTCTGTCTATTCTGTGTGCGGTGGTTGTTCTGGCTGCAGTGGGGACAGGAATTGTCCTGGCTGTACAGGCAGTGGAAAAGGATACGCCCATGGACAGAAAGGCGGCGCTGGGGTATGCCTTGACCGATGCAGGTGTGAGTGAATCGGGCATTACGGTAACAAAGCAGAAGCTGGACAGAGCGGACAACTGCTATGAAATCGAGTTTTATACAGATATGTATAAGTACGAGTATAAAATCGACGCATCCACAGGTGCGGTGGCAGGAGTGGACATTGAAGCGATATCAGCCGGAATAGCCTCCGGAGCTGCGGCTCCGGAAGGGGCATCTCCTTCCGGCGGCGGGGAGTCTCAGGAAGGAACGGAGGGAACCTCGGCGACGGGTCAGGAAGAACCCGAGGGAACCCCGGCGACAGGTCAGGAAGAACCTGAGGGAACTTCAGCGACAGGTCAGGGGGGAGCTGAGGGAACCCAGACGGCAGGCCAGGAAGGAGAGGCTGTGGATTTGGAGGCGGCTAAGGCAGCAGCTTTGGCCGATGCAGGTTTTTCTGCCGCCGATGTGACTTTCACAAAGACAAAAGAGGATATGGACGACGGAATGCCGGTATATGATATTGAGTTCTATACGGCTTCAGCCCAGTACGACTATGAAATCAGTGCGATTACAGGCGCTGTTTTGGATAAGAGCATGGAGGCATTTCAGGCCGGCGGATCCGGCCAGGCTTCTGCTTCTGGAAGCGCTGGGACAGGAACTGCCGGCTCCGGAAGCGCTGGAACAGGAACTGCCGGCTCCGGAAGCGCCGGCACAGGAACTGCGGGTTCCGGCAGTACAGGAAGTAATCCGGGTCAGACTTCAGACATTAATCTGAACCGGGCGAAGGAAATCGCAGTGGCCGACGCAGGCCTTGCCCTGTCAGATGTCACCTTTACAAAGGCAGAGCAGGACTGGGATGACGGAGTAAGCGTATATGAACTGGAATTCTATACCACGGCGGCAGAGTATGAGTATGAGATATTTGCTTCTAACGGGGGTATCAAGGACAGCGAGGTAGAATGGTTTCAGCCTGCCTCCGCATCGGGGGATGGCAGCCGCTCCTACATCGGAGTGGACCAGGCAAAAGAGATTGCCCTCAACCATGCGGGCTGTGATCTGACCGAAGTGATTTTTACCAAGGCAAAAGTGGAGCAGGATGACGGTTATTCCCAGTATGAGATTCAGTTCTGCCATGGCAGCTCGGAATATGAGTACTGCATAGAGGCTTATACGGGAGGAATCCTGGAGTGGGAGTGCGGCAGCTGTGACAATTCTTCCCATAACCACAGAGGACACAGCAGCGGACATCATCGTTAGTGTATGCATGCAGAAGGCGGGAGTAACTTCCCCCGCCATCACAATCAGATTGAAACAATAAAACAGCTGCCCCACCTATTGGAAGAATGCGAGAGCATATGTCCAACAGGCGGGGCGGCTTTTCTGTCATGGAAGGAAAAGACACTGGGCCTCTTTTTGGAGGGGCCCTTTTTTAGCGGCAGCCAATCACTTTCAGATTTTCCCATATTCTGAACGCAGGTGGCGGAGAATGCTGTTTCTGTTGGAGGAGCGGAGACCTTCGGCAGCCTGAATCAGCTGTTCAATCCGGGCAGAGTCCCCTTCTTCCGCCCAGTATGCAGCCAGCTGGTAATAAGTCTGGCTCACATCCGTGCCGGTGCCGACGGCGAATTCCAGGAGTATGGCGGCTTCCCTGGGATGGTCTGCCGCAGCCAGAGCCTCGGCCCATTTCTGTAGTGTGCGCACCAACAGCGTATAATTCTGATCGTACTGTGATAAATCATTGATGTTTGCGGTGCCGTACTCCAGCTTCAGGTCGGTGTTGGACCAGCCTGTGAGATTCACAATCTTCATGGAGGTAAGGGACTCTATTGTTTCAATGCATTCCATGACCGCAGCGTCATCGTTGAGAAGATGTGTGGGAAAGGTCTCAAGAGGGATCTTAATATATCTTAAACCGTCAAGGGACTTACGACGGACAGAGTTTGCCCGCGTCTCCCGGGCCCAGAATTCTTTTTCATCAAGCTTGCTGCGCTTGGAGTAGCGTTTTGCATTGAAGGAAACAAGCAGTGCAAGGACAATAAAACTTGCCAAAAATCCGAAAGTCATATATAATTCCTTTCATAAGGAAGAGTCTTCACACAGCTGATACGGTTTAGCGTTTTAAAATAAGCTGATCAGCCCTTTTTGACAGTTCCTAAGAGAAACAGGTCAACAGTCTGGTATGCGCCCTTCAGGGGCAGTAAGGAGTATAAAATGTTCAATATGCATCATAAAAACACAAAACAGAAAATATCAGCCATTATTGTTATCATAATGGTTCTTGCCATGATCATACCAACTTTATCATATTTGTTCTATTAAATCAATAGAATGATATACAGGAAATGAGGCGGATTATGAGAAATTGGATGAAAAAGGGATGCCTGACTCTGCTGACGGCGGCATGCATCCTTGCGGTGGGTATGAATCTTGGGGGCGTGACCGCCGGGGCCCAGGGAACCTGGGGCGGAGCCGGTTATGAATCCTCCTCAAGCTCCGGCGCGATCAAAAAAGGGGTCTTTGCGGACGGCATAGAACTGTCCGGCATGACTGCCTCAGAGGCGGAGCAGGCGGTCAGCGCCTATGTGGAGAGCTTAAAAGGCGTACAGATCACCCTGATCGCAGGGGGCGGCGCGGAAGTGGTGGTGACGGCGGGTGAGCTGGGGCTTCACTGGGGCAATCCGGAGCTGGTGACAGATGCCCTGGAGCTGGGCACCCGGGGCAATGTGATTGAGCGCTATAAAATCATGAAGGACCTGCAGCGGGAGAATTATGTTCTGCCCATCAAGCTCTCGTTCGATATGCAGACAATCAGTGATATCCTCATTGCCAGGTGCGCGGTGCATGACCAGAGGGCGGTGAGTCCCACTCTGACCCGGGAGAACGGCCAGTTCCACATTGTGGAAGGGCGCACGGGCTATATGCTGGACGTGGAGACTTCCATTGACAAAGTGAACGGGTTTCTGACCGGGGAATGGGACCGGCAGGCCTGTACCATTGTGCTGGATGTGGCGGTGGAGCAGCCCCAGGGGAATCAGGAGGATCTGCAGCAGGTGAGGGATGTTCTGGGAACTTTTACCACATCATATTCTTCATCCGGACCATCCAGAAGCGCCAATGTACAGAACGGCTGCCAGCTTGTGAACGGCATTCTTCTCTACCCGGGGGAGGAGTTTTCCATGTACGAGAATGTGGCTCCTTTTTCCGAGGCAAACGGCTACTACATGGCGGGATCTTACATGAACGGCAAGGTGGTTGACAGCCTGGGCGGGGGAATCTGTCAGGTTTCCACCACACTGTACAACGCTGTGCTGCTGGCGGAACTGGAGATCACGGAGCGTCATAACCACTCTATGATTGTGTCCTATGTGGACCCTTCCGCCGACGCGGCCATAGCCGAGAGCGCCGGGAAGGATTTCCGCTTTAAGAACAACCTGGACTATCCCGTCTACATAGAGGGATACACTCAGAACAAGAAGATCATCTTCACCATTTACGGAAAAGAGACCCGGGCCGCAGGCAGAAGCGTCCGCTATGAGAGCGAAGTCTTAGAGACCATCCGGCCTGAATCGGATACCATCTATGCAGATGCCAGCCAGCCCATCGGTTATATTGTGACGGTCAGCGCCCATATCGGCTATAAGGCCCGACTGTGGAAAGTGGTGACGGAGAACGGTGTGGAGGTAAGCCGCACCCAGGTCAACAGCAGCAGCTATAAAATGGTGCCCAGAAGCGCCACCGTGGGCACGGCCACTGCCGATCCGGCAGCGCAGGAGCAGATTATGGCGGCAATCGGCACCAACAGCATAGACCACATTAAAAATGTGATTGCGCAGCTGACGGCACCGCCGCAGACAGATCCGGCAACACCGGAAGCTCCTCCTGCCGCAGATCCGGTAGCGCCGGTAGCGCCGGAGACGCCCACAGAGATTATTGATGATTAGTTAAAATCGGCCGGAGTCTGGAAAAGGGGAAATATCAGGGCCTGATGGGGAGGGGGTCCCCATAAGGGCGGCAGCGCTGCAGAAGGGTGTGGAGGCAGGGATGAGAATTGGCAAGGTGCCGGAGAATGTTTTAAAGCGGGCTGTGTTCAGACAGATCAGAGCAAGGCAGTCCCAGACCGTATGGGGCCCGGGGATAGGGTGGGACTGCGCCGGAATAAAGCTGTCGGAGGGGGAGATCCTTCTCACCTGTATGCAGGAAGCCTATGTGGCGGCAGGGCGGGAAACGCTGGGCCGCTTTCGGCTTTCCGGACAGGAGGGGCAGTTCCGGGGGGTGGAACCTTTTATGACCATGTCTGCGCTGATACAGAAATGTGCCAACAATCTGGCGGCAGGAGGAGCCCGTCCTGTGGCTGTGATGCTTACCCTGCTTCTGCCTGAGACCATGCAGGAACCGGAGCTCAGGGCATTGATGGCGGAGGCGGAGGAAAAATGTCAGGAGCTCTCCATACAGGTTGTGGGGGGACAGACCAGAGTCACCAGGGGGACCCTCCTTCCCATGGCTGTGGCTGCAGGCTATGGGGCGGCAGAAGAGGAATACTGCGGCCGTCTGGCCGGAGCCCATCCGGGAGATGAAATTGTGCTGAGCAAATGGATCGGTCTGTATGGGACGGCACTGCTGGCGGCCCGGCACAGGGAGAGACTTCTGGAGAGGTTTCCAGGATTTCTGGTGGAGGAAGCCCGGGGGTTTGAGAGGTATCTTTCCATTCTGCCCGAGGCCAGCATTGCCTGGGCCAAAGGAGCATCTTCCATTCACGATGCCTCCGAGGGCGGGATTCTGGGAGCTCTGTGGGAGATGGCGGAAAGAGCCGGGACGGGTCTGGAGGCAGATATGAGGAAGCTTCCTCTGCGCCAGGAGACGGTGGAGATATGTGAGCTCTGCGGGGAGAACCCTTATCTGCTGTCCTCCGGGGGATGCCTGGTGATGACGGCACCGGACGGCGCAGGCCTGGCGGCGGCTCTGGAAAAAGAACATATTCCTGCGGCGGTGGTGGGCAGGATCACAGAGGGCAATGACAGGATCCTGGTAAATGAGGGAGAGATCCGTTACCTGGACAGACCATAGGCCGTGACAAAAAAAGAAAGGGCAGTTCCTAAAAATTCTGATCCAGCGAAAGCGTCAGGTGGGAATTTTGGGTGTGGGCAGATTCGGCAGGCAGGAAGGAGAGGAAATATGTTGAGGGAAGAATTACTGGCAGTGATTGAAAAAAACAGCCGGATTGATTTAAAGGAGCTTGCGGTTTTACTGGGTATTCAGGAGGCGGAGGCAGTGGAGGAGCTTGAGGCCCTGGAGAGGGAAGGGGTTATCTGCGGCTACCACACTTTGATCGACTGGGAAAAGACTTCCAATGAAAAAGTGACTGCCCTGATCGAAGTGAGGGTGACTCCTCAGAGGGGACAGGGATTTGACAAGATTGCCGAGCGCATTTACCGGTATCCGGAGGTTCGCAGCGTGTATCTGATCTCCGGAGGATATGACCTGATGGTGATTCTGGAGGGAAAATCGCTCAAGGAGATCTCCGCTTTTGTGTCTGATAAACTCTCCACTCTGGATACGGTTCTCAGCACAGCAACCCATTTTATTCTGAGAAAATATAAAGACCATGGCACTGTGATGGCCAGGAAAAAAGAAGATGAAAGGGAGATGATTACCCCATGAGGAATCCGTTGGCAGACAAGGTGACGGGGATAAAACCGTCTGGAATCCGTAAATTTTTTGATATTGTCAGCGAGAGAAAAGACGCCATTTCTCTGGGGGTGGGGGAGCCGGATTTTGACACTCCATGGCATATCAGGGATGAGGGGATCTACTCCCTGGAGAAGGGTAAGACTTTTTACACTTCCAATGCGGGCCTGAAGGAGCTTCGGGAGGAAATCTGCCGTTACCTGCAAAGGAAACAGGGGCTTGTGTACGATCCTCTGAAGGAGGTGGTTGTCACCGTGGGCGGCTCGGAGGCCATCGACATAGGTCTCAGAGCCATGGTGAATCCAGGGGATGAGGTGCTGATTCCACAGCCCAGTTATGTGTCCTATGAACCCTGTGCGGTGCTGGCGGGTGCGGTGCCCGTGATTATCAATCTGAAGGCGGAGAATGAATTCCGCCTGACGGCCAGGGAGCTGGAGGAGGCGGTCACGGACAGAACCAAGATCCTGATTCTGCCCTTTCCCAACAATCCCACAGGCGCCATTATGGAGCGCAGAGACCTGGAAGCCATTGCGGAGGTGGCGGTGAAACGGGATCTTTTTGTCCTGTCAGATGAGATCTATGCCGAGCTCAGCTATAAGGAAAAACATGTGAGTATTGCGCAGATGCCAGGAATGAAGGAGCGCACCATTCTGATAAATGGTTTTTCCAAGGCTTACGCCATGACGGGATGGCGTCTGGGTTACGCCTGCGGCCCTGCCAATATCCTGGAACAGATGACGAAAATTCATCAGTTTGCCATTATGTGTGCTCCCACCACAAGTCAGTATGCGGCCGTGGAAGCTCTCAGAAACGGGGATGAGGATGTGGCGGAAATGTGCAGAGCCTACAACCAGAGACGGCGGTTCCTGCTGAATGCGTTCCGGGAGATGAACCTTCCCTGTTTTGAACCTTTTGGGGCATTTTATGTGTTTCCCTGTATTAAAGAGTTTGGAATGAGCAGCGACGACTTTGCCACCAGATTTTTAGATGAGGAGAATGTGGCAGTGGTGCCGGGAACTGCTTTTGGAGAATGCGGGGAAGGATTCCTGCGCATTTCTTACGCCTATTCTGTGGAAAAACTGAAAATCGCCATGGGCAGGCTGGAGCGCTTTGTGGGGAGACTGCGGGAGGAGCAGGGAAAGAGACAGCCCTGAAGCCTGCGGAAGGAGCAGGGAAGGAGCATTCGGGCATTCATGAAGCGGGCAGGAAGATTTTGGCATTGGGCGGCAGGGGCCGCAGGAGGATGAAAATGCACATTGTACTGCATCAGCCGGAGATACCGGGAAATACGGGAAACATTGGGCGTACCTGCGTGGCTGCAGGTGCGCCCCTGCATTTAATAGAGCCATTGGGGTTCTGCCTGGATGAAAAATCTATAAAGCGGGCCGGGCTGGACTATTGGGACAAGCTGAAAGTACACAGATATATGAATTTCGAGGAGTTTTCAGCCAGGAATCCAGGGATAAAGCTGTGGATGGCCACCACCAAGGCCAAAAGGAATTATACGGAGGTTTCCTTTGGGCCCGATGACTATATTATGTTTGGAAAAGAGAGCGCAGGGATCCCGGAGGAAATTCTGGTGGAACAGGAGGAGAACTGTATCAGGATTCCCATGCTGCCGGATATCCGCTCTCTGAATTTATCCAATTCCGTGGCCATTGTGCTCTATGAAGCCCTGCGCCAGAACGGATTTCAGGATATGCAGCGGCAGGGAGAACTTCACAGACTCCACTGGGAAGGGGGAGCGGAGCCTGGCCCGGAGGCCGCCTCTGGAGCAGTTTTGCGCCAGGAGAGGGCCCCAGAGGAGCAAAATTGCGCGCTCCAGGCCGCTTCCTGCCGGAGTTCTGCAGGGAAGGAACAGACAGCGTATGTGGCGCCGGGAGCGGTGGTCTCGGGAAAAGTGTTCCTGGAAGCAGGAGCAAGCGTCTGGTATCATGCGGTGGTGCGGGGAGACAGGGAGAAAGTCCGCATTGGGAGAGGAAGCAATGTCCAGGACAACTGTGTGGTGCATGTGGAGGCAGGGTTTCCCGCAGATATAGGAGAAAATGTGACGGTGGGGCACGGGGCCATTGTCCACGGCTGTACTGTGGGGGACAACACCCTCATCGGCATGGGCTCCATTCTTATGAACGGCTGCAGGGTTGGCAGGAACTGTATTGTAGGCGCGGGAGCTCTGGTGACGGAGGGGACGGTGGTGCCTGACAATTCCCTGGTTCTCGGCAGTCCCGGGCGGGTGGTCAGACAGGTAAAGGGATCGGAGATCGGGGCCAGTCTGAAAAACGCCAGACTTTACGCACAGGAAGCGCAGTCCTGTTTAGAGGTGTACTGCGGTTAAAATATGTGCCGGTTTCCATGCGTTGGAGATTGGCAGGAAGGCAGGGAAACAATGACATTGTCTGAAAAAACAGCAAGTCTTCTTGGGGGAGAAGAATACGAAATCGACAGTATCGGAATGTCCGGATCCCGTGTTTATCTGGGAAAAAACAAGATTTTAAAGGTCCAGGAGCAGGGGGAGGAGGCAGAAAACGAGTATCGTATGCTGCAGTATCTTCAGGGAAAACTTCCTGTTCCCATGCTGTATGCCCATGAGATTTGGGAGGGAAAATCGTATCTGCTGATGAGCAGATGTGAGGGTGAGATGGCCTGTTCCCAATCTTATATGACGGAGCCTGCCCTTCTGTGCAGCCTGCTGGCAAAGGGGTTGAAACTGCTGTGGAGCATGGATGTGGGGGACTGCCCTTCCGACCAGAGACTGCACCGCAAACTTGCCATGGCCCGGTACAATATAGAGAATGGCCTGGTTGATCTGGACAATGTGGAGCCGGATACATTTGGCGAAAAGGGGTTTCAGGATCCTTATGAACTGCTGGAATGGCTGTATGAAAACAAACCGGAAGAGGAACCGGTTTTTTCTCATGGGGATTTCTGCCTTCCCAATCTGTTTGGCGTCCGCAGCAGGGTTAGCGGTTATATCGACCTGGGCAGGGCCGGCATGGCGGATAAGTGGTGCGATATAGCTCTGTGTTACCGCTGTCTGTCCCATAATTACGGCGGAAAGTACAGCATCCAGGGAATGGCTGCCTGGAAGGAGTACGATGATCTTCTTTTGTTCCGGGAACTGGGCATGGAGCCGGACTGGGAGAAAATACGCTATTATATTTTGCTGGATGAACTGTTCTGAACATCTCAACAGAGGAATGACAGCTCTTCACTTTAACTTTTGGAAATTTCTGCCGATATAACTGTCAGATGCGAAGGGAAGGGTCTTTGGATAACCTAGTATAATCCACAACAATTACCACTATGTTTCGCGAAGGATAAATTATCAGTCTGCAAGGCGGAGGAAGGAGTCGTAGCGGGCTACGATGACTGACGACAACGATGCAGATGGAAATTTAGACAAGTGAAACATGTGGTTAATTGGTGGGGGTTATACTAGTATACCAGGCAATTCCTAAATGAGCCACAGGGAAGTGGGAGGGATTTCTATGGATAGAGTGAGAAGTGTGTCACATTCCTACGGAAGCGGTACGGCGGTGTGGCAGAATGGCAGTCAGGCGGCAGGTACGGGAGCCGTCAGGGTACAGGTACAGGGGACGGCGGGGGGACAGTCTGCCTCACAGCAGAACTTTGGAGGGCAGCAGTTCTCCCAGGAGGAGACGGGGAAACAGCCTTTTGGATATCAGGATCAAGACCAGGAAGAGCTTTTTGCGCTCCAGGACCAGGCCAGGGGAGAATTTTTCGCGCAGCAGGGCTCCGGGCAGCAGCGCGTGAGAGAACAGCTTTTTTCGCGGCAGGAAAAGGCCCGGGAGAGTGTCTCACAGCAGGAGGCCCAGGAGAGTGTTCCACAGCAGGAGGCCCAGGAAAGTGTCTCACAGCAGGGAGGAGTCCGGAGAGGGAAGGCGATCCGGCTGGATCGCAGGGAAACCAGGGAACAGGATGCCTTGAAGATGACACCGGCGCAGCAGCGTACCCAGGAGCAGCTTGCCGCATGGCGCAGTGCCCAGGAATTTCTGGCCAGACAGCAGAAGGCGAAGGAAGAGTCAGAGGAGGGCAACAGTATTATATCGCAGCTTCTGGACCAGGCCGAGTCCATCAAAGAGGCCTTCGACCCCAAGAACAAGAAAAATCTCTATGATGCCACTATGGACTTGACCCTGATCTCTCAGATGGAGAAGGTTCCTCCGCTGAAAGCCATGCAGGTAAGAATTTTGTATAAGATCCGTTCTATCAAGACAAGCGGAGCAAAATCGTCTGAGATCAGAGTGGCCGTCAATAAGCTGAAAAAGGTGCTGGGCAAAGTGAAGGCAAAAATCAAGAGCCTGAAGAAAGAAGAGCAGCTGGAGACCAGCCGGAAGAAGGCGGAGGAGGCCAAACGCAAGGCCAAGGAAGAAGCGCTGCGCAGAGAGCTTGAGCTTCGCAAAAAGGTCCGAAAGGCCAAGGAGCGGAAGGACATAGAGGAGAGTAAAATGGGCCTGGGGGCCAATTACGGCGGGCCCGGGGAGGCTGTAGCGCCGGGCCTTGAGATGGACATTCACTCCAGCCTGGAAGCGGCGGCGCCTTCCATGGAGCCAGGGGCCGTGATGGATGTGGCGGTGGCGGATA
>OFFK01002720.1_pt1 | contig 10436 bp, 4 predicted proteins | sample 1521361 | NCBI WGS metagenome assembly OFFK01 (sample SAMEA3504096, study PRJEB24116) | mouse gut metagenome | biome: mouse gut; feature: mouse-associated habitat; material: faeces | place: Denmark | collected 2011
AAGGCTGCCCAGCCACCGCAGACCCTTCCGTTGACACACTCCATTCGGAGCAATCCGTAACGCTGGCTATACTGCTGTACGGGAATGTATTGCGTTCTGAAACTCTATATTCCCCAACCGGAATATTCTGGAATACGCAAACCCCTCCCAGCATACCCTCAGCATTCACTGGAAGATTTTCTGTAAAAGTCACCGACCCTGCGTAGCTGTGTTTCGTCCCATCCTCTTCTGCCCCTATGAGGTCAAAAAAGAATGAAGGGTTTCCATGCGCCCAGGTAACATCAGAGGCTTTTATCAGCTTTTTTACCGTTACGGTGCAGGTCTCCAGAAATTCATCGTACATAGTAACTTCATGCACCCGTTTATCTAGTGCAATTGTGAAAGTGACGGGGGCTGCCCGCTTATACCCCCTGGGGGCTTTATCCTCACGCAGGGTATATGCGCCGCCTGGCAGCCCATAAATCCTAACGCTGCCATACTGGCTGGAGGTGAGCTGCCTCACCACTTTCCCATTTGCATCCAGGATGGATAACTTTGCGCCGCCAACAGGCGCGCCTGTTTTCCTGTCCAGCTTATACACGGCGAGTTCCGGAGGGTTCATCTTCACGACTGCCTTACGGAACGTTACCGTACGGCTGCCTGTACCGTACCCTGGTACGGCGTATGCGTATTCCAGGTCTGCAGTGTTATCCCAGTAATAATAATAGCTAAAGAATGTGGGCTTTTTTGCCAGGCCCTCAAGGACACTGGGAGGCGCTGCCCACACTTCGTACTCTATGCGGAATGTATTCCCCCTTGCGCACTCTGGGGAAATGGAGACATCTATTGTTTTTTTACCGCCAAAAGAAGAATCCAATGGCGATACCGTGATGCCAGAAGTTATCCGGTTCCAGCTGTCCCCTGACTGTTTATACACTGTTACATCTGTGACGCCCAGCCATTCCCAAAAAGTGTCGCTTACCACCGCACGGGTATAATTTACATCATTGAAGGACACGTCAACATAATAATAGTAACGGTCACCGCCGTAATTGCTCAAAAATATCCCAGGATAGCTGTTATTCCCAGGATTGTACCACTGAAGTTCCTGATAGGGGTCTTTTTCTTCGCTTACAGATTTTTCTATTGACACTATAGGCGGCATCGGCATATAAACATCAGCTTCATTCGACTTAATGGCTGCGTAATTAAAACGTGTGCCACCGTTCAGGCTGTATTTAACATTCATACTTGCCACATTTGGCCAGACATAGTAGGAACCCTCAACAGCCGGTTTCGTTGACAGTGACTGGAAGCTTGAAATATCCTTAACCTTCACCGCATGTTCAATGCAGTAGGTCTCCCCCGCTGCCAGGTCGTCCTGTATGGCAACAAGGCCGGTACTGTAAATACGTATGCCATCCGATACAGCAGCCCATCTATCCCCGGATTTCCTGTAAACTTTCGTCCCTGTGCGCGTAAGCCAGGAAGGGAAACTGTCACCTATCTGTACATCATCTTTGTAAATACTGTCATCAAAAGATGCAACAATCCGGTAGTAATAAGAATCCCCACAATAGTTTGGAAGATAAACTGCGCCCATGTCCCCAAGGCCATTATTGATATCAGGGTCCAGGCTTGCGTATTTTTTTAAGGTAATATCTGCCCGCCCCGGCACATAAGCGTATACACTATTGGAATTAACCGGAGTCCCATCCTTAACAGACCCTGCAATAAGGCAGCTATAGCTGATTACTGCACTGTTCAGCCACGCCCGCTTTCCATCGTACTGCTTATACATTTGATCCAGGTATACATCCATGACATCCTTCGATGCCACTTTTACTTCGTATTCTATACAGAAAGTATTTCCTTTTGCAGTACTGCCGGGTATAGATACTTCCATAGTCTTCTCAGCGCCATAAGTAGCATCTGCACCCGGCACTATAACACCGGAAGTCACCCTGTTCCAGCTGTCGCCTGACTTTCTGTATACCTTAGTGCTTATGACACCAAGCCATTCATGGAAGACATCAGATACTACTGCGTTTGTGTAATCAGATGAGTCAAATTTTGCAACAATCCGGTAATAAAAAGTGTCCCCATCATAATGGGGGAGGTTAAGGTAATTTCCGCCAAGCCCATTGTTTGGGTCTGCATCCGCACCAATATACTTTTCCAGTATTACCTCCGGCTCTACTGGCAGACGGACACGCACCGTGTTGGAAGTAACTGGCGTACCAGCTATGTTCTCGCCTGCCGTAGGATACTTATAAGAAAGCACCGCAGAATTATCCCAGTAGTAGTACTGGCCGCTTTGTGCGGGCTTTTTACCTGCTTTGCGCATATTCCTGGAGCCCAGGGGTATCACCTTATACTCTATACAATAAGTGCTCCCTTTTGCAGCAGTCCCCGTAAATGAGACTTCCATAGTCTTACTGCTGTAAGAAGTATTTTCTTCCGGGAGTGTTACCCCTGACGTCACAGGAGTCCAGCTGTCCCCAGACTGCTTGTATACCTTTATATCATGGACTGCTTCCCATGCTGGGAATACGTCAGACACAGCCGCACTTGTATAAACTGCATTGCTGAATGAGGCGACCAGCCTATAGTAATAAACATTCCCTGCAAACTTTTGGAGGTCTGCACCGCTGCTGGATCCCAGCCCATCCCCTATATCAGAACCCAGCCCGACATATTTCTTCAGTGACACTGCTGGCGGTTTCGGCATATAAGTGTATACTGTGTTAGAGGATACCGGGCTGCCGGCCGCTACAGAACCCTTATATCCATAAGTGTAAGAGACTCCCGCTGTGTTCGTGCACCAGTAATGCGCGGCAGTGGACGGTACCCCTGATGCCAGCTTCTGGAATTCCGGAATTGGCGCAGCCTTTACCCTGTACTCTATACAGTAGGTATTCCCCTTTACAGAACTAACATTGGCTGGAAGGGTTACCGTCTTCTGGCACCCATAGGAAGCATCCGCTTTTGCAGCCGCGTTCGGGAACCCTGAAGAGTCCTCGGCCCAGCCAGACCCAGACTGTCTGTACACCTTTATGCCCGTGACACCTATCCAGTCCGGGAAAGTATCTGACACTTCCAGGCTGCGGAAATCTCCGGTATTACAGGATACTTTAACCCTGTAATAATACGTGTCCCCGCAGTAGTCTGGCAAAAATGCTTCCTTCGAGGAGCCAAGCCCATTGTTTGGGTCCGCGTTAAGCCCCACGTATTTCTGCAGGGTTACGGCCGGAGGCAGGGCAGGGACTTCCGGCAGCGCGCCTAAATCCGTGGAAAGTGCATTATGCCCGTCCTGGCTGTATTTTCCCTGCGCCTGCACAAACGTGACTGCCATGCCATTATGGAATCCGAGCCCCAGCCATGTCCGCGTGTCCGTATCCCCGGCTAAGTCGGCACTAATTGTTGAATGCGCGTAATAGCGCGGCGCTGCGGCTGTTCCCACGTCTGCAATACGGATTTCCCCTGCGCCGCTGTAGTACGTCTCATAGTACAGGCTGGTGTCTTCCCAGGAGATCCCCTGGAACTGGTCAAGGTCTTTGATCAGCGTAAACCCTTTTATGGTGGTGCTGGTCACGGTATTTGTATCCGGCTCCAGCACTTCCATCCTCACGTCCGCATAATTTAACTGCCGTGTGTAAATCCCCGGCCGGACAGGGTCCCAGAGGAAATAGGCTTCTGTCCCATGCTCTTTGCGTTTCTGTTCGCCGTCGGTGGACTTGAATGCTTTCTGGAATCCTGCCAGCGTCAGCCGGAGGTCATAGTATTTTATGGTACATGTTGTCCTGTCCAGGACGCCAACGGCATTCCTGTAAACCGCATACGCCTTATTGGGGCTGTTCTGATACTGTGCCTCGCTGCAGAAAAACTTGTAAGCAGGGAGCTTCCCGCTGAACGGCCCTATGCCTGTAGTCTGCGCTGCCGTCAGTGCAGAACCGGAACCCCACTGGCCGTTTTTCAGGCTCAGAGCTCCATAAGTGGCGGTGGAAACAGGCCTTACGTGGATATAGGCATTGTAGGCCCAGTCAAAAATCTTTTTTGGATCTACCTGCCCGGACTTCGCCTCCACACAGTATGCCGGGCAATAACTGTTCAGGTGGCTGCAGTATCCCCTGTCGTCATCCTCCTGCCCGGCGGCCTTTGGAGCTGCCTTCAGCGCGGCGGAAAACATCCCGGCATCCCCCACTGCCTGCCACTGGGAAAATCCCCTTTCCGGCTCAGTTCCTTTTTCTGGCCCGGCTGTCCCCGGCTGCTTCCCGGCTTCCGTTCCTCCCTCTGGCTCTTCCTCTGTTTCCTTCTCTGTTATTTCTGTCCCATTTTCTGTTCCTTCCCCTGTTTCTTCTGCAGCTGTTCCGGGCCCTTTTCCTGTCTCTTCCGCTTCTGTTTCCCTGACGGCATCTGCCTTTCCCGCTTCTGTCCCGGCAGTTTCCATCTCTGCCGTTTCTGTTTCAGCCCCGGCTGCTTCTATACATGGTTTTTCCTGTATTTCCCCTGTTTCTTCTGCCTCCCTTTCCGTGCCGGCTTCCTGCTGGATACTGCCGGCAGCGGCAGTCCCCTGCCCGGCCATGCCGGGAACCGATGCACCCAGGCACCCGGCAGCAAGCGTGGCCGCTAATGCAAACGCCAGAAATCTCTTCCTCATGTCCCCGCCCTCCTTTTTTTCTTCATGACAAGCGCCGTTATCAATCCCATAACCATGCAGGCAAAATACTTTACAGCAGGCATATAGCCAGTGTCGCCCGTTTTGGGTGCATAAACACGCAGCCTGCCCTCATTCTTATAGCCAGAGCCGTCCGTCTCCCCGGCGTCATTTTTACTGCTGCTGCCCCTATTGCCTTTACCGCTGCTGTCACCCTTATCATTTTTATTGTTTTTATTAGTTTCATTTCCCCCGGCATCCGTATTACCCTTACTTTCTGCAGGGTCTTCTGTCCCGCCTTCTGCTTCCGCCCGGAACGTCCAGTCCGTTTTCGCGGCAGTCAGCGCCAGGGAGTTATCGACATTGCCGGGGACTTCCAGCTTAAAGGCAAGGGTGCTCCCGCCCCCTGCTTCATAAAGCCCAAGCAGCCTCTCATCCTGCCCGGCAAGTCCTGACGCCGGCCCTGTATAGATGATATCCCCATCATTGGAAACCGTGATATTTACCTCTTCCAGGAGCTTCAGGCTGTTTTCGTCCTGTGCCGGCCTTCCCATCGCCAGGTAAACCCTCTGCTGCCTGTCTGTTGTATTCTGGATAATAAGTTTTCCTTCTTTCGTATCCCCTGGCATAAATTCCCCAAAGACACGAAAAAGATTGTCTGCATCCGTTACCATTTCCTCAGCATCGCCTTCAAAGAAAATCCTTACATTAGGGGACTCCTGTGATACCTCGTCTTTTGAGCCGTTTCGCGTTTTCCATGATTCCAGGATCTTCCCGGAGCCGTCCCACGGGTCCGCGCTCTTGAAATCGGGCGTGAAATTGGCCGCCTGTATTGCGTCTGCGGAAATAATGACGTCAATTTCCTGCCCGCACATATCCCCAGCAGAAAACTCCGGGAAGCGTATCCCGTCAAACAACCTTACGCACTCGCTGTTCCCCAGCGCTTTTGTATAGTACCAGTATCCCCCTGCTTCCACCCAGCCTTCCCCGATGCCCTGGATGCATCCATCCGTCACAGGGAATATCCCGGAAGCTGCGTCCTGCCCTGGCAGCTCCCATCTGACACTGCACCGGACATAGCATGGCTCAGAAAGGCATTTGATCTCCGGGATCTTGGAAACTGTCTGCCCTGGGACAATTATCTGGTTATTCTGGTAGCTTTCTTCCCTGCCATCCACGTCCTGGTATTCTTCCAGGGAAATATTCACGACACCGGTAGAGATTTTATTCTGCATGGTAATGCTGTTACTGGAGCCTGCCCAGGCATACATCCCCGCCAGCAGGGCAGGGATGGCAATGCCTATAGCTGTCTTTTTCCTGTCCATAATTTACCACCCCCCCTATCTGTTTTTCGTATGGAAATCCCAGGCTTCCCTGTAGTCCGCAAATACATGGTTTCCATGCTGCACGGAAACTGCTTCCTCGTATACTGCTATGTCCAAAGCATCCACTTTTTCCGTGTAGACTGCATTGCTGGAGGCAGCCGCAGGGACGCTCACCCCGGTAAATAATTCGCTGCTAGACTCACCCGGGTCCAGTTTTTCCTTATAATAATAGTAGTCCCCTTCTTTTACCCAGTTTACTGTGTCCACACCGGACAGTGCTGCGCCAAAGTCATTGTTGGAAAATGCAACGGAAACCCTGGCATAGCACTCATTTTTCCCGCTGTTATATACCCATACGCGTTTTTGGATCATTTTTTCCACGCTGCTTCCGGCATCCAGTGTCTGCCCGTCCGGGAAGTCCTCCCGTATCTCTGCCGTTACGTTCCCGGGGATAAACCGGTTCCTGGATGTTTCCGCCCTGTCTGAAAGGAACGCGTATGTGCCCCCTGTTGCCGCCATACAGAGCACTGCCACAGCACAGGCAGCGCCCAATGCTTTTCTGTTCATTTAATACCCTCCGTTCCCTAAAGGCGGCGTGAAACCGCCGCCTGGCCTTCTATTCTGTCCTTTCTATGGTATTGGCGCTGCCCTCCTGCCCGCTGTTCTGGCACAGGTATTTGTCATAGGCGTTCCTGGCCGCTGCCGGTCCTTCCTCCCCCTCCCCGGTCCCCAGGGACTGGATGGCATAGAACCGGACGTCAACAGACAGTTCCTGCCCGTCAAGCTGCCCCTCCACCACATTTGCAAACGTAATTCTGTCAAACAGGCTTTCCGTCACCACCTCCGGTGCAAGGGGCTCGTTGTAGCAGAAGGTATACACCATTTCAGGTGCGCCATCCACATCCTCTTCTTCCTTATGCAGCAGCGTCCATTTATCATTCTGCTCGGAAATGCCGGTGCCGTCCGCCAGCGTCTGCGTCTCCTTCCCCGCCGCATCAAACTCAAACAGCTCGATGTGCGCCGGGTCCCCGCCGTTCTGCCGCACGCCGCGGCTGTCGGTATAGACGGCGTCCGCTATGGGCACGCCCACCTCAATGTACACATAGGCAGGGTTCCGGCCTGTATTCCTTATTTGTGGGTCTTTTTTCCAGGACTGTGCAGGGACAATATTTTCCGCAATGCCCCCGGGCGTCCCGTCGCCGTCCGGGTCCCAGTGCGGCTCCAACCCTTCAATCTCCACCTGGCCTACCGTGAAGCTGTTCGTTACTTCCTTGTGGTCAGTCAGGTACGCCACCGTGCCCCCAATGGACATGCCCACTGCAAGGGCTGACGCTGCAAGCATCCCTGCCGCCTTTTTATTTATTTTCCTTTTCCCCATATCTGCCCCCCCTGTTAAAAAGTGCCATACGATGTGCTGTCCGTGCCCCAGTAATAAAGCCTGGCTGACCTGCTTATCTTTTTGCCTGTTTTCACTTTCGTGTCAACATATACATAGTACGTTTTCCCCGGGCGGAACTTCTTCCCCTTAAACCTGGAAAGCGTCACTTTGTTTTTTGTTCTGCCGACGGATGCCACTTTCTTATATCCTGTTTTCGGGTGGGTGGACACATAGACGTCATAGCCTGACGCCCCGGTTACTTTCTTCCAGCAGACCGTGAGCTTTTTCTTCCTGGAAACTTTCGCATAGGAAACCCTTGCCTGGTTGAAACAGCGGATGGCTGATACTGCTGACTGGTATGTCCTGCCGTTTACGGTGCGGAAAGCCTGGACTTTTACTGTATACACCTCATCTTTTAAATTCCGGAAGGATGTGCCTGTGACGCTCCCGCCCAGTATTTCCTCCGATACCTTCTTCCCCCTGCCGTTATACAGGGAAGCTACAATTTTGTCCGCCGTCCCTACCTTTCCCCATTCTACGTCAAGGAGGCGCAGGGAATAGTACCACCTTGCCTGTTTCAGGTTCTTCACCTGTTTTGGCATCGTTTCCACTGTCGACGTGTTCCAGCCGCCCGTGTTGCCATACACATCATACGGCTCTACTTTGACATAGTATTTCGTGCCGTCCTCCAGCCCGGTAAACCGGTAGGAAGTCCCAGCTGTTTTCCCGATGAGCGTCACCGCGCCATAGGACGTCCCCAGGTAAATGTTGTAGCCTGCCGTCTTTGTCGTGCTGTAGGCTGCCTCATAGTCCAGCGCCCAGGACATGAATGCGCTGTCCGTGGCATACTCTGTCTGTATGGGCTTTGAGACTGTCGCCCAGTAATAGCTGGCCGCCCGGCTTTCCATCCCCCGCCCCGGCATCAGGAATACCGTGAGCGCCAGGAATGCTGTGAATATAAACCACGCTGCTGTTTTTTTCCTTGTTTTCATCTTTACAAATCCCCTTTCTATATTTCCGTGCCGGATTTCGGCACGCTCTCTTTATACTGCTGATATGCCTTTCCCATCTGCCCTTCCGGGATGAAAAGAAGCTCTTTAATGCACTCCTCTGGCAGCCCGTCATCTACCGCAAAGGAAATGATTTCCTGCCCGACAGGGGAAAGCCTGCCAAAATAGGCGTCCAGGCATTCCGCAAGGGTGGCATGTTTCTCCCATCCCTCTTTCTCCCCTTCCTGCCCATCCTGCCCCGTTCCGCCATCCTGCCCCATCCCTTTCATGACCAGGAGGTTGGCTTGCAGGTATTCCTTCTGCCTTTTTTCTTTCTCTACCGCTTCCTGGAGGAGTTTTTCAATTTCCTCCATACTTTTTTCCTGTGTGCCAAAATTAAAATACAAAAGCTCTTTCTCATCTATGTCATAGACCCGGATATGCTTATTGTCCTTCGCCGTCTCCATGAGCCTCCCGGCTTCTTCCTCATCCGGGAAGGACAGTATCTGTTCCCTCGGCAGCGTATAATAGCGCAGGCGTTTTGCATCATAGAACACTTCTACCGGATGTTCGTACGCCCCAAGCCCCAGGGCTTCCACATAGCGTTTTTTCATCTTCCCGTCCGCATCATACTTCTCCTCCGGCACGTCAAAAGGGATGGATTTCTGGTCATAAACAGGGGCGCGGCCTTCGAGGAAAATGATGCACTCCGTCCTGGGCATCCGTTTGACTTCCGCAGGCGTCATCAGCTCCCGCCCTCCCCTGTTGAAATTCATCCCGGAATTCCCATTCCTTCCCCGGTGCAGGGTATCATTGCGGGTATCAATTGTCGCCTTCCCCAGCGCCTCGGAAATATATTTATGCGTCCCTTCTGCCAAAGGCCCACTCCCCAGATATACTACCGTTGCCACGTTGTCCATGATCGTTTCCCATTTGTCGTTCTGATAAAGGGTCTTTATCTGAGCGATGGACTGGAGGATTGGGATCATGGAGATGTTCCGGCTCCTGACCACCCCCAGCAGCACGTCCGGTTCCTGCGGCTTTGCCCCCGCATAAAACTCGTCCATCCAGACCTCCACGCGGCAGGGCAGGGGCGCATGCAGCTCATCATCCGACAGACGTATCAGGATATCGAACATTTGCGTATAAAACATGGAAATCAGGAAATTGTACGCGCTATTGTTGTCCGGGATTATTAAGAAAAGGATGGTCTTTTTCTTGGGATTTCCTCCCACTCCCGTTCCCAGCTCACGGATATTGATATCATTCCCCTCAAAAATCCGCCTGATTTCAGCCGTTTCACACAGGGATAGCATGGCATTCACCATGATCACGATGGAACGTACCGTGTCGGGGGCGCCCTCTTTCAGCTTCCGGTAGTCCCTTACCGGCGGGTAATCTTCCCCATAAACAGCTGCTTTTTCGTCCATCAGCACCTGGAGCCTCGTCGTTTCCTTGTCCACGTGCTGGTTTTCCATATTAATAAGGCGCAGGAGCCCGTTCATGTTCCCTGTCCTGCTGTTCTCCCTGGCGTCAAGCCATTCATAATAGAACACCGCCTGGAGGTACAGCCTGACGCCATCATCCCAGAACGGGTCCGCGGCGCTTATGTTCTGCGGGGGTCTTACGGAATCCTGGAGCCCTTTCACCAGGCGGACAAGGTCATCCTCTGTCTCTATGTAGACGAAAGGGTTGTACTGGTCTGATTTTGCCGGGGTCTTCAGATTTAGGGAACGTATCTGGTAGCCTGCCTTTATAAATGCCTTCCCCAGCTTCCTCTGTGTATCCCCCTTGACGTCCAGGACAACATACGTGGAAGCCATTTGCAGGATATTCGGGTGCATGAGGCCCGTTGTTTTAAATGACCCGGAGGATCCGATAACCAGCATGTTGTTATTTGACAGCCCGGATTCCAGGCTGACCTTCAGATTTTTCGAAAGGATACGGTTATTTCCCTCTTCTTTGTCTTCCAGTTCCTCCGTGGTCTTCCCTGCGTCCCCCCAGTCTTCGGACCCATGTTCAATCGCATACTGGAAATTTCTGTAATAAACCAGGTAGTAGGATACGAAAGCAAACCATGCACAGACGCCAGCCCCGATACAGGCAGG
>OFFK01002724.1_pt1 | contig 10427 bp, 10 predicted proteins | sample 1521361 | NCBI WGS metagenome assembly OFFK01 (sample SAMEA3504096, study PRJEB24116) | mouse gut metagenome | biome: mouse gut; feature: mouse-associated habitat; material: faeces | place: Denmark | collected 2011
TCTCGCTTTGTCCCATCAGGCCTAATAAAGCGGTATTTTCTGAAATCTGGCCGTCCGAAAGAGACAACTGTGCCTTGATTTCCTTTATGGCCTCCTGGATATGGGTGCCCTCCTTAAACTGGATGCGATAGGTGGTGCCGTCGGCTGCGTTTTCATCCGCAATGGCCAGAAACCCCTCCTCGCTCAGCGCCATCCCGCAGATATCCGCTTTCAGCATGGAACCCATATCCGCAAGGACGCCGGTAATTCGGTACTGTTTTTGCGAGCCGTCCGGAACCGTGACCGTCACGTTATCGCCAATGGACAGACCCCATTGCTCCATGGCGCTTTCATTCAGCAATGCCTCGTCCGGCAGGGAAGGGTATGCCCCATCCGTCATATCCATTTCTGTCAGGGATTCCATGATTTCTTCCTCTGCCCCTACAAAGCTGACGGTTTTGCCGGACAACATCCCCGTGCTGCCCTGGCAGACCCATCCTGACAAAGCTACGTCAACCCTTGCCGATATCTGTTCTGCCGTCTCCGTCTCCACATCATGGAGCGCCGCATGGTACTCGCCGCCTGTCTTGATAAAATAATTTTTCTGGGAGCGCACCGCCATGTCCGCCATACTGAAGACCGCCATCACAAGGCATACGGAAAGGGCAATACACAGTACGGAAATCCGGTTGTTTTTGCGGTGGACCCTTTCATACCGGGGTATCAGCCCAAGATAACTTTTCATCTCGCCGCCACCCCCAAATCTTTCAGCCTGCCGTCCGTCATGCGCAGTACCCGGTCTGTTGCGTCCGCATGGTTCTCATTGTGGGTAATCATCAGAATTGTCTGCCTGTACTTGGCTGACATGGATTTTAAGAGGGTGATGACCTCCTGGCTGTTCCTGGAGTCCAGGTTCCCGGTGGGCTCATCTGCCAGGATGATGGCGGGACGGGCGGCCAGCGCCCTGCCGATTGCCACTCTCTGCTGCTGGCCTCCGCTCAGCTGGCTGGGAAGGTGCTTTCTGCGCTCCTTTAAACCCAGTATCCCCAGCAGCTCCTCCACATACCTCTGATCCGGCTTCTGGTAATCCAGCAGCAGGGGGAAGGTGATATTCTGCTCTACATCCAGTTCCGGAATCAGGTTAAAGGACTGAAAAATAAACCCGATATTCTGACGGCGGAATACTGTAAGCCTTTTTTCGGGCATGGAAAAAATGTCCTTCCCATCGATCAGCACTTTTCCGGAGGTCGGGTTGTCCAAGGCTCCCACCACATTTAAAAGCGTGCTTTTCCCGGAACCGGATTCGCCTACGATTGCGATAAATTCCCCTTTGCCTACAGAAAAGGAGACACTGTCGAGGGCCCGGACTTCCGCTTCGCCTTTTCCATAGGTCTTGCATAGATTCTGTACTTCAAGAATGTTCATAATCATTACCTGCCTTTCGGGAACTATCATACCCCATGCGTCTTACTCTCACATGAATTTCATCTTACTCTTTTGTAAGATTTACTCTTTTGTAAGATGGAAAAAGCTTAAGACGAATCTGCTGCCCTGCCCGACCTTGCTGGTTACGGAGACCGTCCCCTGATGGGCTTCCACAATGGACTTTGCCAGCGGCAGCCCCAGGCCGATTCCATGGGTATCCTGGGAAGCGCGGCTCCGGTAGAAGCGTTTGAAGATATTATGGATATCCTCCTGGCGGATCCCTTTCCCATTGTCCTCCACCATAATGTTCGTAAGAAGCGATGTCCTCTCCCAGCTGACCACTATTTTCCCACCTCTCCGGGTATGCTCCAGCGCATTTTTTACCATATTCCCCAAAGCCTCTGACATCCAGAGGGCATCACAGTAAAGGGAGACATCATGATTTCCGGATAACACAATCTCCTTCTCTTCCTGGGCGGCCAGTGTCTCAAAGCGTTCCGTCACGTCCCGCAGAAGCATTTCGATGTTTTCCTCCGCCTTTTCCATCCTTACCACGCCTGCGTCCAGCTTGGCTATTTTTAAGAGCGTATGGACTACATCCTCCACCCGGCGTATTTCCCGCAGGGATTTCTGGCTGAAAGCATGGATTGTTCCGCTGTCCGTTCCCTCCTGCGCCATGATTTCATCATACATCTTCAGCGCTGCCAGGGGCGTCTTCAACTGATGGGAGACATCTGAAATCATATCCTGCAGGAATATGCGTGTCTGCTTTTCATGCTCTGCCTGGGCAGAGAGGATGGCGGCAAGCTCATTGATCCTATGGAACAGGCTGTACCAGTCCCCGGTCTCCTCGCTGTCGATCCTCTGATCCGTATCTCCCTCCAGGAACCGGGTAATCACAGCATCCGCCTTTGCAAGCGCCTTCCTTTGTCTCCGGATATAGATCCACACTGTCAAAAAAACAGCCGCAAAAACGCCAAAAAGCATACTGCCGAGCATAACGGCGGTACGCTTCTGGTAAGCGGCCACAGCAGGAACCATCCTGGGATCCGTATTTTCATGGTAGCCCGCTTCCTTAAGAGCCTGTCTCCCGGCTCTCCGGTCAGAGTCCGTTTTGTCTTTCGTAAATGCGGCTGCTACATTTGTGCCCGGGTGGTTTACCAAATACCCTGCCGTCCCATAATCATGTTCCACCATTGTTTTCTGGAAATCATCTGTCACATAGGACAAAAGGAGACCTGAGCCTGCCGCTGCTGCCAGGCAGATAGCAAGCAGGCAGCACAGCATCCTCCTTGTTTCTTTTCCCATTGTTTTCATCTTCCATCACTTCCCGGCCCATTTATAGCCAAAACCAATTTCCGTCAGGAGCTTTGTGGGGGAATTCGGGTCATCTTCAATCTTCCTCCTCAGCCTGCGTATATAGACGGAAAGAGTATTGTCATCCACATAGCTGCCGTTCCCGTCCCAAAGGCGGTCTAAGATCAGTTCCCTTGGCAGGATGCGGTCTGGATTCTTCAAAAACAGGCAGAGCAGCTTATATTCCACCAATGTTAAGGGAACCTCCATTTCCCCTTTCCAACAAATCCGCTCAGACAGGTCAATCCGGATCCCAGCGGATTCCAGAATCGTATCACTCTTATGAAATTGCTGCCCGGAACGTCGCAGCAATGCATTAATCCTTGAAAGAACCTCTCCCAATTTAAAGGGTTTAGTAATGTAATCATCCCCGCCCATGTCCAATCCTTTTACAATGCTGATTTCTTCATCCGAAGCTGTCAGGAATATGATTGGGACAGCAGAGGTCTCTCTTACTTCCTTACAGATATCAAAGCCTGTCCCGTCCGGCAGCGTGACATCCAGCAACAAAAGGTCATACTGGCCTGCCCGGAAGAATTGATATGCTTCCATTACAGTACGGGCATTATCTACCAGAAAACCATTTTTCTCAAGTGTGTATTTCAGGCCTTCAATCAGGCTTAAATCATCTTCTACATATAATATCTTTTTGTCTTTCATGATAATCTCCAACACATTAAGAAACTGCCATCTTTTTACGAAACATATACCAAAGTATAAAAACTGGGAACAATGCGCATGCAGCCACCACTATCGCATCTGTCACCACAAACATCCTGAAAAACGACTCCTGCCTATTTATACTCAAAACGGCCTGCACGATTACTGACATTCCTACTGCCATGCAACCTTGACGCATCCCCTCTTTCATTGCCATCCAACACATCTCTTTTTTCCGGATGCCGATTTTATGCATGATTTTAAAATCATTTCTTCTGTTCAGCAGGTTTGTAAATATGGTATTGAAATAGACCAAAAGGCCGATCACCGCAAGAATGATGATAAAAAAGCATCGCATCACCTTCTGGCTGTGATCCGAATCCACATACTTCTGTATTTGGCTGTTGGCATTGCGGAAGGAATATCCGTTCGCATCTGAAATACGCTCCAAATTGAATGCGGCAGCTGCCTCCACGCCCTCCTCAGTCCACACATTGACAACCTGCCGATACAGACCGCCCGGAAAAGCCCTGGCAGTTTCCCCATCTACAACCAGAAGATTTCCCCCGATATGATTTTCCGACAATATAACATTTCGTATGTCCAAAAGCTTTACACAGACAGACTTACATCCCTCTTTCGATCCGTTTATGATCAATTGCTCATCATAGATGGTAAACGTATCCCCAATCTCCAGATTCAATGTCTTTGCCAGCTCTGGTTCCATGATTGCAGCGTGGCCGTCCTCTTTTTCGTCATACCCCGGCGCCAGCGCCTCCATATTATCTGTTGTAGCCAAAACCAGATTGTATAAGCATTGCTTCTTTCCATCAATATCCTGTTCCATAGCGAGCATCGACTCATAATTCCCGCTGTCAGCGTTTAATTTTTCCCTGTCCTCGCACAGGAAGATTCCCCTGTCGTAATTGATTTTATAATCCTGCACCTGCCGGATACCCGGAGCTGCTTTCATTTCCTGAAAAACCGAATCAGATATGGATGGGATATCCCCGCTCTGTATATTTTCATAAATGCTGCCTGCCGTCACCTGCAGATCCCCAGGGACATATTCCTTAACAAAAAGAATCCCTTCGTCACTGTGGTTATCCTGGATTCCCAGGATGCTGATCAGAATTGCAGAAAGCGACACAATCAGAAGCGCCAGTATCTGCTTCCTTGTATTTTTTCTTTTACTGCACATAAATTCCGTTGGCATAACATTTTGAAGTTGGAACATAATGCCTGCCATGCTCGGTATTGCCATGAGCAGGAGCATCACTGCCGTATTCCCTACGCTGTCCCACGACAATTCAGAAGAAACCAGCCCCTCAGCGTCATAAGCATGGGCGAATGCTTTCATGATCTCACCATATACCGCCTGATTCAGGAAATACCCTGCCAGGATTCCTGTCGCAAATCCGATCAAAATGAATATCAGGAATTCCATCCCGGCAATTTTCATCAGATCCTTTGTCTGAAACCCTATTTTTCTCAGAGCGATAAAGTCCCGTTTCTTTTCAAAAAGGCGATTACAAAAAATGTTATACACAACCAGGATACCTACCAGCCATATGGTAAAATTCATGATTATATTCTGTTTTTTCAGGGTTCCTCCATCCGTGACAGCTTCTGCAAGCATATAATTGATCTGCATTTTTAAGGTTTCTGACTCTTCCTCTCCATAGCCTAAATAAGCATTCAGCTTATTTAGATTTTCCGGGATTTTCTCCTCATCGGAAAATCGGACCACGGCGTTTATCCGCCCGTTTTTCTCTCTAAGTATTTTTTCTGCAAGCGCCTCTGAGACATATCCGCTTTTCCGGTCCGTAAACCCAGCCACATTGTCAATGACACCGATAACCGTAAGGGTAAGATCTGGTATGCGAAATGTCACCTCCCCTGTATCTGCGTCTGCAGCTGACAGGCTGACAGAAACCGTATCGCCTAATTCCAGTCCATATTTTTCCATATAATTTTTTGTAACTACAATTTCCTCTTCTTTTTGTGCCCAGCGCCCGTTTATAACCTGCTTGATATTCGCCTCTGCTACAGTTGCTCCTAAATCCCGGAAACTTTCATCTATATAGTCGAATGCCGTCCCATCCTCCGCCTGCCCCAGGTGGAAGCTCAGCCCGGCATCTGCGACGAAATCACAGGCTTTCATCTTCTGAAACTCTGCCTCTGAAATATCAGAATATGTTACATGCTGTCGTCCCTCCAAAGCCTCCGCATTCAATCTGTTTGCCGTCTGGACATTTGCAAAAAGCTGATTCCCAATTAGAAGAAATACCGTGACAAAACAGAGAAACAGGCTTGTCAGGACGGTATTCCTTTTCTCTTTTAAAAGATATCCTCTCACTACAGATAAGATTTTCTTTCTATCCATTGACAATTTCACCGTCCTCTAAGCGGATCACACGGTCCGCATCTTTTACAAGATCTTCATTATGCGTAACCATCAGGATACTGGTTCCATACTTTTCTGCCAGATTTTTTAGCAGATCTACGACGATTCTTTCCGTCTTGGAATCAAGATTTCCAGTCGGCTCGTCGGCAAAAAGAATGAGCGGATGGTTGATCAGCGCCCTTGCAATGGCCACTCTCTGCTGTTCTCCTCCCGATAATTGATCCGGATAACATGTTTCATATTGCCTGATTCCCAACGCCTCAAGAAGCTCCCCTACATAATCCGCGTTTGCTTCTAGCTCCGGCAGACGGATATTTTCAGTAACAGTCAATGAGTACAGTAATTCATATGCCTGGAATACAAAACCTATTTTTTTCCGCCTAAGAAGCGTCCTTTTTTCTTCACTCAGATGAAAAATATCCGTACCATCAATATAGACCTTCCCCTCTGAAGGTTTGTCCAGACCGGCAAGAATATTTAAAAGCGTTGATTTCCCTGAACCGCTTCTCCCCAGTATAGCTACAAATTCCCCTTTTTGAATCGTTACCGACACACGATGCAATGCCTGCAATGACACCGCATTTTGGCAATATATTCTTGAAATGTTCTCTGCTCTCAATACTTCCAATTTTATTTACCTCCAACATATACTTAATAAAACTATGGTTTCTAAAGTCAGCAGAGCCAGCAGGACACACAGCAGTACCGGCCAGGCTGAGACGGCTCCCGCAAGCAGCAGCATTACCACCGGAACCACATATTTCCGGGGATGATGCCACAGGTCGCTTTCAATCTTCCAGCCACGGATGGGATAAAACCATTCCAGGAGCACAGACAGCACCGCACTCTGCAGGGCAAAGAAAACAGCCCCGGCAATCATCAGGACAGTGACACCGCCGTTTTGTATCTGCCAGCTACAGAGGAATATCACATCTGCAGCCATATTACAGGAAAAGATAAACAGGCAGTATGGGATGCAAAAGCGCCGTTTCTGTCCGGGCAGGAAACGGACTGCCTGCTCCAGGTCACGGTCGCAGGACAGCAGGATACAAATAGGGGTATTTAAGGATAGAATCGCAAACCCCACCGGGACAACAAACAGCCCAGCCATTTCTCTTAAAAAATACGGCATTACAATGGCTACGCACCACATCACAGCAGTATTGACCAGATAATTCCTGTGGCAGCTCAGATACCGGAAAAAGTACCGACACAAGGAAGCTTTTTTCCTCTGCCGGATAGCATGGTGTTTATCACTCTCCCCCTGATAAAAAGCATATCCGTCTGCCTTCCATAAAATCAGAATAGCAATGAAGCTATTCGCAAGCAGCAACAGTCCAAACCATGTCCTGCCTCCACAAAATATAATTGCAGATACTATGGCTGCAGCCCAAAGCCCGCCCACATACCAATATTTTCTTAAGCAATAGGCCGCGGCAGCCATAAAAACCGCATGAAGCATACTAATGGCCATTCCTGCCAGCTCTATGGGCTTCCATGCAGAAACAGCCAGCAGAACCGCCAGAAGCAGCCCTGTCTTTGTAAGGACCGTATAGCCTCCCAGCACCGCCACATAGGAGAAAACAAACTCCTGGGGGCGCTGCGGCAGCATCAGCATATGTTTCAGTTCCACAGCGTTATCTTTGGAAGAAAGTGCCTGCAACATTACGCCGGCTGTAAAGGCGCTTATCATCAGGATTCGTACAGATGCCGCAATCTGCACCTGAAAGCCTGCGATATACAGCCCCCAAAATATGATCACATCAATCAAAAGCGTCCGTGAGAGCCGTTCATATTTTGCCCCAAACAGTTTTTTGGCAAAGGCTTTACCTGTCATTTTCATCATGCAGTGCCTCCCGGATATCTGCGGCATTGATCTGCCCGCCTTCAAAAGTCTGCCGGATCTTACCATCTTCCAGGACAAAAACCCGGTCAGAGGTCAGCGTAATGCTCTCCAGGATATGGGAAGAAAACAGCACAGTCCCATACTCTTTATAGCCCAAAATCTGCTGGTACAAATATTCCGTGCTCTGGAAATCCAGACCGTTGACCGGCTCATCCAGGAGGAGCAGTCTGGGTTTCAGGGCAAAAGCCGTAATCAGAAATGCTTTTTTTCGGTTCCCGGTTGACAGTTCCCGTAACAGGGTATCTGTATATTCTTCAAAGTGAAAGCCCTGTATCAGCTCCGACACATCGGTCACCTCTTTCCCATAGGCGGCACATACATAGGCCAGGTATTCCCGGAAAGTAAAATACGAAAAAGAATTGTCCTCGGCAAACACCGTATAGCGGCAAAGCTTAAAGTCCTGACTCCGAAAATCCACAGGAGCGCCGCCAAAACAGTTACCGTCTGAACGGAAAGTAGGGAGCAGGCCGGAAATCACCTTCAGAAATGTGGTTTTCCCGGCTCCGTTCAGCCCGATCAGGCCTGCCACTTCATGCTCCGCCAGCGAAAAAGAAAACCCCGAAAGTATCCTTTTCTCTCCACTGTACCACGCACTTAAATTTTGAACCGTCAGGAGCGTTTCTCCCATCTTACCTCCCCCCTTTGCCGTCCTTCTCTTTTTTCCATGTCGCATAGGCGGAGTACAGGAATACACCTGCCAATACCAGATAAAGCCCCATCATCGGGAAGTTACCGGATACCCCACATACAATGGCTGCAGCCAGCCAAATCAAGCCAATAAACCCACGAATATAAATATGACGCATTATTTTTACCTCCCTCATCTACCTTTTGCTTTCTCCATATATCCAATTATTTTAATTCAAAGTGCATGGCAACCAGATTGGCCAGTTCAGCCATTCCCATGGTTCCATCATTTATCACTGAAACGTAGTTCTCTTTCTGGCATTGCCTCTGTACTCCCTGCGCAAACAGAATATCCCTGTCCATCCAGTTGTGGAAAGCATTTTCCTTATCACTGCACCCCTCCAACACCAAAGGAACAAAGTCTCTTTCTCTATAATGCGTTATTTGAAATTCTTTTGCAGGTGTAATAGAGATATATCGGTTATCCGGAATACCAGACTGTTTCATCAGCTCCGGAAGATACGCTGCACCTTCTGTGATAATGTCGCCTTTCCAATCAATCTGCTTCAGGTCTGTTGCCACAAATTCAAAGATTTCCCTGTAGATGGCAAATTCCTCTCTGCATTGGATGAATGGTTCCCGCATCCAGATCTGCTCCGCATTCATACTGGTGACCTTCCTGCAGACAGGACATTCCTTCCACGCTCCTGCCTGTATATATCTGTCCAGAAAGTCATCCACTTTAAAGTAGCATAAACCGTATTTCCGCGAGAGGATCTCGGCCACGCTGCTTTTTCCGGCACAGGGAGAACCACCGATATAGTATACTTCTTTCGCATCGTTCATTTTTCGTTCTCTTTTGCCGCCAACAATCGTTTTTCCTATCATCTCAGATAAATATCGAGCAGCTGTTCGACTCCCGACTCCTCCTGCGGCAGCTCCGGATTCATATTTGTCATTATGAGCGCTATGGAATCCTCTCCGGGGTTGATTTTCAACATGCACTGTCCGTTCTCTCCCCATCCCTTGGAGACAATGGTACCCTCCCCCTGCTGAAACAATCCCAGGCCGACCCAGGGGAATTTTTCAGAGGACTTCATCATTTCCCTGGCGGATTCCTGACCCAGAACGCGGCCATGCCCCTTAATCGATGCGGCAAAATCTCTGCCTATTGCCAAAAGATCCCCTGGCGAGCTCCAAAGGCCGGAAGCCGCAAGATCCGGGCTTAGAGGGTATTTCCCCCTGATGGGCCTGCCATCGCTGCCGTAGCCTGTAGCCAGCCTCCCCCTTCTTGAGAAAAGCTCCATATGTTCACGAGTTCCAAAAAAGATGTCCTTCAAAGCTAATTTGTCGAAGACGAGCTCCTTCGCCAGGTCTGCAAATCTTTTTCCTGTAATGTCCTCAAGCAATACCTGTATGATACAAAATCCCGCATCCGAATATTCAAATGCTGTTCCAGGAGCCTGTCTGACCACTGCGGGACGATTATTATAGGCAGTAGTGCCCTCCAGAATCTCCGTGATGCTGATTGCCTTGTCATTCATCCGATGACCGTAGAATCCGTCCTCACCGTCAGAAATTCCAGCTGTGTGTTGAAGCAAATGTCGGACGGAAGCGTCACTTTCCTCCCCGTTTGTGCCGCGAAGCTTCCAGCTTGATAAAAATCTGTCAGCGGGTTCGTCAATATCGATTCTTCCCTGTTCGGAAAGCTTCATGACACAGATGGCGGTGATAAACTTGGATATGGAGCAGGCCGGGAAAATCGTCCTCTCGTCCACCTCCGTTCCGCTCTCCTTATCCGAAAAGCCATAAAAATCATACCGTGTTTCTCCGTTATTCCTAATACAGGCACAGCCGACTCCCGGAAACCTTTTCATAATGTCAATGTCGATCATATCTTTGACCTCCTTCATCGTCTCTTTGTGTTCTCTATGTATCCTGAAGCTGTCTCCATACATATGCCTCCTTCAGTAGGTATTCTATGCATTCCTGCTTGCCCTCTGTATAGCTTTTTCGGTCATCTGGAAATTGTAACGCCAGTTTTTTCTTACAGGCATCGTATATCAT
>OFFK01002741.1_pt1 | contig 10375 bp, 10 predicted proteins | sample 1521361 | NCBI WGS metagenome assembly OFFK01 (sample SAMEA3504096, study PRJEB24116) | mouse gut metagenome | biome: mouse gut; feature: mouse-associated habitat; material: faeces | place: Denmark | collected 2011
AAAAGCAAAAAAGTTCAGAATTCTCTTGTTAAATTCTTATCAATGTGTTATGATGTGTGTAATGAAATCGAGCGAATGCTTCCTTAAGTGCGGAGTAATGAAGCGGTTTACTCGGATTGTTTTTTGACGTCCACGTTTACCGTACCCTCCGCTTACATTTTATAAACGGGGAATACGGTAAACGGGCACGGTTTCATAATTTTTTTGCTATGATTGTTAAAATAAAGACAATGTAAAAAGGAGGAAACATTTATGAGCAGTAAAATTACTATTATTGGTGCGGGAAGCGTAGGGGCAACGATAGCATATACGTTATCCACACAGGATATCGCATCAGAAATTGTCCTGATTGACATTAACAAGCAGAAGGTTGAGGGTGAAGTGCTGGATATCGCCCAGGGAACCTGCTTCCGCGACCCGATTGCGATTACGGCCGGTGAGTATGCGGATGCAAAGGATTCTGATATTGTTATTATTACTTCCGGAATTGCCCGTAAACCCGGACAGACAAGGATTGAGCTTACACAGACAAATGTGGATATTTTAAAATCCATCACACCGGAAATCGTAGCGGCTGCACCAAATGCACTCTACGTAATCGTAAGCAATCCTGTGGACATTATGACCTACGTATTTACAAAGATTTCCGGACTGCCGGAGAACCAGATTGTAGGTTCCGGTACGCTTCTGGATACGGCGCGTCTGCGCTGCGGGCTGTCTGAGCATTTTAAGGTTGCACAGAAAAATATTCACGCATATGTATTTGGAGAGCATGGAGACACCTCTTTTGTACCGTGGACAGGCGCGTATATATCAGGTGTAAGCGTGGATGAATACTACAAGCTGCTCCGCAGCATGGGCAGGGATGTAGAAGAACTGGATAAACCGGGTATGCTTGAGTACGTACAGAAATCCGGTGGAAGGATTATTGCCAATAAAGGGGCTACCTTCTATGCGATTTCCGCGGCAGTATGCAAGCTGTGCAGCATTCTGTCCTCATCCTCGGATTCCATGGCTACTGTGTCATCCATGATGCATGGCGAGTATGGCATTGAAGATGTATGCCTGAGTACCCTGACTCTGGTAGGTCCGGAAGGTATCCGTGGAAAAGTGCCGATGCGTATGAATAAGGGAGAAATTGAGCAGCTACAGGCAAGCGCAAATGCATTGAAAGCAGTTATCGCTCAGATTGATCTGTAAGATTCTCCGGTTAAATTCAGCGGAAAACTGCTGCGGCTTATCTGTTATTCCATTGGAGGAGCGGTCGGGCCGCGGCGTATCCCATAATTTTTAGAAGAAAGGACAACATAATGATGAAGTACAGTTACTATCCGGGATGTACCCTGAGAACAAAGGCGAAAGACCTGGATGCTTATGCCAGAGCCTCAGCGAAGGCGCTGGGATTTGAACTGGAAGAGATTGAGAACTGGCAGTGCTGCGGAGGCGTTTACCCGCTGGGCAGCGACGAGATTGCCACGAAGCTTTCTTCCGTGCGTGCTTTAAATGAAGCAAAAGAGAAGCATCAGGATCTGGTGACGCTCTGTTCTGCCTGCCATCATGTCATCAAGCGTGTGAATGATGATATGCAGAATGTAGAGGACATCCGTACCAGAGCGAACAATTATATGAAGCTTGAAGAGCCCTACGCAGGTGAGACAACAGTCCTTCATTTTCTGGAAGTGCTGCGGGACCGTGTAGGGTTTGACACGCTAAAAGAGAAAGTTACAAATCCATTGACCGGGAAGAAAATCGGCGCTTACTATGGCTGTCTGCTTTTGCGCCCCGGCAAGATTTTACAGTTTGATAACCCGGAGAATCCGAAGATTCTGGAGGACTTCATCCGTGCTATCGGTGCGGAGCCGGTGATTTACCCGTACAGGAACGAATGCTGCGGCGGCTACATCTCCCTGAAAGAAAAAGACATGTCAAAAAACATGTGCAATAACATCATGGAGAGCGCTGAAGGATTCGGTGCGGAAATGCTGATTACTGCCTGTCCATTGTGCCTGTACAATTTAAACAACAGTGTGCAGAACGGGCTTCCGGTGTACTACTTCACAGAGCTTCTGGCAGAGGCGCTGGGTGTGAAAGAGGAGGTGGCGAAGGCATGAGCAAAGAGAAGAAGCAGGCAGAGCTTATCAAGGAAATAAGCGGCGTCAATCCTTTAAAATGTATGAAATGCGGCAAGTGTTCCGCTACCTGTCCGGCGTATAACGAGATGGACATCAAGCCCCATCAGTTCGTTTCCTACGTGGCAAATGAAGATATTGAGACACTGGTACAGTCCAAATCCCTGTGGAAATGCCTCTCATGCTTTGCATGTGTGGAGCGCTGTCCGAGGGATGTAAAGCCGGGCAAGCTGATTGATGCGGCAAGGCAGATTGTCGTCCGCCAGAAGGAGCAGAATTACCTGAAGGCAGACGAGATTCCGGAGCTTCTTGACCCGGAGCTTCCGCAGCAGCTTTTAGTCAGCGCATTCAGAAGATACAGGAGGTAAGCACAGAATGCAGAGGATAGGAGTATTTGTCTGCCACTGCGGAAGCAATATCGCCGCTACGGTAGATGTAAAGAAGGTTGCCGAGATGACGCTCCTGGAGCCGGGAGTGGTTCATGCCGAGGATTACCAGTATATGTGTTCTGAGGCAGGGCAGGAAAAAATCATCGCAGCCATCAAAGAGAAAAATCTGACAGGAGTCGTGGTATGTTCCTGTTCCCCGCGTATGCACGAGACAACATTCCGGAAGGCCGCAGAGAAAGCCGGACTGAATCCGTACATGGTGGAAATCGCAAATATCCGTGAGCACTGCTCCTGGATTCACAAGGATATGGAGGAGGCTACCGAGAAAGCAGTCATCCTTGCCAGGGCAGCTATCGCGAAGGTAAACTTAAACGCACCGCTGAAACCCGGCGAGAGCCGTGTGACCAAGAGGGCGCTGATTATCGGCGGAGGTATCGCAGGCATCCAGACAGCGCTTGACATTGCGGATGCAGGGTATGAAGTCGATATCGTGGAAAAGGAGCCGAGCATCGGCGGAAGGATGTCACAGCTTGACAAGACGTTCCCGACCCTGGACTGTTCCGCATGTATCCTCACACCAAAGATGGTGGAGGCGTCAGCACACGAGAAGATTCATATCCATACATATAGTGAAGTGGAAAAAGTAAGCGGGTTCGTGGGAGATTTTACCGTGGATATCCGTAAAAAGGCAAGATATGTGGACATGGACAAATGTACCGGCTGCGGCGTCTGTCAGGAGAAATGTCCGTCCAAGAAAGCGGCAAGTGAATTTAACCGGGGACTGAATACGAGAAGCGCTATCTACACGCCGTTTGCGCAGGCGATTCCAAATGTCCCGGTTATCGATACCGAGAATTGTATCAAATTTAAGACCGGAAAATGTGGTGTCTGCTCGAAAGTCTGCCAGGCAGGAGCGATTGACTACACACAGAAGGACGAGATTATCACAGAGAAATACGGCGCCATCGTGGTTGCTACCGGATTCGATACGATTAAGCTGGACAATTATGATGAGTATGCTTACAACCAGAGCAAAGACGTCATTACTTCCCTGGAGCTGGAACGTATTATGAATGCGGCAGGACCGACCAAGGGACATCTGGAACGTCTTTCCGACGGAAAAGCGCCGAAGGAGATGGTATTCGTACAGTGTGTGGGAAGCCGCTGTTCAGACGACAGAGGAAAGCCATATTGTTCCAAAATCTGCTGTATGTATACGGCAAAACATGCGATGCTGATCCGTGATAAATATCCGGACGTAAACGTGACGGTATTCTATATTGACGTACGTACGCCGGGCAAGAACTTTGACGAGTTCTACCGGAGAGCGGTGGAGCAGTACGGCGTCAACTACATCAAAGGCCAGGTAGGAAAAGTCATTCCTCAGCCAAACGGAAAGCTGCTGGTTCAGGGTTCCGACCTTCTGGACAATAAGCAGATTTTAAAAGAGGCGGATATGGTCGTTCTGGCGACAGCCATCGAACCGAATCCGGGCGTGAGAAAGATTGCGACCATGTTGACGGCCAGCATTGATACCAACAATTTCCTGACGGAAGCGCACGCGAAGCTCCGTCCGGTAGAGTCCCCGACCGCAGGTATTTTCCTGTCCGGCGTATGCCAGGGGCCAAAAGATATTCCTGAGACGGTAGCCCAGGCAGGCGCGGCGGCAGTAAAAGCCATCGGACTGCTGGCAAAGGATAAGCTGATGACCAATCCATGTACCGCGCAGTCCGACGAACTTCTGTGTAACGGATGTTCCACCTGTGCGAATGTATGCCCGTATGGAGCCATCACTTATGAGGAGAGACAGGTCAATGACCACGGAATCCGCGAGACGCGCCGCTTAGCGGTAGTCAACAGCGCACTGTGCCAGGGATGCGGGGCTTGTACCGTTGCCTGCCCGTCCGGCGCTATGGACCTGCAGGGATTCTCGAACAGACAGATTCTAGCGGAGGTGGATGCAATATGTCAATAGAAGCAAAAGAAGAATTCAGACCGAAAATCGTGGCGTTCTGCTGTAACTGGTGCAGCTACGCAGGCGCAGATTTGGCAGGAAGCAGCCGTCTTGGCTATCCTGCGGACGTAAAGATTATCCGTGTTCCCTGTTCCTGCCGCGTGAATCCGATGTTCATCCTGCGGGCGTTTGAAAAGGGAGCCGACGGCGTCATCATGTGCGGCTGCCATCCGGGAGACTGCCACTACAGCACCGGAAACTATTACGCGAGAAGGCGTATGACGCTGCTGTTTTCTATGCTGGACTACATCGGCGTGGAAAACGGACGTACCCGTGTCGAGTGGGTGTCTGCGGCAGAGGGCGTGAAGTTTTCTACAACTATGAATGAGTTTGTAGAGAAAATCCGCTCTTTGGGCAAGAACGTAAGATTGGAGGATTTGAGATGCAGGAAGTAATCAACCGTGCAAAAGAGCTGCTGGCTGACGGAACAGTCGCACGGGTTCTCGGCTGGAAAGCCGGAGACCTGCCCTACAATCCGGAGCCGGCATACTTTGAAAGCGTGGAGAGCCTTGAGGATTTCGTTTACAACGGATTCTGCGGGGCGAACCTCAGCAAATATATGATAGAAGCTTCCAAACTGGAAGGAAAGACTATGGTTTGCCTGAAACCATGCGATACATACAGCTTTAACCAGCTTATTAAAGAGCACCGGGTAGACCGGGACAAAGCCTATATCGTGGGCGTGGGCTGCAAAGGCAAGCTGGATATTGAGAAAATCAGAAAACAGGGCGTCAAGGGAATCGAGAGCATCAAAGGCGCGGAAATCACCGACGAGGCGGATAACCTGACGATTCAGACGCTTTATGGGGAAAAGACCTGCTCCTATGCGGACGCCATGCTGGAGAGATGCCATGTGTGCAAAGGCAAAGAGCACAAGATTTACGATGAAATCATCGGAGAGTCCAAAGATACGAAGGATGCGGACCGCTTCATAGAGGTAGCGCGCATCGAGGCGATGAGCCCGGAAGAGAAATTTGCATTTTTCCAGAAGGAGCTGAGCAAATGTATCCGCTGCAACGCGTGCAGGAACGTCTGTCCGGCGTGCAGCTGCCGCAAATGTGTCTTTGACAGCAATAAATTCGACAGCGCCCAGAAAGCGAACGTGGATTCCTTTGAAGAGAAGATGTTCCATATCATCCGCGCGTTCCATGTGGCGGGAAGATGTACGGACTGTGGCGAGTGCAGCAGGGTATGTCCCCAGGGAATTCCTCTGCATCTGTTCAACCGGAAATTCATCAAGGATATCAATGAGTTCTACGGTGATTTCCAGGCAGGCGAGGATACAGAAGCAAGAGGGCCGCTCACGGACTTCACGTTTGACGATGTGGAGCCGGGTATCGTGGGAGAAAGGGGATAATGTATGTATAAGATAGCAAAAGAGAATCTGTCGGCATTATTCCGGTTAATTGCCGAATCCCAGGAATTATATCTGCCGGTGAGAACCGCAGAGCAGGTGAATTTCGGTGTGTGGAGCGAGGATGCAGAAGTAGATTTGGACACTTTAAAAAGTGTAAAATCCCCGAAAGACGCATTTTTTCCGCAGAGCGAGAACCTGTATACCTGTATAAAGGAAGGAAAGAAGATTCAGATAGAGCCGGAGGCATTAAAAGAGCAGAAATTCGTGGTTTTCGGGATGAAAGCATGTGATGTCCAGGGGGTTCAGGTGCTGGATAAAGTATTTCTGGCAGACCCGTTAGATACCTTTTATGCCGCAAGAAGAGATCATGGAACTATTGTGGCTATGGCATGCCATGAGCCGGAAGAAAGCTGTTTCTGTAAAGTGTTTGGCATTGACTGTGCCGAGCCGGCCGCCGATGTAGCGACATGGATGGTGGAAGGAAATCTGTACTGGAAATCCCTTACAGAGAAAGGCGAGGCGCTGACGAAAGACGTAGAGAACCTTCTGGAGTCTGCGGACGATGCAGACGAAAAGAAGGTGGAGGACGAGAAAGCCGCTATCCGCAGCATCGTAGAGAAGCTGCCGTATTCGAATCTCTCCTTAGAGGGATGGAACGGAGACGCGCTTTCTGAGAAATTTGATTCCCCGCTTTGGGAAGAACTTTATAAACCATGTCTGGCATGCGGGACATGTACGTTTGTGTGCCCGACCTGTCAGTGCTATGATATCAAAGACTATAACACCGGGCACGGCGTGAAACGTTACCGCTGCTGGGATTCCTGCATGTATTCAGACTTTACCATGATGGCTCACGGAAATAACCGTACCAGCCAGATGCAGAGATACCGCCAGAGATTTATGCACAAGCTGGTGTATTTCCCTGCAAACAATGACGGCATGTACTCCTGCGTGGGCTGTGGCCGCTGTGTGGAGAAATGCCCGGCATCCTTAAATATTGTAAAGGTCATCAAAGCCTTTCAGAAACAGGGAGGTGACAAGTAATGAGCGAATGTACCTGTCATAAAAATTACACACTGGATACGCTGATTCCAAAGGTAGGCGTAATTACAGATATCCGTCAGGAAACGCCGGATGTAAAGACGTTCCGCGTGAACGCGCCGGAGGGCGGAAAGCTCTTTGAGCATATGCCGGGGCAGTGCGCGATGGTGTGCGCGCCGGGCATCAGTGAAGGTATGTTTTCCATCACCTCATCACCGACCAACAAAGAATATCAGGAATTCAGCATCAAGAAATGCGGTGTGCTGACCGACTATCTCCACAGTCTCCAGGTAGGCGACGAGATTACCGTCCGCGGGCCATATGGGAATAACTTTCCGGTAGATACCGAGCTGAAAGGAAAGAACCTGCTGTTTATCGCAGGAGGTATCGGGCTTGCGCCGCTGCGTTCCGTGATTAATTATGTGCTGGATAACCGTGCAGACTACGGAACCGTGGACATTGTCTATGGCTCCCGCTCCGCAGACGATCTGGTGCAGTTGAAGGAAATCCAGGAAGTCTGGATGAAAGCAGAGGGCGTAAACGTGTACCTCACCATTGACCGCGAGCAGGAAGGCTGGGACGGTCATGTAGGATTTGTCCCGAACTACGTCAAAGAGCTGGGCTTTTCCACAGACAAGACGGCGCTTCTGTGCGGGCCGCCCATCATGATTAAGTTCACGCTGGCGGGCTTACAGGAGGTAGGCTTCTCCAAAGAGCAGGTGTACACTACCCTGGAGCTGCGCATGAAATGCGGCATCGGAAAATGCGGCCGCTGCAACATCGGTTCCAAATACGTCTGCAAAGACGGTCCCGTGTTCCGCTGCGACGAGATCGATGAAATGCCGGCGGAGTATTGATAGGCATGAGCAGTGCAGCGGACGGCATAAACACACAGAAGGATGCTTGCATACGGATGTGTGTTTATGTTGGACGATATAGGGCGAATCCCTCAAGCGAAATGAAGCGAAGCGGAATTGAGCTGCACTGCGGAGTTGAAGATAAAATATAGAAAGGACTGGTACCTTACAATGGAAAAAATGGTAAACGTATATTTTTTCGGCAAGAAATATAGCGTACCCGCGGATTTAACCATCATGACTGCAATGGAGTATGCCGGATACACCCTGAAAAGGGGCTGTGGTCATGGATTCTGCGGCGCGTGCGCCACGATTTATAGAATTAAGGGCAAGAATGAGTTGAAAACCTGCCTCGCCTGCCAGACACAGGTGGAGGAGGGAATGTATGTAGCAAGCATCCCGTTCTTCCCGACCGACAAGAGAACGTATGATATCAATGAAATCAAACCAAACCAGCAGATTATGATGGAGCTGTACCCGGAAATCTACAGCTGCATCGGCTGTAATGCATGTACCAAGGCGTGTACACAGGATTTGAATGTTATGCAGTATATCGCATATGCGCAGAGGGGCGAGTTCGAGAAGTGTGCGGAAGAATCCTTTGACTGCGTAAGCTGCGGCTGCTGTTCCGTGCGCTGCCCGGCAGAGATTTCTCATCCGATGGTGGGGCTTCTGGCAAGACGTCTCACAGGAAAATATATTGCGCCAGAGGCAGAGCATCTGAAAAACCGTGTAGAGGAAATCAACAAGGGTGAATATGATGAGCTGATTGAGCAGATTATGCAGAAGCCAATCACGGAGATGAAAGAACTTTACAATACGAGAGAAATAGAGAAATAAGGAGGGCAGAATATGTATACACCATATCCAGAGTATATGATGGAATCTATCAAAAAGGTAGAGGCCACAAGAAAAGAACGTATGTCTACAGAACCGAGACGGTTGACGGCAGATGAAAAAGATGCGCTCCTTAAGGAATTCCATCCTGATTATAAAGAAGAAGCCTTCGAGGAGATTAAGGTAGGGCCAAACAAGGGACAGAAGGCCAACAAAGAGCTGGTACATCTGCTCCACTCCAACAGCCGTCTGCTGGCAGACAAGGTTGATTTGGATAAAGTGGATTATGATGTGGATGTCCTGGTCATCGGAGGAGGAGGCGCAGGCTCTTCCGCAGCGATTGAAGCGCACGAAGCAGGCGCGAACGTTATGATTGTGACAAAGCTGCGTATCGGAGACGCCAACACCATGATGGCAGAGGGCGGCATCCAGGCGGCTGATAAGGAGAATGACTCTCCGGTACAGCACTATCTGGATGCTTTTGGCGGCGGACATTTTGCTGCGAAGCCGGAGCTGGTAAAGCGTCTGGTTATGGAAGCGCCGGATGCAATCAAATGGCTGAACGACTTGGGCGTGGAGTTTGACAAAGAAGAGAGCGGAAGAATGATCACCACGCACGGCGGCGGTACTTCCAGAAAGAGAATGCACGCTGCGAAAGATTACTCTGGGGCAGAAATCATGCGTACGCTTCGTGATGAAGTGCTGAACCGTCAGATTCCGGTCGTAGAGTTTACTTCTGCAGTAGAGCTGATTAAAGATGACAAGGGCCAGGCAGCGGGAGCCGTTCTTTTGAATATGGAAACCGGAGACTATCTTGTGGCAAAGGCAAAGACTGTTATCATCGCAACAGGCGGTGCGGGACGTATGCATTATCAGGGATTTCCGACATCCAACCACTATGGCGCAACTGCAGACGGACTGGTTCTGGGCTACCGTGCAGGAGCACAGCTTCTGTATCAGGATTCTATCCAGTATCATCCGACAGGCGCTATTTATCCGTCCCAGATTCTGGGGGCGCTTGTTACAGAGAAGGTTCGTTCCGTAGGAGCACAGCTTGTCAATGCAGAGGGCGAGGCGTATATCCATCCGCTTGAAACCCGTGACGTCAATGCGTCCGGCGTTATCCGTGAATGTAAGGAAGGCCGCGGCGTAGAAGTTCCGGGCGGAGAACAGGGAGTATGGCTGGACACTCCGATGATTGAGATTCTGGGAGGCGAAGGAACCATCGAGAAGAGAATTCCGGCAATGTTCCGTATGTATATGAACTACGGCATTGATATGAGAAAGGTGCCGATTTTGATTTATCCGACTCTTCATTATCAGAACGGCGGTCTGGAAATCGGCGGAGAGGGATTCACAAAGGCAATCGATAACCTGCTGGTAGCGGGCGAGGCAGTTGGAGGAATCCACGGCAGAAACCGTCTGATGGGTAACTCCCTGCTGGATATTATCGTATTTGGAAGGAATGCAGGAAAAGCAGAGGATATTGGTGGCAGATGACGAGGCGGAGATACGGGAGGTCCTCCGCCTGTATCTGGAAAAAGAAGGATATGAGATTGTGGAGGCAGCGGACGGCACGGAGGCTGTCAGGCTTATAAAAAAGGAGCAGATCGATCTGGCGCTTCTGGATATTATGATGCCGGGAATGGATGGATATCGGGTGTTACGAAGTATCCGGGAAGAAAATAATCTGCCTGTGATTATGCTTTCGGCTAAAAGCAGTGATTCTGATAAAATTCTGGGTCTGGATC
>OFFK01002752.1_pt1 | contig 10343 bp, 8 predicted proteins | sample 1521361 | NCBI WGS metagenome assembly OFFK01 (sample SAMEA3504096, study PRJEB24116) | mouse gut metagenome | biome: mouse gut; feature: mouse-associated habitat; material: faeces | place: Denmark | collected 2011
GAATCGAAATCAGAGGGTGGGGAACGACAGTGATAAACAGCATGGATTCCCCTACATTTCAAAAAAATAATGTGCACCCTAAGAAATTCAGGTACACAAAATAACAATTCTCCTGTATTGTTTGAAAAATGATGTTGGATAATCGTGAATAATGTCGAAAGAAAAAGCGCCGTAATCCTTTTTTCATGGACTACGGCGCTTAGAGCCTCACATATATAATGTAATAACTGCTGCTCTGCATCTTTCGGAAACATCCCCTAATCCTCCTGGCTAAAGAGGAACAGAGGGCTATATTGCGGTCAGTCTCCCTTTAGTGGAAATTATACTTGGGATATTCCTTTTATCTTTCCCGAAACACATTTTGTTTGTATAGTGTTATTACTATTTTTAGTAAGCAATCTCTATCTTTATTTTTATCCACCTCACATCTACATTTCAAATTTATATCCGACACTATGAACACTTTTTATGTAGTCCGGCATTTCCGGTATAATCTTCAATTTTTTTCGTAGATTACTGATATGATTGTTTATAGCTTTACGAGAATATTTATTACATTCTTCATTCCATACAATGTCCATAATCAACTCATAAGTAAATACACGATGAGGGTTCAAAATAAGTAATGCCAATATATCAAATTCCTTTGCAGTAAGTTCTATCTCCTGCCCAGCTACTTCAACTAATCGATATTCAAGGCAAAAATGTAAAAATTCAGTATCTACAATGGTTAATGGATCATTGTTAATCCAACAATAATTCGCATTTTGTTCCTCCATGTATTCACCCCCTGTTCAAAAATTTACTCTAACAAGGCCAAAACTTGATCCGCCTCTTTCCGAATATTCGATACCGCCACATCATCAAACTGTGTGGCTTTCGGATTGATCTGCACAATCTTTGCCCCTGACCGGATATAAGGATAGTAAACCCCACTATAGCTGCCCTGTGCGCCGATAATGATAACAAGCTCCGCCTGTGTCGCAAAGCTCCTTGCTTTCCGTACTTCATCCTCCACCAGTCCAATATGCTTATAGACCGGAAACGCCCCAACCACACCTCCGCATTTTTCGCAGCGTGGAGCTTTTCCCTGGTTCCATATCTGCACATCATTGTACTCCTGCCCGCATTTCAAGCACTTATTAAACCCAAAGCTGCCCTGAATCTCTGCCACATTTCTGGAGCCTGCCAGCGTATGCAGGCAATCAATATTCGTAGTTATGACACCCTGCAGCAAACCACGCCTTTCATATTCCGCCAGTTTTCTATGAGCAATACTCGGCCCATTCTCAAACATGGCATTTAAAAACGCTTTCCTCGCCGTATTGTAATAATGGTTCGGCACACTTTTCAGCACCGCCGAAGAACTCATTTGCAAGACTAAGGGAAAATTCATATGCGCAAAATCCATAATCCCGGCTGCCATTGAAATCCCTGCGCCGGTAATGGCAACCGTATAGCGGCTGTCATTGATAAATTTTTGTAACTGTAAAATCTGTTCCTCCATATCACGATGCCCTTTCAAACTGGCTGTTGTAAAGTTCTGCATAAAAACCTTCCTTTGCCAGCAGCTCCGAATGATTTCCGCTTTCCACAATATCCCCGTCCCTCATAACCAGAATCAAGTCCGCATTTTTAATAGTAGACAGGCGGTGAGCAATCACAAAAGAAGTACGCCCTGCCATCAGCTTATCCATTGCGTTCTGGATCAGTATTTCAGTACGGGTATCCACAGAACTTGTGGCCTCATCCAGAATCAGCATAGGCGCATTTTCTATCATGGCTCTCGCAATCGTGACAAGCTGCCGCTGCCCTGCGGACAGGCTGGCATTGTCATTCAATACGGTGTCATACCCTTTGGGGAGCGTTTTGATAAAATGGTGTAATCCCACCGCTTTGCAGGCTGCTATCATCTGTTCTTCCGTAACGCCCTCTTTAGAATAGACGATATTCTCCCGGATTGTCCCCTCGAACAGCCACGTATCCTGCAGAACCATACAGAACAGGTTATGGACATTCTCACGGGTAAGTGACTGAATCGGCGTACCGTCAATCCTGATTTCCCCGCCCTGTGCCTCATAAAACCGCATCAGGAGATTTACCATCGTGGTCTTTCCCGCTCCGGTAGGCCCTACAATGGCAATTTTCTGTCCAAACTTTACGGAAGCTGAAAAATCATGGATAATAGTCTTGTTTTCGTTATACCCAAAACGGACATGTTCAAATTCCACATTTCCATCCACTTCTGCCAAATGAACGGATTTCCCACTCTCATCCGACAGTTCTTCTTCCCCTAAAAATTCAAACACACGCTCACTGGCTGCCGCCGCAGACTGTAAACTTGTGGCTGCCTGTGCAAGCTGAGAAAGAGGCTGCGTAAAGAGACGGACATACAGCATAAATGCTACAATTACACTAAATGATATGGTTCCGTTCAGTGTCAAAACCGCACCGACCACGCAGACCACCACATAACCGAGATTTCCAACAAAGGCCATGAGCGGCTGCATCAACCCGGACATAAACTGGCTTTTCCATGCGGAATGATACAAACGCTGATTCATTGCATGAAACTCATTTTTCGCCGCTTTTTCACCGTTGTATGCCTTCACCACATTATGGCCGGAATAGGTTTCCTCAATATGTCCGTTCAATGTGCCAAGCTCCTGCTGCTGCCGCTTAAAATATTTCTGTGACCGGGTAATAATAAGCATCATTAAGCCAAATCCTGAAAAAGCAGCTAATATGGCAGAGACAGCCATAATCCAGTTGGTATAAAACATCATAATCAAAGAACCGGCAAACATAGCCGAAGCCGTCACCAGTGTCCCGACACTCTGATTCAGGGTCTGCCCTATGGTGTCCACATCATTTGTCACACGGGACAGGATATTCCCCGTACTGGTTCCATCAAAATATTTAAGAGGCAGTCGGTTGATCTTCTGCGAAATCTCTGTCCGCAGAGATTTTGATACTTTCTGCGTGACGGTCGCCATCACCATACCCTGGATCAGACTGAACAGCCACCCCAAACCGTACAACGCCGCAAGCAGGACGGCGATCTCCACTACCGCCTCCACATCAATCCCCGTCATCAGTCCTTCGGTCATCAGATTTGTCATATCTGCCACCTTTCCCGGACCAATCAGATTCAGTATGGCGCCAGTAACTGCAAGCACCATAGCAAGCATGATTGCCGGAAGGTATCTGCCGCAATAGGCAAACAGCTTTTTCAGGGAACCGCTGAAATCCTTTGCCTTTTCTCCGCCTCCCATCCTTCCGCCTCCAGGCCCAAACCTGTGTTTGGAACCGTTGTTTTTCTGCATCTCATTTTTCTGTTCAGGCACTTTCCAATTCCTCCTTCGATAACTGTGATTCCGCTATTTCACGATAGACAGGACAATTTGCCAGAAGTTCCTTATGCCTGCCAATCCCCACAATCTTACCTTCATCCAGCACTATAATCTTGTCGGCATCCATGATCGTACCGATACGCTGTGCCACAATCAAGGTCGTAGCCGTTCCTGTTTCCTGTTTCAGCATTTTTCGAAGAATCCGGTCTGTCTTATAATCCAGAGCTGAAAAGGAATCATCAAAAATATAGATTTCCGGCCTGCGGTAGATAGCCCTTGCTATGGCAAGCCGTTGTTTCTGCCCGCCGGACAGATTCGTTCCGCCCTGCGCAACTGCCGTATGAAACCTACTTTCCATGCCCTGGACAAAATCCCCGGCCTGTGCGATTTCTATGGATTTCCAGAGCAATTCTTCATCCACGCTCTGCCGCCCGTTTTCTCCATACGTCACATTTGACAGCACACTTCCCCTGAACATAACTGCCCGCTGTGAGACATATCCCAATTTCTTGTGAAGGGCCTCCTGGGTATATTCTTTAATGTTAATCCCGTCAATACAGATTTCCCCATCGGTCACATCGTAGAAACGGGGAACCAGGTTAATCAGGGTGCTTTTGCCGCTTCCGGTAGAACCTATGAAAGCCGCTGTTTCTCCCCTATGAACGGTAAAGCTGATGTCTGTGAGAATCGCTTCCTCTGCATCCGGGTAGCGGAACGATACATGCTTAAATTCAATTTCCCCCTGCTCGAATAACTCAGAACCGCTGATTTTACCATCCTTTATTTTTGTTTCCGTATCAAGCACTTCATTGATACGCTTTGCAGACACAACCGCCCTCGGCAGCACAATGAAAGTCATAACAAACATCATAAACGCCATAATGATTTGCATGGCATAAGAGGAAAACACCACCATATCCGAGAAAATACCGAGCCGATCTGTGAGCGCCGCATCATTGATAATGTATACTCCCGCCCAATAGATAGCGAGTGTCAGCCCGGACATAATCAAGGTCATTCCCGGAAACAATACGGACATGGTTCTGCTTGTAAACAGGTTCGTCCTTGTCAGTTCTCCGTTTGCACCCTCAAACTTTTTCTCCTGATACCCCTCCGCATTATAAGCCCGTACCACGCGAATACCTGTGAGATTTTCCCTTGCCACACGGTTCAGGTTATCTGTGAGTTTCTGCATATTCTTAAATTTCGGCAGCACCAGGGTGATTACTGTGCCAAGCATTACCGTGAGTATTGCAACCGCACCTCCCGTGATGGCTGTCCACTGCCAGCTTTTCCCGGCTATTTTCAAGATTGCCCATACCGCCAGAATCGGCGCTTTGATCATTGCCTGCAGCCCCAATGCCACAAACATCTGAATCTGCTGAATATCGTTGGTAGTGCGTGTAATCAGGCTCGCCGTGGAAAATTTCCCGATTTCCTCCATCGAAAAATCCATCGTCTTATTATAAACATCCTCCCGCAGCCGCATGGCAAGCCCCGCCGCAATCTGCGCTACAAAGAAACCTACAATAAAAGCCGTCACAAGGCTCCCCAACGCACACAGCAGCATGGAGCCTCCCGCAGACAAAACCTCGCCCATTTCACTGCCGGGCGTCTGCACTAAAGCTGTAATCTCCCTCATGTAATCCGGCAGCCGCAAGTCCAGTCCTACCCCGCAGACAATAAACACAAGGGAGCATACGACAAACAGCCAGTCACGCCGATGCATGTGCTTTAATATTTTGAGCATAAAAACCTCCTGATAAATCATGTTATAGAAAGAAAGGGATGCACAAAGCACCCCTCTCCTACAGTTGTCACTCTGTACGCAATGCCGCTACTGGGTCTTTCTTCGCTGCCCTTCTGGAAGGAATCCATCCTGCAATGACTGTGATCGCCACACTTAACAGGAGCAAGAGCAGCGCCGCCGTAACCGGGAGAGAAGCAGAAAGTTCTGAAGTGCCCAATAGGTTCTGGATAACCGAAGTGATCGGGATGGTCAGCAGAGCGGAAACACCCACACCCAGAATACCTGCCAACAGCCCCACAATCACCGTCTCTGCATTGAACACCTGTGAAATATTCCGTTTTGACGCACCTATCGCCCGCAAAATACCGATTTCCTTTGTACGCTCCAATACAGAAATGTGCGTGATAATTCCAATCATAATACTGGAAACAATCAGTGACACCGCAACAAACGCAATCAGCACGTAGGAAATCACATCTATAATTGAAGTAATGGAACTGGTAAGCAGCGCCACATAATCCGTATAGGTAATCTGCTCTTTCTTTTCCGCCCCCTCGTTGTAACGGTCGATACAGTCTGAAACTGCTTCTTTATCCTCAAAGCTGTCTGTATAAATACTGATAGAGGACGGGGCATCGTAGCTTACCTTTCCGAATTTTCTCATATTTTCTTCATAGGTAGGCCCGGCAATAAATATCTCGTAAGCCGACACCAGGGTTTCCTGATCTGGGTCATTTTCCAGCCATTCATCCAGTGCCCTTGCCAATTCGATTTCATCTTCTTCCGTCCGTTCCACCCCTTCCATAGTCGCCATCTCACTGGGACTCATGGAAAGCGCGCCCTGCATGGCCTCTATATGCTCCTGATCTTCCTGGGCATCCGTCTCCTGATGTTCCAGAATATTCGCATACATAGCAGCCTTATCGGAAATCCCCATATTTGACATATAGATTATTGCATCAGCGGCTTTTGCTTCACTATCAGCAGCTTTAAAATTGATTCCGTTTAATACGTTGACTTCCGGCGTCTTTTCCTGTGCCAGAACAACCGCGCTTTCATCTGTATGTTCTATCACATAATCAGTCAGCGCCACAGTATATGCCACAGAAGTAGGGATTGACGCACTTTCAGCATCCGCCGCCGAACGGATAATGCCGGTAATCTTCAAATTTACACTGTTTTCCAAAAGAGATTCTATCTGCATAACGTCATCCCCGATATAGGTAAACGTGCCGTCCTTGTTCTCTTTATACTGGTCGCAGGGTAAAACCATGTAAAAAGTGTGTCCGCAGATTTCCTCATAGTCCCAAATACGTTCCTCTGCATCTTCCCCATTCTTAATCTGTTCGGTAATCTCTTTATGTTCCTCCCCGGTAATCAAGCCAAGCTGATATAATGTCCCTGCTGGAATCGAATTATTTTCATTCAGCACAAGGACGACTTCATTGTAATTTTCCGGCCAGCTCCCATACAGCAGGTCATAACTGTCAAGAAGAATCGTGCTGACTGCTTTTCCGTCCGCTGACGGCATCAGTTCGGAGAAATTTTCAGCCCCTGCATCGGAAGAACCGCTCATTACCTGATTCATCCGCTCCATATTTGCCATCGGGCCGCCCCCTGCTGCACTGTCCTCACTGGAAAGAGTGGACACACTGACCTGATCTATGTCCGCATCGGAGGCCACCAGGTTCCCGTCAGCATCATAAGAATAAATTCCAAAATGAGCGCCATAGGAATACACCACGCCATTCTCACCTAAATACTGGTGGATTTCACTTTCCGGATCATCCAGATACTCCTTAAACGCCGTCAGGTTGTTCTCTTTAATATTTGACGCCATTTCCTCACTGGATTCGATAGCGCTGTAATCTGCGTAAACTCTGGTACGGTTTCCCTCTGCGGAAACCTCATTTTCCCGCCTGCCGCCTCTCGCCCCCATAATCCCGGACATATCCACGGATTGAGAACTAATCGTAATAGGATAGGAAGTCATGGTGCTTTTCTGTATATCTGAAATATAACCGTTTACCCCTTCTGCCAAAGCCAGGATCAATGCAATGCCGATAATCCCGATAGAGCCGGCAAAAGCGGTCAGAATCGTCCGCCCCTTCTTTGTCCACAGATTATTAAAACTTAGGGAAAGAGAAGTCAGAAAGGACATTTTTGCCTTCCCCATCCTTTTATGCCCTGCCCCTTCAGGCGTTTCTTCCGGCAGAAATGGATCACTGTCATCTGTAACCCTTCCATCCCGTAATTTCACAATCCTTGTAGAATACTGCCTGGCAAGCTCCGAGTTGTGCGTTACCATAACAACCAGCCGGTTCCCAGCAACCTTTTTCAATAGTTCCATGACCTGTATACTGGTTTCGCTGTCCAGTGCCCCGGTCGGTTCGTCCGCCAGAAGCACTTCCGGGTCATTTACCAGGGCACGGGCAATCGCTACCCGCTGCATCTGCCCGCCGGACATCTGGTTTGGTTTTTTGTGAAGCTGATCCCCCAGGCCCACTTCCTCCAGTGCTTTCCTTGCCCGCTCCCTGCGGTCATTTCTGGAAATACCGCCAATCGTCAAAGCCAGCTCCACATTGGCAAGGATTGTCTGATGGGGAATCAGGTTGTAGCTTTGGAACACAAAACCGATGGTATGGTTCCGGTAAGCGTCCCAGTCCCGGTCTTTATATTCCTTCGTGGAAATACCATTGATAACCAAATCTCCGGCATCGTAACGGTCAAGACCGCCTATCACATTCAGAAGCGTAGTTTTACCTGAACCGCTGGGACCAAGTATGGAAACAAATTCATTATCCCGCAGATTCAAGCTGACATCATTTAGAGCCTGCTGAACCAGCTCACCCGTCCGGTACTGTTTTGATATGCCTTTTATTTGCAGCATAAGCCATCACCCTTTCTTCAACGCCTAAGTTCAAATGTTGTGCGCTGTTCCTGTATTATGCCGATTCAATCTCAAGCCAATCTCAACCGAACCTCAACTCAACCTCAACTTTTAATACCGCAAATGGTTTCCTCATTTTTCAGACCAGCCATTTCAGCACTTTCAACCCATAGCTGTACAGCAGCTTTTTTGTCATAGGAAGCCCTTGATGATTCTTTTATTTTTCCACGGTCATTGTAGATACCTGTTTTATTCTCATATGTTTTACCCACCATCATTTCAGCTAAGGCTTTTCCCGATCTTCTTGAATTGCTGTATGTACCGATACAAACCGCGTATACACTAATCAGTGCAGGAATCAAAATATTCAAAATTGGCGGCAGAGCTTTAGGCAGCCCTGTATCTGGCATAAATCCGGGATTAAACGCATTTACAGTAATATGCTTTTTACCTTGTCCCTTTAATCTTCTTGCCATTTCATAAGTACATAGAATATTGCATAATTTTGAAACGGGATACCCATCTTCGGCACAGCCAAACTTTTCAGGGTATGCAAGGCGCCCGGCATCATGGAACTGTATTTTATCCGAATCGTGAGTATCGCTCGTCACAAATACAACTCGTCCATCGTTTTCCATATTTTGCAATAACAGATTCACCAATAAGAAATGTCCCAAATGGTTCACGCCAAAAGCTTCTTCAATCCCATCCTCCGTATATTTCAATCTGCCATGCTGATGCACCCCTGCGTTGCAGACTATCCCATACAAAGGAGGATAACCGCCTTTGCAATAATCCTCCTTGAACTTTCTGACAGAAGCAAAAGAAGCAAGATTAAGTTCCAATACATAAATATTAGGATTTCCTGTCTTTTCCTTTAATTTTTCTGCCGCATTGTTTCCTTTCTGTATGTTTCTGCAAGCTATCATAATAGTATAATCGTTGCTGCTCCCTGCAATATATCCGGCACAGGAATAACCAAGTCCTGTATTGCCGCCTGTTATAATAATTGTGCGTTTCATACTCCAAAATTCCCCTCCCAAAATACTTTTACAGCCAATTAACAAGAGCCAGCACAGCCCCTAATCCACACAGGGCAACGCCTGTAACCCTGTTCTGTTTTTTGGCATCCACTTTATTCGCAAATAACGCCGAAGCTCTTGCCCCAATCAGCGCCGCTATCACACAGACCACAAGTGCTGTCACATTTACCGTACCGCCAATGATTACATGGGAAACCGCCCCTGTCAGCGCTGTAAAGGTCATAATAAAGGTACTTGTTCCGACTGCTGTTTTCAGGCTATATCCGAGAACAGAGGTCAGCGTAATCAGAAGCAGCACGCCACCGCCAGCACCGACAAATCCACAGAACAGACCGATATGGATTCCTGAAAGCAAAGACCGTATAACCCTCTTTTTCGGCTCTATTTCATCCATCCTTGATGTGGTCTTTGTAATCGGGCTTACAAGAAACCGAACGCCCATAATAAATGTCATAACATAAGAACTGCCTCCCAAGACCGCATTGGGAAGGAGCGAGGACAGCCAGCTCCCCAAAATTGTAAATACAAGTACAGAGGCCATCATTATAAGCCCGTTTTTAATATCAAGATTTTTATTTTTCCCATAGGTGTATGCCGTGACTGCCGAAGCCAACACATCAGAAGCCAGTGCAATTCCTACCGCCTCATACGCTGTAAATCCGCAGAAAGTAATCAGCATAGGCGTAATAACCACCGCTGCGGATAAACCGGCAAGTCCTGTTCCAATACCTGCTCCAAGTCCTGCGATAATGCAGACGATTATCAATACCATTTTAATAAGCCTCCTATTCAAATTCTGTTATTTCTGCTGTTTTGCCGAAGCCCTTTTCCAATGCACTCTAATATGTATCACTGTCAGGATCAAAAACAGAAGTGCCGTTATTCTATGAACGCCCACCGCATACAGGATTCCGCTTATCATTACCAGCAAAAAGTCAATGAGCAGCAATATATTCAATACCGTCCGTCCGCTCCTTGTACGGTTATATGTTCCTTTACCAATACCTGCCCACCATGACAGGTTTAAAATATTATGAGCAACAGCTAAGACGAACAAAGCCGCCCCCAGGAACATATGCAGGACAATCCCCGTTCTCTCCGAAGCCATAAGCAGAAACGTGATAACCAGCATCCCTATATCTATACATAACTTGCAAACCTTTTTGATACGCATGAAACCTCCTTTATTTAGCCAGACCGGCGTTTGTCAGGAACTCTTTCACACTGTCCTCACTTTTTGCAGAAAGTCCGTCCTCTACCACTGCATCCGGACAGGCTGCGGCAATCTGCTCCGGTCCGGAACCCAA